>ENA-OUOY01000119-OUOY01000119.1-human-gut-metagenome-genome-assembly--contig:-NODE-119-length-64092-cov-13.344504_pt1 | contig 64092 bp, 56 predicted proteins | sample MGYA00237937_ERZ548767 | MGnify/ENA primary metagenome ERZ548767 (study PRJEB26490, sample SAMN05356887) | human gut metagenome | biome: terrestrial biome; feature: human-associated habitat; material... | reverse complement strand
TGATCTTTTTCAGCGCCAGTTTGTGATCATCCCGCATCCGGAGGTATTCCTTAACAGAGGTATCCTTATCTGTTGGAACATGAACCGCGTGGTAGCCGCCATAGGAAAGGCACTGTGCGATCATCGCTGCATCACGTTTGTCGGTTTTGACCCTTTTCCCCTGTTGGGTCAGCATCGTTGTCGGTGCCAGGATCGTGCATTTGACACCGGCTTTGGTCAGCTGATGATAAAGGGAGTAGCCGAGGCATCCGGCCTCGTAGCCACATTCAATGGAATAGGAATCGGAAGAGCCAAGCCTTTCCTTCAGGTTGTCAATAAACTGAATCACATTTTCATAATCAGGAGTTACCTGAATGTTTGTAAAGATTCTGTCTTCTCCATCAAGCACCGGCTCCATTGCGCATAAAGTGTAGTTTGTGCTATGGACATCCATTCCGATTTTGATTATTCTATTCATTGGTGACCTCCTTTTGTATGCGGTAAACCATCTTACTGTGATTGGATCAAACACAGTATAATGGCGAATCCACGATGCTACAAATGTGAGGTCACTTCATATTATCTGCTCGGAAAAATCCCTGATCAGGGATGCTTTGGGAATAGAAAAGTCATCCCCAGAGACCTGAAAACCATTTTCAGGATGCCATGGAGATTAAAAAAGCATCCGAAAATGGCAATTCCAGCGCACAGAGATGCATTGAGAGATGCATTGTGCGTAGGCTTGCCAGGTTGTATTTTGCAACTGCATAGGCAGATTATACTGCAGGTGCACAGCCTGATTCATCTCGGAACGTCAGGCGCATCTGATTCCAGGTGACGCCGCCGTGGATGGACTTTTCGGAAACGCCTTCGTTCCGGAAGCCGAATTTCGAGTAGTAGGGAACGAGTCTGTCCTTGCAGGTAAGCACCAGGCCCTTTCGTCCCTGGCTTCTGGCATCCTCAATCGCTCTTTGGATCAGCTGTCCGGCGCAGCCGCGATTGCGGAAGGAAGGAATCGTGTTCACGCCGAAGATCATCTGCCAGGCACCATTTTCATCGTGCATCTGCGCCTTCTCATACATTTCATCGGTAAGGTCGGACTCGTCTGTGACCATTCCGTCCACAAAGGCGATCAGCCGTTCATCCTCAAACATCAGCCAGAAGTGGCTGCCATAATGGATCAGCCGATCCTGGAATTTCTCTTTTGTTGCCGCTTCTGCCGCAGGGAAGCACTCCGCCTCCACGGCGGTTACTGCGTCCAGGTCCTCTATTGTTGCGGTTCGAATTTTCATTCTGCATATTCTCCATTTTCTTTTATTTCTTGCATATGATCGCGTGACAGCGATTGCCTCATCTCGTTACAGACGATCCGTTGGCGCCTGCCGCATACGGATATCTGAGGTAATTCTGCATGCCATTTTCATGTTGCATACCCTATCACTGTGTAACAGATAGAGACTATGAAAAAGAATTTCTTGACAATCGTTACCTCATAACGAGGTGAGGAGTGTCAAGAAACTAATTAATCTTTTGCAAAAACAAATCTCTATAGTTTCGAGGTGTATGTCCTGTATATTTTTTAAAAGTCAAAGTAAAATATTGTGGTTCATTAAATCCCACGGAGCAGGCAATTTCAGAGATTCTTATATTTTTATCTGCTAATAGTTTGATTGCAGAGGAGATTCTCTTTTCATTTAACATATCGATAAAGCTTTTTCCGGTTTCGCTTGTAATTAGAGAGCTTAGATATGCAGGAGAAAGATATACTTCTTTTGCAATATCGTTAAGAGTAATATTTTCTGAATAATGAAGTTGAATGTATTCTTCGACTTTGGCTATGGTATCTTGATGAGAGTTGGTCTTGGAATCTATATAGTGTTTTAAATCCATCGTGATGTCCAAAAAAAGGACTTCCAGATCACTCAAAAGACCACAGCTAATGATTTTTTGAAAATTTGAGTATTTTTCATAGAAGAGAATGTATCTTTTTCCCTGTTCTCCCAATACATTTCGAATAAGCAAAGTTACCATAATGAAAAATGAACTGATGACAAAATCTTTGTTATTCTTGCACGTATTAACAAAATCTTGAAAAAGTTTCTTCATGCACAATACTAATTGTTCGTCTTGATAACGAATAAGATTGTCTTTTGCGATATTGGGAAAAGAAAATAAAGCATTGAAGTCGACTAATGCCTCCTGAGCGTCAGGGAAATTTTCTGAAAAAAACATATTTATACTGTCGTTCCCGGAAAAGAATTTTCTTTCAAATGCGCTGACTGCTTGGATATATGCCTCATGTAAACTATCACTGCCGTAAAGAATATTGCTAATGCCGATTGAAATTGTTGATTGGAAAAATTTAGCAATATTATTTTTTGCAAGGAGCAGGCTTTGATAGAAGGTATCTGGTGAGTCATCTGCTTGACAAGGAAGAAACAGTGCCAAGTGATAATTGTCGATTTTTAATATGATTCCTTCTGAAAACAGTCTGGTGTTTTCGCAATAAAGTAAAAGATTTTCAATCTTAAAAGGAACATTATTCTCTTCGTCAAATTTAATTATGGCTACACGAAAGTCTCTGATCTTGTTTAAAAATGCCTGTGCTTTTTGAGACATTTCGGTCTTTTGATACAGTTTTCCTAATAAAAGATTTCTAAGAATTTGCACTTGAAGAGTTTCGGTTTTCTTTTCTTCAGATTCATTCATGATTTGATCAATTAGCGACGTTAATGCCACAAGCAATTCATTATAATTGATGGGCTTTAACATATAGAACTCTGCGCCCAAATTCACGGCATCTTTCGCATAATCAAATTCGCGATGTCCAGTGAGAATGATATATTTTATGGAACTATTTTTTTCTTTTAAATATTTTAATAATGTAAGACCATCGATGCCAGGCATGACAATGTCCGAAATAATAATATCTGGTTGCGTATGCAAACAAACTTCTAGCGCAGCAAGTCCAGAATCTACCGCTCCAATTAGCTCACATCCTAATTCGGTCCAGTGATAAGCATTCGACAAACTTTCTCGTATTCCTGCTTCATCTTCAATGATTAAGACTTTGATCATAATAATACAAGCTCCTTATGTTACGGTATGGAATGGAATCGTGATATTTACGGTTGTACCTTGGTATAATCGGCTTTTTATAGTAAAACCATAGTTAGATCCATACAGAAGATGGATGCGTTTCCGAACATTCTTAAGCGCAATATGATGTCCATCTGAGGTCGAATTTGGAAGTGGTTCATCGTTTTGCAATGCATCCAATATATACTGTGGAATTCCTATGCCATCATCAGAAATAATAATATTTAATACTTCATTCTCTCTAAATATTGAAATTTGAATTGTCCCATGGTCAGATTTGGGTGCAAGACCATGAATAATGGCGTTTTCGATAAAAGGTTGAATAATTAATTTCGGAATATGGCAGTCCAGACATTCATTATCTGTTTCATTTCGGAATGAAATCTTGTCTTGATATTTATATTGAATGATTAGGATGTAATTACGAATATATTCTAATTCATCCTTCAATGAATAATTCTGGTCATTGTCAATATATATATTTGTAGACAGCATATAACTTAAACTAGAAATCATTTCACCAATTTCATCAGCTTCATACTCATGCGCTTTCCAACCGATCAATTGCAGCGTATTAAAGAGAAAATGTGGATGGATCTGTGACTTTAGTGATTTAAATTGAGCTTCTTTTTCTGCTAGTTGGGCTTTGTATACGGTATTGATCAATTGGTCCAGTTTGAGGACCATCGTGTTAAAACCCTGAGAAATACCATAAATTTCATCGATGTGGGACGATTCTTGTACTTGCACGTTAAACTGCCCTTTCTTAACAGAATTCATGGCATCAGCAAGATCTGCTATCGGAGTAGTGATATTTTCGGCTGCTTTTATAGCTAATAAATCTGCCAGCAATGCTATGGCAACTGCAGCGACAATAAGAAGGACAACTGTCTCTCTATAACTTTTGAAAATTGCTGTCTTTGTGACACTCACAAGAACAGTCCACTTGTAATAAGGATACTGGGCTGCGGTATCTTTCAGCTTTGTATAGAATACCCATTTATCGGGTTTTTCCAATATTCCGGAATCAGAAAATTCATAGCAATTATTCAGTGTTATTGTGCTGGTGAGTGTAGAAGAAGGGGCGATATGTATTCCTGTATTGGTTAGAATATCGATTTGTGCAATTTCTCCCTTCTCATATTTATCAAGAGTGTCTCTAAAAAAAGCAGGAGATAGACGCATTATTATTAAAGCTATAGGCTTATATGTTTGATAATCATAAACAATTCTGGACAGTTCGATGGAATCACTGATTGGATTATAGCCAAGCCAGTTTAGCGTTGTTGGCATGGAGATGGCTGCGCTGTAGTATGTACTTTTGGAAACATTTGTAATGTCCGTTGGTTTGGCTCCGTAAGCAAGGCAATCATTGGTTGATAGAAGATAACAGTCAAGTTCCTGAAGATAGTATCCATCCAGTGAATTGCTTTTGAAAGTATCGGATACAAGATGAAGAAACTGGAATGTTGCATCGGAAAAACCCACGGAAGGTTCCAACAGATTCCGAAATTGAGGATCATCTATAAAAGAATCCATCTTATCTTCATATTTTTCCAAAATATTTGTCAAATCGGTAGCCACTTGTAATGTGAAATTTCTGCAATAATTTCTTGTTTGTTCTTTATAAAGCCGTGTGTGATTAATGGTGGAAAAAAGCAGCAAAATACTGAAAATAGCTGCAATAGACCCTGACAATAAAGTTATTACTGCTAGTTTTAACTTCCAATGAAAACCAGTCATAGCTATATACCTTGTAAATAAATTATTGATGATGGCTACATATTGTAGCATGTGTCAGCATTTTAGGAACGACATTCTGCTTTCTGTCATCCTTTAGTTCCTTCAATGACAACCAGCAAATATTAACTGCGTTTCCATGACTATCAGCAAATAAATCTTAGTCGCTTCGGATGATAACTGCTGTAAGTGTAGCGCAGAACGCTTTATAAAATAATGCAAATTAGAACAACATTGTTAAGATGTCGCACAGTCATAGATTTTTCCGCACTTCGCTTGTGTTCCTGGATTTGGCGCGCTCTGTTAGCAAGCTGTATTACCTCATTATAGATACCATTGGCAATAACTCCGTTGCCAATGCACCATTTTCTGCAGACAGCATAGCAGTGGATTTTGTGGTTCATAGTAGTTCTCCTTCTGACAGTGAATGTAGTGAATTGCCAGTATCTACTATTGTGGAGAAAAAAGTTGTCGAATCACAGATACCAGATTTTTAAACGATTATACTAAATTACTGAGTGTTACTGAGAATTCCCGCATATCAGTCTTATAGAGAGGGAGATTTCCACTCTAAAAAGATTGTAATAACCAACTATCTTAATTCTAGCATGTACAAATTAATAGAAATAGCATAATAAGATCGGAATAGTTATGTAAACGTCAAATCATTCGCCTTCCGTAACGCCTCCTGATTCGACATACTTGAAAAAGTACAAAAAGTCGGAAGACTTTTTCAAGGAGGTTCAAATGGACAAGGAAGTGTATGAGGTGAGGCTTGCCAGTTGGAAACAAATCGTTCAGCAATGTCAGAGACGTCCTGCAGGAATAACGCAGAAGAACTGGTTGGAGAAACATGGAATCCAGAGATCCCAGTTTTACTACTGGCTGCGCAAGGTTCGAAGGGAGGCCCTTGCTGAAATAGCGGATGCTGATCATAAAGAAGTTGTGCCTACCTCTATAACAGGGAACGATCTTGCGGCCCCGGTTGCTTTCGCAGAGATTGACCTGAACAAAGCACAGCTTTACACAGAGTCCCAGCAGCATGCGGCGGCAGTAATCCGCCTTGGTCAGCTGACCGTGGAACTTTCCAATGATGCAGAGGATCGGCTGATTGCCGGAATTCTGAAGGCGGTGTCTCATGCTGGCTGCAGCTGCCGGAATTCAAAAGCTTATCCTTGCCGTTGGTTATACAGATCTTCGCAAGGGTGTGGATTCTCTGGCACAGCTGATTGGAACGAAGTATGACCTCAATCCTTTCGAGAAGGACATTCTGTTTCTCTTCTGCGGCAGGCGGACGGACCGGATCAAAGGACTGATCTGGGAAGGCAATGGATTTTTACTGTTATATAAAAGGTTGGAGGATGATGCATTTTCCTGGCCGAGAACCCCGGAGGAAGCTGCGCAGCTGACGCCAGAACAATACAAACAGTTGATGATGGGGCTGAATCCGCTGCATCCGAAGATCCGGGACGTTCACCCGGACCGTGTTTTATAAAAAAGTGATTGTGCAAAACAGAGAACTTTTCAGGTTCTGTTTTTCATGATAAATCAGCACTTTCCGCGCTTCGCGGAAGGCTCTCTGCGTGGCTTTGAAGAAGAATGGAGGCCTCAGACAGGGAGCACTCGAAACTTGAAAAGTCTATATTTCCAATGCATTGCCGCTTCGTTGTCGGTGACAGATCCATGGGCAGAATGACGGATGCCAGAATACGGAAAAGTGGCGTAACGGCGAACTTTTTTGTATCATAACAGTCAGCGAAAGGAATCCGATTTATGGCAAAGTATACTCCGGAAGAACTGAATAACTTCAGCAAGGAACAGCTGATTTCATTGTATGAAAATCTTCAGGATCAGAGGGAGAAGTTGAACCGGAACATGGAGGCGGTTCTGGAACAGATCCGCCTTACCAATCAGCAGCGTTTCGGCCGCAAGACAGAAAAGCTGGATCAGATCACAGGGCAGATGCACCTCTTTAACGAAATCGAAGAGGCAGCTGATCTGCGTGTCGGGGAGCCTTCTGCGGAGGAGGTTATTACCGTCCGGAAAAAGAAGCAAAAAGGAAAGCGCGAAGAAGATGTGAAGGATCTTCCGCGTGAAACTCATGAATACAAGCTTACGGATGAGGAACTGGATGCCTTCTACGGCAGGAACTGTTGGAGAAGGATGCCTCCGGATACGTATACTACGGTTCGCTGTGTCCCTGCTGTTTATACGGCAGAGGATTCTATCATCGACGTAGCCGTTGGAACAGATGGCGATCATCAGGATGAATTCCTTCGTGCGGATCATCCAAAGCGTCTTCTGAAGAGATCGATCGCGACGCCCTCTCTTGTGGCAGCCATCATAAACGGTAAATATACCAATGCCCTTCCGCTTTACCGAATTGAACAGGAACTTCAAACAGGCGGGCTGAACATCTCCCGTCAGACCATGGCAAACTGACTGATGATACTCTCACAAAAATACCTTGGAGCATTGTGGAAACGGCTGAAGGAAGAGGAACTTAAGGGTGACGTCATCCAGGCAGATGAAACCACCTGTCAGGTGATCAATGATAACGATCCTTCTGACCCGGAGGATAAGAAGAGTTCAGCCGGACACAAGAATTATATGTGGGTCTACCGCACAGGTCAGTTCAATACGGATCATCCGATTGTTCTGTTTGACTATCAGAGAGGCAGACATCACAAATATCCGGAAGAATTTCTCAGAGGATATGAAGGATACCTGGAAACGGATGCGTTAAACCAGTACTACATGCTGGAGAAGACAATCCCCGGTCTTATCAATGGCAACTGCTGGGTCATGCACGGCGTGATTTTGCAGATGCGGTAAAAACACTTGATAAGAATGCGAAAGCAGCTGCCAGTCAGACGATTGCCGGGCAGGCGCTGGCAAAAATCGCAAAGATGTATAATATCGAGAATGATCTGGCGAAGCTGACACCGGAAGAAAGACGCAGGAAGCGGAATGATAAAATCAAGCCGCTTGTTGATGACTTCTTTGCGTGGCTGAAACACCTGATGACGAGTGGAACGGTACTGCCGAAGGGAAAGACTGCCAGCGGAATCAACTAACTATTGTCTGGATCATGAATCCCGGCTGCGTGTCTTTCTGGAGAACGGGAATGTGCCGATGGACAACTCAGCTTGTGAACGAGCCATACGTCCGTTCACAATCGGCCGGAAGACTTGGGTACTGATCAATTCCGTGCGAGGAGCAAGAGCAAGTGCGGTGATCTATTCGTTGGTCGAAACAGCCAGGCTGAATGGACTGAACGTTTACCGCTATATGGAGCACCTTCTTACGGAGCTGCCAAAGCTTGCAGATGATAAAGGAAATATAGACACAGAGAAGTTGGATCCACTGCTGCCGTGGTCGGATCAGCTGCCAGCTCAGTGTCAAAAACCCCGCCGCTGACGAAAAATCAGCGGCGTTTTTCTACGTCAAGGCGAATGATTTGATGTTTACATAGTTATACTATTTTTCTGTTTTTATTTTTTCATAAATATCTATAAGAATCCACAAAAATTTCAAATATCTTTAAAATAGCCGACTGGTTATACTTTGAACATCAAATCGATTTGTTCTTTGTATAGTCAAAAAACGAAAGGGGAAAAGTAGAAAGGGGAAGCGATGAAAAAACTGAAATTTGTAGCAAACGGAATCGTTGTAGGTGCGCTGATGACTGGTCTTCTAACTGGATGCGCTGCAAATGCTGACACGGCAGGTACTATCAATACAGATAGTAGCTCTGCAAATGTTGAAGAATCCGCAAGTCTAACTGAAAGCAATGCTTCTGCAGAGGAAATTGTTATTAAGTTCTACTGGGCAAATATTGAAACTTCTCAGCAGGATGTCTGGGAAAAATATGTATTTGCGCCTTTTATTGAGAAGCATCCCGAAGTCACAATTGATGCCCAGTATATTCCAGACCTTCAGAATACACTTCGTGTTCAGCTGGCAGCCGGTGCTGGACCTGACATTTTCTATATTGATGGAACTGATATCCCGGAATATACGGCGGCAGGGATGTTAATGGAATTGGATTCATATCGTGAACAGTATAAATTGGATGATTTCCTATTTGATTATGCATTAAAAACCGGTGAGTATAACGGACATCTTTATGGTATTCCTCACTCCATCGAAGCTGCTTGTATGACGTATAACAAAACTTTGATCGATGAACTGGGGCAGGTAGTACCCAAAACCAGAGAAGAATATGAATCCCTTTGCAATGCTGCACAGGAAGCTGGTTATCTCCCGATCTCTTTTGGATACTCCGGAAATACGATTTTTAATGGTTGGGCATGGGATCATTATATCGCCACTTATGCAGGCGTTGAAAAAGAAAAGCAGTTATTAAAGGGGGAAATTACGTTTAATGACCCTGAGATTCGAGCATCTTTTGAGCAGTTAAAAGCTGACTGGGACAAGGGGTGGATCAATGATAAAAAGAGTGGTGCCATTTCTCTTGATGAAGCAAGAGCATTATTTAGTAATGGAAAAGCAGCGATGAATATGGAAGGAGGTTGGTCAACTTTAGCAGACAATCTTCAGAAGAACTGGGACTTCGAATGGGGACAGACCGAATGGCCTTCTATGAAAAATGGAACGCCTCCTTCAGCAGGCATCTCGATTGGTGAATATATTGGCATTAATGCAAAATCAAAATATGCTGATCTTTGTGCCGAAATGATGTGCGATTTTTACATGGATGAGCAAAGAGTTGCAGATGCTGTTTCCAATGGCTTTTCGACACCATGCCGTGAAATCGATCCCAACCTTTATCCTGAAGACATGGATCCTGGGATTAAGCAGGCATTGGAATACCAGAACGAGCTTTTGGGTGGTGAAAATCTGAGCTATCATGCATTTTCATTCTGGCCCTCAAAGACATTGAATTACCTGAACGATAATCTTGATAAACTCTTTTATGATCAGATCTCTATGGATGATTTTCTGAATCAGGCACAGGAGAAAATAGAAACAGATTTTGATAACGGGTATCTCTTTAAGGGGTGATTTTGGAAGCTATAGGATCTAAAGGCTCGATCATTAAAGCCATGGATTGCGCATAGTTTATATGGAGGAGTCGCAGTGGCAGGCTGATAAACCAGACAGTATTTTGGTAAAATTGTGGCTTTGGCTGACAGGCCACTGCGATAAAATCTTCATATTAATTTTTTCGAAATCCCATATGAAAAGTGATTGACCCCGATTTAAAGGAAATGAGAACTGTTTTCATTCTCTGTTGTTAAATCAGGAGGAAGCAACGATGATCAAATCTGGACAGCAGAAAAAATGGAAAGGTACTTGCTTTGTCCTTCCGGCTTTTTTGATACATTTCATTGTGATCGTAATCCCCGCCTGTTCAATGGTTTATTATTCATTGACAGATTGGAATGGATTAGGGAAGCCCCATTTTATAGGTTTTAAAAATTATATTCGAATAACGAAGGACATCGATTTTATTCTTGCACTGAAAAACAATATTATTTGGATACTTTTGTTCCTTATAGTTCCATTAATTTTTGGGTTGGGACTGGCATTGATATTCACAAAAATCGGGAAGATACAAATGCTTTTTCGTATACTTTGTTTTTTGCCCTATGTCGTCAGTGCAACTGTATCAGGAAAAATATTTTCGATTTTCTATAGTCCGTATTCCGGAGTCGGACCGCTATTGGGAAGCATGGGATTTACTTCCTTGGAAACTTTTGCGCCGCTAGGAAATGAAAAACAGGCTTTATATGCAGCTGCATTTGTTGATAACTGGCACTTCTGGGGCTTTGTACTGGTTTTAATGATGTCGGCATTGCACCAGCTGGATGCATCACTTTCTGAGGCAGCTAAAATTGAAGGGACAAATCCGATTCAGATGTTTGTCTATGTAATTTTACCTCAGATTCAGCCGACTATCATATCGTATTTCGTATTTGTTATTGTCGCTTCATTTATGACTTTTGACTATGTATGGATTATGACACAGGGCGGACCGGCGGGAGCAACAGAATTATTTTCGACACGTATTTATAAATCAAGTTTTATAAATTATGAAGCAGGTTATGGCTCAGCACAAAGTCTTGTGGTTTGCTGCGTTGCTTTGATTGTTTATATGCTGCTCAACATGTTCCTGAAAAGGAGGGAAGCACAATGACGATTACTCAGAAGCGAAAAACCATGAAGGTACTTGGGACGGTATTTGCGGCTGTGGTCAGTATAATACACATCTTCCCAATTATCGTAGTGCTTGTTAACTCCTTCCGGGACAATGAGCAAATAGATAAACAGCTGCTTGGAATACCCGATCGTTTGAATTTTTCCAATTATATTGTCGCATGGCAGAGAGGTAATTATTTGCAGGCCTATATGAACAGTTTGCTGATAGGCATAGCAACCTCTGTGATTGTTCTGATTATTGTCTCTCTTGCAGTATATGGGCTGACAAAAGTTCCGTGTTATTTTGCTAATTTTTTTCAGAGTTACTTTGTGGCTGGGCTTGCTATTCCATCTTTTGCAGTAATTGTTCCCTTATTTTTTACATTTACTAAAATGGGGATCGCTAATACTCCGTTATGTATGATTATCATTTATAGCGCTACAAACATTTCCTTCAATTTTATATTTGTTCATGCATATTTTCAGGGGTTGTCGAAAGAGTTGGATGAAGCAGCTCGTATAGACGGCGCAAGTGAACTTCAGAACTTTGTATATAATACGATTCCTTTGGCAAAGCCAATTTTTACAAGTGTCTTGTTGATTGTGTTTGTTAATACCTGGAATGAATTTTTGTTTTCGAACACTTTTTTACAAAGCGATAAAGTACGGACCGTATCATTGAAATTCTATGCTTTTGTGGGAAAAATGGGAGCCGATTATGGATATATTTATGCGGCCGCAATTATATCGATATTACCAATTGTATTGATCTTTTTGATCATGCAGAAATCATTTGTTGAAGGAATGACAGCTGGAAGTGTCAAAGGATAAAAAGGGGGGAATATGGCAAATTCTATCAAAGAAATGACGGCTTAAAGTATCAAAGGTCAAATAACAAAGGAGGAGTTTATGCAGCAGCAAAAAAGAATCATTATCGGTTGTGATCCGGCTGCCTATGATTTGAAATGCAGCGTTTTGGACATTATGCGTCAGAATGGCTATCGCATTGATGATGTAGGTTGTTCGTCAGCACAAGAGGGACTTTATTCAGTGATTGCTAAGAAGGTAGCTCATGCCGTTGCAAACAATGAGTATGATTGTGGAATTCTTCTTTGCGGAACTGGGCAGGGGATGGCAATGGCGGCAAATAAAGTCAAAAACGTAAGAGCAGCATTATGTCATGATGTTTTCCCGGCAATCATGAGCAAACGGGATAATAATGCAAACATTCTTTGCATGGGAGCTTGGTTGATAAACACAGAAAAAGCAATAGATGTAATTGAAGCCTGGCTGTTTTCAGACTACGCCGGCAATCATGATGAAGGACTAGCCTTATTGGAAGAGTAAAGGAGCATATTTTATGAAATATGGAATTTACTTTGCATACTGGGAGAAGGAGTGGGAGGCAGATTATAGATACTATATTGAAAAAGTGGCACACCTTGGCTTTGACATATTGGAGATAGGCTGCGCACCATTGAATCAGTATAGTAATAGCAAGCTTAAAGAGATCCGGGACATTGCAGATTCTTATGGAATCCGTCTTACTGCTGGCTTTGGACCTCCGCCCTCATGCGATCTTTCTTCTTCAGATGAGCTGATAGTAAAAAATGCAAAATCTTTTTACACGGAACTCTTTCCTAGATTGCAGAACCTTGGAATTGACTCAATCGGTGGAGGACTGAACTCATATTGGCCTGTTGAGTATAAAATACCCATAGATAAGCAAAGAGATTGGGAGAATAGTGTTAAGAACGTTCGCTATGTCACGAAAATTGCCAATGAATATGGAATTCAGTTCTTAATAGAATGCTTAAATCGGTTTGAAGGATACCTTACAAATGTTGCCGAAGAGGGCGTTCGGTTTTGTCAAGAAGTGGGTGAACCGAATATCGGATTATTGCTGGACACTTTTCATATGAACATTGAAGAAGACTCGTTCTATGATGCGATTTTAACAGCCGGGCCTCTATTGGGCAGAATCCATGTAGGTGAAGCAAATCGTAAAGTTCCTGGAAAGGGAAGACTGCCTTGGGCAGAAATCTCCAGAGCCCTTCATGAGATCGGATATGATGGGGACATTGTAATGGAGCCATTTGTCCGAAGTGGAGGAACAGTAGGTCGGGATGTTAAAGTTTGGAGAGATTTATCCGGAAATGCAGATGAACAAATGCTTGATTTAGATGCCAAAGAGGCACTTGATTTTTGTCATGATGTTTTTACTTGAGAGGAGGAAACAATGAATTTCCCTAAATATGTGAAAATTAACGATTATGATATGGAACTGGCAATTCGTGAAGGTATTTCGCCAATGCTTACATGGTATGACAGCAAGAGAGATTATCTTCCCTACTTTTCATTATATGTACAGAGAGATTTCTTTGGCGCGGGGCATCATCCCAGTTTAAGCAATGTTCATATTATGGGGCGTTTTTTGGAGGCTTTACCGAACGCATCCAGAATTGCAAATGTTCATGTTCCTGAAGAAGTATATGAGCATCTTCGATATTGGGCGTTTCATATCTTCGATAACAAAATGAAAATGCCGGCTGATCTGAATCTGGACACAATGGAATCATTACCTGTCTGTGATTTACACAATCTTCGGGAAGCCATGTATGCCTTTGTTGGATTACTGACATTGAATCCTGATGATCAGGAAGCGATGGATATGGCAAAGCACTTAATCAAAATGATTGACAGGTACTTTGATTATGACACAGGGAAGTGGAAAGAGAAGCTGTTTGAAGAAGAATGCGGCGGACGAGTTTATACCGTTTGCTGTAACGAGTATGAACACTTTAGATTTGCGTCCACGGTTGGAAGATATGTCGGAGCTTTGGTGAGATTGTATAAGGTCACGCATCTTCAAGAAGCCTTGGATCAGGCAATCAGATTAAAGGATGCATGCTTCAAATTCCATTTAAGAGAAGATGGTGCCTTTGTTGGGGAAAGATTCGCTGAACACGTTCATTCTACGACGTCAACCTTATCAGGAATTGCAATGCTAGGCGACATGTTGAATGATCATAGCATCCTTGATCGGGTAAAAGTATTCTTAGAAAATGGTTATTACCAAATCGCGCTTAAAGATATTGGATGGTGTACTGAAAATGGCTTGAGAACGGACCTGATAGGCGAAGCCAATGATGCGGCCGAACTCATGGAAGCAAGTATTTGCTTGGGAAATGCTGGATACGAAGAATACTATGCCCGCGCAGAAAAGGCCATTCGCTGTCACATCCTTCCTATGCAGCTGTTGGATACGAGTTTTCTTCCTGATGATCCAACTGATGATGACGCTACAAACAGGTTTGCAAGTCGTCTGAAAGGAGCGTGTGGACAGCCGAGTCCTTACGGGCATGAATATGAGCCGGATACTACCTTGAATTATGGCGGGATGCTTCAGTTTAATTTTGATAATCTGGCGGGGATCGTCAGCGGTCTGTGCTTTGCAAGAGACTATCGTGTTACGTATCACAGGGATGTTATCAGTATTAATATGCTGTTTGATTATAATGATTCTAACCTGGATTTCAAAACTCCTTATAGCAATAATGGAATTAGCAAAATCACAATTGCAAAGCCATCAATAGTCCGAGTTCGCATGAGTGAGTTAACAGATCGTCCGGCAATTACTAAGGATCTGAAAGAGGTTGGCATCAAACATTATTTTGACCACAATTGGCTGTATTTATACAATTTGCCTGTAGGACAATGCGTTGAACTGCCAATGCATTTTACGCAGGAAATCAGAGAGTATACTTTTAATGATCATCCTCTTCGTTTCAAATTTGAAGGCGATCACGTCATTGCAGCAGATTCTAAGGGAAAACGCCTTTGCTTTTTCCCGGAATTAGAATAGATAGAGCTCAGTCACAAAATGTTTTGAGAAGATCGTGCGTGCTTGTATATGGAGAGGAGCCGACGATAGTATGATAGAGCCGCCAGTCCTATGTGTTCAATGGATTGGCGGCTTTTACTATCAGACTTGCTGCACTAAACACTCCATATCAAATTCAAGGCATTCCACATGAAAAGCAAATAGAACATAGAAAAGGAGCGTAATGAAAACATACAGTGATTATTCTGCTCTTGTACTTAGAGAGATAAAACAGGTTTTTGATTGTATTCAAGAAGAAGAAATAGCAGAATTTTTGAAAAAGATATATGAAGCAGAACGAATCTTTCTGTTAGGGGTTGGTAGAGAAGGTTTATCAACAAAGGCATTTGCAATGAGATTGATGCATCTAGGAAAGCAGGCCTATTGGATATGGGATGATACGACTCCTGGAATTCAAAAAGGCGATCTTCTGCTCTGTACATCTGGTTCTGGAGAGATAGGTCATGAAGTCTATATATGTCAGCGTGCAAAGGAACAAGGCGCAATATTGGTCTTGATCACGGCTGCCGAAAGAGGAATTATTCAAAGCATGTCTGATCTTGTGGTGCGTGTTCCTGCAGAAGCGTATCATGCAGAAGGTAATATGATACCGACTAGACAGTTGATGGGTAATTTGTTTGAACAGTCACTGTTTATCTTTTTTGACATTGTTTCAATGATGTTTAAAGATGAATATGATATTACTGATCATGAAATGGAGAAAAGGCATAGAAACATAGAGTAGACTTTTTATATCTTCTGTTTGAAATGTATTAACTTCCAGTGACAAGTGCAATGAAGCAATAGAAATGAATCAGAAGATTGGGGGCTGGATGCTGAAATCACAATAATTTCAGTACTCGAGCTCCTGCTTTATGTATACGGCATACTTTCTAGCATGCCAATAGAAGAGAGGCGGCTTCAGTCGCCTTTTCTATTTGAATGAAAGGTCTAATCTCCCAACTATGCTGGGGAGAATGAAGTAAGTGGAAACGTTAAGGATGATGTGATAAAGCCTCCTATGTTACGATAAGAAAGGTGTTGTTTTCATTCCGAAATACCGGAAAAAGGTTCTGTATGGACAGATGAGAGAAGACGTGCATTGCGCCGTCCGGCTCCGCCGAACCGGTCATTACGTTTCGCAATATGCAAAGACGTGCAACAACATCCCGCCTTTTGGCGGAAGCAGTAATCGGCCCTGATAAGGGCCCAATGTAAACCACCAGTTGAACTGGTGGTTTACATTGGGCTAATAGGATAGCTATGCTCATTTTAGGAGACCTTTCCACATTAAATGGGCGGGAGATAGAATCAGCGTAGGATTTCGCCTAGCCGTCTGGCCGAAATTGTCATGGTGAATAATCGGGGTTAATAATAATGTCCCTGTGCAGATCAGAAGGGACTGCCTCCTCAGAAGGGATTTCCTCCTTCGTCTGCATCCAGTCCAAAGAATGTGAGTGCATGCTGAATTGCAAGATCCCAGAAGCGCCACTCATGCCCGTATCCGGGAAGCGTGAACCATTCTGCCTTCACTCCGATTTCTTCCGCATATTTCCTGAAAATAGTAAAGTTTTCCGCAAGAAAATCGTCTTCGCCGCACGCGAACATGAGCCGGGGAAGTTTATCGAGTTCTTTTCTTCCGGCAAAGCCATCCAGGATTGCCCATACGTTTTCTTCTGAGTTCACATAGGCATCCAATCCTCCGGCATTCTCGATGGTGGCCTTGAGACGCGGCTCCTCCGTGTTAAGGAAAGCACGTTTCCGGCCGGGCCCAAGGAGAGAAAAATCGACCGGTGCAGCAGAGAGAACGGCAGCTCCGGCAAATTTTTCCGGATAGTTTACAGCAAATTTTATGGTTCCGCGTCCGCCCATGGACAGGCCTGCAATGAAGTTGTCCTCGCGTTTGTCAGAGATCGGAAACCATCCATACATCGCAGGCATCAGCTCCTTGATCATGAAATCGTACATGTTGTAGCCCATCATGGCGGTAGTCCAGTTGGAATAGTTGGAGTTTAACGCTGATGCACAGACGACGGACAGATTCTTTTCGGTGGCATAGAGCTCAATGTTTGACTTGCGGAGCCAGTCGGTGTGATCTCCAAATGTGCCGTGCAGAAGCCACAGAACCTTGTATTTTCTTCCGCTTCGGTAAAACCTTTCCGGTTCGTCGCCCCAGGGACGATCCGGAAGAATGATGGTCACTTCGGTGTTTCCGCCGAGATACTTACTGTTCATATTAAGATTTACCAATGCCATGATAACCCTCCCCCGGTACAGAATAAATTGTAGTATCTATTTAGCACTCATCTCGAATTTGCTTCGTAAATCCTCGATGCGGCTGGCCAGAGTCCCTTCGGGCCTTGGCCGCCTGCCAATTTCAATCGTGAATTTTCCTGCAAGCGGTCAATTCACATTGAAATGTGGCAGGTGCTAAACGGATACAAATTGTAATGTAACCATATCACAGAATATTCCTGCTGCGCTTGTACTTTTCGGACATGGATGATTCAAAATGTGCAGGGGAAACGAAATGCAGAGCCTGCCAACCGGCGAGACCGGCAGAGGGATTGCATGGTAAAATAAATCTTAAGTGTTTCCGAAAAAGCATCAATAAAAAAACAGTACAACAAGATAGAATGGACCGAGTTTACGGTGGAATAGAGGTGTGAGCGATGAATGTAATAGGGTTTCACAATCCGGAAGAGGAATTCGGATTTTTGAGCAATTGGTATCTTTCTGACTTTGTGACAGACGGAATTCGTTTTTCTTCCATGGAGCAGTTTATGATGTACCGGAAAGCAATGACGTTTGAGGATAGGGCAATTGCTTCCGAAATTCTGCAAACGGAGGACGTTGCCAGAATCAAGGAGCTGGGACGGCTGGTTTCCGGATATGAGGAGCAGGTTTGGAATGGTGTCCGCCAGATTTTGATTTACGAGGGCCTTTTGCAGAAGTTTGCTCAGAATGAGGATCTGAAAAGGAAACTGTTGGATACCGGAGATTCGATCCTTGCAGAATGTGCCGTGAAGGACCAAATCTGGGGTATCGGTCTGTCTATGAAGGATCCGAACAGACTCTGCCCTTCGAAATGGAAGGGGCAGAACCTGCTTGGATATTCCCTGATGATTACCAGAGACAGGCTTCGGGAAAAACGTCAGGATTCGATTCGGAATCTTCAGGAGAAGGCAGAAGCGTTCCGGGATGCGAGAAACTGGAAGCAGTTCCATAATCCCAAGGATCTTGCCATTTCGATTTCTCTGGAGGCAGCTGAGCTTCTGGAGGTTTTCCAGTGGTCGGGAACAGATTTGGAGGTTTCCGGAAAGAGAGACAAGATCCGTGAGGAACTTGCGGATGTACTCTTATATTGCGGGTATCTGGCCAGTGATCTGGATCTTGATATTTCGGAAATTGTAACGGAGAAGCTGGAACGAAACGATCGCAAGTATCCCATTGATAAGGCGTACGGAACTGCGAAGAAGTATACGGAACTGTAATTGCGGCGAGGCAGTGGAAAATGATTGTCTATGATGGGTTGAAAAGTGACTTTCTGAGAAGTGTGTAGGAGGATACGCTGGCAGAGGAAATTGAGCAGTGCGTGCTTCAAAGGCTCGGGCACCACACGGTTCAGAATGAATTCATGCCCTGGGTAAATTCCTACAACTACATGTATAAGGTGCTGAGCGATCCGGGAATACCGGAAAATGCAGGGGTGGCCATCGAATACAACATTCCGCAGACCGCGAAGCGGGTGGATTTTATGATATCCGGATACGATGCCGAAAATCATCCGGATATGGTTATTGTGGAGCTGAAGCAGTGGAGCAGTCTGGAGAAGGTGGCTCAAAGTGAAACGCTTGTGGAAACATTTGTTGGCGGCAGCAACAGGAGAGTTGTTCATCCATCCTATCAGGCGTGGTCTTATGCACAGCTGATTTCCGACTATAATGCGTCTGTTCAGGATGCGGAGATTCAGCTGGATCCATGCTCTTATCCCGGATGCCCGAAGCTGACAGACAAAAGGCTCTGTGAAGAGCATGAGAAGCTAAGCAATAGTAATTATGAGAAGTACGGCAGAGATAAGTCTACGAAGAAGAGATACGGTCGTGCATGGAAGAGGATCCGTGACAAGTATGCTGCGGAGCATCCCTTCTGTGAGATGCGTTTTGAACGTGGAATTATCGTGCCGACTGAAGAGATCCACCATAAGCTGCCTTTGAGTGAAGGTGGCACACATGATCGAAGTAACCTGATCGCGCTGTGCAAGTCGTGGCACTCAACCATACACGCGAAGAGAGGGGATTATTGGGGAAACCAAAACCATCGCGGGTAGGGGCGGGTGAAATCTCTACAGGCAAGGCCCCCAGGGAACGGCGCGGGGGTCACGCGTGCAAAATCGCGAAATGTAAGACGGGGGGTATGAGCCTGCATTGTCATCTCAGATTTCAATTGACAAACGGCGCGTTTGGTTGTAATGTTTAATTGAAATTCGGCACAATGCAGAAATGCCGAAAATAAATCAAATAAAATCGAGGTGGAAAAGATGGCAGGTACAGCAATACTTCCTGGAGATCAGAAGATCTTTTCCATGAAGGAGCTTAAGGAAAAAGGCTTTTCACAGTATAAGGTCAGCAAGCTGGTCGATGAAGGAAAGCTTATAAAACTTAATAAGAGCTATTACGAGAATGCTGAATATCGTGGTGAGGAATCAGACTTCTATTATGCTGAGGCTTATGCACCGAAGGGTGTGATCTGTCTGCTCAGCGCTGCGGTCTATTATCATCTGACGACGTTTATTCCAGATGCAGTTGATGTAGCCATTCCGAGGAAGGCTAAGGTATCCACTATGCCGGATTGGCCGCAGATGAATGTTCATCATTATACTGATGACAGACATGAGCTGGGCGTGACTACGGTCAGGGAAGGCAAGAATGAATTCCAGATCTACGATATCGAAAAGACTGTCGTGGATATCGTGTTTTACAGGGAGAAGGTCGGTATTGAAGAAACCAAGGAGATACTTGTGACCTATCTGCAGAGAAAAGACCGGAATCTGAACCGACTTCTGAAATATGCAGAACTGATGAAATGCGATAAGGCGATGAGACAATATCTGGAGATGCTCGTATGATAAGTGCAATATCTGTAAAGGACAGATTGAAGAATCAGGCAGTGGCCAGCGGAAAAACATTTCAGGAAGCACTGACGGCGTATGGGTTGGAAAGAACCGTATACAGACTGTCGGTGTCAGAATATGTGGAGCAATTTATACTTAAGGGCGGTATATTTCTGTATGCGCTCTTCGAGGGGGAGCTCGCAAGAGTCACATCAGCGTAAGCTGGAGAAACTGAAGAATATTAAAAAATCCATGTTGGAAAAGATGTTTGTGTGAGAAAGGAGAGACGCAATGGAGAAGATGATACTATATCATGGCTCTCCGAATCTGATTGTGAAGCCGGTTTTCGGTGGTGGAAATGACAAACATGATTACGGACGCGGCTTTTATCTGACAGAAGACATTGAACTGGCAAAAGAATGGGCGGTATGCAATCCGTTTGAACAGAATGGTTGGGTACATCAATTTGAATTGGAGTGCCGGAATTTGAACATTCTGGATTTTCAGAAATATGATGTTCTGACATGGTTAGCGGAATTGATGAAACACCGTGACGCTGCGGATTCTAAGAGATATCGAGTGCTTTCGTCTAAATTCATTGAGAAGTATGGAATAGACACAACTGGCTATGATGTAATCAAGGGATGGAGAGCGAACGCTTCTTATTTTTATATTGCAAAAGAATTTGTTCGAGACAACATAGATGTGGATATCTTAGAAGAATTGTTGTCGCTTGGCGGTTTGGGCATTCAGTTTTGTATCAAATCGGAACGTGCTTATGCACAGCTTCATGAACAGATGGAAGGGCTGCTTCCTGTTGAATACAGTGAATTTAATGAACGATATAACATACGCGACGTTGCCGCAAGAAGAAAGATGCGAGATCTGGTAAATTCCGATGAGAACAGGGTTACAAGAGTATTCAGTACATTATTATGAAAAGAGGTGAGATGGATGCGCGCCTATTCTGAAGCATATTTAGGGGATGTGGTTGAGAATCAGGGAAAACTGTTTGATTATGTGGCCCAGAACTTTCCTGATAAAGATACGGAAGATTTTATCAATGCATACATGATGAGTAAAACCAGAAAGTGCATTGATGAATCTCAGGCATATGTAATTACAATGGATTCAAAGGAACTGTGGGATTATTTTACGAAGAATGAACAGTATTCTATGAAATCGGGGCGATGCATAGAGGGATTTATTCCGGATTGGATTGGTGAGTTCTACGCGTATTATCAGTGGTATTATGACTTGCCCAGTTCAGAAATTGTCACGAAGATTCCGGTCGATTTCCTGAAAAAAGCGTATTACGGACTTCATGATCTTGACTTGGAATTGGCCGTGCAGAAAGTGGGAGCAGCATGAAAATAATCGGATTTCATAATTCTGATGAAGAATATGGCTTTCTAAGGAAACGCTGATTTAATCGAGCATTTCAAGTGAAAGAAGTGCGCCACTACTGTAAATATAGAAGTATCAAGAAAGGCGGTGCGACCCTATGCAACAGCAGACATATATCCACGACATGCTTGATAAGGCATCATGACATTAACAGAATTATCTGGCTCATAGAGTCAGATAATTCGCAGAGCTGAAAAAATCCTTGCATTTCCCCGGGAGCAGCAGTATCATAAGCACAACAATTTGATAACACTTTAAACTGATGAAGCGGAAATAACGCATGCAAAGGAACTCCCAGAGAGCCGGGGATGATGGGAACCCGGCAGTAGCACCTGCCTGCAAATGGACCGCCGAGGGCGCGAGGAAAGCCGTAAGGCAAGTATTTTGCGACGTAAGGCACGCGTAAGTTGCCATGGATATGTTGGTATCCAGTTAAGAGCACAGAATGAGACGAGATGTTTCATGGATTTTTGCAGAAAGCAATGCGGCCATGGGACCGGAGTATTTTTCTTCTGTGAATCAAGGTGGCACCGCGGCTGAGAGCAATGAATTCAGATCGTCCTTGATGGAACTCAAGATGAGTTCTGTCAAGGACGATTTTTTCGTATTTCTACGAAGTCGAGAGAAAGGAGCACCTGGAAAAATGAAGATCAGACCATCCCTGGAGGAAGTACTGCAGTATGCGGCAGGCGGCGAATATCGGAGGGTTCCGGTCAGCACGGAGATCCTTGCCGATCTTTATACGCCGATTCAGATTCTTCGGAAGCTGAAGAATGTTTCCGACCATTGTTATCTTCTGGAGTCCGCGGAGGCACAGGAGCAGTGGGGACGGTATACGTTCCTTGGCTTTGATCCGACCATGGAGATCACGTGTCTGAACGGTCACATGAAGGCAGGCGCACTTTCCTTTGAAACAAAGGATCCGGGAGTTGCGATCCGTCAGATCCTGAAGGAATACCGGTCGCCGAGACTTTCGTTTCTTCCGCCGTTTGCGGGAGGTCTGGTCGGATATTTTTCCTACGATTATCTGAAGTATTCGGAGCCGTCCCTCCATCTGGATGCAGAGGATACGGAGAACTTCAAGGACGTGGATCTGATGCTGTTTGACAAGGTGATAGCCTTCGACAATCTCCGGCAGAAGATCATTCTGATCGTCAACATCAATCTTGCGGAAGCAGAAACCGCTTATCGGAAGGCCGAGAGGGAACTGGAGGATCTGATCCGTCTCATCCGGACCGGAAAAGAGAAGGAGGAGACGGCAGGAACGCTCCGATCCGAAATCCGGCCGCTGTTTGACCGGGAGCATTACTGCGAGATGGTCCGCAAGGCGCAGCACCACATCAAGGAAGGCGATATTTTTCAGATCGTTCTTTCGAACCGGCTGGAGGGGGAATATGAAGGAAGTCTTCTGAACTGCTACCGGATTCTCAGGACGCTGAATCCGTCGCCGTACATGTTCTACTTCTCCGGAACGGATGTGGAGGTTGCAGGTGCATCGCCGGAAACGCTGGTGAAGCTGGAGGACGGCGTGCTTCATACCTTCCCGCTTGCGGGGACGAGAAAGAGAGGAAAGACGAAGGAGGAAGACGACGAGCTGGAAAAGGACCTTCTTGCGGATGAGAAGGAGCTTGCAGAGCACAACATGCTGGTCGATCTGGGGCGAAACGACATCGGAAAGATTTCAAAATTCGGAACGGTTCAGGTGGAGCGTTATCATGAGGTCCTTCGTTTCTCCCACGTCATGCACATCGGCTCGACGGTTCGGGGAGAGATCCGGGAGGATCTGGATGCGCTTGATGCGGTGGATTCGATTCTTCCTGCGGGAACGCTTTCGGGAGCCCCGAAGATCCGGGCCTGCCAGCTGATCAACGATCTGGAGAACAACAAGAGGGGCATTTACGGAGGAGCCATCGGATATCTGGATTTCACCGGAAATCTGGACACCTGCATCGCAATCCGGATTGCCTATAAGAAAAACGGAAAGGTCTTCATTCGGAGCGGAGCCGGGATTGTCGCGGATTCGGTGCCGGAAAAGGAATACCAGGAGTGCATCAACAAAGCAAAAGCCGTTGTGACGGCACTGGAGGCGGCCAATGATCTTGCTGATTGATAATTATGACAGCTTCTCCTACAACCTGTATCAGATGGTGGGAGCCCTTCAGCCGGACATTCGGGTGATCCGGAACGATGAGCTGACCGTGAAGGAGATCGAAGAATGGAAGCCGGAGAAGATTATCCTGTCTCCCGGCCCAGGACGCCCTGCGGATGCAGGCATCTGTGAGGATGTGATCCGGGAGCTTCGGACGAAGATCCCGATCCTCGGGGTTTGTCTTGGTGAGCAGGGGATCTGTGAGGCCTATGGCGCGACGGTCGGCTATGCGAAAAGGCTGATGCACGGCAAACAGTCCATTGCGGAGATAGATACGGAAAGCCCGATTTTCAAGGGGCTGCCAAGGGAAATTCCGGTTGCAAGATATCACTCGCTTGCGGCAGTTGAGGAAACACTTCCGGACAACCTCCGCGTCATTGCAAGGACGAAGGACGATGAGGTGATGGCGGTGCAGGATACGGAGTACCCGGTGTTCGGACTGCAGTTCCATCCGGAATCCATTATGACACCGGACGGTGCAAAAATTCTGGCAAACTTCCTGAAGCTGTGAGCAAAAGAGTGCAAAAGGAGCGGAAACAAGGAGGAGAAAGATCATGATTAAGGAATCCATTATCAAGATTGTGAACAAGGAAGATCTCACCTATGACGAGGCCAAGGAAACCATGCTGGAGATCATGCGTGGCGAGACCACTCCGACGCAGAACGCAGCCTTCCTTGCGGCATTGTCGACAAAATCGACCAAGGCAGAGACCATCGATGAGATTTCGGGCTGTGCCTATGCGATGCGTTCGCTGGCAACTCCGGTGGAGCATCCCGGGATGGAGGTTCTGGAAATTGTCGGAACCGGCGGAGACGGTGCGCATTCCTTCAATATTTCCACGACAGCAGCAATGGTTGTGGCAGCAGGCGGCGTAAAGGTGGCAAAACACGGAAACCGCGCAGCTTCTTCTCTTTCCGGTACAGCGGATTGCCTGGAGGCACTCGGCGTCAACATTCAGCAGGATCCCGAGCTTTGCCGGAAGATGCTGGAGGAGGCAGGCTTTTGCTTCATGTTTGCACAGAAGTATCATTCCGCGATGAAGTACGTGGGACCGATCCGCAAGGAACTGGGCTTCCGCACGGTGTTCAACATTCTGGGACCCTTGACGAACCCTGCAAAGCCGGAGATGTTCCTTCTTGGCGTATACGATGAGTATCTGGTGGAGCCGGTTGCGAAGGTGCTGAGCTCCCTTGGCGTCAAACGAGGCCTGGTTGTTTTCGGGCAGGATCATCTGGATGAAATTTCCGCAAGCGCACCGACAACGATCTGTGAGCTGCGCGACGGCTTTTATCGGACCTCGGTGATTCAGCCGGAGGACTTCGGCCTTGAAAGAGGAAGCAAGGATGAAATTGTCGGCGGCACGGCCAAGGAGAATGCGCAGATTACAAGAGGCATCCTGAACGGAACCATCACAGGAACCAGGCGAAACATCGTTCTTCTGAACGCAGGGGCGGCGCTCTATGCCGGCAAGGCGGCAGAGACACTGGAGGAAGGCGTGAAGCTTGCCACCGAGCTGATCGATACCGGAAAAGCACTGGAAACCCTGAACAAGGTGATTGAGGTCAGCGGCCGATGAGTACAATTCTGGACCAGCTGGCGGATTACGCCAGATATCGTGTGGAAAAAGCAAAGGAGAAAAAGCCGCTGGAGGAAATCCGGGAAGAAGCCTTGGCTGCTTCAAGGCAGACGGCTCCGGGATCGGGCACTTCTGCTCCGGATTTCCGGGAACCGTTCCGATTCGAGAAGGCACTGGCAGCAGACGGCGACATTCATTTTATCTGTGAATGCAAAAAAGCCTCGCCCTCCAAGGGCCTCATTGCCCCGGATTTTCCCTATCTGGAAATTGCAAGGCAGTACGAAGAGGCGGGCGCTTCTGCCATCTCGGTTCTCACCGAGCCGAAATGGTTCCTCGGCTCTCCGGAATACCTCCGGGAGATCGCAGAAGAAGTCAAGGTTCCCTGCCTTCGCAAGGATTTTACCGTGGATCCGTACATGATTTATGAGGCAAAACTCCTCGGAGCCTCTGCCGTTCTCCTGATCTGTGCAATTCTGGATACCGGAACGCTGGCGGAGTACCTTGAAGCTGCGGATTCTCTGGGACTTTCCGCAATTGTGGAAGCGCATGATGAGACAGAGGTTGCCTCGGCTGTTTCGGCGGGAGCAAGAATCATCGGTGTCAACAACCGGAATCTGAAGGATTTTACGGTGGACATTCACAACAGCATCCGGCTTCGCTCCTGTGCACCGGCAGGAACCATCTTTGTTGCAGAGTCCGGGATCCGGACTCCGGAGGATGTGGAGACCCTTCGGCAAAATGGCGTAAATGCGGTCCTTATCGGAGAGCAGCTGATGCGGGCCGGAAGTCCGAAGGAGGAGCTGAACCGGCTTCGGGGGCTGACATGAGAGAAGGAACAGGAGGTCGGAATGAGATCGGCAAATGGTCCTGTAAAAATAAAAATCTGCGGCCTCCGCACCTTATCGGATGTACAGGCCGTCAACGGACAGCTTCCGGAATACACCGGTTTTATCTTCGATCCTTCGAGAAAACGTTACATCTCTCCGGAGCAGGCAGAGGAACTTCGGAGAAGACTGGATGCGAGAATCCGGCCGGTCGGCGTATTTGTGAACACCGGGACCGAAGAAATCCGGAGGGTGCTGGAAATCTGCCGGCTGGATATGGTACAGCTCCACGGGCAGGAGACGGACGAAGAAATCCGGAGACTCCGGGAAGAATACAAGGGACGAAGCGAGCTCTGCATTGTAAAGGCCTTCGGGATTGAGAACGAAGAGGATGTCCGGAAAGCGGAAAATTCGGCGGCAGATGAGATCCTTCTGGATCACGGAGCAGGCGGTACGGGAGAGAGCTTCGACTGGAGCCTTCTGAAGAACTGCAGAAGACGATTTTTCCTCGCAGGAGGACTGACGCCGGATAACGTGCAGCTCGCCATTGAGGAGGCAAAGCCATATGCAGTGGATGTCAGCTCCTCTCTGGAAACAGATGGGAGGAAGGATCCCTGCAAGATAAGAAGATTTGTGACCGCTGTGCGCGGCGCGGATGAAAAATAAGAAAGGATAACAGAGATGACGAATCAGAATGGAAGATTCGGAGTTCACGGAGGACAGTATATTCCGGAAACTCTGATGAATGCAGTGATCGAGCTGGAGGAGGCTTACAACAAATACAAAAACGATCCGCAGTTCAACGCGGAGCTGACACAGCTGTTCAATGATTATGCAGGGCGCCCGAGCCGTCTGTATTATGCGGAGAAGATGACGAGGGACCTTGGCGGTGCGAAGATCTACTTAAAGCGTGAGGATCTGAACCACACCGGAGCTCATAAAATCAACAACTGCCTCGGCCAGGCACTTCTGGCGAAGAAGATGGGAAAGACCCGCCTGATTGCGGAGACCGGAGCAGGCCAGCACGGCGTGGCAACGGCAACGGTGGCAGCACTTCTTGGAATGGAATGTGTTGTTTTCATGGGAAAGGTGGACACAGAAAGGCAGGCACTGAATGTTTACAAGATGAAGCTTCTCGGAGCGGATGTGGTTCCTGTCACTGATGGAACCGGAACGCTGAAGGATGCGGTTTCGCAGGCTATGCGTGAATGGACGAGCCGCATTGAGGACACGCACTACTGCCTGGGCTCGGTCATGGGACCGCATCCGTTCCCGACCATTGTCCGTGATTTTCAGGCAGTGATCTCCAGGGAGATCAAGGAGCAGATGCTGGAGAAGGAGGGAAGACTTCCGGATGCAGTGATCGCCTGTGTCGGCGGCGGCTCCAATGCCATCGGCTCATTCTATCACTTCATTGATGATCCTTCGGTACGGCTGATCGGCTGCGAGGCAGCAGGCCGCGGAGTTGATACCTTTGAAACAGCCGCAACGATAAATACAGGACGCCTTGGTATTTTCCATGGAATGAAGTCCTACTTCTGTCAGAATGAATACGGACAGATTGCACCGGTGTATTCCATTTCGGCAGGTCTGGATTACCCGGGAATCGGGCCGGAGCATGCGTACCTGCATGACATCGGAAGAGCGGAGTACGTTCCGGTTACAGACGATGAGGCAGTAAACGCCTTTGAATATACGTCCCGGATGGAAGGCATTATCCCGGCCATTGAGAGCTCACATGCCATCGCTTATGCTATGAAGCTTGCTCCGAAGCTGGATAAAGACAAGGTAATCGTGATTACGGTTTCCGGAAGAGGCGACAAGGACTGCGCAGCAATTGCGAGATACCGCGGAGAGGAGATTTCAGAATGAGCCGGATAGAGGAAGCATTTCAGAAGCATAAAGCATTTATTGCCTTCATTACCGTAGGAGATCCGGATCTGGAGACCACGGAAAGGGTGGTTCACGCGGCGGTGGAGAATGGAGCGGATCTGATTGAGCTGGGCATCCCGTTCTCGGATCCGACGGCAGAGGGACCGGTCATCATGGAAGCCGATGAAGTGGCATTAAAGGCAGGAACCACAACGGATAAGGTGTTCGAGCTGACGAAGAAGCTGCGCGAGACCATCACGGTACCGATGGTTTACATGACCTATGCCAATGTGGTCTTCTCCTATGGCTGCGAGAAGTTTGCACAGAAGGCCGCGGATGCAGGAATTGACGGCCTGATTCTTCCGGACGTGCCTTATGAGGAAAAGGAAGAATTCACAGAGGTTTTTGACCGCTACGGGCTGGATCTGATTTCGATGATTGCACCGACCTCCGAGGACCGTATCGCGATGATTGCAAAGGAAGCGAAGGGCTTTATCTATATGGTATCCTCCCTTGGTGTAACCGGCACAAGAAGCGAGATTACAACGGATATTTCGGCAATGACCGATCTGGTCAAGAAGAATTCAGAGGTTCCCTGCGCCGTAGGCTTTGGAATTTCCACACCGGAGCAGGCAGCCAGAATGGCAGAGCTCTCCGACGGAGCCATTGTGGGATCTGCCATCATCAAGATTATTGCGAAATATGGAAAAGAAGCAGCCGGGCCGGTCGGTGAGTATGTAAAGGAGATGGCGGATGCCGTGCATGCCAAAGCTTAATTCAGAAACATTCCTTTTTTGGATATTTTATCAATAGATTCCACGTGAAAGTATTCATTACACTCGTACCTGGTTGGGTACGGGTGTTTTTGTGTCTAACGGTAAGTTCATAAGCACCTTATGAATGGTATGAGCAGAAAAAGATGATTGCATGAATGATAGCAAATATGCTATCATCTGCAGAGAGGAGAATGGTTGATTCAAATTGAGTTTTATGAAGATCGCCATGGATTTTCTGAGGTGTGGAATTGGCTGGAGGACTTACGTATAAAAGGACGATCTGTCAAGGATGCGAGAATTCAATATAAACAGGTGTTGTATTCTATTCAATTGCTTGCTGATAATGGTACTATGCTTCCCGATACAATTGTAAAGCATCTGGATGAGGATATTTGGGAACTGCGACCTGGAAACAATAGAGTTTTATTCTTTTTCAAAGGAAAAGGATGCGGATATGTTCTGCTTCATCATTTTCGCAAGAAAACACAGAAAACGCCGATAAGAGAAATTATAAAGGCAAAAGCGGAGCGAGATGATTATTTACAAAGAAACAAGGATTGGTAATTGAAGGGTGAGACGTAATGAGAACGTGGGATGATTATAAAAATTTTATAAGGGAAACGGATCTGGAAGCAGGCCGGGATCTTGACGAAATTGAAGAAAATTCCAGAATCATCAGTGCGATGATACGAAGAAGAAATGAGCTTGGTCTGAGTCAGCGCGAACTGGCTGCAGAGTGTGGTATTCCGCAATCCTCGGTTGCAAGAATTGAATCTCAGACGTGCATGCCAAGACTTGATACGCTCCTTAAAATATTGGATTGTCTGGGCCTGAAGCTTTCGGTGACGATGAAAGGCGGTACACGTTTCTGATCTGTTGCAGATGTTTCTGAGACACGGCTGTTTGATGATTGCAGTTTCACGCTGCGGGCATGAAGAAAGGGACTGCAGCATCAGAGAAAAATCTCTGATGCTGCAGTCCCTTTTTACATAATATTGTCCGATGACAATCAGAACTTGCCCTGCTCTGCAGCAAGTGCGATGGAAACAGCGGTGGAAACCGTTGCGCCAACCATCGGGTTGTTGCCCATTCCGATCAGACCCATCATTTCTACGTGAGCCGGAACAGAAGAGGAACCTGCGAACTGAGCATCGCTGTGCATACGGCCAAGGGTGTCCGTGAAGCCATAGGAAGCAGGACCTGCTGCCATGTTGTCCGGATGAAGGGTACGGCCGGTGCCGCCGCCGGATGCAACGGAGAAGTACTTCTTGCCGGCTTCGAGTCTTTCCTTCTTGTAGGTGCCTGCAACCGGGTGCTGGAAACGAGTCGGGTTGGTGGAGTTACCTGTGATGGAGATATCAACGTTCTCCTTCCACATGATGGCAACGCCTTCCTGTACATCGTCAGCGCCGTAGCAGCGAACCTTTGCACGCGGGCTGGAAGGATCCTTGGAGTAGCAGGTCTCGGAGAGAACCTTCAGCTCGCCGGTGAAGTAATCAAACTCAGTCTCAACATAGGTGAAGCCGTTGATACGGGAGATGATCTTGGCAGCATCCTTGCCGAGGCCGTTCAGGATAACACGAAGCGGCTTCGTGCGAACCTTGTTTGCCTTATCAGCGATACCGATTGCACCCTCAGCTGCAGCGAAGGACTCGTGGCCAGCCAGGAATGCGAAGCACTCGGTGTTCTCTTCCAGAAGCATCTTGCCGAGGTTGCCGTGGCCAAGACCTACCTTACGGCGGTCAGCAACGGAACCGGGGATGCAGAAGGACTGAAGGCCTTCGCCGATTGCGGCAGCAGCCTCGTCAGCCTTGCGGCAGTTCTTCTTGATGGCGATGGCAGCGCCTACGGTGTATGCCCACTTCGCGTTCTCGAAGCAGATCGGCTGAATGCCCTCTACCAGATGATAAACGTCCAGACCAGCAGCCTCTGTGATGGTCTTGCATTCCTCAACGGAGGAAATACCATACTTGCTCAGGGTGGCAAGAATCTGGGGCTCTCTTCTCTCATAAGATTCAAATAATGCCATTTCTTTCTCCTCCTTCTGAATTACTGTTTTCTCGGATCGATGAACTTCGCAGCATCAGCAACACGGCCGTACTTGCCGGAAGCCTTCTCCAGAGCGGTAGCTGCATCGTCGCCGGCCTTGATGAAGTCCATCATCTTGCCGAAGTTTACGAACTTGTAGCCGATGATCTCATCGTTCTCGTCCAGAGCAAGGTCGGTGATGTAGCCGTCGGTCAGCTCGAGGTAACGAGGTCCCTTCTCCAGAGTGCCGTAGGTTGTGCCGACCATGGAGCGGGTTCCCTTTCCAAGGTCCTCAAGACCTGCACCGATCTGCAGTCCATCCTCAGAGAATGCGCTCTGGGAACGGCCGTAAACGATCTGAAGGAACAGCTCTCTCATTGCAGTGTTGATGGCATCGCAGACAAGGTCTGTGTTCAGAGCCTCCAGAACAGTAAGTCCGGGAAGAATCTCAGCTGCCATAGCTGCAGAGTGGGTCATTCCGGAGCAGCCGATGGTCTCAACCAGAGCTTCCTGAATGATGCCGTCCTTGACGTTCAGAGACAGCTTGCAGGCACCCTGCTGAGGTGCGCACCAGCCAACACCGTGTGTGTAGCCGGAGATGTCCTTGATCTCTCTGGACTTCACCCATTTCGCCTCTTCCGGGATCGGAGCTGCGCCATGGTGTACGCCCTGGTGTACGACGCACATGTTCTTTACTTCCTGTGAGTAAACCATAAATGTTCTCCTTCCTTAATGGATCTATCTATGCCGATATTGTTATAAAAGTAACGTTCAGCCTTTAGAATTATACGGCCTGTGACAATGGTTAGACAATACTAACAGGCGTTCCGCCGGGCAATCACGGGGATTGCGCAGGAAGTAAGCGGGGATTGCGCAGGAAGTAAGCGGAGATTGTGCCAGATTGTGCAGGGAACGCGGGAATTTCAGAAGATGGCGATTTCTGAAGAATGAACTGGTATAATCAGATAGGTGGCAGAAAATGCATCATGAAGACAAGGAGCATCGCAGCTGTGGAGGGAAAATTGAGAATCTCATTAAGAAAATCCATCGGCATTGTTCTGTTCCTTTTGCTGGTATCGCTATCCGGCATCTTTGCGGTCAGTGATGCCATCGTGCTTCGGTTTGCGAGGGAGCGGATTTACCAGGACACACAGGATACTGCAGTGTTGTATCAGAAGCAGATGGACAATGACCTGGACCGGATTGACAACTATCTATACATGATCATGTCACAGAACAGCAGCTTTATCCGCCTTTCTTATATGAAAGGAACGGATCAGGCGTGGTACAGCCCGGTGAGTATTCTGGGACGGGAGCTGACAAATTCGATTTATAACTATAAGGCGGAAGCCTTTTATGATTACATTCCGGCAGAGGACACCCTGATTCTTGGAACGAGCAGCACCATTCCGTTTGGAGAGGTGAAGCAGATCGTAAAAGATACGATACGGGTATCGGAGCATTCCTCATGGATGCTGGTGGAGGTCAATGAGGAATGGTATCTGATGCGGCTTCTGCAATGCGACAATCAGTATCTGGGCGCATTTGTCCGTATCAGAACGTGGCTTGAGGAAAACGGGGAGAAAGGCAGCGAGTCTCATTATTTTTGTCTGACAGGTGAAGACGGACGGATCCTGGGTGATGTGAATTCAGAAATTTATCTGGATGAAAACCAGTTCGATGCGCCGTATTCGGTGGAATATGTGGAAGAGATGAAGTGTCTTGTGGTGCGCAGAAAGCTGGAGAAGGGACCCTTCTATCTGACGAGCATCACGTCTTATGCTTCCATCGAACAGGTGACGAGAACCCTGAAGCTTGCGCTTGCTGCAGCGGCCGTTCTGGTTGTTCTGATCTGGATCATTCTGTATGTGCTGGTTCGCAAGAGCATCCTGCAGCCGGTGACTACGATTACCGATGCTCTTTCGGAGGTGGCAGCCGGAAACCTGGAGCAGAGGATTCCGGTGCACAGCCAGAGTCAGGAGTTTCAGACAATGGCAAAGACGTATAACATCATGGTCTCGGAAATCAAGGATCTGAAGATCAATGTGTATGAGCAGCAGATCGCACACGAGAAGCTGGAGTCGCAGTACCTGAAGCAGCAGATCACACCGCATTTTATGATCAACTGCCTGAACACGGCAAGCCAGCTGACGGAGTACGGAGAGCCGGAGCTTGCGAGAAGACTTCTCCGGGAGCTCAGCGTTCACCTTCGGTATGTTCTTTCCTCAGGGAAAACCGTACGGCTTGCGGAGGAGCTCTCTCTTGTGGAAAACTATGTTGCCTTGTCCGGCATTCGATATCCGGACAGCCTGCGGGCCGAGATTGAATGCCCGGAGGAACTGAAGGAATTGCAGGTAGTACCGCTGATGCTGCTGAACTTTGTGGAAAACTCCATCAAGCATGAGGTGGTCATGGGAGAAACTCTGGAAATTCATATCGGTATTTCCGAGGAAGAACGGCATGGCCGGGTGGGAATCCGATCGGTGGTCTGGGATAGCGGACATGGCTTTGATGAGCAGGTTCTGGAGGAGATTCGAAAGCTGTCCGCGCTTTCGGTAGGAGATGCTGCCACCGCGCATATCGGAATTACCAATGCCATGCAGCGGACGAAGAAGGAGTTTCCGGGAGCAGAGTTTACTTATTCCAATCATGCCTGCGGAGGGGCGCAGGTTGAAATCTGGATTCCGCAGAGCAGAGAATCCGATGCCTGAAAGGAATGGATCGTTTTGCCATTATGGCAGAGACATCTGAAGCGGGAGAAGAGGGAGAAACGCAGTATATGAATTTGCTGATTGTAGATGACGAATACTACAGCGCACAGAGCACGCGTGCGAAGGTTCTGGAACATACGGATTTGTTTGATGATATCCATTGCTCCTACAGCATGAAACAGGCGCTGGAGTATCTGGAGGAGCGGGAGGCTGCGGTAATCATCAGTGACATTGAAATGCCGGGAGGGAGCGGCCTTGACTTTCTGGAGACCCTGCGGCAGAGGAAGCAGAATGCGGTCTGTATTTTTCTTACGGCTTATTCTAATTTTGAATATGTGACAACAGCGATGCGGCTTGCGAGCATCGATTATCTGTTAAAGCCGGTGGAAACCGATCAGCTGATGGACGCTGTGTTCCGCGCGGTGGATTTATATCGGCAGCAGTCCGAAGACCGAAAGAGGAGAGCGGAGGCCGGTTACTGGCATGACAGCAGGCAGTATCTCTATGAGATGTTCTGGGAAAATCTGGGAGCCGGACTCATTGCCGGCGATGAACGGGAGATCCGCCTGGCTCTGCGAACCAGAAATCTGGAGGAGGAGCTTGCGGAGAAGGAATATCTGCCGCTTATCATTCAGTGCGTGATGCATGACAATCTTCAGCTGGAGAAGAACCTGTATAACTTCACGCTGAAGAACATTACAAGGGAGTATTTTTTCGATAAGAACGAGCTTTCTGCGGTTGTCAGGTATGGAAAGACTGATTTTATCTATTTCCTTCCGATTCCGGCTTCAGAAGATCGCAAGACTCTTCTGGATAAATGTGCAGCATCTTTTCGCGGCTTTGCATCGCACTTCGAGAATTCATTCAATTATTTTGTCGCGGCAAAGCCCTGCCGGATGGAGGAGTTTCAGCAGGTGTTTCATGAAATGCTGGAGTGCGTCGAGAAGAATGTCACGCTGGAGAATCATGTGTTTGATCTGGCAGATGCGTTCCTTACCAACTATGACACGGAGAATCTTCAGCTTCCGATTGAGAAATTCCGGGATTATCTTCTGAAGGATCAGCAGGAGGAGTTCAAGAAAGAAATTTCTCTGTTCCTGCAGCAGATGAAGATGAGCGGGAAGGGAACGAGGGATTCACTGAAGTCGTTCTACTACAGCTTCCTGCAGCTGTGCTTTACCACCATGGAGAATAAAAATCCGGAGGCACTGGCACCGTTTCGCGCACAGGTGATTATGGCATCCCCGGAGGCTGTCTGCGATTCCTTTTATTCTCTTCAGAGCTGGGCGTTTGATACGGTTGACCAGTATAAGAGCTGCATGGCCTCTGTACTGAATGAGGAGAATACCGTGGCGGCGGTGAAGCGGTATATCAAGGAGCATCTGGCAGAGAATCTGAGCCGCGAGGAGCTGGCAGATACTGTGTATCTGACCTCTGATTATCTGTCTCATCTGTTTAAAAAGGAAACGGGATATTCTCTTACAAATTACATCATTCACGAACGGATTGAGAAGGCGAAGCTCCTTCTTGCACAGAAGAGCATGAGCATCCGGGATGTGGCTTCTGCCTGCGGGTTTGACAATGTGTCTTATTTCTCCAAGCAGTTTCGCAGCATCACAGGGATGACGCCGAGAGAATACCGGAAATGAAGCGGAATCCGGAAGATCCAAAGACAGGAAGAGCGGAGCGACTGCTGATGCAGCGCTCCGCTCTTCCTGTGAGAATAACTCTTTATGAGTAAGGGAATTATGTCAGATTCAATCGGTTTACAAAAAGATTACTTCGCAGCTGCCCATGCATCGAGCTGGCTCTGCTTCTCGTCGATGATGTCCTGCAGGCCGGCTGCCATCATCTTGTCGTCAAGCTCCTTCAGGCCGGTCTCGGGATTCAGGAAGCCATACTCGAGCTGCTTCTGGTACTCGTTGTAAATGTTGGTGCAGGCAGCGAGCTGGGTTGCAACCGGAGTGGAATCAAAGGCAAAGCCTGCCGCTGCAGATTTCTTTGCATTAGTGTTAAACTCCTTGATCCGATCCCAGAGATCCGCGCTGTTGCCGGTGGTGGGAGTCGTCAGGAACTGGTTCGGATACAGCCAGGGAAGTGTTCCGTAGTTACCACTTCCGGATCCCTTTGTGGCATCAATGAGGCCGTCCTCATCGAGCTCATAGTGAGTTCCTTCGATTCCGTAGACAAAGAGGTTTGCGATATCCGGATCGGTGTAAAGCGCCTTCATCAGGACCATAGCGGCCTGAGGGTTTACTGTTGTGATCGGAATTGCCCAAGGATAAGAAGCTACACTGGAACCAGCCATGAAATCTTCCTTTACCTGGAAGATGGTCATGTCACGTCCGTCTCCGAGAGATTCCTGAGCCTTGGAGCCCGGCTTTCCGCCGGTGCCGTATGCCATCAGAACGCCGTCCTTCACAAGCTGACCGACGGAGGTGGTGTCAGTTGCAGCATCCTTGCTGATGTAGCCCTTCTGGTTCCAGTTGTAAACTCTTTCGCAGAAGGTACGGTACTCATCACTGGTGAAGAGATCCTCCACCTTCAGCTCCTGACCGTAATTAGTAAGAACACCGAAGTTGGTTCCGCCGATCTGATCGATCACAGACTGCTGAACAAGGTCGTTGTTTGCGGGGCGGTATACCTCAAGATTCGGATAGGTCTCGTGAAGCCTGGCAAAGATGTCCTCCAGCTCCTCGTCCGTAATCTTCAGGATTTCCTCATCGGTATCCGGGAATTCGTAGCCGATTCCTTCCAGATACTCGGTTCCGACGGCAATGCAGCCGCGGCCTGCCGCGTAGTCTCTGGTGTTGGTCAGACCGTACAGAACACCGCCGACACGGCACATATCCACGAACTCCTGACCAAGGGCATCCACGATGCCGTCGCCGTAGGTGGCAAGAAGATCATCCTGCTCGAGATCCATGAGGTAGCCCTGATTGACCAGGTTGGAATAGCCTGCAAACAGTGTGCTGATTACATCAAGCTGCTGACCGCCTGCCAGCTCCAGTGTCAGGTTCTGGCTGTAGGAGCCGGAATCGCCGATCTGCATTTCGATTTCGATGTTGTGCTTCTCCAGAAGAATCTTGTTGATCTCTTCGGTGACCATGTCAAGATCCTTGGGAGCACCCGTCCATGTCGGGAATGCCACGACCAGATGCTGCGTAGTCTCGAAATAATCGGAAGGGGCTGCCGCTTCTCCCTCTGCGGCATCGGTCCCTTCTGCAGCTTCAGAAGCTGTGGCTGATGTGGTATCTGCGGAGCTTCCGGATGAGGATCCGCATGCTGCCAGCGTCCCTGCCATCGCTGCAGCGAGAATAATGGATAATACACGTTTCTTCATTTCTTTCCTCCCTTGTGAGTGAAGTGTTGTGGTGATTGCTCACCGGCGAGAAATCAGCTGCGCCGTTTCTCTTTGATGCTCCCCATCCTATCAGCTTCCGCAATCTCAAATAGCAACGATTCTGTTCTGAATTGTCACTTTCCTGTCCTGTAAAAATCAGGGGACAAGATTGTGTTAGTTTGCAGCAGAATCGTTGTTTCTGAATTCTGCAGGTTTTTTAAGATGAAAGCTGGGATTGCTTATGAAAACGAAAAGCAGTCCGCACAGGGAAATCATCGAAATGAAAAGGAGCGGGAAAATGATACAGAAACAGGAACATTCGGAAGAATATTCAAGCACTCATGCAGGTACTTACAGAAGGACGGAGCTGGGAATTGAGAAAAAAGAGGAGCCGCTGACCATTCTGCAGGACATCACCTTTGCAAGAGTTCCGTACTGGTTTCCAAATTTTCATTATAAGGCATTGAAGATGAATCTGGTCTGCCCGTTTCATCCGGAGGAAGGAAAGAAGTACCCGGTGATTGTATGGATCTGCGGCGGAGCCTGGATCACGATGGAGAAGAGCGCGCATCTTCCCTTCTGGACAGAGCTTGCAAGGAAGGGGTACATCATCGCGAGCGTGGAATACCGGATGTCGAGTACGAAGCATTTCCCGGCGCAGCTCGAGGATGTAAAGTCGGCGATCCGTTATCTGCGAGCACATGCAGAAGAGTTTCACATTGATCCGGAGCGGATTGCGGCGGCCGGAGAGTCAGCGGGAGGGCACCTTGCGGCGCTTGCCGGTGTAACGGGCAACAGAAAGGAATTCGATGTCGGTGAGAATCTGGAAATGTCCAGCCGTGTTCAGGCAGTGCTGGATTTCTACGGACCTGCGGATTTCCTCTCTCATGCCGCAGAAGAAAATGAGGAAAAGCCGGAATCTGAGGAAAAACCGGAGTTTCTGATGGGGCCGAGTCCTGTGGAGATGCTTCTTGGATATGCGCCGGAGAAGCAGCCGGAAAAAGCCAGACTTGCAGCGGCTCTTTCCTATGTCAATCCGGACACACCTCCGTTCTATATCATCCACGGAACGGCGGATCCCATTGTGCCTGTGGAAGGAAGCAGAAATCTTGCGAAGAAGCTGGAGGAGAACGGCTGCAGCGTACGTCTTGTGGAAATCAACGATGCCGTCCATGCGGATCCACGTATTTATCAGAAGGAAACAAGAGATGAAATCGAAGCTTTCCTGAAGCGCGTTTTTGCAGAGCCTGCATCTCACTTTCAGGAGCGCGTCCGCATGGACCGGGCAATTCAGGAGCCTTTCCTTACCATGCTGGAGAACATTGTGTTTGCGCAGACTCCCTACTGGTTCCCCTATTACAACTACAAGGATCTGGATCTTGATCTGCTCCTTCCTGTTTGGGGAAAAGAGGGGGAGAAGCATCCGCTTCTTGTCTGGATCTGCGGCGGGGCCTTTCTCACGATGGAGAAGGCAGCTTACCTTCCGTGGCTTATGTACTTTGCCAGAGCAGGCTATGTGATTGCGAGTGTTCAGTACCGGCTTTCGAACGTCGCGAAATTTCCGGCACCTCTCGAGGATGTGAAGAAGGCAATCCGGTTTCTTCATGCGCATGCGGAGGAGTTCCACATCGATAAGACGAAGACCGTGGTCGGAGGTGAATCGGCAGGCGGGTACCTTGCTTCCATGACGGGCCTGACCAATGACCGGAAGGAATATGAGGTCGGGGAATATCCGGAGGAGTCCAGTCACGTCGATGCGGTGATTGATTTCTATGGTCCGGCCGCTTTGGATTCCAGCACAAGGGTGACGGAGACGACACCGCCCTTTTTCATGGCACATGGAACAGGGGACACGCTTGTGGACTGCAAGGGCAGTGATGATTTTTATGAGGAGCTGAAGAAGAACGGAATTCCGGTGGAATACTTTGTCGTCAAGGATGCACCGCATATGGGAATGGAGTTCTATCAGAAGGAAATGGCAGACAGGATTCTGGGGTTCCTGAATCGGAATCTGTGAGCACCGTTTTGCTACGGAAATGGAGGGAAAAATGAGCGACAGGCAGAAGGTCAGAACAATTTATACCAATGACGGAGAATGCGATGACATGAATACGTTCCTTCATCAGATGCTCTATCTGAATGATCTGGAGCTGGAGGGAATCGTGTATTCATGTTCCTGCTTTCATTATGAAGGAATTCCGGAAAAGGGGATCGAAGCAAAGCGCTGGGCGGAGCCCGAATGGATGTATCGCCACATCGACTCTTATGAGGAGATCTATCCGAACCTGAAAAGACAGGATCCGGATTATCCATCTCCGGAATACCTTCGCAGCATTACGGCGATCGGAAACGTGAAATATGTATCGGAGATGGAGGAAGTGACTCCGGGCTCGGAGCTGATCCGGAAGGCCATTCTGAAGGAGGATCCAAGGAAGCTTTATGTCCAGATCGGAGGCGGCACAAGCACAGTGGCAAGAGCCCTGAAGTCCATTGAAGAGGAGTACCGCGGCACAAAGAAGTGGGAGGAAATTTATCGCGCGGTGTCGGACAAGCTCGTTATTGTTATGATTGTCACGCAGGATGAAACCTATAAGGACTACATTTCGGTCAGCTGGCCCGAGGTGGAGATGATTCACTGCATGCAGATCATGCCGGTTGCCTTTCTGTATGGAGAGAAGGCGGATCCGAAGGATGCTCTGGAGTGCTTTTCCGGCGCATGGATGAAGGAGCATCTTCTGGAGAAGAGCCGCTTTATGGAGCAGTACCACACCTGGCTGGACGGACATGAATATCCGGGAGAAGAGTGGACGTCCCAGTTTGGCTGCAATCCGAAGCTTGCTGCGGGCAACTGGTGGGGGAAGGCGAAGCATCGGAAATACGACATGATCTCCGAGGGAGATTCCCCGTCCTTCCTGCACCTCCTGGACCGGGGCCTTCGCAGCCTGGAGAATCCTTCCTTCGGCGGCTGGGGTGGAAGATATGAGCTGCGGAAGGAAAATGAATTCCATGATGCCCGCAGGTATTTTCTCAGCTGTGCCGATGAGGAAAAAGACGGCGTGGACGGCGGAGCGCTTGCGATGTCGCGGTGGATCTGTGACTGGATGAATGATTTTGCGGCAAGAGCCTCCTGGACGGTGAAAAAGGAGTACGGCGAAGTAAATCATCTGCCGGAGCTGCGGATTGAAGGCGGCTGTGATAAAGCCGCTATGCCGGGAGAAACGGTGGAAATCAAGGCATTTGCAAAGGATCCGGGAGATACGATGACGCTCACCTGGTGGAGGTACCGGGAGGCGGACACCTGTGAGCAGGACATTCCTCTTTTGCAGGAGCAGAACGAAAACGGAACCAGCGGAAGCGTTCGCTTCACGGTTCCGGAGAATGCATTAAGGGGAGATACCATTCACCTTGTACTTACCTGCAGGGACTCTGCGCACAACGAGTTTCCGGAGTACATGACGGCGTATGCCAGAGTGATTGTGACAGTTGTATAAGAATCCTGCGCAACACATCCGAATAATGATAGTTCAGCACAGCTTTGTTGTACTTTTGCAAAGCCCGGCTCACTAGAATTGGCAGTATGAAAGATCTGCATTCGCTGTGAAACAAGGAAGGGAGAGTTCGATATGTCAGCAGCAGCTGGAAAAGTAAAAGCACCGCAAAACAAAATGACATGGAAGCGCTTTAAGCGGTTCATTCCTGTCTACCTGGTTATGATTCCGGGACTTGTCTATCTGTTTATCAACAATTATATGCCTCTGCCGGGCCTTGTGGTTGCCTTCAAGCAATACAACGCCGGAAAGGGAATCTACAAAAGCCCATGGGTCGGGTTCAAGAATTTCCAATACCTGTTCGCGACCAATGATGCGCTTCTGATCACGAGGAACACGATCCTGTACAACGTGGCCTTCATTGCCATTAACCTAGTATGCTCCATTGCCGTCGCCATCATTCTGAGTGAGCTGACAGGAAAAATCAAAAACGTATATCAGAGCGTCATCCTGCTTCCGCATCTGATTTCCTCCGTTATCATCGGATATCTTGTGTTTGCCTTCTTCAGTGTGGAAAACGGCTTCATCAACAACAACATTCTGGCTCTCTTCGGAAAGGAAGGAGTGAGCTGGTATTCGGAACCGAAGTACTGGCCATTCATCATTATTTTCGTTAATACCTGGAAGTCCATCGGCTTCAACTGCATCATCTATCTTTCGACCCTCCTTGGCTTTGACCGTGCGTTCTATGAATCCGCAGAGATTGACGGAGCGACCAAGTGGCAGCAGATCCGATACATCACGCTGCCACTGTTAAAGCCTACGGCGATCATGATGACGCTGATGGCAGTCGGAAGAGTGTTCTATTCGGATTTCGGACTTTTCTATCAGGTACCGATGAACCAGGGAGCGCTGTACGCAACAACACAGACCATTGACACCTATGTTTACCGCGGACTTCTGCAGCTTGGCAACATTTCCATGTCGGCCGCTGCCGGTGTATATCAGTCCATCATCGGATTTGTTCTGATTCTTGCTGCGAACCTTCTGGTTAAGAAGCTGGATCGCGATTCTGCACTGTGGTAAAGGAAAAGGAGAGAGGAAAAATGAGAACAAGTGGAGATAAGAAATTTGCCCTTCTTGGTCACATTATTATGATCATCCTGTCCCTTGCGGCAGTGATTCCGATCATCCTGATGGTGATCTCATCATTAACGGACAACGCAGCCATTCTTAAGAACGGCTATTCATTTCTTCCTGAGAAATGGAGCGCATATGCCTATCAGTGGATCTTCGCCTTCAACGGAGGAATGGTCATCCGGGCATATGGAGTGTCCTTTCTGCTTACGGCAGTCGGCACGCTGTGCAGCGTTCTTCTGACCATCGGCGTGGCTTACGGCCTTTCCAAAAAGGGCCTGCCCGGGAGAGGACTTTTGACCTTCTATGTGGTATTCACCATGCTGTTCAACGGAGGCCTGGTTCCGACCTACATCAACTACACGAATGTATTCCATGTAAAGGATACGTTTTTCGCCCTTCTGGTTCCGTCCCTTCTGATGAATGCCTTCAATGTTCTTCTGATGAAGAGCTACTTCGTCAGCAGCGTGCCGGATGAAATCGTGGAAGCGGCCTTCATTGACGGAGCAGGAGAGATGACTACGCTTTCCCGTATTGTGATTCCGCTCTCCAAGCCGATCATCGCAACCGTCGCACTGTTCTCCGGAATTGCCTACTGGAATGACTGGAACAACGGCTATATCTACCTGGTAAAGCGCACGGACCTGTTCAGTATCCAGAACCTTCTGAACCGTCTGATGCAGAACATCAATGCGCTGACACAGAACGCCAGTGAAATCGGAAGCCAGGCCAACCAGGGACTGAGCAACATCCCGTCGGTTACCGTTCGAATGGCCATCGCAACACTCGGTATTCTTCCGATCATCGTGGTTTATCCGTTTATCCAGAAGAGCTTTGTAAAGGGTATTACACTCGGCGGCGTAAAGGGGTGACCGGACGCTGACGGATACGAAAAACGGCAGGATGAGAAGCATCCTGCCGTTTCATAAAAAGGAGGGAAAAATATGTCAGGAAAATACAGAACGATTTCAGAGGTCATGGACTATGGTCCGCATATTACAAAGGTAATTCTTGAGAAGGGAAGAAGGATGGAGGAGGAGCCCTCCGCTGCTGATTTTACCGTTCATGTGGAACGGAAGCTGATCACAGAGGATTTCCCCTGGCCCGCCTTCATGGGGGAGCGGCCGAAATTCCCGATGAGCGGTGAGAGAACCGTGGAAGCTGCTTACCGTGCGAATGCAGACGGAGAGCCGGATGCAGAAGGAACCTTCATTACTTTATGTATGCACTGCGACCCCAGGGAAGGTCTCGGATCGACGATTCGCTTCAATGGCAAATACAACGTTTCGGTTCAGGGAGAGTACACCATTTCGCAGAAGGATGGGGACGTTTTCAATGAGAATTGCGGAAATACGGAGCTTCTCGGGGATCTCCTTCAGCTTGATGAACACAAGGACAAGGAAATCGATCTTCGCTACAGCTATTACGAGCCGGAAACAGAAGCAGGTGAAAAGGTTCCTCTGATTATCTGGCTTCACGGCTACGGAGAAGGTGGAAATGAAACAAAAATAGCGGCGACCGGCAACAAGGTTGTGAACTTCATCTCGAAGGAGATTCAGGATATTTTCGGAGGAAAGGCCTTTCTTCTTGCACCGCAGGCTCCGACCATGTGGATGGACAACGGATCGGGTGAGCTGATCACCGACGGCTCCAGTCTTTACATTGGACCCCTTGAGCGCCTGTTCCGGGATTTTATCCGGGAGCACCCGCAGATTGATGAGGACCGTGTATACCTCGGCGGTGATTCCAACGGCGGTTACATGAGCGTCACGCTTGCGATCCATGATCCTTCCCTGTACGCAGCGGTTTTCCCGGTGTGTGAGGCAAGAGCAGACAAGCACATTTCCGAAGAGGACCTGAAGAATCTCGCCAGTGTGCCGACCTGGTTTACGGCGGCAAAGACTGACAACGTGGTGCCGGTGGATGAGTACGCAGTGCCTACCTATCTCCGCCTGAAGAAAGCAGGAGCGGATACGCATTTCACGCTTTGGGATAAGGTTCTGGACAGAAGCGGGAAATATACAAACGAAGACGGAACGACGTATGAATATGCAGGACACTGGTCCTGGGTTCCCATGCTGAATAACGAGAACCGGCTGGATTATGACGGGACAGAGGTTACCTGGAACGGAAGACCGGTTACGATCTGCGAGTGGCTGGCAGCACAGAAGAGAGGATAAGAGGCCGCACCCTGCGGCAATGAGGTGACAAAATGGATGCCAATATCAGAATCGGCTTTGCGCCGACAAGACGCGCGATTTTCAGCGCACCGGCAGCGGTGCGATTTGCAGATCTCACCAGAAAGAAGCTGGATGAGATGGGAATCTGCTATTCCGATATCAAAGAATTTAATGAGGAAGGTCTTCTGTACGACGACAGGGACCGGATCCGGATTGCAGAGAAGTTCAAGGCAGATCAGGTGGATGGTCTGTTCCTTGCTCATGAGAATTTCGGAACCGAGTATGAGTGCGCAAGACTTGCGAAGGATCTGAACGTTCCGGTGCTTCTCTGGGGCCCCAGAGATGAGAGGCCGGATGAGAAGGGCTCTCGCGAAAGAGATTCCCAGTGCGGCCTGTTTGCAACCGGAAAGGTTCTGCGCCGCTTCGGTGTCCCGTTTACGTATCTGACGAACTGCAATCTGGAGGATCCGGAATTCGAGCGGGGAGTGCGTGATTTCCTGAAGGTCTGCAACGTGGTGAAGAAATTCCGGAATCTTCGGATTCTTCAGATCGGGCCGAGACCCTTTGACTTCTGGTCGACGATGTGCAATGAGGGAGAGCTTCTGGAGAAGTTTAACATTCAGCTGGCTCCTGTGCCGCTTCCGGAGCTGTACAAGGAGATGCACCGGCTGGAGAACGAGGAGCCGGAGAAAATTCAGGAGGTCGTTTTCTACTGCAAGTCCAGCATGATCTGCAAAATCGAGGACACCTATCTGGAGAAGGTGGCGTGTCTGAAATGTGCCATGAAGAATCTGGCGGAGCATTACGGCGCAAGTGCCATTGCCATCCAGTGCTGGAATGCACTGCAGGATGAGATCGGAATCATGCCCTGTGCGGCAAACTCTCTTCTGAATGAGGAGGGCCTTCCGGTTGTATGTGAAACCGACATTCACGGCGCCATCACGCAGGTGATGACAGAGGCTGCGGATCTTGGCGAGCACCGCGGCATGTTTGCGGACTGGACTGTCCGTCATCCCGACAATGACAACGGTGAACTTTTGCAGCATTGCGGCCCCTGGCCGATCAGTGTGGCAGGTGAGAAGCCGACCATCTGTGTTCCGGTTGCGTTCCCGCAGAATGGTGCGGTTTCCGCAGAGGCGAAGCACGGACAGGTATCGATTGTCCGTTTTGACGGAGACAACGGAAAGTACTCTCTGCTTCTTGGCCACGCGAAGGGAATTGACGGACCCTTCACCAGAGGAACCTATCTGTGGATTGAGGTGAACAACTGGAAGCGCCTGGAGGCAAAAATTGTGGAAGGACCGTACATTCATCACTGTGTTGCGGTTCATGCGGACGTGGTTCCTGTTCTGTATGAAGCCTGCAAGTATCTGGGAATTGCACCGGACCTGTATGACCCGATTGAAGAGAAGGTAAAGGCGTATCTGCACGGAGAAGACGTGGTTTTTGACGAAGTGTGACGATACTCTGACGAGCGGTAAGACGAAGTAGCTGCGGCATGCGGCAGGAAAGGATCGATATGGAAAATCTGAAAGCAAGGGCCTATGACCTGAGAAGGGATACGGTCGACATCATCATGGCAGGAGGCGGCGGACACATCGGCGGAGACATGTCGGTGATGGACGTTCTGACAGCACTGTATTTTCAGCAGATGAACATTTCTCCGGCGAATCAGGACGATCCGGAGAGGGACTATTTTATCCTGAGCAAGGGACATGCGGTGGAAGCATACTACGCAGTTCTCTGCGCGAAGGGTTTTCTGGATCTTCAGGATGTGAAGGCACGGTTTTCAAAATTCGGCTCTCCGTACATCGGGCACCCGAACAACAAGCTGGCCGGAATGGAGATGAACTCAGGTTCTCTGGGACACGGTCTTCCGGTAGCGGTTGGGCTTGCGCTTGGAAATCGCATGAGCGGACGTGCGAACCGCACCTATGTCGTCATGGGAGACGGCGAGCTTGCAGAGGGCTCTGTCTGGGAGGGCTTTATGTCCGGACATATGTATCACCTGGATAATCTCTGCGCTGTCATTGACCGCAATCGTCTTCAGATTTCGGGAAATACCGAGGATGTCATGGCTCAGGACGATCTTGCGGAGAGAGTGCGGGCATTTGGCTGGCACGTGATCAACGTAGAGGACGGAAACGATCTGGATCAGCTGAATGCTGCTTTTGAGGAAGCAAAGAACACCAAGGGACAGCCGACCTGTGTCATTGCCAACACCATCAAGGGAAAGGGAAGTGCCGTGATGGAGAATAAAGCATCCTGGCATCATCATGTGCCGAATGCGGAGGAATACGAGCAGATCTGCAAGGATCTGGAAGAGAGAAAGGAGGAGCTTCTCCATGCTGAATAAAATTGCAAATCGTAAGGTAATCTGTGATGTCCTTCTGGAGCATGCAAAGGAGGATAAGGATATTGTGGTTCTGTGCAGTGATTCGAGAGGCTCTGCGTCACTGACGCCCTTCTTTGAGGAGTATCCGGAGCAGTCGGTGGAAATCGGGATTGCGGAGCAGGATCTTGTCAGTGTGGCGGCCGGTCTTGCAAAAAGCGGAAAAAAGCCGTATGCGGCGTCTCCCGCAAGCTTCCTTTCTACAAGAAGCTATGAGCAGGCCAAAGTTGACTGTGCGTATTCCAACCAGAACGTGAAGCTGATCGGTATTTCCGGCGGCATCAGCTACGGCGCTCTCGGCATGAGTCATCACAGCGCGCAGGACATTGCGGCAATGTGTGCCATTCCCAATATGCGCGTCTATCTTCCCTCTGACCGTTTTCAGACAAGAAAGCTTTTTGAAGCGCTGCTTCAGGATGAAAAGCCTGCCTACATCCGTACCGGAAGAAATCCAGTGGAGGACACCTATACGGAAGAGAACTGCCCCTTCGAGATGGATCATGCAACGGTTGTAAGAGAAGGCTCGGATGTCACAATTGTTGCCTGCGGTGAGATGGTATATCCGGCGAAAAAGTCAGCAGAGCTTCTTGCAGCGGAGGGAATTCAGGCCGAGGTTCTGGACATGTACTGCCTGAAGCCGTTTGATTCGGCTGCGGTGCTTCGTTCCGCAGAGAAAACAAAGGCGGTCGTAACGGTGGAGGAGCACGCTCCGTTTGGCGGTCTTGGTGCCATGGTGGCACAGGCGGTGTCTGCGAACTGCCCGAAGAAGGTGGTGGAGATTGCACTGCCGGATGCACCGGTCATTACCGGAACCTCACAGGAGGTGTTTGATTATTACGGAATGAATGCAGAGGGAATTGCGGCAAAGGCCAAAGAGGCGATTTCCTGAGGAAAAGGAACCTATATGAAACGATACGTACTTGGAATTGATCAGAGCACGCAGGGAACCAAGGCACTGCTTTTTGACGATAAAGGAGGTCTGCTCGAACGGGCAGACCTTCCTCACCGGCAGATTATCAACGGACAGGGATGGGTGAGCCACGACCCGGAGGAAATCTATGCCAATACCCTGCAGGTGATCCGGAATGTGGTGGAAAAGGCAGGAATTTCTCCTTCCGAGATTGCGGCGATGGGAATCAGCAATCAGAGAGAGACCTCGGTTGCTTTTGACCGATCCGGTCATCCTATTGCAGACGCTATTGTCTGGCAGTGCAGCAGGGCAGAGAAAATCTGCAGACGGGTTCAGGAAGCCGGCTGTTCGGAAGCGATCCGGACCGCAACAGGGCTGCAGCTTTCGCCTTATTTTCCGGCCTCCAAATTTGCGTGGTTTCTGGAAAATGTTCCGGAAGCGGCAGAGCTTTCGAAGGCAGGAAATCTTCTGTTCGGGACGATGGATACCTATCTGATTTACCGGCTCACGAAGGGCAGGGAATTCCGGACGGATTATTCCAACGCATCCCGCACGCAGCTGTTTAATATTTTTACTCTGGAATGGGATCCGGAAATCTGCAGGATGTTCGGGATTCCCGAAGCTTCTCTCCCGAAGGTGACGGATTCCGATGCACTTTTCGGGATGACGGATTTGGAAGGCTATCTGTCTGACCCGATCCCGATCTGCGGGGTTCTCGGAGATTCCCATGCGGCGTTGTTTGGGCAGGGGTGCCACGAAAAAGGAATGGTGAAGGCAACCTATGGAACCGGCTCCTCCATCATGATGAACATCGGCAGCGATGCGATTTTGTCTTCTCACGGCGTGGTGACCTCTCTTGCATGGAGAACGCAGGGGAAGACACAGTATGTGCTTGAGGGAAATATCAATTATACAGGTGCTGTGATTACCTGGCTGAAGGACGACCTGAAGCTGATTTCCTCAGCGGCCGAGACGGAAGAGCTTGCCAAAGCGGCCAATCCGAAGGACCACTCGTATCTGGTTCCTGCCTTTACCGGACTTGGTGCACCTTACTGGGATTCTGAGGCAGAAGGGATCCTTTGCGGAATGACAAGAACCACCGGGCGCAATGAAATTGTCCGCGATGCCCTGCAGTGCATTGTCTATCAGATCACGGACGTACTTCGTGCGATGGAGGAGGATGCCGGCTTTTCCATTGAAGAGCTGCGAACCGACGGAGGACCGACCCGGAATGTCTGGCTTATGCAGTTCCAGAGTGATATGATCGGGGGAAGAGTTGGTGTTTCCGAGGTGGAAGAGCTCTCCGGAATGGGGGCTGCCTATATGGCAGGTATTTCTGCAGGACTGTATGACAGGGAGAGAATCTTCGAGGGAAGAAAGAGAAACACCTATCGGAACAAAATGCCGGCAGAAGAAGCCGGACGCTTCTATGAAGGATGGAAAAAGGCAGTCGCGAAGGTGCTGAAGACCCCGTGACGCCGGGGGGATGCGAAATGGGAGATCAAACTGCAGCGGACTGTATCGGAAGGTGTTCTGCACAGATGTGCCCTGCAACCTTTGAAACGGCGCAGCCGTGCTCCGGAAAGACCGGAACCACGCCGAAGGGGGCTGCAAAGACAAAAGCCAGAGATATGACAAAGGGGCCGATTCTGTGGCAGCTGATTCTGTTTGCACTTCCGCTTTTCTTCGGAAACGTGTTCCAGCAGTTCTACAGTACGGTGGACAGCGTTGTGGTGGGAAATTTTGTCAGTGCGGATGCGCTGGCAGCCGTGACCATGACGGGCTCGGCGGTCAATACGCTGGTTGGACTCTTTATGGGAATGTCAACCGGAGCCAGCGTGGTGATCTCGCATTGCTTTGGAAGAAGGGACCGTGCAGGTCTTCGCAAGGCGGTGCACACCGCTCTTTTTGCGACCTTTCTCCTTGGTCTGTTCATGATGGTGGTGGGAGTCGGCATCACTCCGACGCTTCTTCGCTTCATGCAGACGCCGGAGAGCATTGTGCCGCTTGCTTCGGTGTATCTGAGAATTTACTTCCTTGGAATCGAAGGCCTGATGTTCTACAACATGACCTCGGCGATTCTCCGCGCGGTCGGAGATTCGAAGAGGCCTCTCCTGTTCCTGATTATCACAAGCCTCCTGAACGTGGTACTGGATCTTCTGTTCGTCCTGTATTTTCAGCTTGGCGTTGCCGGGGTTGCCTGTGCGACGATTCTGTCGCAGTTCGTATCGGCATTTCTGGGGCTGTTTGTGTTATCCCGGAGCACGGAGGACTATGGAATTTCCTTCCGGGAAATGCGGATTGACCGATGCTCCCTCTGGAAAATCATCCGGATCGGTCTTCCCGCCGGCATGCAGATGGCGATCATTTCGTTTTCGAATGTGTTCGTGCAGGGATATATCAACAGCTTCGGAAATGCCAGTGCTTCGGGCTGGGGGGCATACGGACGCGTGGATGCCTTTGTCATGCTTCCGCTTCAGAGCATTGCGCTTGGCGTGACTACCTTCACCGGACAGAATGCCGGTGCCGGCAACGTACAGAGAATCAAGGAGGGCGTTCGCACGTCCATCCGGCTTGCATTTATTCTGACGTATGCGATCTGCATTGCAGAATTCATTGCGGCACCGCAGATTGTGGCACTGTTCAATCAGGATCCGGAGGTTCTGAGATACGGAACGCTCTTCATACGTTGCAACTGCCTGTTTGACGGGCTCTGCGCTTCCAATCAGATTCATGCCTGTGTTCTTCGCGGTATCGGTCAGTCGAAGACGCCGATGATCATTATGCTGTTCTCTTTTGTGATTTTCCGTCAGATTTATCTGTATGTGATTTCGCACGCCTTCCATTCGGAGGCCTTGATTGCACTGGGATATCCGGCCGGATGGCTTGTGTGCTCCCTGATAATGGCGATTTATTTCCGCAGAAGTGGCTGGGAGAAGCAGATTGAAGCAGGAAGGCTTTGATTCTGAAAAATGGAATAATTGCAGTAGATTAAGCAGATATATACAAAACGGACGCACAATTAACACGATAATTGTGCGTCTTTTACATGAAACTCTTTTATTCGCAAACCCGGTTTGATACAATAAAAGCAATATTATTTTATCCTTATCGGGGAGGTAATTCATATGAGCAAGAACGAAATGCTGGCGATGATTCTGGCCGGCGGACGCGGCAGCCGTCTGAAGGACCTGACGAACAAGGTCGCGAAGCCGGCGGTTTCTTTTGGCGGCAAGTACAGGATTGTGGATTTTCCGCTTTCCAACTGTGCAAACAGCGGCATTGACGTGGTCGGCGTTCTGACGCAGTACGAGTCGGTTTTACTGAATTCCTATGTAGCAGGTGGCAAGAACTGGGGCCTTGATACTCGTGACGGCGGTGTCTATGTACTGCCTCCCCGCGAAAAGGCAGATGCCAATCTGAACGTTTACCGCGGAACGGCAGATGCCATTACGCAGAATATTGACTTCATCGATCAGTATGATCCGGATTATATTCTGATCCTCTCCGGCGACCATATTTATAAGATGAACTACGACGAGATGCTTTCGTTCCACAAGCAGAACAAGGCAGATGCGACCATTGCGGTGATTGGGGTTCCGATGAAGGAGGCCAGCCGCTTCGGTATCATGAATACCGATGGAAACGGTCACATCACAGAGTTTGAGGAGAAGCCGGAGCACCCGAAGTCCAATCTGGCTTCCATGGGAATCTATATTTTCAGCTGGAAGGTTCTCCGGAAGCTTCTGATTGCAGACAGGGACGATCCGAATTCGAGTCATGATTTCGGAAAGGATATCATTCCGCGTCTTCTGGACGATGGGAAGACGTTGATGGCATACGAGTTCAAGGGATACTGGAAGGATGTCGGAACCATCGATTCTCTCTGGGAGGCCAACATGGATCTTCTGGATGAGAAGAGTGCACTGAACCTGGATGATCCTTCCTGGAAGATCTATACCGAGGATGCACCGGAGCTGCCGCAGTACATCGGACCTGAGGCACATGTGGACGAAGCCTACATCACACAGGGCGCGCATATTGAAGGGGATCTGAAGCATTCCGTTGTTTTCACACACGTGGATGTGGAAAAGGATGCGAAGGTGGTGGATTCCGTGCTGATGCCCGGAGCGGTTGTTGATGAGGGAGCCGTCGTGACAAGAGCCCTTGTTGCCAACAATGTTCACATCGGAAAGGGTGCCGTTGTCGGCAGCGCGGACAGCGAGAGCATTCTTCTGGTTGCGAAGAACGTAAAGGGGGTTGAATAAGATGATCAATGCATTTGGAATCGTCACGGCCTCCAATGGCCGTTATCATGTACAGGGAATGGAGGACTACCGGCCGATCGGGGCCTTCTCCTTCCTGGGAAGATACCGCGTGGTGGATTTCCCGGTTTCCAACCTGTCCAACAGCAACATTGACCGCATTCAGGTTTATGTCAGCCAGAATCCTCGCTCTCTTGCAGAGCACTTAAGCTATGGACAGCATTACAACATCAATGCCAAGCGCGGCAAGCTTCAGCTCCTGTTCAATCAGGACAGCCGTGTAAACGCAATTTATAATACGGATGTCGCTGCTTTTATGGACAATATCGAAGTCATTGAGAGAATGCAGCAGCCCTACGTGGTCATTACTCCCGGCAACATGATCTTCAAGCAGGATTTTCAGCAGCTTCTGCAGCAGCATGTGGACAGCGGAGCGGATGTGACGCTTCTTTATCACAAGACCGACAAGGCGGATGACTGGTATCGGAATTGTGCTGTTCTGGATCTGAATCGTCAGAAGGGTGTGAAGTCCATTCATCTCAATGATGGATCGATCCCGAACCGCAACATCTTCATGGATACCTATGTCATGAAGAAGGAGATGCTGATCAAGCTGATCCGTGATGCGAAGAAGCATTCCTCCATCTTCAATCTGACTGATATCCTGAATCTTGAGCATGACAGCCTGGATATCCGCGGCGCACAGCACAAAGGCTCATACATGGCAGCCATCTATGACCTCCGGAGTTATTTCCGTGCGAACATGGAGCTTCTGCATTATGATACCGCGCAGCAGCTGTTCTCCTCGGACTGGCCGATTTATACGCAGACGACAGATGCGATTCCGGTTCATTACTACGAAGGAGCCAGAGTCGTGAATTCCATGGTGGCAAACGGCTCTTCTGTTTATGGCACGGTAGAGAATTCGGTGATTGGCCGCGGTGTGGAAATCAAGAAGGGCGCCGTCGTGAAGAATTGCCTGATCCTCGGACACTCTGTCATTGGTGAGAACGTCCACCTGGAGAACCAGATTGTGGACAAATGGGCGAAGATCATCAATGTGAAGGAACTGACGGCAGAACCGGATTACCCGGGGTACGTTCGCAGGAGTGATGTTCTGTAATCCGGCTCTGTGAGCGGACCGGACTTCATTGTGGCGGTTTTATTTTTATATGGTACAGATTTTCAGGAAACCTCTTCATCCGTTTCGGATGGAGAGGTTTTTTGTGGCTCGATGAAATAAGGAATGACAGAAACACAGAAATCCGATAAACTGAAAATCGTCTGCTGACTCAGATAAGCAGGAAATGCTTCCAGAGGAGAAGGGCATATTCCGGCAGAATGATTGCTATGGATTGACATTTTCCGGAGAGCAGGGTATCTTGGAAGAAGGCTAGTTAGCGGCCACTAATTACACACTGTCTAACATTCAAAGAGGAGGATTGAAACATGTTACAGAATGAAGCCTGGAACGGGTTTGAGGGCAACATCTGGAGACGCGAGTGCAACGTGCGCGACTTTATCCAGAAGAATTACACACCTTATGAGGGAGATGAGAGCTTTCTGGCAGATCCCACCGAAGCAACTGACAAGCTTTGGGGAAGACTGCAGGAGCTGCAGAAGGAAGAGCGTGAGAAGGGCGGCGTTCTGGATGAGGAGACCGAGGTGGTTTCCTCTCTGACCGCATATGGCCCCGGATATATTGACGAGTCCATGAAGGATCTGGAGCAGGTGGTCGGACTTCAGACCGACAAGCCGCTGAAGCGTGCGTTCATGCCCTACGGCGGAATCAAGATGGCAGAGGAAGCGTGCGAGATGTACGGATATCATCCGAATCCGCAGCTGCACAAGATTTTTACCGAGTACCACAAGACGCATAACCAGGCAGTATTCGATGCATATACACCTGAGATGCGTGCTGCACGCCACAGCCATATCGTAACCGGACTTCCGGATACTTACGGAAGAGGAAGAATCGTCGGCGATTACCGCAGAGTTGCTCTGTACGGTATTGATCAGCTGATCGCGTGGAAGCAGGAAGATCAGGAGAACTGCGGCGATGGCACAATGACTGACGACATCATCCGTCAGCGTGAGGAAATCTCCGAGCAGATCCGTGCGCTGCAGGGAATGAAGGAGATGGCAAAGGCTTACGGCTATGACATTTCCGCACCCGCCCGCAACGCGAAGGAAGCGGTTCAGTGGCTGTACTTCGGCTACCTTGCAGCAATCAAGACCCAGAACGGCGCTGCGATGAGCGTGGGAAGAATTTCCACCTTCCTTGATATTTATATCAATCGTGATCTGGAGGAAGGAACGCTTACAGAGGCTGAGGCACAGGAGCTGATCGACCACATCACCATGAAGTTCCGTATGGTGAAGTTTGCAAGAATCAAGTCCTACAATGAGCTGTTTTCCGGAGATCCGGTATGGGCAACACTGGAGGTCGCCGGCATCGGGATGGACGGCCGTTCCATGGTAACGAAGAACGATTATCGTTTCCTTCATACGCTTGAGAACATGGGACCTTCCCCGGAGCCGAACCTGACGGTTCTCTACAGCAGCCAGCTTCCGGAGAACTTTAAGAAGTATGCGGCTAAGATTTCCGTCACCACCTCTTCCATTCAGTACGAGAACGATGACGTTATGAAGCCGGTATGGGGCGACGACTACTCCATCTGCTGCTGCGTATCTGCAACACAGACCGGTAAGGAGATGCAGTTCTTCGGCGCAAGAGCAAACCTTGCAAAGTGCCTGCTGTATGCCATCAACGGCGGTGTGGACGAGAAGAACGGAAGACAGGTCGGACCGGCTTATGCACCGATTACTTCCGAGTATCTTGACTACGATGAGGTCATGAAGAAGTATGACCTTATGCTGGACTGGCTGGCAGGACTTTATGTCAACATCCTGAACCTGATTCAGTACATGCATGACAAGTACTACTATGAAGCTGCTGAGATGGCTCTGATTGATACCGATGTACGCCGCACCTTTGCAACCGGTATTGCAGGCTTCTCTCACGTTATCGACTCCCTGAGTGCGATTAAGTACGCGAAGGTAAAGGTCATCCGCGATGAGAACGGCCTCGCACAGGACTATGAGATCGAGGGCGATTTCCCGAAGTACGGAAACGATGATGACCGTGCCGATGAGATCGGTGTATGGCTTCTGCATGCCTTTATCGAGAAGATCAAGAAGCATCATACCTACCGGAATTCGGAGGCAACAACCTCCATTCTTACCATTACCTCCAACGTTGTGTATGGTAAGTACACCGGAAATATGCCTGACGGACGCCGCGCGTGGACACCGCTTGCTCCCGGAGCAAATCCGTCCTATGGCGCAGAGCAGAACGGTCTTCTGGCATCTCTGAACTCTCTGACAAAGCTCCCGTACCACTGGGCACTGGATGGAATTTCCAACACCCAGACCATGAACCCGGGCGCACTCGGACATGATGATGCGGAGAGATCCGCAAATCTGGTCAATGTTCTGGACGGTTATTTTGACCAGGGTGCACATCACCTGAACGTCAACGTCTTTGGCCGCGAGAAGCTGATCGATGCCATGGAGCACCCGGAGAAGCCGGAGTATGCAAACTTCACCATCCGTGTATCCGGATATGCGGTGAAGTTCATCTCCCTTACCAGAGAGCAGCAGGAAGATGTTATCTCCAGAACCTTCCACGATCACTTATGATTCGGGGAAATATCAACAGCATAGAGACCTTCGGCGCGGTGGACGGGCCGGGGGTCCGCTATATTGTTTTTCTTCAGGGCTGCCGGATGCGGTGTCAGTACTGTCATAATCCGGAAACCTGGGGAGATTCCGCAGAAGGCTCCTATCTGGAGACGCCTGCGGAAACCTTCCGAAAGGCATGGCGGTATCACAGCTACTGGAAAAACGGCGGCGGTATTACGGTCAGCGGCGGTGAAGCACTGCTGCAGATGGATTACGTGACGGAGCTGTTTCGGCTGTGTAAGGAGAAGGGTGTTCATACCGCGCTGGATACCTCGGGACAGCCGTTTTCAGAAGCGGATCCGGAGCTGCAGAAGTTCGATGAACTGATGAGGGTGACGGACCTGTTTCTTCTGGATCTGAAGCAGATCGATTGCGGGAAGCATAAGAAACTGACCGGATGGGTCAATGACAACATCAGGGATCTTGCAGTCTATCTGGCAGTTCACAGGAAGAAAATGTGGATTCGCCACGTTCTGGTTCCGGGAATCACAACGGACGAAGAAGATCTGAAAAGGCTCCGGAGCTTCCTGGATCATCTGCGGGAGATCTGCCCGGACTGCGTGGAGCGTGTGGAGGTCCTTCCGTATCATACAATGGGTATTGCGAAATATGAAAAGCTTGGAATTCCTTATCCGCTCGAGGGAGTGCAGCCTCCGACGGCGGAGGAAATCCGCAGAGCCGAAGAGATCCTGAAGGGATAAGAAAAAGAGTGTTTCACCGGGAAACCGGATGAAGCACTCTTTTTTTGCAGGTGCGCCTGGCGGCGGAGGGCAAGGCTTATTCCACAGCCTTCAGGGATTCCGCCATTTTGATCTTCCGTACCTGACGTCTCATCAGAAAATTAACAAAAATGGCAAACAGCGCCGTACAGATCAGTGTGGAGACATAGCTCTTCGGAGCAATGTAAACACGGAAGGCCGTTGCTTCCAGGTCGATCATCTGCATGACCAGGCGGTGGAACAGGGTGCCGAGAGGAAGTCCGATCACACTTCCGATAAGCGACAGGATCAGATTTTCCTGCAGGATGTATTTTGCCGTCTCTCTTGGATAAAAGCCGAGAACTTCAACCGTGGCAACCTCTCTGCTTCGCTCCGCCAGATTGATGTTCGTCAGATTGAAAATAACAATAAAGGCAAGGGCATCGGAGAACAGTACAATCAGCCAGATGATATCGTCCAGGCAGGACATCGGGCTGTCAATGGAATCTCTGGTGACGGAAAGCTGCGACACACCTGCGATATCCGGCAGTGCCATGATATCCTTCGCAAGCTGCTCCTGATCGCTGACATCGGAGAGGATCAGAGCGGAATTGGTTTCAAAGGGGCCAAAGGACTTTTCACAGGTCTGGTCCGACAACACAATGAAATTGTCCACATAGCAGGTGAAAATACCGCTGATCTTCACTTTAAGCTTCTCATGGTCCTCGTTTTCCATTTCCAGAGAATTGCCGACAGAAAGGCCAAGGCGCTGTGCGATTTTCTGACTGATGATGGCTTCTCCCTCGCGCGGCAGCCGGATTTCACCGGTGTCGGTGCCGGGGGTCTGGTGAAAATCCCAGAACGGCGACAGGTCCTCCAGGTTTTTCGCAGCGAGAAGATTGATGTTCTTCATGGAGCGGACGTCGACATATTCCGAGAGAACCGGGAGCGCCTCCTTGATACCGTCCAGTTCGGAAAGCTCTGAAAGTGCCTGCTCTTCTCCTCCTTTTTCATAGGAAGCCTGCAGATCGTAGTGCTGGATTTCCTCGAAATGTGTGGTTCCGATGCCTGTCATGGAGTCCCGGACGCCGAAGGCGGTAAGAATGAGCCCTGCGCAGCAGCTGATGCCGACGAGCATCATGAACAGTCTTCTTTTATAGCGGAACATGTTGCGCAGCGTGACCTTCTGGAGAAAGGAGAGCTGATTCCAGAAAAGCGGGAGCCGCTCCAGAAGAATTTTCCTTCCGATCTGGGGAGCACTGGGACGAAGAAGCTCGGCAGGAGCACTCTTCAGTTCATTCCGGCAGGAGAGCCAGGTGCTGCCAAGGATTCCTGCCATGGAGGCAAGGAGCGTCGCAGCGGCAAGAACCGGGCTGAACAAATACTTCAGCGGAGCAAAGCTGTACATCGAGGAATAGGCGCGCCAGAATATCTGCGGGAGGCCAAAGGTGCCGAGAAAAAATCCGGCGGCCCAGCCGGTCAGGGTTGCGCTTCCTGCATACAGGAGATATTTCCCGATGATGGATCCGTTTCCGAAGCCGGTTGCCTTGAGAACGCCGATCTGCGTGCGTTCCTCCTGAACCATGCGTGTCATGGTGGTCATGCAGACCAGCATGGCAATCAGGATAAAGAACAAAGGAAAAATATTGGCAATTCCGCTGAGAATCGAGGTGTTATTCTCGAAGGTGACATAGCCGGCGTTTTCCTCTCTTGTCAGAAGATAGGTTTCCGGCTTTTCGATTCCGGCTGCCTCCGCCATTTCCTCCGAGAGGTGGTTCTCTTCCAGAATATCCTCGTATCTTTTGTCAGCCCGCTCCTTGAGGGACGCCTTCATGGAGCTCTTTTTGTCCTTGATCTGTTCGGAGTACGCATCGCTGTAGGGCGGTTCGGCATTCTTGATCGTCACGTACAGCTCGGTATAGATGTCATCTGTCTCAAAGGTATCCTCGGGCAGATACAGAAAACCGGAGAGCGTGCCGACTCCGATGGAAGAAGCTCCCCGCTCGTTTCCAAGGTACAGCGGAGAGTCCGCAAGTCCGACAAGGGTGAAGGTGGTTTCGGAGAGAGGAAGGTCATCACCCTCCACTTCAAGCTCCGATCCGATGTCAGATTCGGAAAAATATGCCGCATCTCCCAGACATTCATGTTCTTCCGAGGGAAGTCTTCCGGCCTTCAGAGACGGAAGATTGATTTCTGCAGGCAGGGAGATCAGCTTGAACGGAACCGCTGCATCGCCCGTTGCGAGCAGGGCATCCGTGCTGAAGCTCCCCTCTGCAGCCTGTACATCGGAAGCGCCGGAAAAAGCCTGTACATCATCCTCTGTAAATCCGAGCGTGGAGATCAGCCGGTAATCATAAAAATGCTGCTCCGTCAGGTAGTCGCCTCCGGTTTTCGCCATGGCGTCTCTGGTGATCTTCAGGCCGGAAAAGAAGCCGACGCTCAGCATGACAATCAGAAGTATTGCCAGATACCGCATGAAGGATGAACGGATGTTACGCAGCGTTAATTTCAACATGGATTTCATAGTGCTTCACCACTCGATCTCTTCAATCGGAACGACATGTTGGTTGATGTCATTGGACAGGATCCGGCCGCTTTTGATTCGGATGATCCGGTCTGCCATGGGAGCAATGGCCTGATTGTGCGTAATGATGATGACCGTGGAATGACGCTCGCGGCTCAGATCATGGAGAAGCTTCAGAACGGATTTGCCGGTCACGTAATCCAGGGCACCGGTTGGTTCGTCGCAGAGAAGAAGCTCCGGATTCTTGGCAAGCGCTCTCGCAATGGCAACGCGTTGCTGCTCCCCGCCGGAGAGCTGGGCCGGGAAATTGCCGGTGCGCTCTGACAGGCCGACCATGGAGAGCGCCTCCTCTGCAGGAATCGGATTCTTGCAGAGCTGAGCGGCAATCTCCACATTTTCTTTCGCCGTTAATGTGGGAATAAGATTATAGAACTGAAAAACGAAGCCTACATCATGACGGCGGTATTCCACGAGCTCGCGCTTTTTGAAGGCAGAAACCTCCTTCCCGTGAAAATAGATTTCACCGCTGCTTACGGTGTCCATACCGCCGAGCATATTCAGAAGTGTAGTCTTTCCGGCACCGGAGGAACCAAGCAGAATACAGAATTCTCCTTCATCAATTCCGAAGGTAACATCTTCGAGTGCGTTGATTCGGGCATTTCCGGTCCCGTAGCTCTTGGTGACATCCTGAAACTGGATATAATGCTGCTCCATGGCTTTCTCCCATCTTACAGTGTGGAAAAAACGTGAGCCTGCATCGTAACAAGCTCACGTCTGTTTCTATTAATACCACTATAATACAGGAAATTGGCAGAAAGAAATCTGAATTGTTTATAAATTGTTTCTTAAAAATTTTATTTCCATACCAGCCACAGGAAGAGGTAACCGACGGTGACGGCGGTCAGTGTGAACGGAACACCGATCTTCATGAAGCTCTGGAAGCTGACCTCGTACCCCTCCTTCTTCAGGATACCGGTTGCCGCAATGTTGGCAGAGGCACCGACCGGGGTCAGGTTTCCGCCGAGGGTCGCACCGGTCAGAAGGCCGAAATAGAGAAGGTACGGCTCAATTCCAAGGGACATCGAAACGGCGCGGATCACAGGAAGCATCGTTGCAACGTAGGGAATGTTATCGATGAAGGCGGAGATAACAACGGATCCCCAGACGATCACAGTATACAGAAGGAACAGATTGCTTTTGCCAAAGGAAGCAATGATGCCGGAGAGATCATCGATGACGCCGACCTGCTCGAGGCCCCCGATTACCAGGAAAATGGAAACCAGCATCAGTACAGTCTGGTAATCAAACTGGCCCATGGCATGCTTCCAGCCATCTGTGCTATGTGTGCGGAGAAGATGACGAAGAGCGGTGACTGCAGCGAAAATGCAGCAGAGGAGACCATTCGTGACCGCGGGCTTGTTCGGAAGAAACGAAGCAAGAATCAGGGCAACGACAACGCCGCACAGCATGAAGGAGGGAAAATAATCGCTCACCTCCGTCTTCTCTTCACAGTGCACCGGCTGGGTATCATGACGGAAGAGGAACATGATGACCGGAACCGTTGCAAGTGCGCCAAGCTCCACGGCGAAGAAGATACCGGGTCGTCCGTTCATCCAGAAGAAATGGGTGAAGTCCATCTTCGCATAGGCACCGAGCATGATGGAGGTGGTATCGCCGACCAGAGTGGCGGCACCCTGCAAATTGGAAGAAACGGCGATCGAAAGGAGCATCGGAACCGGATTGGTCTTCAGCTTCTTGCAGATGGCAAGCCCGACCGGAGCAACCATCAGGACCGTTGCCACATTGTCAATAAATGCTGAGACAGCGCCGGAGAAGAGGGACATGAAAACGGCGACCCACATGACATTGCGGGATTTGTCCAGAAGAAGATCGGCAATCCGGTTCGGCATCTTTGACTCGATGAAATAATCGACAAGAATCATGGTACCGGAGATCATCAGCAGAACGTTCCAGTCGACCGCTCCGAAATGCTGCCAAACGGAAGCACTCCGAAAAGAATGAACAGGGCGGCCACTGCCATGGCTGTGTAGGTGCGCCATTCGGTTTTTATGACCATGACGACGTACATGGCGATGAAACAGATGATGGCGAAGGTTTTGATCATAACGTGATTCTCCTTGATTTTTGAAGCGAAAGTAATCGTGAATGTAAGAAACAGCGTTCCTTATTGTAGCCATTGTTCCTTCCGGATGCAATCCGTAAGGAAAACTCTCGCGGGGCATATAAGCTGAAAAGAAAACTCTCGCGGGTGCGGGAAAAGTATGCTACACTCATAACCTATATAACATATGGAAAATATATGATATGCGAATGAGGATACCATGCATACAAAGAAAACACAGACTGCAGCGAGCGCATTCCGGGCGGCATTTCCCCTTACGCTTCCTGTTATGGCGGGCTATATATTTCTCGGAATGACATACGGAATTCTGATGGTGACAAGCGGCTTTCCCGTTTATTATCCGATTCTGACGGCGGTTATTGTTTATACGGGATCGATGGAATTTCTTCTGGTTTCGATTCTGTTATCGCCGTATCATCCGATGGCTTGTTTTCTCACGGCCCTGATGGTCGGTGCGAGACATCTTTTTTACGGAATCTCCATGCTGGATCGCTATAAAGGGACGGGGTGGAAGAAGTTTTACCTGATCTATACCACCAGCGATGAAACCTTTGCGGTGAATTACTCCGCTGCGATCCCGGAAGGAATTGACCGGGGGTGGTTTTATTTCCAGGTATCTCTTCTGGATCAGCTTTACTGGGTGGCCGGGGCTGCACTGGGGGCTTTGTCCGGCTCGCAGATTACGTTTAATACCAGAGGACTTGATTTCGTGATGACAGCCATGTTTGTGACAATTTTCCTGAATCAGTGGGTCAGGGACAGGGAAAGAGGGCATGCCAGCGAACTGATCGGAGTCCTTGGGGCACTTCTTTGTCTTCTTCTGTTCGGTCCGGACCGGTTTATGATTCCTGCAATGGGAGTCATTCTGGCAGCTTTGACGATTCTTCGTCCATGGCTTCTGAAGAGGGAGAAGATGGCTGATATTCATTACAAAGAGGAGAAATGTCAAAATGAGTGAGATGACAGAGCTTCAGCAGGCCGTCACGGTGGGGGCAGCAGTTTTTGCAACCATATTGACGAGGTTTCTTCCATATGTATTGTTTCCGGCAGGGAAAGAGACACCGGCCTTTGTCCGCTATCTTGGCAGCTATCTGGCACCCGCGGTGTTCGGCCTTCTGGTAATTTACTGCCTCCGAAACGTCTCATTTTCTTCGGGTGGAACCTTCGGAATTCCGGAGACGGCTGCGATTGCAGTTGTGACGGTCACCTTCCTGTGGAAGCGGAGCATGCTGATCTCCATGGCTTCCGGTACGATTCTGTATATGGTTCTGGTCCAGACGGTGTTTTCATAAACCGTGAACCTGATAAGTCATTCGGATTTTTGTGAAATTTCATCTTTTTGCAGAAAATGGGACCCCTTGTGTGGAGTTTTTTTCGCGGAAAAGCTACACTATTTGTAAAACTTTTCTACTCCGTCGATTAGCAGAATGCTGCAATCCGAACGGGTATGAGGAACGCGGCAGACGAGGAACGCAGCAGGGGATGGAAATGAAACGAAGAATTGCATTGGTGACGGCCGGGTGGAAGAGAATGATCACAACAGCCTGGTCGACTGGCCTCATTGCGTACATTCGGGATCATGGACTGGATGTATCGGTAGAGTGGTTTCACAGCTGGGAGGGAGCAAGTCAGAATACGGATTTCCGGCATGGATAGGATAATATTTTCACGCTCCCGGAATTTGCCGGTTATGATGGCATCGTGGTAGATCTGGTCAACATGGAGTCTGCAGCAAGAGAGAGCGTGCTGCAGCGGATCCGGGAGAGCGGGGTACCTGCGGTTGCACTTTGCCAGGATATTGAAGGAATGTTTTACATCAGCGTGAAGGGCTTCGGGGCAATTCAGAGGTTTGTTCTTCACCTGTATGAGGAGCATGGGTGCCGGTCGTTCCATTTTGCGGGAGGACCGAAGGGAAACTACGAAAATGAGCAGCGCGTTTCCGCTTTTCTTGATACGCTCCGGGAGCTTGGGGTTCCGGAAGAGGCAGCTACAGTCAGCTATGGGGATTTTGGTAAGAACACCGGAACAGAGGCGGTCCGGTTTTTGACGAAAAACGGAGGGAAGCTTCCGGATGCGATCATCTGCGCCAATGACAACATAGCGGTGGCGGCAGTGATCGAGGCGGAGAAGCTCGGATATCGTGTTCCGGCGGATGTCAAGGTCACAGGCTTTGACAATTTTGATAAGGCACAGCTGTTCCAGCCGCAGATCACTACCGCAGAGGTGTGCCGTGAAGACATCGGCTATCGATGTGCCGACATTCTGAATCAGATCTGGAATGGAGAGAAGCCCGAGCGTGTGTCTTACATTGAACCGAAGGTTATCTTCGGTGAGAGCTGCGGCTGTCCCAATGATGGAAAGATTGATTATCGAAAGGTGCTGAAGCAGCAGATTGTCTCCTCGATGGAGGATGCGGATCTTACGGCGGCACTTTCCTCTGCAGAGGCAAAGCTTCATGACAGCCAGAGCTTTCAGGAGCTGGTCCGCAGCAGCATGGATCTGTTTGATCAGATGGATCTGGACGGATATGCTGTCATTCTGGACCGGAGAGTTCAGAAACTGGAAGAGAAGAACGAGCTGAATACGGATGGATATGAGCTTTCCTGTCTGGAAACGGCAGGCTGCAGAATGGACGGGATGCGCAGAGAGCATATCCCGAATGTGAAAATCCGGGACGAAGTTCTGAATGCACCGGCGGGAACTCTGTATCTGATGTTTCCCTTCCATATTGATCAGTATGCGGCTGGAATTTTTATTCTGAAGAACCCAAGATTTCTGATCGACCGACAGGATCTGTACGAGATCATTGAGCTGATCCTCAGGGAGGCGTCCAACCGGTATGCGAATCTTCGGTTGAGGTCGGCATTGAACCATCTGGAGAAGATTTATAACCGGGATCAGCTGACCGGAGTTTATGCACGAACTGCTTATCAGAAGGTGATTGCACCGTCGTTTCAGAGGTGGCGCCGGAAGGAGGGCGTCGCTGTCATGTTTCTTGATGCAGACCGCTTCAAGGAGATAAATGACCGGTTTGGACACAGCTACGGAGATTATGTACTGAAGGAAATTGCAAAGATCGTGGTGGAAAGCCTGCCTGCTGAGGCAGTGGTCTGCCGCTTTGGGGGAGATGAATTCCTTGCGCTTTATCCCTGTGGGACCCAGGAAGCAGCTCTTGCGTTCCGTACGAAGATCGAGCAGGGACTTTTGGAGAAGTCCATTCAGACCAGCATCGGGATCGCTGTTTATGCCGGGACAGAGGATGAATGCAATGAGAACATCACACTGGAAGAACTGGTAAAAATGGCGGATGCCAATATGTATCGGATCAAGGAGGATCATCACAGTCAGAAATAATCCCTGCGGAGAAAAAGAGCAAGATAAGGATGAATCCGGGCGGCGGAAATAATCCCTGTGGAGAAAAAGAGTAAGCTGGGGATGAATCCGGGCGGCGGAAATAATCCCTGTGGAGAAAAAGAGCAAGATAGAGATGAATCCGGGCGGCCGAAATAATCCCTGTGGTGAAAAAGAGCAAGATAGAGATGCATCTGAGCGGAAGAAATCATCCCTGCGGCACAAAAAAGCAAGATAGAGATGAAGCCGGTTGGTCGAAATAATCCCTGCGGAGAAAAAGAGCAAGATAAGGATGAAGCCGGGCGGAAGAAATAATCCCTGCGGAGAAAAAGAGCAAGCTGGGGATGAATCCGGGCGGAAGAAGTAATCCCTGCAGTGAAAAAGAGCAAGATAGAGATGCATCTGAGCGGAAGAAATAATCCCTGCGGCACAAAAAAGCAAGCTGGGGATGCATCTGAGCAGAAGAAATCATCCCTGCAGCACAAAAAAGCAAGCTGGGGATGAATCCGGGCGGAAGAAGTAATCCCTGTGGTGAAAAATGAAGTGGTAAGCTTATTTTGGACACAGAGGGGTTAACTTTTGGACATTGATTCT
>ENA-OUOY01000118-OUOY01000118.1-human-gut-metagenome-genome-assembly--contig:-NODE-118-length-64119-cov-13.112512_pt1 | contig 64119 bp, 48 predicted proteins | sample MGYA00237937_ERZ548767 | MGnify/ENA primary metagenome ERZ548767 (study PRJEB26490, sample SAMN05356887) | human gut metagenome | biome: terrestrial biome; feature: human-associated habitat; material... | reverse complement strand
TTCTGCTGGGGTGGCTGATTCCTTGCATGATGTATGACAACGCAGCGAAATGCAGCGTTGTAGAGCAATTAAGGGATGCACATTAATTGTAAGACAAGAACCCCCGTCTGACTTCTTGATAGAAATCAGACGGGGGCTCAATTTATGCGGTCAATGGGACTTGAACCCACACGCCTTGCGGCACAGGAACCTAAATCCTGCATGTCTGCCAATTTCATCATGACCGCTTATATTGTACTCTACTCTTTCTCTGCTCTTTCTCTACTCTTTCTCTGCTTTTACTCTGCTCTCGGAAATGCCTTCGAACGCGGCCTCGAAAGCAAAGAGACGAGTCTTGATGATAAATAAAAACGCTGTAAAATCAACTCTCGTTGATCTACAGCGTTCCTGTTCACACTGAGCGATGCGGGACTCGAACCCGCGACAACTTGATTAAAAGTCAAGTGCTCTACCACCTGAGCTAATCGCCCGAAACTGGGCTAGCCAGATTCGAACTGGCGAATGCAGCAGTCAAAGTGCTGTGCCTTACCCCTTGGCGATAGCCCAATGAGTATCCCATCATCAGGGATGATCGATACACGCCAATGTGCGCTGCTGCCGAAAAGAGGGGTGGGTAGAGGGACTCGAACCCTCGGTCTCCAGAACCACAATCTGGCGCGTTAACCAACTACGCCATACCCACCATACATGGTGTTGATTACGCTTCTGTAATCAATGTGCCCGTGGGGATTCGAACCCCAGACCCTCGGCTTAGAAGGCCGATGCTCTATCCAGCTGAGCTACGGACACGTAAAAGCGGGTGATGGGAATCGAACCCACATATCCAGCTTGGAAGGCTGGTGTTCTACCACTGAACTACACCCGCAAATAGCTTAACTGCTTCAGTTGTGTATCTCGTCTCGGCATTTCTTATTCCCCGTGACGCAAGTGCTATTATATAAGACCTCCATAAGGCAGTCAAGCACTTTTTTGAAATTTTTTCAATTTTTTTTCGCGTGTCTTTTGTACTCCTTTTGCACCGGCTTTTCCTTCCGCATTTTATGCTTATTCTCATTCCCGAGCGAGCCGTGCATTCGCCTTTCGAGTCATCTTTTTCCCGGAAATTGTTGGGCACAGATTCATTCTCAGAGCAGCATGCATCCCGATTTGATGGAAGGCCTTGGCAGGGATGCATTTGGAACGGCGGATGCATCCTGATTTGAGAATAATGTCTTGCGGGGATGATTTTCAGCAGAGAAATTCATCCTGTTTTGACGGAAACCTCCGGCGGGGATGATTTCCAACAGGGAATTTCATCCTGATTTGATGGAAACCTCCGGCAGGGATGATTTCCAACAGGAAATTTCATCCTGATTTGATGAAAACCTCCGGTAGGGATGATTTTCAGCGACGAAATGCATCCCTCAAAGCCTGAATAGCAAATTTAAGATGCATGAGGGCCGGAAATATCATCCCGGAAAAAGCAAACAGCAGCCATGTCGTGTAAACACAACATGGCTGCTGCATATTCGTTTCGTCTCACCTTTGTAGCCGAATCAAATGTGATCTCAATCAGCCCATTACAACCTGCACATCATAATCAGCCTTGTCGTTGCTGAACGGAATGATGTTGCCTTCTACCGGCGCACCGTCTACAAGCATCTGCTTCACGCCCTTTTCCACGTGATCCGGATTGGATACATGGATGTGATAGGTGACGCCGCGGAACTTGCGGGTCAGATCGTAGTCACCGAAATCCTTCGGAACGCAGGGATCAATGGAGAGTCCCTTATGCGTCGGCATGACGCCGAGGATGTACTGGGAGATATTTGCAAAGGTCCATGCTGCCGTACCGGTCAGCCAGCTGTTCTTGCCCTCTCCGAAATACTTTGCTTCCTTGCCTGCTACCATCTGGCAGTAAACATAAGGCTCTGTGCGGTGGATTTCGGAAATCTCCTCCGTATATGCAGGGCAGGTCTTGCGATAGATATCAAATGCCCGGTCGCCGTGTCCGCAAACAGTTTCCGCAATGGAAACCCAAGGGTTGTTATGGCAGAAGATGCCTCCGTTCTCCTTGTATCCCGGCGGATAGGAGCTGATCTCACCAAGCTCAAGATGATAGCTCTTGTATGCAGGATAGAGGATGCAGATGCCGTATTTGGTATCCAGAAGCTTTTCCACGGATTCCAGGGCCTTGTCTGCAAGTCCTTCCTTTACGCCGCAGCCGGCAAGTACGCAGAAGCCCTGAGGCTCGATGAAGATCTTGCCGTCTTCGCACTCATTGGAGCCAACCTTGTTGCCGTTTGCATCATAAGCACGTACAAACCACTCTCCGTCCCAGCCTGCCGTGGTGACAGCCTTATAAACGCGGTCTACTGCTGCGCGTGCCCGTGCTGCCTCTTCGTCATCGCCGCGAAGCTCTGCAATCTGTGCATATTCCTCGCCGTACTTTACGAACATGCCGCCAATGAAAACAGATTCCGCAACCGGTCCTTCTGAAGGACCGAAGGTCTGGAAGGATTCGCCCGGGTGCTCAGAGAAGCAGTTCAGGTTCAGGCAGTCATTCCAGTCAGCGCGGCCGATCAGAGGAAGGTCATGCGGGCCGAGATGATTGATGGTGAAATCAAGAGACCTCTTGAGGTGCTCCATCAGCGTTGTGGCAACGGACATATCGTTGTCGTACGGAACAATCTCATCCAGAATGGAATAATCGCCTGTTTCTCTTGTATAAGCGCTGACGGCAGCAATGAGCCACAGCGGATCATCGTTGAAGCCGGAGCCGATTCCCGCATTGCCCTTCTTGGTAAGCGGCTGGTACTGATGATAAGCAGAGCCGTTCTGGAACTGTGTGGAAGCAATGTCGATGATTCTCTCCCTTGCGCGTTCCGGAATCAGGTGTACAAAGCCGAAAAGATCCTGGCAGGAATCACGGAAGCCCATGCCGCGGCCGATTCCGGATTCATAGTAGGAAGCAGAACGGCTCATGTTGAAGGTGATCATGCACTGATACTGATTCCAGATATTTACCATACGGTTGACCTTGTCATTTCCGGTATGAACCGTATAGTGTGTCAGAAGATCCTTCCAGTAATCCTTCAGCTCTGTGTACGCGCGATCCACATCGGCGTCCGTCTTGTAGCGATCCAGAAGCGCCCATGCTCTCGTCTTGTTGATGATCTCATCTCTGGCAGTCGTTCCCTCGGCCCACTTCTCGTTCTCCGGATTCTCGATGTATGCGAGAACAAAAACAAAGGATCTGGTTTCACCGGGAGCCAGTGTCAGATTCAGCTGATGCGAAGCAATCGGAGACCATCCGCTTGCCACCGAATTGTGACATTTTCCCTCAAGAACCGCCTGCGGCTTATCCGGGCCATTGTAGAAGCCCATAAATTCGCTGCGGATCGTGTCAAAGCCATCGATCTTCGCGTTGACGGAGTATACCGCGTAGTGATTACGGCGTTCGCGATACTCTGTCTTATGGAAAATTGTAGAATCCACCAGCTCAACCTCACCGGTAGAAAGGTTTCGCTGGAAGTTCTCGCAGTCATCAGACGCATTCCAGAGGCACCATTCCACATAAGAGAAGAGTTGAACCTCTTTTGCTTCGTCTGTGTTGTTGGTAAGCTTGATCTGCTCAATCTCACAGGTATCATTCAACGGAACAAAGCACAGAAGATCTGAGGCAATTCCGTTTTTGGAAGCGGTGAACCTGGAATATCCAAGGCCATGACGGCACTCATAGGAATCCAGCTCGGTCTTGGTCGGCTGCCATGCCGGGTTCCAGATCTCATTTCCCTCTTTGATATAAAAATACTTGCCATTGCTGTCGTACGGAACGTTGTTGTAACGATAGCGGGTCAGGCGAAGAAGCTTTGCATCCTTATAGAAGGAATATCCGCCGTCTGTGTTGGAAATCAGACTGAAGAAATCCTTGTTTCCCAGATAATTAATCCAGGGAAGCGGTGTCTTCGGAGTTGTGATGACATATTCCATGGCATTATCATCAAAGTAACCGAATTTCATAATACCTCCTTTTGCATTTCCCCCAAATGAATTGATAATAGATACAGAAAACGTTTAAGTAACAAAACACAATTTGACATGGCTATTATATGCATTGAGCAGACAAAAAAGCAAGGATCATCCCCTGGAAGAGCGATGAAATCTACATTTTTAACATCTTTGCATAGGTAAATCTTGTAATATGTAACATAATATACTATTCTATAATCGTAAACGATTAAGGTCATCTGAAAAATTATGTCATGATCGTGTACAATGAAACGAGAGGGAACTGCAGAAAGGGGTAAGGAATGGTATCGCTCAAGGATATTTCAGCGGCCTGCGGGGTGTCGATTGCTACCGTAAGCAAGGCACTTAACAATCATAACGACGTCAGTGAAGAAACCAAGGAACGCATTCGCAAGACTGCGATGAATCTTGGTTACATGCCCAACTCCGCGGCAAAGGCGCTGAAAACCAATCGAACCTATAACCTTGGAATCCTCTTTGTGGACGAGGCACAGAGCGGACTGACGCATGACTATTATGCAGCTCTTCTGGACAGCTTCAAGCGTCACGCGGAAGCCCTCGGCTACGATCTGACCTTCATTAACAGCAATACCACAAGAAGCAACCGGATGTCCTATCTTGCGCATGCGAGATATCGCGGCTTTGACGGAGTGTGCATTGCCTGCGTGGATTTCTATGATCCCGATGTTGTGGAGCTGGTTCGAAGCAACATTCCAATCGTTACAATCGATCATGTCTTTGACAACCGCATGGTCATTCAGTCGGACAACGTGGCCGGAATCCGCGACCTTGTGAATTATATCTACCAACGCGGGCACCGAAAAATCGCCTATATACACGGATTTGATTCTGCAGTTACACAGGCCCGCCTCGCAAGCTTCTATAAAACCTGCTATGATCTGGGTCTTACGATTCCGGATGAGTATATTGTAGAGGCAGCATACCGTGACACAGATACCACGTATGCGCGCACTATGGAGCTGCTGAAGCTGAAGGAGCCGCCGACCTGTATTCTGTATCCGGACGATTTTGCCACTCTCGGAGGAATGAATGCCGTGCGTGCAAAAGGTCTGACGATCGGAAAAGATATTTCGATTGCCGGTTACGACGGAATCCGGTTGGGAAGACACCTGGAGCCGAAGCTGACAACAATCCGCCAGGACACGGAGGCAATCGGCGCGCAGGCAGCCGAGAAGCTGATTGCGCTGATCGAACGGCCGAAGACAACGCTGGTCGAGCATGTCATGATTGAGGGAACTCTCTTTGAGGGAGAAACCGTCGGAGAGATCAAACCGGAATAAATTATTTTTTACTTTCTTCTTGACAAACATCTGCTATACGCGTATATTTAATCATGTTGTTGCGGCAGTAATGACGTGACAGAAATGTATGTGTAGCTCAGCTGGATAGAGCGTCTGGCTACGGACCAGAAGGTCGCGAGTTCGAATCTTGTCACATACAGAAACCGGAAAGCCTTTGGAATCAAGGTTTTCCGGTTTTTTGTTGTCCGGTCAGACATCTGTTTTTACGTTTTTTCGATGGTTTGTTGTTTATTTGCTGCTTGTTTTTCACTGCTGCCAAAAAGAAGGGCTGCCGCTCAGCGACAGCCCTTCTCTTATACTATCTTTATTTCACCTTTGTGAACAGCAATCCGATCACTGCCCATCGCGGACAATTATCTCTCTACAATTGCTGCGCAGCCCATTCCGCCGCCTACGCACAGGGTTGCAAGTCCCTTGTGTGCATCTCTCTTCTGCATCTCATACAGAAGGGTAACCAGAATTCTTGCGCCGGAGCATCCTACCGGATGTCCGAGAGCAATGCCGCCGCCGTTCACGTTGAGCTTCTCGGGATCAAAGCCAAGGTCATGTGCAACTGCCAGAGACTGTGCTGCAAAGGCCTCATTTGCCTCGTAAAGGTCGAAATCTTCGATTTTATAGCCAGCCTTATCCATTACCTTGCGGGTTGCATAAATCGGTCCTACGCCCATGATGGAAGGATCTACGCCGGCAAGCTCTCCAGCAATCCAGGTAGCCATCGGAGTTACTCCGAGCTCCTTCGCCTTCTCTTCGCTCATTACGATCATGGCTGCTGCACCGTCATTGATTCCGGACGAATTACCTGCGGTCACGATTCCGTCCTTCTTGAAGGCAGGCTTCAGCTTCGCAAGAGCCTCAAGCGTTGTTCCCGGGCGATTTCCCTCATCGGTATCAAAAACAATCGTTCCCTTCTTCGTCTTGATTTCAACCGGTACGATTTCATCCTTGAATCTTCCGGACTCAATTGCCTTCTCGGCCTTGTTCTGAGAGCTGAGAGCAAACTCATCCAGCTGCTCACGTGTCAGTCCCCACTGCTCTGCAACGTTCTCAGCCGTAATTCCCATGTGATAGCCGCCGAATGCATCCGTCAGAGCGTCGCGGATCATTGCATCCTCAACAACACCGGAGTTCATTCTGTATCCGAATCTTGCCTTCGGAAGAAGGTAAGGTGCAGCATCCATATTCTCCATGCCGCCGGCTACGATGATATCCTTGTCGCCCATGGCAATGAGCTTGGCTGCAAGGTTCACGCAGTGAAGGCCGGAGCCGCACAGAACGTTAATGGTCGTTGCAGGAACCTCTACCGGAATGCCTGCGTTTACTGCTGCCTGTCTCGCCGGGTTCTGGCCGTTGCCCGCCTGGATAACATCGCCCATGTAGACCTCATCCACCTGCTCCGGCTTCACACCGGAACGGCGAAGCGCTTCCTTGATCACGACTGTGCCAAGATCTGCTGCCGGAATATCCTTCAGGGTACCGCCAAATTTGCCGATGGCCGTTCTGCACGCACCGGCGATTACTACTTTTCTAAGTGCCATTGATCTTACCCTCCACAATAATTGTTTGCAGTTTTTCTGCTTTTCTTATTATAAAACTTTACATGTGCAAATTACATGCACAGATCCGCAAATTCTCCGCCGTCCGCTTTCAGCAGGTCCAGGGGTGCAAGACAGATCTGACATCCGATTTTTCCTCCGCTGACATACATTCTCTCCAGCCCCTCTGCGGACGCGTCCACTCTGGTCACAAAAGCCTTCTTCATGCCGATTGAGGTGCATCCGCCGCGCACATAGCCAGTAAGCTGGAACAGATCCTTTACGTGAATCATTTCCACAGATTTTACCCCGACTGATTTCGCGCATTTCTTCAGGTCCAGCTCTTTTTCGATCGGGATCACAAAAACATAATGCTCACGGTCATTGCCGACCGTAACCAGTGTTTTGTACACCTGCTCATGAGGAAGTCCCAGCTTGTCTGCCGTCTGAATTCCATCCACAAAATCATCCGGCTCATAGGATTCATGCGTGTAGCTGATCTTCAAGCGATCCAGAATACGCATTGCATTTGTTTTTACTTCTTTTTCTTTCTTCGCCATTGTATAGCCTTCCATTCCGCCGCAGGGACGAATCTCATTTTCCGCAAAGCCTGCTGATCAGCATCGGAATTGCCTGTTCGAAGTTCACTCCGTAAAAGACCCGTTCCCGGTCCTCCACCGTCTTTCGGATACACTCCAGTGTGAAATCCACCGCAAGCTTCTGCGCGTCCTCCAGAGGCTTTCCCAGTGTCAGTGCACCGGACAGCACGCTGGCAAAAATATCTCCCGTTCCGTGCATGCTTTCAGGAAGTCTCTCGTTCAGGTACGTTCTGCAGATCTGATGTCCCCTCTCTTTATGAAGAGACATTACGCCGATTCCGTCTGCCCTCTGAAACCCTGTGATAATCACATCGCTGCAACCAAGCTTCCCGAGGTCCTTCAGGACCTCTTCCCAGAAGGCCTCATCCGCATCGCTCCGATACTCCCTTCCCGTAAGAAGGCAGGCTTCCGTCAGATTCGGAACAATCACATCGGCCGAAGCGCACAGCTTTTTCATTGCCTCTGCAAAATCCGGCGTAAATCCCTTATAGAGCTTTCCGTGATCCGCCATCACCGGATCCACAATCTGAAGGCAGTCTGCATGTTTCCGGAACCTCTCTCCCAGCTCCCGGACCAGCTCCACCTGACGGACGGATCCCAGATATCCGCTCTCGATCGTATCGAATTTGATGCCTTCCTGTTCCCAGGCTTTCTCAATCCCGGGAATTTCATCTGTGAGATCCCGGAAGGTAAAATGAGAAAACGCTGTATGCGCGGAAAGGAGCGCCGTCGGAAGAGGGCAGGCTTCTACACCCATGGCCGAAATGATCGGCAGCGCCACCGTCAGTGAACATTTCCCTACACAGGAGATATCCTGCACAGTCAGTAATCTTTTCATGGATTCGTTCTGTTCCTTTTGCGTGAAATGTAAAAGCGGGCTGCAGATGCAGCCCGCCTCGTTTGGTCATATTCTTACTGAATTATGCCCCTGCTTTTGCAGCAATAGCAGCCTTCAGCTTCTCAGTCAGAAGCGGAACAACCTTGTTCAGATCGCCGACAATGCCGTAATCTGCAACGTCGAAGATCGGAGCGTTCTCATCCTTGTTGATCGCAATGATGATATCAGACTCTTCCATACCTGCAACGTGCTGGATTGCACCGGAAATACCGATTGCAAAATATACGTGAGGGCGAACCGTCTTGCCGGTCTGTCCAACCTGCAGATCCTTCGGCTTCCAGCCGGAATCTACAACTGCGCGGGAGCAGGAAACGGTTCCGTGCAGAACCTCTGCAAGATCATCCAGAAGCTTGAAGTTCTCAGGGCTGCCAACTCCGCGGCCACCGGAAACAAGGATCTTTGCTGCCTGAATGTCAGCAACAGAAGATACTTCCTTGACGATCTTGAGAATCTCGGTGTAGCAGTTGTCCGGAACAAATCCGGGGTTGAACTCGACAACCTCTGCCTTGCGGCTGTTGTCGGGAGTCAGCTTCTGCATAACACCGGGACGAACGGTTGCCATCTGAGGACGATAGTCCGGGCATGCAATCGTAGCGATGGTGTTGCCGCCGAATGCAGGACGGGTCATCAGCAGCTGCTTGTGCTTCTGCTCCTGTCCGGGAACAGCGATCAGCGGGAAATCACCGATTTCAAGCTGTGTGCAGTCAGCAGTAAGTCCGGTGTGAACTCTTGCCGATACGCGGGGGCCAAGGTCACGGCCGATTGCCGTAGCGCCAACCAGAAGGATCTCCGGCTTGAACTCATTCACAACCGATGCCAGAGCGTGTGCATAAGGCTCTGTGCGATAATCCTTCAGCTCAGGATCATCTACAACGATGACGCGATCTGCGCCGTAAGCTGCCAGCTCGTCTGCAAGATCCTTTACGCCGGATCCGATCAGAACTGCAGTAACTGTCTTGTCATCCAGATCCTTTGCCAGATCATTTGCTTTGCCCAGAAGCTCCAAAGCAATGGGGCTGATCTTGTTATCAACCTGCTGAGCAAAGATAAATACTCCTTTGTAATCCTCTAATGCCATTGTTTCTTCCTCCTGTTAGATCACGTGCTTCTCGTTCAGTACGTTTACGATATAATCAGCTGCCTCTTCAGGTGAATCCGGAACAACCTTCACACCCTTGCCCTTGGCAACCTTATCAGAAGCCTTGGCGATCACAGTCGGGGAACCAACCTTACCGATGTTGGAATCTTCTACATCCTTCAGATCTTTTCTTCCCCATACAGTAACTTCCTTCTGGAATGCATCAAATACTCCGCCGGGAGTCATATAGCGGGGCTCGTTCAGCTCTGCCAGGCAGGTAACCAGGCAGGGCATCTTTGCCTTGACAATGTGATATCCGTCATCATACTGACGCTTAACGGTAACGGTCTTCTCCGCCTCATCCACAGAGAGCTCCTCTGCGTAGGAGATCAGCGGAAGATGAAGGTGCTCGGAGATCTGAGGGCCAACCTGTGCGGTATCGCCATCGATAGCCTGACGGCCGGTGATGATCAGATCGTAATCCAGATTTCTGAGTGCTCCTGCGATGGTCTGGGAGGTAGCCCAGGTATCTGCACCGCCGAGAACACGGTCAGTAACCAGAACGCCCTTGTCTGCGCCCATTGCGAAGGCTTCGCGAAGAACTGCATCTGCCTTCGGAAGGCCCATGGTCAGAACGGTAACCTCTGCGCCGTACTGATCCTTTAAACGAAGCGCTGCTTCCAGGCCTGCCTTGTCATCCGGGTTCATGATGGCAAGCATAGCTGCTCTGTCCAGCGTTCCATCGGGTTTGAACTTAACGCCACCCTTTGTATCGGGAACCTGCTTTACGCAAACTACTACTTTCATATGTTTTCTCCTTATAGTCAGAATCGAATTACTTCAGAAGATCTCCGGAAATAACCATGCGCTGAACTTCAGATGTTCCTTCGTAGATCTCAGTGATCTTCGCATCACGCATCATACGCTCAACTTCGTACTCCTTGATGTAGCCATAGCCGCCGAAGAGCTGTACGCACTTGGTTGTAACTTCCATTGCCGTCTCTGCAGCAAAGAGCTTTGCCTTTGCAGCTTCTACGGAGTAGCGGTCTTTGTTCTTCTTCGCATCAGCAGCCTGATATACGAGAAGCTTTGCAGCCTCAATCTGAGTAGCCATATTGGCAAGCTGGAACTGTGTGTTCTGGAACTGTGCGATGGATCTTCCGAACTGCTTTCTCTCCTTGACATAAGCGATGGTGCGGTCAAGAGCGCCCTCAGCAAGTCCGAGTGCCTGTGCAGCGATTCCGATACGGCCGCCGTCCAGAGTGTGCATGGCGATCGGGAAGCCCTTTCCTCTTGCGCCGAGAAGGTTCTCAGCCGGAATGTGCATATCCTGGAAAATCAGCTCATAGGTGGAAGAACCGTGGATACCCATCTTGTTCTCCTTGGTTCCGAAGGTGAATCCAGGTGTGTTCTTCTCAACGATAAATGCGGAGAACTTCTTCTGCTTTCTGCCTCTCTTGTCCTCGACAATGTCGGTATAAGCAATGATGATGTAGATGTCTGCTTCCTTACCGTTGGTGATGAAGCACTTGGAGCCGTTCAGGATCCATTCCTTTCCGTCTTCGGAAAGAACTGCCTTGGTCTGAACACCCTGTGCGTCTGTGCCGGCGCCGGGCTCAGTCAGACCGAATGCACCAAGGAGCTTGCCCTGTGCAAGCGGAATCAGATACTTCTGCTTCTGCTCTTCGGTACCAAAGGTCATGATCGGATCGCAGCACAGAGAGGTGTGTGCGGATACGATAACAGAGGTGGTTCCGCATACCTTCGCGAGCTCCTCGACACACATTACATAGGTCAGAGGATCGCAGCCCTGTCCGCCGTATTCCTTCGGAATCGGGATGCCCATGAAGCCAAGCTTCTGCATCTTGGAAACGGTCTCACGAGGGAACTCGTGGGTATCGTCAACCTCGATTGCAAGGGGCTTTACTTCCTTCTCAGCAAAATCCTTGAACAGAGATCTTGCCATTTCATGTTCTTTGCTTAACTGAAAGTCCATGTTGTACTCTCCTTTTACACATTAATATGTTTCAATCCCCGCCCGGTGCAGCAGATGGAGAAATCCGTCCGCCGCAGTCAGGCAGGGGCAGAAATAACGTTCCGGAAACCCTTCGGATTACTTTCTGTCCGTAGGAACCTTCTGGCCATCGCTGTAATCGTAGAAGCCGATGCCGGTCTTGCAGCCAAGCTTCTTTGCGCGAACCATCTTGCGAAGGAGCGGGCTTGCTGCGTACTTGGAATCATGGGTCTCGCTGTAGATAACATCCATGATTGCAAGAACAATGTCCAGTCCGATATAGTCGCCGAGTTCAAGCGGTCCCATCGGGTGATTGCAGCCAAGCTTCATAGCGGTATCGATACCCTCGATATCGGAAACGCCTGCTGCATATACGCAGATGCCTTCGTTGATCATCGGAACCAGGATACGGTTTACAACGAAGCCTGCAGCCTCATTGACCTCAACAGGGGTCTTGCCAAGCTTCTCGGAGATCTCCTTAACCTTTGCTACAACGTCATCCGGAGTGTTGGCGCCCTTGATGACCTCGATCAGCTTCATAACAGGAGCCGGATTGAAGAAGTGCATGCCAACAACGGGCTTGGAAAGGCCTGCGCCGATCTCGGTGATGGACAGGGAAGAGGTGTTGGAAGCGAAGATGCAGTCAGGATTCTTAACGATCTCGTCCTGAAGCTTCTTGAAGGTCTCATGCTTCAGATCCATCTTCTCAAGAACTGCCTCAACAACCAGGTCAGGATCTACAGCAATGTCGGAAAGGCCGGTTACGATCTTGCCCAGAAGAGCATCCTCTGCAGCCTGCTCCATCTTGCCCTTTGCTACTCTCTTGTCCAGAGACTTCTTGATCTTGGCCTTGCCGCCATCTGCGAACTCCTGCTTGATGTCGCAAAGATAAACCTTCTCAACTGCATCGCTCTGAGCAAAAGCCTGGGCAATGCCGGATCCCATGGTACCTGCACCAATGACTGCTACTTTCATTTGAATTTCCTCCTCAACTGAGTTTTATCATGACAAGATGCCCGGTGTAATCCCGGGCACCTGGTGTCTTCTTTATTTGTTCTGGAATGCGACGTGCTTCACCTTGGCAGGATCGTCCTTCTTGCGGAGGAAGTTCGCCATGCCTTCCTTCTGATCCTCAGACTCGAAGCAGGAGCCGAACAGCTTCTCCTCGGTCACAAGAGCATCATCCATCTCCTGCTGAATGCCGGTGTTGATGGCTTCCTTGCATGCACGAACTGCAATCGGAGCATTTCCTGCGATCACCGAAGCCAGCTTCTTCGCAGTGGGAAGGAGCTCTTCCTGCGGAACCACCTGGTTTACAAGTCCGATGCGGAATGCCTCATCTGCCTTGATGTTGCGGGCTGTGTAGATCAGCTGCTTCGCCATTCCGGGTCCGATCAGACGAGCCAGTCTCTGTGTGCCGCCAAAGCCCGGAGTGATGCCAAGGCCAACCTCAGGCTGACCAAATACTGCGTTCTCTGCACAGATGCGGAAATCGCAGCTCATTGCGATCTCATTGCCGCCGCCGAGAGCAAAGCCGTTGATGGCTGCAATGACCGGAATCGGAAGCGTCTCAATTCTGCGGAACAGATCGTTTCCCTTCTTGCCGAATGCCTCGCCCTCTTCCTTGGTCAGAGTGGACATCTCTCCGATGTCTGCTCCTGCAACGAAGGACTTGTCGCCTGCGCCGGTAAGAATCAGGCAGCGGACTGCATTCAGATCCACGCCGTCGATCACTGCAGCGAGATCATCCAGAACCTGAGAGTTCAGTGCATTCAGAGCCTGCGGACGATTGATGGTGATCACACCTACCGCGCCCTCTACTTCATAATTTACAAAACCCATTGGAAGCCTTCCTTTCACTATTAAACAGTTGCTGTCCGCTTCTGTTTATGCCTCGTACTTCTCAACAACCGTTGCACAGCCCATTCCGCCGCCAATGCAGAGGGTTGCAAGTCCGCGCTTCGCATCGCGGTCCTTCATTGCATACAGAAGAGTGGTCAGGATACGTGCACCGGATGCGCCTACCGGATGTCCAATTGCGATTGCGCCGCCGTTGACATTCAGCTTGTTCATATCAAAGCCAAGATCCTTGCCGACTGCAACAGACTGTGCGGCAAAAGCCTCGTTTGCTTCATAAAGATCGAAATCATCAATGGTCAGGCCGGTCTTCTTCAGAACCTTTCTGGTTGCCGCAACAGGGCCGACACCCATGATGGAGGGATCTACGCCGCCAAGAGCGCCTGCGGTCCAGACTGCCATGGGAGTTACACCGAGCTCCTTCGCCTTAGACTCACTCATCACAACGATTGCTGCAGCACCGTCGTTGATTCCGGATGCGTTTCCTGCCGTGGTTACGCCGTCAGGATTGATTGCGCGAAGCTTCGCAATGTCTGCTGCGGTCTGTCTGCCGCGAGGGCCTTCATCCGTATCGAAAACAATCGTCTGCTTCTTCTGCTTGATTTCAACCGGAACGATCTCTTCCTTGAACTTGCCTGCTTCCTGCGCCTCAGCAGTCTTCGTCTGAGAGCATGCTGCAAACTCATCCAGCTCTTCTCTGGTAAGTCCCCACTGCTTTGCTACGTTATCAGCAGTCTGAATCATATGATAGTTGTTGAATGCATCCCACAGAGCATCGTTGACCATGCAGTCAACAACCGTTCCGTTATTCATGCGATATCCGAAACGAGCCTTCGTAAGTGCGTAGGGAGCCATCGACATATTCTCGGTACCGCCTGCTACGACGATGTCAGCCTCGCCGGCCTTGATCAGATCTGCAGCAAGATTTACTGCATACAGTCCGGATCCGCATACAACGTTCAGAGTCACTGCAGGAGTCTCTACCGGCAGTCCTGCCTTGAGAGAGCACTGTCTTGCAACGTTCTGTCCCTGTGCTGCCTGAATGACGCAGCCCATAAATACCTGATCCACATCCTCCGGCTTGATTCCTGCACGCTTTACGGCTTCCTTAATGACGATTGCACCCAGCTCTGCTGCGGGGGTCGTGGAAAGTGCGCCGCCCATCTTGCCTACCGCAGTGCGGCAAGCGCTTGCAATAACAACTCTGTCTGCCATATTCATCCTTTCCGCCGCAGCCTTTTGTGCGCGGCCATCAGATTGTTAATTTTTTATCACACCAACAGAAATTATAGCATAGCACCCTGTTTTTTTCAATTCTGAATAGTTCTGAAATTGATAGTGAAAAACTGTATGTTTTGACTGCCCGGCTGATCAAAGATCCGGCTCGATCAGCCCGTAGGTGCCGCCCTTTCTCTTATAAACAACGTTCAGCTGCTCCGTCTCGGCGTTGCAGAACATGTAGAAGCTGTGTCCGAGAAGCTCCATCTGTACGCAGGCATCCTCCGGATACATCGGCTTCATATCAAACTGCTTGCGGCGGCAGATCTGAATCTCCTCCTCCGACATATATTCACGATCCAGAAACTCTCTCCGGAAATCATTGCCGCTGTCCTGATGGCGGTCCACAATCTTGTTCTTGTACTTCTTGAGCTGACGTTCAATCACCTCTTCCACCAGATCGATGCTGATGTACATATCGTTGCTCGACTGCTCGGACCGGATGATTCCTCCCTGAACAGGTATCGTCACCTCAATTTTCTGACGGTCCTTTTCTACGCTCAGTGTGACGCGCACCTCTGTGTCCGGAGCAAAGAAACGATCCAGCTTATCCAGCTTGCCTCGAATCGCAGTGTCCAGCCCCGATGTAACCTCAATGTTCTTTCCGACAATGGTGTACTTCATACGCAGTTTCCTTTCCGCCGGGATGGATCATAATGTCCGGTATTCTTCCCCCGGCTGTATGATTTCATTATTTTACCATACCAGGTTACCGATAGTGCTTCTTTTCTGTGCAATTCCGACAAATAATTTTCGAACGTACCTCAGATCGAAGTCAGATCCCGCATGCAAAAAAGACGCCGGGCCTTCGCCCGCCGTCCTTCTGTTCCGATGTTTCGGATATCAATTGAATATTCTTCGGATGGCAACAATGTTGCGGTAGGTTGCCGTTCCGGTTGTAATGCCGTATCGAGGGTTCGATGCGTGCACAATCTGGTTGTTGCCAAGGTAGATCGCGACATGACCGGAGTACAGAATCAGATCACCCGGCTGCGCTTCCGCCAGGGAATTCACCGCCGTTCCGCTGTGCTCCTGAGAGCCTGTGTAATGCGGAAGACTTACACCGAAGTTTGCGTACACCGCCATGGTAAAGCCGGAGCAGTCCGTTCCGTTTGTCAGGCTGGAGCCGCCCCACACATAGGGATTGCCGACAAACTGCAGAGCATAATTTGCAACTGCCTGTCCGGACGCACTGCCGGAGCCGCTGCTTCCCGTATAGGTATTCAACGCTCCCGAGCCGCCGGATTTCTTCTTGCTCCCCGAAGTGCCCGCCGTGCCGGCCGCTGCATTTGAGGCAGCCTTCGCCGCTTCCTCTTCTGCCTTTCTGGATGCCTCGGCTGCTGCTTCCTCAGCCTCCTCCTGTGCTTTGGAGACCGCCTCCGGATAAACATCCTCCACGTCCGCAAAGTCCGCGGAAATGTAGCCTTCTCCATCTTCTGTATTGACCTTGTACCAGCCGTCTGTTTCTTCCAGAATATCCAGCGTCTGTCCCTGTCCGATCAATGTAATAACGTCGGAATCCGCCTGAGCAGCCGCACGCACACGAAGGGTCTCCGTCGTAACAACCGCCTTCTTCGTCGTCACGGAATCCGCAAGCTGCTGCGCCGTATCTCCGGTCGCAACATATTCCTCGCGAATATATCCGGTGACATCTCCGGACCGGACACGCGCCCAGCCGTTTCCGGTGCGCCCAAGAACCTTGGCCACAGAGCCGTTATAAAGCTTGCCCACGATATCAGATTCCGCATCGGCATCAGTGCGGACATTGATATAATCATTGACCTGTGCCACAACAATCTCATTGCCGTTCGAATCCGTTGCCATGCCGTTCTCGCCGGAAGCCTCTGAATCCGTTCCACTCTCCGCTTCCTCTTTTCCGGAGGCCTCCGGATCCGTATCCGATGCAGCCGTGCCATCCTCTCCGGAAGCATTTTCGGAAGTATCTTCCGAAACACCCTCCGCAGAATTGTTTCCCTCCTGTGAGGAAGCAAGCAGCGCTTCCGCTTCTCCCGCGCTGATCACGCCCTGATCCAGCTTCATCTGTGCTTCTCTTCGGTCCACCATTTGCGCAAGCTGAACCGCAATGTTCGCATCCGACACCACCGTCACCGCTGTTGCAGACAGAATCGTTGCGGTCGCACTGTCAATTCGGATTCCCTGCGTCTCCGAAACCGCATCGACCACTGCCTGTTCACGGGCCTGTACCGGAGTCAGCTGTGTCTCTGCGATGGAGCGGTTGTCTTCCTCATCCGCGGTATCTTCAGAGGCATCTTCTGCCTCATCCGCCCCTTCCCCCGCCGACGCATTCTCTGCCGCCGATGCCTGGATTGTAAGTCCGTTCTTCTCATCTTTTCGAATCACGGAGATCAGTCCGTTGTCATACAGGTTATCCTCCACATTTCGAAGAGATACCTTCTTCGCCGCAAACGCATAGGAAAAGCCTGCTCCCGGCAGCATGACAGGAGCGTGCTCTTCTTCCTCCGAAGCCATTTCCGTCTGCGCTGCCAGAACCCGCTGCGGCATGCCTGCTCCGATCATTGCTCCGCCAAGCGCCAGTGCACACAGCCCGGCCGCAAATCTTCTATGTATTCTTTTCATTTTTCCTGTGATCAAAATTCCCGTTGTCCCCTTCGTCCACCGCAGCGGATGTACGCACCAGAAGCGCCAATTGTTACAAGTTTGTTACATTATTTATGATGTCAGCGGATCCTGTCAAGAGCCCTTCCGCATGGATTCTTCGCAATCCTTCACTATTTTACATATTTTCCAGCTTTGTCAACACGATTTCCCGAAATCCCGGTCTACGATTTGCTGCAATCCTGGTCTATAATCATCCACATGAAAACAAGAACTGTATCTGAACTGAATGCCGCCTACGGTTTCATGCCTCTTCCGCACGGTTTTTCTTCTGTAGAAAGACCGTGTGCTGCGGCAGCTGGATTTTCTGATCCGGAGGAGCCGTTTGCAACAACCGCCGAATTCTCTGCCGCAGCGAGGAATCACTGCTGCGCGGTCATGGTATTGAATCTGCTTCTTCTGAGATTTCCTGCATATTGCGCGGGCTTTTCCCGAAGTGAGCTTTTCGAGGAGATCCATGGAGAAATCGGAAACGGACCGGTTCTGTCTCTTCGCGGGGCAAACCGTTTTCTTCGGAAAACGCAGCTTCCGGGCCGGCTGATCCGGATTCCCCGATCCCAATTTCCCGGCTGTCGTGCGCAATACCATGCACTTCTCCTTGCAGCGGCTCCCCTTGACTGGCACTGGGTGCTAGCCATTCCGGATTCCGGGAAGAATCCGCCTGCCCCGGATGCAGCCATCCCCGTTATCACCGGCTGGGATCCGGACCGTCCATACCTCTGGAATCCGGAAGGCCCCTCCCGCCTTCTGGCCGTCTGGAGACTGGATCCGGACTAACAGTAAAAGGAAAACGGACAGGTCTTCCATCAGACCTGTCCGAGAACGCCATATTCTCTTATTCCATTACAATCTTCCGGCATACATCGGGCTTATTGGTGATGATTGCCTCGACGCCCATGTCTCTGCACAGCTTCATGTACACCTCGTCGTTTACCGTCCAGACATGTGTTTCCAGGCCGTATTCATGAGCCGTCTTCACATATTCCGGATCCTGAAGAAAATAAAGTGCCGGATGCAGCGCATTGACCTTTGCCTTTTCCTTCGCATAGGGAGCCACATCAAGCCATCCGTCCGAGTACAGAAGTCCTGTATTGACATCCGGCTTCAGATTGCGAAGATGAACCAGTGTCTCATGATTGAAGGAGGAATACATCACCTTCTCCTCCATGCCCATTCTGGCTGTCAGGTCCAGGACCTTCTCCTCAATTCCGCTGTAACGGAAGACGCCTGTCTTGAATTCCACATTGATCGTAAGGCCCGTTGGCTTCAGAAGCTCATAGACCTCCTCCAGTGTCGGAATCTGCACCTTTGTATACTCTGGATGTACCCGGTTGAAATTCATCTTCCGAAGCTCTGCAAAGGTATGATCCTTCACATAGCCGGTTCCGTCGCTGACCCGCTCGATCGACTCGTCATGTGTCACAACAAGCTCACCGTCCGATGTCAGCTGCACATCCAGCTCGACCCCATCTGCCTGCATTTCTGCCGCCTTTTCAAACGCGGGAAGAGTATTCTCCGGCGCATACGCGGAAGCTCCGCGATGTGCCCATACCAATGTTCTCATCTCTGCTCCTTCGGACCGTTCCGAAAACGGTCTCCTTCCATTATTTGCTTAATTATTTGCCACTTCCTGTCTGGTGCTTACCACAAACAGGATCAGACCAATCACAAAGAAAACCGCAATGACGCCGACACCGTTGTTGACGCTTCCTGTCATCTGCGACACCAGTCCCATCAGCGTCGTGCCGATCACCGAAGCACCCTTTCCGCAGATGTCATAGAAGCCGAAAAATTCTCCGGAACGTTCTGCCGGAATGATCTTTGCAAAATAAGAACGGGACAGCGCCTGAATTCCGCCCTGGAACATTCCGACAAAAATTGCCAGTACCCAGAACTGCCAGCTTGCGCTCATAAAATAAGCAAAGATCGCAATGCCCGTGTAAGCAGCAATGGCAATCATGATCAGCTTCTCCGACATGCCCTTCTGCGAAAGCTTGCCGAACAGGATCGCAAACGGGAAGGCAACAAACTGCGTCACAAGAAGTGCAAGCAGCATATCGGTCGATCCCAGTCCGAGTGCAGAGCCGTAGGCCGTCGACATATCAATGATGGTGTAAACGCCATCAATATAGAAAAAGAACGCCAGCAGGAAAAAGAAAACCTTTTTATTCTTCGCAATATCGCGGAGGCTGATGCCGAGCTGCTGCAGAATATTCTTCTTTTCTTCGTCACCCGTAAGGAAATACTTCTGCTGATAGCTGCGGAGAATCGGAACCGACACTCCCATCCACCATACCGCCGTGATGACGAGTGCAAGAGAAAGAGCCGTCATCTGCGAAAGGCCGATTTTGTCGCTGTTCAGAACCAGCAGAAGGCAGGCAATGAACGGAACGCAGCTTCCGATGTAGCCCCACGCATAGCCCTGAGAGGAAACATTGTCCATCCGCTCTTCCGTGGTAATATCACCAAGCGTCGAGTCATAGACAACAAGGCTCAGGGAATACACCGATTTGACAATGCAGAAGACGATCAGGAACATCAGCCATTCCTTCACAAAGCCAAGTGCCGCACACCCGATTGCTCCCAGAACAATGGTTGCTGCAAAGATCGCTTTCTTTTTCTTCCCTTTGTCCGCCGCAGCACCGAGGATCGGTCCAAGGAATGCAACAATCAGAGTGGAAATGGAAATGGCATAGCCCCAGTAAGCCAGATAATTGACCTCGGAAAGCCCCGCCTGTTTGCCAAGCTGATTGAAGTAAATCGGTATGATGGTGGAAACCATCATCGTAAAGGCCGAATTGGCCACGTCATACAGGATCCACTTCTTTTCCAGCGATGTAAGCTTAGACTTCATAATTTTCTAATCCCCTATCTTCATTCTGTGAGCTTTTACCCAATATACCTCATGAAAATCAGCCCTTTGCATGCTTTTCGTTAAATCTTTGAAAAGTCCCCATTGTCCGCGCAGCAGGCCTCTCTCACCAGACATTTTCCGTGCAGGCTTCAGGACAATGCCATCCGGTCCGAAACCTCTCCGCCTGCTTCCTCGAATTTCTGAAGCAGATCCTGCACCTGCAGCTTCTTCTTTTCCTCGCCGGAAACATCATAGATGATCTTTCCGTTTGACATCATGATCAGACGATTTCCATGTTCAATGGCATCGTGCATGTTATGCGTAACCATCAGGGTAGTCAGTCTGTTCTCTCCGACGATCCGGTCGGTCGCTTCCAGAACCTTCGCTGCCGTCTTCGGATCAAGCGCCGCCGTATGCTCGTCCAGAAGCAGAACCTTCGGCTTCTTCATGGTCGCCATCAGAAGAGTCAGAGCCTGTCTCTGTCCTCCGGAAAGAAGTCCGACCTTGGAGCTCATGCGATCCTCCAGACCCAGATCCAGCTTCTTCAGAAGCTCCCGGTACTCGCCCTCTTCCTTTTTCCCGACGCCCCAGCGAAGCGTTCTTCTCTGACCACGGCGTGCAGCCAGTGCCATATTCTCGTCAATCTGCATATCTCCGGCGGTTCCTGTCATCGGATCCTGGAACACTCTTCCGAAATAGGCCGCTCTCTTGAATTCGGGCAGTGCAGATACATCCTCACCGCCAATCAGGATCTGTCCGGAGTCCACCGGCCAGACACCGGCAACCGCATTCATCACGGTTGACTTGCCCGCTCCGTTTCCTCCGATGACCGTACAGAAATCTCCGTCGTTCAGCTTCAGGCTCACGTTAACCAGTGCCTTCTTCTCATTGATGGTACCGGCATTGAATGTTTTTGAAATACTTCTCAGCTCCAGCATGATCAGTTCTCCTTTCCTTCTCCGGCAGAACCGTTTGCTCTGCTGTTGCGTTTCGCAAGTGCATGGAAGGAGCTCTTGCGCATTTCCTTCAGATACGGAACAGCAAGGAAGATCGCTACCACAATTGCCGTCAGAAGCTTCATATCGTCCGCCGGGAACTTCAGCCAGAGAACGAATACATAGACAAAATAATAGATAACCGCGCCGATCACAACAAAGGTAAGCCGCAGAATAAAGCCAAGGCGCTTCCCGAGGATCGCTTCGCCGATCACTTCTCCGATGATCACAGCAGCAAGTCCGATGACGATGGAGCCCTGTCCCATTTTGACATCCGCAAAGCCCTGATACTCAGAAAGAATGCCGCCGGAGAGTGCAACCAGTCCGTTGGAAACCGCAAGAGCAACAATCTTCATGCGTCCTGTGTTGATGCCCTGCGCCCGGCTCATATGCGGGTTAATGCCCGTCGCACGGATGGCACTGCCCATCTCCGTTCCGAGGAACCAGTAGAAAACGCCGATGATCACGACATCCACGATCATGGTCAGTGCAATGGTCTGTCCCAGATAGCGGATATTCGAGGTAAAATGAACGGTCACGCTGCCGGCAGGGACCGCCTGATTTGCCTTTCCCATGATGTTCAGATTGATGGAATACAGGGAAATCTGTGTCAGGATTCCGGCCAGAATGTCCGGAATTCCGAGGCACACGTGAAGGACTCCCGTAATCAGACCTGCCGCAACGCCCGCCAGAAACGCAATCGGAAGAACCGCTTCCGGGCTCCAGCCGTTCAGAATCAGCATGACGGCCACCGCGCCGCCCGTTGCAAAGGATCCGTCCACCGAAAGATCTGCAAAATTCAGCACGCGGAATGTCAGATACACGCCAAGCGCCATGATGCCCCAGATCAGTCCCTGTGCCAGACCTCCCGGTGCAGCATTCCACAATGCCGTAGGATTCAGTGATGCAAAATATGCTGCCATTTGAATACTCCCTCCATTTGTAGCTTTCTGATACCGAAAAACAGCGCAGGCACTTCGTCGCGCCTGCGCTGCCCGTTATTCGATTATATCGCAATCCTTGAAAGATTTCATTACATTAAACCGGCAGAGCAAATTATTCGCCGTCCGGAATTGCCACGTAATCCTCCGGCATGGTCATGCCAAGAGCCCCTGCATAAGAAGCGTTGTACTCCTTGGTCGTTGCCGCTGCCTTCTCGATTGCCATCGTGGAAACATCTTCTCCCTCGGAAAGGATCCGGATCGCCTGCTGACCGGTCGTATATCCAAGATCATAGTAGCTGATGGACAGGGTTGCCAGTCCGCCTGCCTTGCACATATTCTCTTCGCCGCAGATGATCGGAATTCCTGCAGGCTCTGTGACGTTGGAAACAATTGTCATATTGGAGGCTGCGGTGTTGTCCGTCGGGATGTACATTGCATCGCAGTCAGAAATCGCGCTGTTTACAACCGACTGCAGATCGTTGGAATCTGCGAAGGTGTATTCCTGGTAAGCAATTCCATCTTCGTCAAGATATTTCTCAATCTCGGTAGCCTGGAACTTGGAGTTTGCCTCTGCCGAGCAGTAAAGAATTGCAACCTTCTTCACATCCGGAACCAGCTCGACAATCATCTTCTCCTGCTGATCCAGAGGAGCCAGATCCGAGGTACCGGATACGTTCATTCCTGTGGTGCCTGTGAAATCCGTAAGATTCAGTGCAGCGCCGTAGTCCGTCACGGAGGTTCCGAGAATCGGGATATCGGTCGTTGCCGCTACTGCAGCCTGCAGAGCAGGAGTTGCATTGGCAAGAATCAGATCATAGTCATTGTTCACAAAGCCCGTCACAATGGTAGAGCAGGTAGCGGAATCACCCTGAGCGTTCTGATAATCAATGGTGACGTTGTCGCCGTACTTCTCCTTCAGAGCATCCTCAAAGCCCTGCGTAGCCGCGTCCAGCGCATCGTGCTGAACGAGCTGGCAGATGCCGACGGTAAACTTCTGATCCGAGCTCTCCCCGGCTGCATCAGCGGTTGTCTCTGCCGCTGCGTCCGAGGTTTCTGCTGCCGCGTCCGTGGTTGTCTCTGCTGCGGTATCCTGTGTGCCTGCTGCCTGACTGCCGCAGCCGGCCATTGCAAGCATTGTGCCTGCAAGAACAAATGCAAGAAGCTTCTTTTTCATAATTGATCTCCCTTCGCGTTTCAATCCGTCCGGATTGATTTATTACATTAAAGCGCAGACGCGTTGGTGTGTCAAATTATTTTGAAGCTTCCTGCATTTTTTCTGGTTGTGTATGCTGTTTTTCATGGATTTTGGCCGGATTCTATGCTCCTGCCGCATCCAGCTTCTTATGATGCTCCTCCTTCACCATGTACAGTGCCTGGTCTGCCGCCTCAATCAGATCCTTCTGCTTCATACCCTTCTGCCATTCCGCAATGCCGATGGAAAGAGACATCTGATATTCCTTCTCCGACCAGGAGCCGAAATAGTCAAGCTGATCCTGAATTTCCTTACAGAGCGCCTGAACCTCCCCGATGTTCTCTGCCTCCGCAACCACAATAAATTCATCTCCGCCAAAGCGGGCCAGATACGGTCTTCTGGACATGCTCTGTGCGGCACTCTTCAGCGCATTGGCCGTCCGGATCAGCGCCTGATCTCCTTCCTGATGGCCGTAGGTATCATTGATCCTCTTAAAGTAATCGATGTCCATCATGATCAGGAACAGCCGGTCCTCATGCAAACGGATCTTGGTATTGATATACGTCAGAAGATTCTGCCGGTTATGGATCTGCGTCAGCTTGTCCGTTGAGACCTGCTCACTGGTGGAGCCAACAAAGATAAACAGAAGCCACAGTGTAACTAATACACAAATCACCGGGAACTCGTCCCCGAGCAGGGTCTTGAAAAGCCAGGAAAGAAGAACGCTCACCGGAAAAGAGCCTATCTGCAGCATCTGACTTTTCTTGGTCGGGTCCGATTCATACATGGCCTTCCCCAGCATGCGGATGCCGGTAATTCCCGTGTAAAATACAAGCATCCCCATCTGTGCCTGAAACAGATCCGCCATCTGATATCTTCCATGCACGTCAATATCAAAAATAACCTTGGTGTAACCATTGGTACAGACCACGGTCAAGATGAACAGGATCGGAAGAAAGACCACCTTCAGCTGGTCCTTGTCATTAAACTCCCGGTTTCCCATTTCCGTTTCCGAGTATCCGACCCAGGCGAACACGGCAAGATTCAGGAAAACAAGAAACATGATTTTAAGAAAAAACTGAAGTCCGATGTGATCGGCTGTCGAGGCAGAAAGTCCCCGAAGCAATCCCCAGACTGCATTCGAGGCAAAAGACAGAATGAAAAAAGTCAGAACTGCAGTATACCATCGCGAAGACATGGAATTGTCTTTCCCGCGGCGAAACCAGAAGAACAGCATGCACAGCATGGCAACGCTGAACAGGTTTACTTCTGCAAACAGCATAGAAGCAACATTCACAATGATTATCCCCTTCCCGGTTAGACCGCTGAACTTCCTTTTATACGATTACGTGCTCCGATTGCGTTCTTCCCTTCTTGTCTGCAAATCGCAATCCATACACGATTTTCAAATTATAACATGTTTTTGATTTACTCTTTATCTGTTTTTGATATTTTCGGCCACTTTTTTACTGTTTTTTGTGGAAACGTTTCTATGAAATATTTTTACAGATAACGCAAAAGAGAGCTGCTCATCGCAGCTCTCTCATCATTTTCGTGAATCAGCAAATGCTGTCTTCCGGTTCAGGCAAACGGCTTTGTGAAAGGATTCTCATCCTCGTACAGAACGCCTTCCGGCTGGTTGTAGCCGATCTCGCTCGGATCTACGCCGATGTACTTCAGTGCATCGTACAGATTCTTGCCGTAGTGACCGAACATAACCGCACCGTGGTGAGGATAGTTCTTGCCAACCAGGATGTAGCGATAGAAGCGGCCCATCTCCTTGATGCCGAATACACCGATTCCGCCGAAGGAACGGGTTGCAACCGGAAGAACCTCGCCCTCTGCAGCATAAGCGCGCAGCTTGTTGTCTGCGGTAGACTGCAGTCTGTAGAAGGTGATCTTGCTGGGAGCGATATCGCCTTCGATGGTTCCGTCGCACCAATCCTGCGGGTGAGTTCTTGCCATGATTCTCTGGAAGGACAGGTGAGGATTGGTGAGCTTCGTGGAGCAGGTATTGCCGCAGTGGAAGCCCATGAAGGTATCCGTGAACTTGTAATCGAACTTGCCCTTGATGGACTCGTCATACATATCGTGAGGAACGGTGTTGTTGATATCCAGAAGAGTAACCTCATCTCCGGAGATGCACAGTCCGATGTACTCGGAAAGAGTTCCGTAGATATCTACCTCGCAGGATACCGGAATGCCCTTGCGCATCAGGCGGCTGTTGACATAGCAGGGAACGAACTTGAACATATCCTGGAATGCCGGCCAGCACTTGGTGGTCAGAGCAACGTACTTGCGATAGCCCTTGTGAGCCTCAGCCCAGTCAAGAAGAGTCAGCTCATACTGAGCAAGCTTCCGGAGCATTTCAGGCTCCTTGCCTGCCTCATAGTGCATTTCCTGAGCCATATCTGCAGCAACCTCAGCGATTCTCTCATCGCCTTCGTGCTTCTGATAGGACTCGAACAGATCCAGCTCGGACTCTTCCTCAACCTCGATGTCCAGGTTGTACAGCTGCTTGATCGGAGCGTTGCATGCCAGGAAGTTGGACGGGCGGGGTCCGAAGGTAATGATCTTCAGGTTGGACAGACCGTATGCTACGCGTGCAACCGGAAGGAAATCATGGATCATGTCTGCGCACTCTTCCGCATTGCCTACCGGATAATCCGGGATGTAGCACTTTGTATTGCGAAGAGCCAGGTTGTAGGAAGCATTCAGAACACCGCAGTAAGCATCGCCGCGGCCGTCGATCAGATCGTTCTGGGACTCCTCAGCTGCTGCGCAGAGCATCTTCGGTCCATCGAAATGCTTCGCAAGAAGAGTCTCGGAAATTTCAGGTCCGAAGTTTCCAAGATATACGCACAGCGCGTTGCAGTCATTCTTCTTGATGTCCTCGAGCGCGTTCACCATGTCGATTTCGCTCTCGATGATTGTGATGGGACACTCATAGATGTCTGCAGCATTGTACTTCTTCGCGTAAGCTGCTACCAGAGCTTTTCTGCGGTTCTCAGCAAGAGAAGCGGGGAAGCAGTCACGGGAAACGGCAACAATACCAAGCTTGATTACAGGAATATTGTTCATACCATCCTCCATAAAGTGAGATAAATGTGTTAAAACATGATAGATTTATTATAGTGTGTATTACGCAATTCGTCATCTCAAATAAATGCTTCATTTTGATCATTTTTTGCGTTCTCTGGAACAAGGAGGAAAATTCAGATATGCTTCAGAAAGATCGTCTGTACCGGGTACAGGAGAAAATGAAACAGGCTGCCATGCCTCAGATGCTTGTCACGGATCCCATGGCCATTTACTGGCTGTGCGGAAAGCTGTTTGCTCCGGGGGAGCGTTTTCTCGGACTTCTCCTTCAGACAAAGGAGGAATCTCCCGCCGTTCTCATCGTCAACGAGCTGTTCCGCTTTGATGAGGAGCTCGGCATCCCGATGGTCTGGTATTCCGATACCGATGATGTCACTGCCGTGTTAAAGCCGCTTCTTCATCCGGAGGAGAAGCTCGGCGTGGATCAGACCATGGCTGCAAAATTTCTGATCGGTCTCATGGAGGGAAATGCCGCAGCCGGATACGTCAACGGCTCCTTCACCATCGACGAAACGCGCGCTGTCAAGGACGCCGCCGAACAGGAGAAGCTTCGCAGGGCATCTCTTGTCAATGATGCGGCCATGGAGAAGTTCAAGGGCCTCATCCACGCCGGCGTCACGGAGCTGGAAATCGCGGATCAGATGCTTGGCATCTACAAATCACTTGGTGCCTCCGCCTGTTCCTTTGATCCGATTGTCGCCTTCGGCGATCATGCCGCAGATCCCCATCATATGCCGGATCACACGGTGCTGAAGGAGGGAGATACCGTCCTGTTCGATGTCGGCTGCATTGTCGATGATTACTGCTCCGATATGACAAGAACCTTTTATTACCGGAAGACACCGGACGAGGAAACCAGAACCATTTACAACCTGGTCCGGAAAGCAAACGAAGCTGCTGAGGATATGCTTCGCCCCGGCGTCGAGATTGCTTCGGTAGACCGCTGCGCCCGCGACATCATCACGGAGGGCGGATACGGCCCGTATTTTACCCACCGGCTCGGACATTTTATCGGACTGCAGGATCACGAGGCCGGTGATGTCTCTCTTGCCAATCACAGTCTGGAGCAGCCCGGCATCGTGCACTCCATTGAGCCGGGAATCTACAAGCCCGGGACTGCAGGCGTCCGGATTGAGGATCTGGTTCTCATCACGCCGGACGGGCACGAGGTGCTGAATCACTATCCGCATGATCTGATTGTCATCGAATAAGGTCAGAAAATCCCGAACATGCAAAAGGCCCGGCCTCACAAAAGCAAGTGAGGCCGGGCCTTTTCCTGTCAGATTGCTTTTCCCAGGAACTGACTCTGGTAGAGGTCGTAGTAGAAGCCTTTTTCCTTCATCAGACTGTCATGGGTTCCCTGCTCGATGATCCGTCCTTCCTTCATCACAAGAATGCAGTCGGCATGACGGATCGTGGACAGGCGGTGTGCCACAATGAAGCTTGTTTTCCCTTCCATCATCTTGTTGAAGGCATCCTGAATCTTCAGCTCGGTTCTTGTATCAATCGAGGACGTTGCTTCATCGAGTATCAGCATGGACGGTCTGCTCATCATGACACGCGCGATGCACAGAAGCTGCCTCTGTCCCTGCGAGAAGTCCTCGCCGTTCTCGGAAACCGCCGTGTCGTATCCATTCGGGAGCCTGCGGATAAAGGAGTCGATGTGGCAGGTTTTCGCAATCCGGATCATTTCTTCCTCTGTGATATCCGGATTTCCCATCGTGATGTTCTCCCGGATGGTCCCGGATTTCAGCCAGGTCTCCTGAAGAACCATGCCGTAGCCGCTTCTCAGGGAATGACGCGTGATTTCACGGACATCCGTCCCATCCACAAGGATTGCCCCGCCCTTCACATCGTAAAACCGCATCAGCAGATTGATCAGCGTCGTCTTGCCGCAGCCGGTCGGTCCGACGATCGCAATTTTCTGTCCCGGTTTTACCTGAAGATTGAAGTCACGGATAAGCTCCTGTCCTTCTGTATACGAGAAGTCGACCTTCTGCAGTTCCACTCTTCCGTCAAAGTGCTCCGGTGCCTTTGCCTGCTCGGAATCCGGCACCTGGGGCTCCTCCTCAATCAGATCCAGAACTCTTCCCGCACACGCAATTGCATTCTGCAGCTCTGTGACAACGCCCGAAATCTCATTGAACGGCTTTGCGTACTGGCTCGCATAGGACAGGAAGGCCGTCAGCTGTCCGACGGTGAGGTGTCCTGTGATGGCAGCAAGAGCGCCCGTCACGCCGACCACCGCATACACCAGGCTGTTGACAAAGCGTGTCGCAGGGTTCGTGATGGAGGAGAAGAAGATTGCCCGGAGGGAGGTCTCCTTCAGTTCCTCATTGATTCCGTCAAACTCACGAACCACCTCTTTTCTCCGGTTAAAGGCCTTGACAACCTTCTGTCCCTCAACCATCTCATTGATCAGGCCGGTCTGCTTTCCCCGGATCTCCGCCTGTTTGCGGAACATGGTATAGGTATGCGTCGAAATATATCCGGCCACCAGGAAGGAAAGCGGCGTCAGGGCAACCACTGCAATGGTAATTCCGATGTTGATGGACAGCATGAAGCAGAGCGTGCCCAGAATGGTAATCACTCCCGTGAACAGCTGTGTAAAGCCCATCAGAAGACCGTCCGCAAACTGATCGGCGTCCGCGATCACGCGGCTCTCGATTTCTCCGTAGGGATGGGAATCAATATAGGAGAGCGGGAGCTGCTCGATCTTGTGAAAGGCATCGTTCCGGATGTCCCGCACAACGTCATAGGTCATTTTGTTGTTGCACAGGTTCATCAGCCACTGGCCAAGGCCGGCCAGCATGGCACTGACCGCTATTTTGATGATGATGCCGATGACTCCCGCAAACTGCACTTTTCCCGCACCGATCATAAAGTCCACAACTTCGCCGGTCAGCTTCGGAATATACAGCTGCAGCGCCACCGTCATAAAGGCAAGTGCAAGCGAAAGCCAGAGGAAAATACGATAGCGTCCGAGATAGCGCAGAACCTTTTTGATGATCACACGCTGCGCAGCATGATCCACTTTCTTTTTCTGTTTCTGTGCCATTCTCATGCCTCCTCTTCCTTCGGGAACTGGGAATAATAGATTTCCTGATAGACCGGATTTCCGGCAAGAAGCTCTGCATGGGTACCGATGCCGGCAAGCTTCCCGTCGTCCATCACCAGAATCTGATCCGCGTACTGCACCGAGGCCGCCCTCTGTGAAACAATGAAGGTCGTCAGGGTTCTCGACATTCCGCGGATTGCCATCCGAAGCTTCGCATCCGTTGCAAAATCAAGGGCGGATGCGGAATCATCCAGAATCAGAATGTCCGGCTTGCGGATCAGTGCCCGCGCAATTGTCATACGCTGCTTCTGGCCGCCTGAAAGGTTGCGTCCGTTCTGCTCCAGTTCGAACTCCGTCCTTCCGGGCTTTAAGTCCACATATTCCTTCGCCTGCGACACCGCCAGCGCTTCGTCCATTTCCTCCGCAGAGGCATTGCTCTTGCCAAAGGAGAGATTCCTTGCAATCGTCCCCTTGAACAGAACCGCTTTCTGCAGCACCACGCCAATCCTGCTGCGAAGCTCCTCCTGCCGGTATTCCTTCACATTGTGTCCGCCCACAAGAACTTCTCCCTGTGACGCGTCATAAAACCTGGGAATCAGATTCACCAGTGAGGATTTTCCGCTTCCGGTTCCGCCGATGATGCCGATGGTCTCACCTCTTCTGACCATGAAGGAAATGTTCTGCAGAGCTTCTCCCGCACCTTCTTCATAGGTCAGCGACACATTTCGGAATTCCACCGCCGTTTCACTGTCTCTGATGGCATCCGCCGGCAGCAGGCCGTCCTTCATATCCGGCTCCACCTTCAGGATATCCGCAATCCGGTCTCCGCAGGCCCAGGCCTTCGTCACCTGAATGATCAGATTGGCAAGCTTGATCAGCTCCACAAGAATTTGAGACATATAGTTCAGAAGTGCGACCACCTGCCCCTGTGTCAGAATCCCGCAGTCCACACGAACCGCTCCGGTATAAATCAGATACACCGTTGCCAGATTGATGAGAATGTACGTGACCGGGTTCATCAGGCCGGAAATTTTGCCCACAAACTGCTGCATCCGGGAAAGCGCCGCATTCTCCGTCCGGAAGCTCTCCTCTTCCCTTTCTTCTCTTCCAAACGCACGGATCACGCGGACACCGGTCAGGTTCTCACGGGTTCCGGTCATGATCCGGTCCAGCTTCCCCTGCACCTTCCGGTACAGCGGCATCGTCCACAGCATGATCCCGAAGACTACCACCGAAAGAACCGGAATTGTGACCACGAAGATCAGCGCCGCCTTCACATCTACTGTAAAGGCCATCACCATTGCACCGAAGACAATAAACGGAGACCGCATGAACAGACGAAGCACCAGATTGACGCCGTTCTGCACCTGATTCACATCGCTCGTCATCCGGGTAATCAGCGTGTCGGTTCCGAACAAGTCCATCTGGGAAAAGGACAGCTCCTGGATATGCTCAAACAGAAGATGCCGGAGCTTTGCCGAGAAGCCGGTCGCAGCCTTCGCGGCAAACCACTGCGCCGTGATGGCAGATACCAGTCCGACAGCCGCCAGCAAAACCAGAACCCCGCACATTTTCAGAATATAGGGCCGGTTCTGCGTTCCGATTCCCGTATCAATGATTGCCGCCATGACAAGCGGAACAATCAGCTCAAAGGTTGCTTCCAGCAGCTTGAACAGCGGTGCCAGAACCGCCTCCTTCCGATACTCCTTCAGATATTTCAGAAGTGATTTCATTGCAGTTTTTCTCCTGTTTTATATTTTTCCATTGCATATTCCGGGCAGATTCCCGCCATTGCAAATCATCCTAGCACAGCTCTTCATATACGAAAATTATAAATAAAATATCTCTTCCATTCGATTTCAATATATACTGATTGTAAGATAGCAGGTACCCGTTTCGGAAAGGACACAGACATGGATCTCAGACAGCTGGAATATTTTATCGCCATCGCAGATGCCGGTACGTTTCAGGCCGCAGCCCGCAGGCTTCACATGACGCAGCCTCCGCTTTCCACACAGATTCGCCTTCTGGAGGAAGAGGTCGGAACTCCTCTGTTCCTGCGCGGCCCGCGCCAGGTGACGCTCACAGGCGCAGGAAAGCTTCTGTACAGCCGCGCTTCCACGCTTCTGGAGCTGCAGAAAAACACCGTGCAGGAGCTTCTGGATTATACGGAAGGGAATAAGGGTGTTCTTCGCTTCGGGATTGCTTCCTCCGCAAACGGAGAGCTTCTGACCAGAATGATTCTGCCCTTTTCCAGAAAATATCCCGGCATCCGTTTTGAACTGACAGAGTCCAATACCTATCGCCTGCTGGAGCTTCTGGAAGCCAATCTTCTGGATGTTGCGCTCACAAGGACCCCCTTCCAGGCTCAGAAAAACTTCGAAGTGCAGGAGCTTTTTGAGGACTGCATCGTCGCCGTCGGAGGCTCCCGTTTTTTCCCGGACAAGAATACCAAAAAGAGCACCGGCATTTCGCTGTCGATGCTCTCCTCGTATCCATTAATCATTTACCGCCGCTGGAAAAGCGTGTTGGATCACGCCTTCTCCGAGCTTGGCCTTTCACCGGACTATTTCTGCATTGCCGATGACGCAAGAACCTGCCTTTCCTGGGCAGATGCAGGACTTGGGGTCGCCATTGTCCCTCAATCCGCAGTCTCCTTCTCCGGAATGGAGCTGCAGGAGGTTCCTGTCACGCAGCCATCCATCACATCAAGCTTGTGTCTGGTGACAAGGAAGGGAAGCTACATCCCCGCTGCCCTGCAGCTTTTTCTCCGTGAAATTCAGGCGATTTATCCGGCCGTTCAGGACTCGGAATCTTCCTCCCCGTCCAGCCAGTCATCGTCCTCATAGGAATCTCCGGAGCCTCCGTTTCCGCGGTTTCTGCTGCGAAGCTTCTCCTTTTTGCGGTTTCTCTTTTTCTTCATAATTCCGTGAAGCAGGACCGCAAGGGCGCCTGCTGCCGCAAGAAGGATTCCGATCTTCCCGGCAATTCCTCCGGGAATTCCCTCCTTTTCCACGCAGAAGGCCACATCGCTTCCTTCGGCATCGAAGGTCATGTACTTACCGAAGGGGTTCGTTTCCGCTTTGGTCTTTTTCCCGTCGCGGATCAGATAGATTTCAACATCTCCGGCATCCTCCGGTGCCAGGTAGCGGATCTGGTGCTTCTCCTGTCCGTCATCCGGAACAGAGACCATCCACCTCTCCAGCTCGCCATTCTTCGGAGACATTTCCGTCAGAAGCAGAGAATCCTCACTGTGGAAATTTCCGTAGACCTCTATCACAGGCTGTCCGCTGCTCCTCGTCTGCTGCGACACAAGAAGCGTGTTGACGCGGGAATAGTCCGCCTTAACCACTTCGTCTTCCGTAATTTCACCGAAATCCGTCCGGCTCCACTCCGCGTGGAAGCCTTCCTTCGGAGGGACCTGCGGAATCTGATCCCCCGAAATTCCTGCTCCGTAATTGCATGCAACCTGGCGCACGATCGTATCGTCAGCAACAAAGGTGAGAACCAGCTGATGGAAGCTTGCGGGAATGCCATCCTTCTTCAGAAGCTCCTTATAGGCAACGCCTTCCGCAATTCCTTCATAGCTGACCCCGTCAATTCCGTAAAGGGAAGTGGAGTAATAGTAATTGCCGGACACCTCATCCGGGTCCACATTTTTCACACGCCCTGCTACTGCTCCAACGTACTGCTTGCTGTCCGAGCAGCTCACCATGGCGAGATTGTTCCGAAGAGTAACGCCATACCCGGCGATGCCGCCCACATATTTGCCCCCGGAGATATCGCACTTGGCCGTATTGTCGCGAACCACTCCGACGGAATAACCGGTAATACCGCCTGTGTAATTCCCGCTGCAGTCCAGCGTTCCGTAATTGGCATTCTCCGCAGCCAGTCCCATCTCCATGTGACCTGCAATTCCGCCGCTGTAATTGCTTCTGGTATGCACCGTTCCGCGGTTTGTGCAGCTGTCGACGATGCATTTTGCCCGGAAAATGTAATCCAGTGAGGAGTCTCCTGTCTGGTGAATGTCTGTTTCCGGATTCAGATCGTATTCCACGCCGACCATACCGGTAATTCCGCCGGCATTGGTATCACCCTTTACGTCGCCATAGTTCGTGCAGGCAGTCGCCCTGCCCTGATAGGTCTGGGTGACATCTTCATCGGATACATCCTGTACCGTATCATCCGTATCCTTATTCTGCATATCATCGGCAGCATCCCGAAGAGTACGCATGATGGTATCAAACTGATCGGTAATGGCCCGAAGATTGGCAATGCCCTCCTCCGACTCCTCTCCCATGGTATCGCCAAGGGACTGAATCTCTGTTGTCAGCTGGCTCATTGCTTCATACAGGTTGTTGCCGTTATTGCGCATCTTGTCGCTGATGCCGCTGATTTTCAGATCCATGGAGGCCAGTGCGTTCAGTGCTCCGGAAAGCTCTACGGAAATCTCCGGCGTATTCTGAAGCGTGTCCGCCGCTTTTTTCAGGGAATCTGCAACACCGGAGACGTTGCCTGCATTCTTCGCATACTTCTCCGCGATTTTCAGCATTTCACTGAGGGAGCTCGTCTGATCCCCAAGACCATCCGTGATATCCCGGAGAATTCCGTCAATGTCGTATTTCTTTGCCCAGGCATCAAAGGCATCGGGATCCGTCCAGATATCCGCAGCGGCCGCATCGAGCTTCGCGATGTTATCCGTTACCGTTTTATACTCATCGCGGTACTTAATGAAGTTGTCCGTATAGTCCTTCGCATCCTCGTCGCTGTCAAACTGATACTTTTTCTTGAAATAGTTCTGCAGCTCGGCATCACTCTTGCCTTCGATTTCCGGATCGTTCAGCTCCGGATAATTCTCCAGAAGCTCCGCCTGCTGCTTTCGAAGCTTCGAGGTCAGATCCTGCAGATCGCCCGCGGTAAAATTCCCATCCGTGAAGGTTCCGATGGAGCCACTGTCCTTCAAAACGCTGAGGCTGCTGTCTGCCTGATCAATTTCCTGATTCAGCTCATCCAGGGAGTCCAGCGTTCCCTTCAGATCCTCTCTTGACGCCTGCGCGTCCGGATTGTCCGGATATTTGGCAAGAACTCCGTCCATTCCCTGTGCCGCAGAGTACATTTCCTGATAGCCGTCCTGAATCTCAGTCAGTGCACTGGAGACATCTTTTCTCACCTTCGTCTTATCCACGGAGGTTCCCATGTCATCCGCAGCGGGTCCTTCCTTAACCGCATCCGAAAGCTTTTTCGTGCCGTCCGCGACCTTGTCCGCGCCTTCTTCAAACTGGCTGATGTACTGGTCCATCGCCGTGCGGTCTTCCTCTGTCATCTGAATGCCGTCCAGATACGAGCCGACAGAGCTTCCCAGAGAAGAAAAAGAGTCCTTTGCATCCCCAAGATATCCGCCAAGCTTCGTTGAAATGTCCGAGAAGGTACTGAGCGCGCTTTGGATGGTGTTCGTTGCCTTATTGAGCTTGGCTGCCGCCTCGTCATATTTGTCCGAGCCCTCATCGGCGATGCCCTTTGCAGCATCCTGCGCAATCTTCGAAAGACCGTTGATATTGGTTAGATGGCTTCTCGTATTCCCGGAATAATCTCCTGCGTTATTCAGGCCGGTATTGACAAGAGAATTCAGCTCATCCAGCTGGGAATCCAGATCGTCCAGCGTACTCTGCGCAAAGTCCACCGACAGATAGGGCTGCATCTGTCCGACAATTCCGCCGACGTCCTTTCGTCCGTAAACCGCCGCCCGGTTGGTATTGCTCTGCAGAAAGCCGGAGTTACGGCCGGCAATTCCGCCGACGTTATAGCCAACATGCTCGTAGCCGATGTCTGCCTCGTTCGTGCAGGAGGCCACGACACCGGAGGTAAAGCCTGCGATTCCGCCCGTATCCGAATTGATCTCCAGGTTCTCAAAGCTCGTAAGATCCCCTGTCATCAGAATCTTTTCCACCGTGCTCGAGAGCTGATCCAGAGTCATGTTGGAATCCTGATAGGTGGTATTGACGCTGGTTTCATTGGTACAGGTAAGGACCGTTCCCTCGTTGTAGCCGACAATTCCGCCGCAGGCAGAGGTTCCTGTCACCGAGCCTGTGCTGCTGCAGCCAAGAACGGAACCATATCTTCCGTTTCGTCCGACAATCCCTCCGACCTCACTGTCAGCCGTAATCTTGCCGTCGAAGGAGCAGTTCTGAATTTTCCCGTAATTCAGTCCCGCGATTCCGCCAAGCTTCGACTGATTTCCGTTCGGTGCGATGACTCCCTGCACCTTCAGATTCGAAACGGTACCCGTATTCTGTATGGTTCCGAACACACCGGTCTCCGAGACATTTCCAGCTATGGCAACACCGGTAAGCCGGTGACCCTGTCCGTCGAAGCGCCCGCCAAAGGTCTCCAGCGGTGTGAATTCCTCATTGGCAAAGTCAAGATCCGTGTTCAGGTACACTTCCTTGTCTCCGGACCAGCTGTCATAGTGGCAGTTCTTCACCAGCTTCTGGAAATCCTCCATGGAATTGATTTCCACCTTCTGGTACACCTCTGCCTCATTTCCGGAGATGTCCGCCTTATTCGCCTGAGAATCAGAATCCGCTTCGCTCTCATCCGTGGACTCCGAGCTCTTGGTCTCTCCCTTTGCGGACTGCACCACGCTCTGGTTGATCATGTCCTCTGCCTGCTGCTCCAGATCCGTCACCGAGGCTGCCGCCGCGCAAAGCGGTGCTGACAGGGAGGAAGCCGCAACCGTGCCTGCCAGCAGCAACGCCGATACTCTGAGTTTATTCATGCCTGCTTTCCTCCTTTCTTCTGTGCCTTTCTGTCCGCAGTCTCATCCGGGGTTTCCTCCTCATTCAGGATCTCATCCGGATCGTCGATATCCTCGTCCATATCCTGCTCTCCGGCAGCTTCCTCAACCGGGCCCGGAAGCTTTCCCTGCGCATCCGTTCCGGCATCCGGATCCGATGCCTTTTCCATGCTTCCGGACACAACGATTGCCTTGACGTCGCCGCGCACCACCGCATTCATGGTTCCAATGACCGTACCGTTGATGGTTCCGCGGATTGCACCGTTGATCACAACGGTTCCGGTCTCTTCCTTGGTCTTTACCGGCCGCTCAATCTCAAAGGTTGTCTTCTCAATCAGCTTGTCTCCGATCAGCAGAATCTGCGGCAGAACAAACATAACCAGGAAAACAGAAATCATGGTTCCCCGTCCCAGGCATTCTCCGATTCCGGCAATGCAGGCATCCGAGGTCATCTGCCCGATGAACACACCTGCAAGAATCATCATGGAGCCGGAGGTAATGATCGTCGGAAACGAGAAGTTCAGCGCCTCAATGATGGAGCTCTTGCGGCTCTGCGTCTTCCTGCAATCCATATATCTGCTGGAGATGACAATGGCATAGTCGATATTTGCACCCATCTGAATCGAGCTGACAATCAGATAGCCCATAAAGAAGACCTTCTCATGAATCAGTGTCGGAATTCCGAAGTTGAGGAAGATCGCGCCCTCGATGACAGCAACCAGAAGAACCGGAAGTCCCGAGGATTTGAAGGTAAACAGAAGGATCACCAGCACGAACAGAATCGACATGACACTGACAACAATGTTGTCTCTTTCAAACGAGTTTCTCAGGTCTCTCTGGGATGTGCTGTCACCGACAACATAAACCGAGCTTCCTTCATAATAGGACTGCGCCAGATCATGCATGGTCTGAATGAAATCAAACGAGGCATCATCCTGCTCCGGAAGCGGGATGGTCAGATACACCAGAATCCGGTCATATTTCTCGCCCTCGAGCTGCTTGCGCCCGTCACTGATCTGCTGATAGGCAGAAGAAAGCGTCTCCTGTGTATCGGAATCCAGCGTCACATAGCCCTCCTCCGACTTCTCGTAGACGAACATCAGCATATCCATAAGCGGAACCTTGTAGGAAGATATGCCTCCTACAATCCGGCCGTACTCCTCCTGATCCGCCGCATACGTCGTATAGAGAAGCTCCGCAACCTCATAGTCAAGGTCCAGAAGCTCCGAAAAATCTCTCGGAGAAAGCTCATCCGTCAGCCTATAGCCGCCCATTGCCTCTGTATTGGCAAGGCCCTGACAGTAATCCACCTCCGTATAGGATTCGAGATCCTTGATCAGCTTCGCTTCCTTTTTGTAATTTCCGGAAGGAACCACGACGGCGCAGAAATTCTCGGAGCCGAAATTATCCTCGATCAGCTCCTCCGCCTTCTGCTGGCTGTTCTGCACGGGAGTCGGAAGCGTGGAATAGCCGTACACATATGGCGTCTTCTGGGAAAGTACCGCAAACACAACAAAAACAACACTGAAAATAGCCGGAAGAACGAAGCGTGACCGGTAGGCAAAACGGCCGACCGCACTGATTTTCGGGACAAAGCTCTTGTGCTTCGTCCTCTCCATCATGCCGGAGAACAGGACAAGGAGTCCCGGCATCAACGTGAATACGGAAAGAAGGCTTAACAAAATTGCCTTGATCAGGACAACGCCAAGGTCCGCACCAATCCGGTACTGCATGAAGATCATGGCCATCAGACCGGAAATGGTTGTCAGGGAGCTGGAACAGATTTCCGGAATGGACTTCGAAAGCGCTACCACGACCGCATCGTGCACATCATAATCCTTCAGCTCTTCCTTATACCGGTTGCAGAAAATAATGGCGTAGTCCACAGACAGTGCAAGCTGCAGGATCGAGGAAACCGAATTCGAAACAAAGGAGATGGTTCCGAGAAGGAAATTGGTTCCGCCATTCAGCAGCATCGAGGCAACAAACGTTATCAGAAGGACCGGAATCTCTCCGTAGGATTCGCTGGTCAGAAGCAGCACCGTAACCACAACCACTGCAACCAGTACCATGATCTTATTGATTTCTTCCTGAATGATCTCCGCCTGCTGGTCTCCCAGCGTGGTGCTGACATAGATGTCATAATCGGACAGCCTGTCCTTGACGTTGTTCAAGGCCTCCAGCGCCCGGTCATCCGTCTCATCATAGGAGAATGTAATCTTGTAAAGCGCCGAGCCGTTGTTGTAGTGCTCCACAAAATCAGTCTGGTCCGCATCCTCATCGGTGAATTCCACCTGAGAAACGCCGTCCATTCCCTCAATTTCACTCTGGAGCTCCTTCGCATCCGGGAAAGAAATATTGGCAACCATCACCTTGGCCGTTCCGAAGGTGACAAACTCCTTCTCCATCACCTCAAGCCCCTGCTTCGTTTCGGTGGTCTCCGGAAGATAATCTGCAAGATCATTGTTGACCTTGACCCAATTCGTTGCGATCACCGAGAAAATCAGTGCGATGATGTAAATCAGGAAAAACAGCATCCTCTTGTCCACAATAAAGGATGCGATCCGAATCATTGCCGAATTGCCTTTCTGCTTGTTCTCTTCCATGCTTTCCTTCCCTGCCGCATCCCCGGCGGCGCATTTTTCTGACTGTCGGTCATAACATTCCCAAGGATACCATGATTCTGCCCGATTGCAAATGAAAAAAATGTAAACTCACGCGCCGAAGCTTACCTCAAGCTTACCAGCTGGCCCAGCCATCCTCATCCAGAGACACTCCGCAGCTTCCGGATAAATCTCTCATCTCCTTCAGGACACGCTCCTTCTCCGCTCCCTCAAGAAGCTGCACAGCCGTGCCGCTCTGAAGACAGGGGACAAAACGAAGTCCGGTCATCCGTTTCTCCTTCGCAGAAAACTGTACCTGCAGAAGTCCTGTGTCCGTGGTATACGAGGTAAAATAAAAGTTCCCGAGACTGTAGGCAACGGGCTTTCCGTTCACCACACCGATTGCCTGCAGGACATGCGGGTGGCCGCCGACGATCAGGTCCGCCCCGGCATTTGTAATTCCGTCCGCCAGAATATCCTGCCGGTATTCCTTCTGCATTTCGCTCTCCACGCCCCAGTGGATGCATACAATGACAAAATTCGCATTCTCCCTGGCCTTCTTCACCTCTTCGTATAATCTCGAAGGATCCCAGCAGCGGAACACGCCCGGAAGAGTATCCGTAGCGCCTCTCGTATCCGGGTTGTCAAACTGCTCCACCTGCGTCGTGCTGATGAGCGCGATCCGCATTTTTGTATTTCCCTCATCCCGCGGCAGGCCGTCCGGGGATTTCCCGGCAAGCACGGCCCCGTCCGGTCCCAGATCGAAATATACCGCCGAAGAAGCCTCTTCAATATCCTTTCCGGCACCAATATACGGAATGTCCGCATCCTGCAGCGTGGAGAGCGTATCCAGAAGCCCCGTCTCGCCATAGTCGAAGACGTGATTATTCGCCAGTGTCACAAGATCCGCGCCCATTTCGTGAAGCCACTCCGCCGTGTCCGGTCTTGCCCGAAGCGTATAGGTTTTATCCGGAAGCGGCGATCCGCCAAGGCTGTAGCAGAATTCGTTGTTGACGGTAAAAACATCCGCCCCCTGCATCAGCTCCAGAACTCCCGCATCAAACCTCGACAGGATACCGCTCTGCCTTGCCGCAACTCCCGTTGCATAATTCTCATCAAACAGAATGTCTCCGGCAAAAGTAAAGGTGATCGTACGGTCTTCCTCCGGAAGCTCCAAAAGCTCCTCTTCCTTCTTCTTTGCTTCCGCTTCTGCCAGCGCATTTTTCTGCATCTGCAGCATCGCAGCAAGATACGGATCTCCGAAAAAGACCTGTTTCGCATAAGGCCGGTCACGAAGAAGAGCTTCCCCGGAATAGACTGCTGTCTTCTCCATTCGAAGAGAGCCCGCTTCTTCCTCAAAAATGCCAAAAACCGCCGGCTGCAGGGCCAAAAGCCCTGCACCGACGGTTAGTATTACGCCAAGTGCGATGAAAAATGTCAGTATTCTCTTTCTCACTGTCCCTGTACCACTCCGGAATCTGCTGCCGCACCGGAAGCATCCACGGTCACGCCATCTGCGGAGTGTGCCGTTACGGTTGTCCCGTTTCCGGTATCCGCTGCTGTCACCGTTGTTGCTCCGTTTACAGGATTCGAAGCAACGGCCGTTCTGACTCCGGTTGCTTCATTATAATACACGATGGTCACAATTCCGGTCGCAGGGTCGGTTGTTGACGACTCCACAACGCCAAGGGAAGAAGCCGTGTTCGCATCTGCAGACGGAACGCCTGCCGCGTCATTTCCGGCACCGGACGCTGTTCCTGTCCCGGCTGCCGCATCAGCACCGGCTGCATTTGCTCCCTGATCAGTCAGACCATCTGCAGCAATACCGCCCGCTGCAGCTGTGCCGGTTCCCTGGGAAGAAGGCGTTTCAACAAGTATCGGCATGGATTTCCCGGTCTTCTGAATGTAGGTTCCCTTTCCGACCGCAGCCTCTGCATCCTGATAATTCTGCTTGTAGGATTCGGAATTCTTATAAGAATACTCACCGGTTGCCGAGCCATACTTCTCTGACAGCTCTTCCGCAGTTGTTTCTCCATACAGGAAGTTCTGCAGCTCCTCCGCGTTTGTCTCAAAATCCAGCGCCAGCACCTTTCTTCCGCACATGCCATCCATCAGGCCGTACGTGTGCTTCAGAGGGAAGGTCGTCGTGTCATAATCCATGTTGACAAAGGTCGCAGCCTCCGGAATCAGACTTGCAATATCGCCCTCTGTCAGATTGGTCTGAACCAGAGGAAGCACATTGTTCAGGAGCTTATCCAGCTCGGTGACACTCAGCTTCTTCAGGTTCTCCACCGCAGCCAGGATCACCTTGCGCTGCCGCTCCACACGGTGCCAGTCATCATCGATTGCGCGAAGTCTCGCATAGCACATCGCTGTCGCACCGTTCAGGTGATTGATGCCCGGAACCAGATCCTGCTGCACCTCATTCTCCACGTGCATTCCCTTGATGTTGCCAGCTGTAAAGGTTCCTTCCGGGTGATTGATGTTGTTGCACTCCGCTTCGGTCATATCGATATCCACGCCGCCGACCGAATCCACCAGCTCCATGAAGGTACGGATGTTGACGCGAATGTACTTCGTGACATCCACCTTGAAATTCTCACGAATCTGCCGCGTCATCAGGTACGGACCGCCGTACCAGAACATATGCGTCAGCCAGTCCCACTGCCCTTCGTATTCTCCGGACGGGATCTTCACACCGATGGCCCGCTCGAAGCTGACCAGATGTACCTGATTCGTCTCTCGATTGATGGACAGAAGAATACAGGTATCACCTCTTGCATTGTCATTAAACTTCGTGGTGCGGTCGTCGGTTCCGATCAGAAGGATATTGAACACCGCCTTATCCTCCTCGATCTCGCCCGTTGCCTCAATTGCCTGCTTCTCTTCGATTTCACGGGACTGAAGCTCCTCGTTCTCAAGCTCGTCCTGGGAATCGCCCTCTGCGGAAACCTCCGTGCCGGCAAATTTCCCGTCACTGATGTTCATCAGACGATATTTGCTGTGGAAGTACCCATACGCCACAAGTCCAAGAGCCAGAACAACCACCAGAACAATCGCCACAATACGGATCCAGAGCTTCAGTCCAAGGAACTTCTGCCAGAGGTCCTTCAGTTTTGCACCAAAGCCCTCTTTCCTTTCCTCCGGCATTTCCTCTTTCTGCCAGGCAAGCTCTACCCCTTCCGAAGTCTCTGCCTTCTGTTCCGGGGCAGGCTCTGTCTTTCCCGAGGGCTCTGTCTTCTGCTCTTTGGCATGCTCCACGCGTTTTTCTGCTTCCTTCCTTCGGCTCTCGCGGTTTGCCGCGATGTCCTCCAGCTCTTCTCTTGCCTCTTCCGCAAGCTCCTCTGCAAGCTCTGCCTTCTCTTCCTCCCGGAGCGCTTCCGCGTTAGCGGCTGCTGCCTCCTGCTGCCTTGCCTGCCTGCTTGCCTCCGCTGCCCTGCGATTCTTTTTCTGCTGCTTTCTGCTGTTCTTTTTCTTCGTCACAATCGGTACCTTTTTCTGCAAATCATGGTTCATTCTGAAACATATCAATGCATGATTTTAACGCGATTTTTCATGGTGTGCAACGATTCCGTATTTTTCCCGAAATGCCCCGATCGTTTTCCTTCCTGCGTCCGACACCGGCTTGATCCATTTCATGGAATACAGATGGATCTGCATGATGACATATCGGATCGGCTCATCCACATAGCACAGGGCAAAGACCACAAGGAACGGCAGATGGAGCGGCCCGTTTGCAAGATGAATGACCGGCTGAACCAGAAGGAACATAAACGCGATTTCCAGGGTCGAGCCGAAGGCCGAATCTCCCGCAGAACGATACATGTCGTTCTGTACCCAGTTTCCCATACGGATCGTTCCCAGAACGGTGTAAATCGCAAACATCGCAAACGCAAGACGGTAGGATTCTCCCGACAGTCCCATTGCATGAAGGATCGGAGAATGCAGCGCCAGAACAATCAGGCACACGCACAGGATGATCACCTGACAGCTGTACACAAGGCGCCAGCCTCTGGAATAGGCTTCTTCGTGGTTTCCGGCACCCACCTCCTTGCCGACAAGGACCGTTGCCGCAGAGGAAAAGCCTGCAAAGAAGCCGATGACCAGTCCCTCCAGTGTACGAAAGACCGCAGTTGCCGCAATCGCCTGCTCCGCCTGATGTCCGAGAACAATGTTAATCAGCATATTGCCAACGCCAATCAGCACCTCGTTCAGGATAATCGGGAAGCTTTTCTTCAGAAATTCCTTCAGAAGTGCCGCATCCCATTTCCAGTGTCCGGAAATATCAAGAAGATACGGGACATGCTTGATCTTCGCCGTCACCACGATGACAAGCACATTAACAATAGAAGAAAGGATGGTTCCGACAGCCGCTCCGCGGACTCCCATAGCTGGGAATCCAAGCTTTCCGAAGATCAGGATATAGTTGCAGACGCAGTTCGTAATCACCGCAGCAATTGCTCCGGCAAGCGGAATTTTCACACGCTCCACCGAACGCAGAAGCGCTGACATGGCAACCGCCAGGACCTGAAACACATAGGAAAAGCCGACGAGACTCAGGTACTCCACGCCAATCTTCTGAATCGGTTCCGAGTTCGTATAGAGCTGCATGACCCACATTGGCTTGCACAGTGCAAGATACGTTGCCGCTGTCGCCGTGATCGCAACAAAGGCCAGCATGATTCCATAGGATTTCCGGATTCCGTCATGGTTTCCCTCCCCCCAGAACTGCGCAATGAACAGCATTCCGCCGCCGATAAAGCCCCAGTATCCGGAGAACATCAGACTGGTAAACTGTGCGCATAATCCGACTGCGCCCACCGTGGTTTCCCCCAGTCTTCCCAACATAATGGTATCCACCATGCTCCCCGTTGTAGACAGAAGATTCTGCATCGCGACCGGAAGCGCGATGGTCATCATCATTGCCAAAAGCTCCTTCCAGGAGGTCTTCTGCGGTACCTTGGTTCTCATGTTTCGTTTTCTCCCTCTCTTATCGTAAATATCCGTAATGCGTCATTTTCGTACGCATCTTATCAGCATAGCAAACCGCATTTTAGATTTACAAGATGGGAAAATCACGATATTTCGCTAATATTTTTGTACAGACTATGCTTCCTCTCATCCGACGTGAACGCCGCCTCTGCAGCATTCCGCAGGATCATCTTTTCCTGTTCCGTGGTCAGCCCGAAGTGCTCCTTCAGGAAACGAAACTCCCGGGAGATGGTTGTCCCTTCAATCGCAGGATCATCCGTATTTACAGTGACCTTGATCCCGCTTTCCAGATACATAAGAAGCGGATAATCCTCCATATTCTCAATCGATCTGGTATATCGGTTGCTGGTCGGACACATTTCAAGGGCAATCCCCTTCGAACGGATTTCTTCCAGGATCTCCGAATTCTTTCTGGCCCGCACGCCGTGACCGATTCGCACGGCTCCCATTTCCAGTGCAGCCCGCACGCTGTCTTCCCCATCCGCCTCTCCGGCATGGATGGTCATCGGGATTCCACTCTCCCCCGCTCTCCGGAACAGCTCCAAATAATCCCTCGTAGGGAACAGCGCCTCCGCGCCGGCAAGATCCACCGCGGTCACTCCTCCGTCCTTGGTAAGGAACCTCCGTGCCAGCTCCAGGTTCTCTTCGTTTTCTCTCTGATTACCGGATCCCCGCATGCAGGCAAGGATCAGATTCGCCGGAATCGGGGCATCCTCCAGACCCTCCAGCGCAGCCCGAAGGACCTCCTCCTGCGACAAGCCTTTCCTGGTGTGCAGCTGCGGCGAGAAGCGGATTTCCGCATAGATCACCCCTTCTCGTTTCTGTTCCTCAAGAACCAGCTGCACCGCCCTGCGGATCCCCTCCCTCGTCTGAAGAAGAGACAGCGGCAGCTCGAAACAACGCAGGAAATCATTCAGGCTCGTGCACCCCTCCGGAACGGAAATCAGCTTTGTCAGCTCTTTCTCTGTCTTCGCCGGCAAAGAAATCCCCTGCACTTTGGCAAGCTCCATCGCAGCCTCCGCCGTGATAGCTCCGTCCAGGTGCAGATGGAGATCGATATATTTCGTTCCCATGGAATTTCCCTTCCTCTCAATTCTTAAGTGCCGTGATCGGTACAACAAAAACACCATCCGGCCTCTGATAGACCGCATTTGACAGGCCGCATACAACGCAGAGCACTTTCGGGGCCTTTGCTTTCTCGTCCGATGCAATTTCTTTCTGTATTGCCAGAAGATTCTCTGCCGCCGTGTCTATCTGATTTGCTCCAAGCTTGATTTCAAAGGCCGCCCATTCTCCATCCGGCATTTCGACCACAGCATCAATTTCGCGATTATTGTAATCCTGATAATGATACAGACTCCCGCCAAACGATTCCGCATAAATTCGCAAATCCCGTTCACATAGAGCTTCGAAGAGAAAGCCCAGTGTTTCAAGATCCCCTAACAGCCGATCCGGAGTTGCCTTTAAAAGTGCACATGCCAGCGACGGATCTGCAAGATGCCTTTTTTCTGCCTGCTTGATGCGCACTGCAGACCGTATCCCGGATGCTGAGAACGGCAGCTGATTGTCCGTGAGAAACAATCGTTTGAAAATATCCAGATAAGACGCCACTGTATTACCGTCAATATCTTCATCATCCACCGCTTTGACATCTTTGATCAATGTCCGGTTGGTCACCGTGGTACTCTCATTCCTTGCGAGAGAACGCAGCAGCTTCTCCATTTTGGAGGTGTCCCGTTTCACGTCATCCACACGATATACGTCATCATTCAATACTGCAGATATATATTCACTGGAAAGCAGCGATGCATGTTCTGTATCAAGTCCCAGATTTCCCGGCCAGCCGCCGCGAACAATATACCGGATCAGATCCCTGAGATTCACTTCTCCTGTCAGCGCGGAAGCAACTTCTCCCAGACACAGCTTCTCCAGCGAAACCATTCCACTGGAATCCCCGGATTCATACAACGACATTGGCCGCATTCTAAGTCTTCCGATTCGTCCTGCTCCGCTGTGGAGAATTCCTTTATGGTTCGGAGTTGCTGAGCCAGTCAGAATAAACTGCCCTTTTCCCGTGTGTTGATCTACCCGATAGCGTACTGCATCCCAAAGGGACGGCACCTCCTGCCATTCATCAATCAATCTTGGAGGAAGCCCCTCCAGCACCATCTCCGGGGACATTTGTGCCAGCTGCCTGTTCTGAAAGTTTCCCGCAGGATCTCCTATATATATTTCACTCCTTGCATGCTGCGACGAAGTCCACGTCTTGCCGCACCATTTCGGTCCCTCAATGCAAACCGCTCCGAATGCAGACAAATATGACTCCAGCCTGTCATCGATAATCCTCGGCCTGTATTCCCGCTTTTCCATAACAGATTCCTCCTTCCCGCCAGTGTCAGTTTACTTCATTCAGTCAGATTTCGCAATTTCATTCAGTCAGATTTCCAGTTTCCATCCAGTCAGATTTTCACTTTTCATTCAGTCAGATTTCCAAGTTTCATTCAGCGTGATTTTTATCATGTGCTCCGTCCCTGCAAAACAACCCGACTTACACTGCCTCACTCACAACAAAAAAACACAGTCTCCGAACCATAACGGTCCAGAGACTGTGCGGCGAACATGAATATTCTCTTCTGTGTTTTCCGATCAATGAAAGGTCACTGCCATGGAGAACATCTCTGCATGACGTTCCTCCACCAGCTTCTTCGGATGGCTGACAATTCCATTGTTCTTCCAGGGATCGTGGAAGATATAATTCTCCTCATCATAGCCGGTCAGAAGCAGGCAGTGCTCTTTGGATTTCCAGATCAGCTTCTCTCCGCTCCCATCCAGAATCCATTCCCCGTAATAGCTGCTCGGTTCCATATCCATGGTTGCCCAGAAAATGACCGGGACGCCTCGCTGCACATACTTCTCCGCAAGCATTTCCACATCAAGACCTGTCAGGTTGATCGGCTCCCAGCCAAAATCCGGATACCGCTTTCTGGTCCTTTTGATGGCATCCATGATGGCTCCGGCGTAGCATCCGTAGGAGCCATCATCGTTGGTATGAGGATCTCCGATAAAATACCTGTTCGGATCCGGTCCGTATAACACGCCGTTCTCCCTGTGCAGGTCCTTGCATGCCAGATCCTTTTCGATAAATTCATCCACCGTAATCGGCAGGCCGAGAAAACGCAGTGCCATCACCGCAGACACACTTTCACATCCTGTCGGCCAGCGGACGGACTGATCAATATATTCCACGTTCAGAGTTTTGCACATTTCTGTTCCTTCCTTCCAAATCTATTGCAGATCAGTCCGCCATAATCCCGCGAATCTTCAGTAATGCCTGAATCAGGCTGATAATTTCGTCAAAGCTCATCCGTTCGCTGTTGATCACCAGATCATAATTCGTAGGATTCGTCCACTCTTTTCCGCCCGTATAGAACTTATAATAATCTGCACGATACTTGTCTGTTGACGAAATCAACCGGTCCGCCTCTTCGGCACCAACCTGCTGTCTTTGCATAATTCTTGCCCGGCAGAAGGAACGCGGAGCTTCTATATAAAGGTTAATCACATTGGATCTTCCCTTCAGAATATCATCCGCGCACTTTCCGACAATGATGCAGGATTCCGTATCTGCCAGTTTCTCAATGATTTTTCTCTGCTGGTCAAAAATTTCCTGACTCGCGCTGAATTTTCTTGTCATCGGGCGAAGTCCAAGTTCCGATGCTGCGCGCTCCAGTCTGTTTTTCATGAGAGAGCCGCTTAGTTTTTCATCATTCGCAATCAGGCTTTCTCCATCAATATTGCTGTATTCCGAAGCAAGTGCCAGAATCCGATGTTCATAGCATTCAATTCCAAGTTCCTGTCCCAGCTTCAATGCAATCTGTTTGCCGCCGCTCCCATAGCCTCTGGCAATTGTGATTACATAATTCTTCATCCGTATTTCCCCCATTTCTCACAGATGCTCCCGGAAGATGACTCTTCCGGGAGCACACAGCTTCTTACAGGATAATCTGAATTACTTCAGCTTTGTATACCTCAGAAGCTGGTGATTTAACTGATCGTTGGTAAAGTACTCAACACGGTCTGATACCAGAATCTGTGACACTTTATAGCTGAGCGGGAACATCGGTGCTTCTTCAAACAGAAGCTTCTCCGCATCTTCAAAGTATCCAAATCTTTCTTCCTGATCTGTTGCCGCTGCAGCTTTGTTCATTAAATCATCATATTCCAGAGCCTTGTCATCCGTCCACTGGCTCCCCTGCCTTGCCTGAGTAAAGCACTCCAGCATCGTGGAGGGGTCATCATAGTCTCCGGTCCATCCATCATAGGCAATATCAAACTGGTGCTGATCATAGATATCCCAATAGGTATTGGATTCATAGGTGGTAATCTCAATATTCAGTCCGAGGTTTTCCTTCCACATTGCCTGCATAGCCTGTGCAATGGTTTTGGTCTCATCGTTGTTGGTAACGATCAGCTCAATGGAATCCGGAATCTGATACCCATCAGCAACTGCTTCATCCAGAAGCGCCTTTGCGCCTTCCGGATCATAGGTCTGAAGATCACCAACCGTTGTTCTGTAATCCTCCGAGCCTGTGTAATAGCTGACACCATAAGGAACGAATCCGGTTGCAGGTTCCGGTTTCGTTGCCATCAGGTTCTCACAGATCGTTTTCTTATCCAGTGCCATGCCAAGAGCCTGGCGAACTCTGGAATCTGTGATGGTTTCACAGTTGATATCATAGTACGTGGTTCCGATGGTATTAAAGGTCTTCAGTGTATCCGTACCGGTATATTCGCTGACCGCCTGTGCAGAAAGGTTATTCGTTGCGTCGATCTCGCCATTCTTGAACGCCGTAAGAGCAGTTGTAGAATCTGCAATGAACACAACCTTGATATTTTCTACCGAAACATCATCCGCATATTTATAATAAGGGTTCTTTTCCAGTACATAATCTGCATCATGATCGATCTGTTTCATCAGATATGCACCGTTACAAATGAAGGTATCTGCTTCCTGACTCCATGTAGCAGAGCTTTCCACAGCAGCCTGCTGTACCGGCGAGAAACAAACCTCACACAGCATATCCGGAAAATAGCTTGTCGGATTCTCCAGTGTTACTTCCAATGTAGTTTCATCCAGTGCTTTGACGCCGACCTCATCTTCTGTGCACTCACCGTTTGCAAAAGCTTCTGCATTCTTAATGACATACAAGTTGCTGGAGCAACCAGAGGCTGTTTCCGGTTTAAGCTCACGAATCCAGCTCCATTCAAAGTCTTTTGCGGTCAACGCGCTTCCATCGCTCCACTTCAGATCATCATAAAGGTGGAATGTGTAAACCAGTCCATCCTCGCTGACATCATAGCTTTCCGCACATCCCGGAACAACGCTTACTCCATCTTCTCCTACCATCTCAAGACCCATGAACATATTCATCAGAAGAGAGCTGGAGGAAAGATAATTGCTGACTCCGGGATCCAGCGTCTTGCACTCCGCTGATTGAGCGTAAATAAAGGTATCTCCTTCCGCATCCGCTGTTTCCGTATCCGCGGCTGCTGCAGCTGTCGTTTCCGCAGAGTCTGCAGCCACTTCGGTGCTCTGTGACCCAGCGTTTTCTGACGCGCCTGCACCGCAGCCTGTCACAGACGCTGCAGCAAGAAGCGCCGCCAGACCAATGACCCAGTTTTTCTTTTTCATACTACTCCTCTCTTTCTGCCGCATTGCGACTGACATTTATCAGATTTACGTCCCGCATTTATGGCAGGCAACCAAATGACCACCTCCCACATCCTTTAAAACCGGACGTTCTTCTGCACATTTTTCCATGCACTCCTGACATCTCGTCCAGAACGGACAACCCTTTGGTGGATGCAATGGCGACGGAACTTCTCCGGACAAAACAATTCTCTTGCTGCTCCGATTCTCCTTCGGATCTGCTGCCGGTACTGCGCTCATCAAACTCTTCGTATACGGATGAAGCATATGCTGATACAGCTCTTCCACCGGAGCATATTCCACAAGGCTTCCCAGATACATGACCCCAACGTTATCACTGATGTGACGCACCATTGACAGGTCATGACTGATGAACAGATACGTAAAGCCGAATTTGTCCTGAAATTCCTCCAGCATGTTAATAACCTGGGCCTGAATGGAAACATCCAGGGCTGAAATCGGCTCATCGCAGACCACAAATTCCGGTTCTGCAACCAAGGCCCTTGCAATTCCCACTCGCTGCCTCTGACCACCGGAGAATTCATGCGGATAACGGAAATAATGATCACTCTTCAGTCCTACCATTTCCATTATTTTCCGGACCCTGTCCTCCGCTTCCTGTCCCTTTGCGATATGAAGTGCTTCCAAAGGCTCTGAAATGATATTTCCCACAGTTTTTCTCGGATCCAGACTTGTCATAGGATCCTGAAAGATCATCTGCATCTTCCTTCTGTAAGGAAGCATCTGCTGATCATTCAGTCCACTGATTTCTTCCCCATGGAAAAGGATGCTGCCGCCTTTCTCTACGTTATTCAGGCGGAGAAGCGATCTTCCGAAAGTTGTCTTCCCGCAGCCACTCTCACCAACCAGTCCGGTCGTAGTTCCGGATTCAATGGAAAGACTGACATTATTGACTGCCGTCAGAAACTCCTTGTGCTGTTCTCCCGGCTTTCCTTTTAAATGGAACGGTGTTTTCACCGGGAAGCGGACGCTCACATTTCTGGCCTCAATGCATGTACTGCTGTCTATCTGCATGACATTTCCTCCCTGTGCTTTGCCACCTGCGGATGATACAGCCAGCACCTGCAGGAATGACTGTCGGTTGCCTTATGGATTCCAGGCATGACCTGCTGACAGATTTTCATGCAGCAGGAGCATCTTGCGGCAAAGGGACATCCCTTCGGTGGATCCAGAAGATCCGGTGGAGTTCCATAAATCGGCACCAGCTTCGTTCCTGACTTGGCAGGAATGGAGGCCAGAAGTCCCTTGGTATAAGGGTGCATCGGCTCATAAAAAAGTTCATCCACAGTACTCTCTTCCACAATTTTCCCGCCGTACATGACGAGAACCCGTGAAGCCAGCGTAGAAATAACCCCCAGATCGTGGCTGATCAGAATGACAGAGGAATGACAGGTATCCTTCATTTTCCCCATCAGTTCCAGTATCTGTGCCTGCACCGTAACATCCAGGGCTGTTGTCGGCTCATCCGCGATCAAGAGCTTCGGATTACAGCACATGGCAACCGCGATCATCACGCGCTGTCTTAAACCTCCCGAGAGCTCATGCGGATACTGCGAAAGCCGCTCCTGCGGCATCGGAATCCCGACCATTTCAAGCATATTCCTTGCTTTGTTTCTCGCATCCTCACCTTTCAGATGCAAATGTCTGGAAAGTGGTTCCGCAAATTGCTGTGCAATGGTAAATACGGGATTCAGGCTCGTCATCGGATCCTGAAAAATCATACCCATCTTATTGCCGTCCAACTTCCGCATCTGTGCATCGGTATATTTGGAAATTTCCTGCCCGTCAAAGCAAATCGATTCTGCCGACATACTTGCATTGTCATCCAGAAGATGCATGACCGACAGCATGGTGACACTCTTTCCGCAGCCGCTTTCTCCCACAATTCCCACGCATTCCTCTTCGCCAATTCGGAAGGAAACGTCACGAACCGCCTGAACCTGCCCTGCCTGTGTCTGAAAGGTCGTTTTTAAATGTTTTACATCCAGAAGATACTGTTCCATTTTCGTTCCCCACACCTTTAACGAATCAATCTGGGATCCAGAGCATCGCGGAGACCGTCTCCCAGGAAATTCAGCGAAAAAATCGTAAGGCTGATGGCCGCCGCCGGGAAAATCATCAGATACGGCTCTGCAAACAGATACTGAATGGCATCGTTGCACATGGTTCCCCAGCTCGCCATCGGAACGGAAATTCCAATTCCGAGAAAGCTCAGGAAGGCCTCTTCAAAAATAGCCGAAGGAATCAGAAAGGTTACGGTTACAATAATGGAACCGATACTGTTCGGAATCAGGTGATGAATCAGAATGCTCCATTTGCTCTGTCCGCACACCTTTGCGGCCAGTGCGTATTCCTGCTCTCTCAATGTGAGAATGGAGCCTCGCACCATTCTGGCTGTTGTAATCCAATAGGTCAGACACATGGCAATCAGAATGCTCTTTACACTGGCTCCCAGAAACATCATCAGAAGGATCAAATACAGAAGACTCGGAATTCCGCTCAGAACATCCACGATACGCATCATGATCATATCGACCTTGCCGCCGAAGTATCCTGCAATTCCGCCATAGAATACCCCGATCACCATGTTGATGGCGGCTGCCGCAAAACCAATCGACAACGATATTCTTGCCCCATAGAGTGTCCGGACAAAAACATCACGTCCGAGGTTATCGGTTCCAAACCAGTGCTCCGGGCTCGGCCCCTGCAGCATTGCGGTAAAATCCGTATCTTCATAGGAATACGGGCTTAACATCGGTCCGAACACCGCGGCAAGCAGCATACAGACGATCACCGCAATTCCAAACATTGCGAGCTTATCCTTTCGAAGCCGCATCCAAACCATCTTGTAGTACGGGATCACCGGCCTGTGAATGGCTTCCGCTTCCCCGGATTCCCAACGGCTCTTCGTATTCACCTGCTCCAGAAGGTCTTCCGGTATTTCCTGACTTTCGTCATATTTCAAGTTCTCTGCTGCCATCTCCATATTCTCAATCCTCATCATGATTCAGGCCGTGATCCGAATTCTCGGATCCAGAACCGCATAAACAATATCTACAATCAGGTTGCAGATGATGATCATTGCCCCCACAAAGATCGTAAGTCCAAGTGTGACGGCGTAATCGCGGTCACCGATTGCATTGACAAAATACTGTCCAAGTCCCGGAATACTGAAGGTCTTCTCCACAACAAAGGTCCCTGTGATCAAAGAAGCAGCCATCGGTCCAAGATAGGTAACAACCGGAAGAATCGAATTCTTAAGAGCATATTTCATGATGACCCGTATTTCCGGAGTTCCCTTGCTGCGCTCTGTACGAATATAGTCCTGCCGCATTGTTTCCAACATACTTGAGCGCATCAGTCTGGTAATATATGCCACATGACCGAACGCAAGACAGAAAACAGGAAGTACATAGCATTTCCAGCTGGATAGTCCATAAGTTGGAAAAAGCTTCAGTTTTCCGCAAAGGAAGAACATTGTCAGTACGCAGAGGACAAAGCTTGGAATGGAAACGCCTGCTGTTGCAATGACCATTGCAATCATATCCGGCAGCTTCCCGCGCTTTACCGCAGCTACAATTCCCATCGGAAGTCCGAAAATCACCGTAACCACGATTGCCACTACACCGATCTTAGCCGAAGCCGGTGCACCGTCTGCAATCAGCTGATTGACAGAATAGTTCAGCTTCGTAAACGAAACACCAAGATTGCCATGTGCTACATTAGCCAGATACCTTCCATACTGCACAGGAAGAGGATCATTCAAGCTGTACGTGTCCCGAATCTGTTCCAGCACAGCTTCCGGTGTCTTTCGGTTCTCACCTTTTCCAAACGGTCCACCCGGTATCGCGTGCATCAGAAAAAAGGTAATCGTAATCAATGCGAACAACGACAGAAATCCTGCAATCAGTCTTTTAAAAATATATTCGGCCATAGCTGCTTCCCCCGGGAATTAAAAAAAGCCGCAGACCATAAATACATGGTCCGCGGCTTCATTGCCACCTGTTTATACTTTACTGCTTTGATGTGTCAAACAGGTATTATATTAGATTTTTGAAAAAGCAATGTCAAGCTTTTTGTATACAATAATACCTTTTGGCAGTTTGGATTACTCTCCATCGTAAGGAACAACCGCTCCCTGGTAGGTGTCATTGATGTACTTCACAGCCGTCTCAGAGTGAAGTGCATCCGTCAGAGCCTTGATCTTCGCAGAAGACTCATTGCCTTCCTTGACTGCAATGACGTTGACATACTGCTGAATGGCATCACCTTCTGCAGACTCGGTTGCAAGAGCATCCGTTGCTACGTTCAGGCCTGCCTCCAGGGCATAGTTTCCGTTGATGACACCGAATGCAACGCTGGGAAGCTGCTTCGGAACCTGGGCAGCCTCAACCTCAATCAGCTCCAGGTTGTGAGGATTCTCTGCCACATCGTTAACCGTTGCGGTAACGCCGACACCGTCATTAAGCTTGATCAGGCCTTCCTGCTGCAGAAGAAGCAGAGCTCTTGCCTCATTGGTGGTGTCGTTCGGGATTGCAATTGCATCACCGTCTGCAATATCATCGAGGCTTGTCTTGGTTCCGCCGTAGATGCCGAAGGGCTCGTAGTGGATCTTTCCGTTGTCTGCAATGGCAAGATGTGTGCCGTTCTCCTCATTGAAGGAATTCAGGTAATTCACATGCTGGAAGTAGTTGGCATCAAACTCGTCAGACTCAACAACGTTGTTCGGCTGAACATAATCCTCGAATACAGTAACCTCGAGGTCATAGCCTTCCTCTGCCAGAAGATCCTTAACCGCTGCAAGAATCTCGGAGTGAGGGGTCTGGGAAGCTGCTACCTTGATGACATTGTCGCCGTCTGCCGGTGCTGCTTCGGTCGTTGCTGCCTCTGTGGTTGCTGCTGCCTCGGTTGCTGCAGTATCCGCTGTCTTGGTATCAGCGGAAGAGCTGCCGCAGCCTGCCAGAATGCCAGCTGCAAGGGTGGATGCTGCAAGAACTGCAATAACTCTGTTTTTCATAATTCTCCTCTTTTCTGCGCTACCTGCGCCTGCGGGGAAGTTCCCCATAATGTTTACGGCTGTTCACAGCCAGTTTCTATTACAACGGCGGCAAGAGATCCCGCCGGAGTAAATAAAAAGAATCAAATGTGTCTCTTGTCGAGACGAACCGAAATCACGGTTCCGATGAACTGGAAAATCTGTACCAGTGCAATCAGAAGAATGACCGTTACCAACAGGATGTTGGCCTGATAGCGATAATATCCGTAACGGATTGCGATATCTCCCAGTCCGCCGCCTCCGACGGTTCCTGCCATTGCGGAATATCCAAGGATCGTTCCGATCGTGATGGTTGCTCCCGAAATCAGGGAAACACGGGCTTCGCCGAGAAGAACCTTCCATACGATCTGGAGATTATTGGCTCCCATCGACTGGGCCGCCTCGATCACACCCTTGTCCACCTCATTCAGCGAGGACTCCACCATTCTCGCAATCAGCGGGGAAGCGGAGATCACAAGCGGAACAATGGTTGCCGTAGATCCATAGGTCTTTCCGACAATGATCATCGTCAGCGGAAGAACCAGAATCAGCAGGATCAGGAACGGAATGGAACGCATGATGTTCGTAACGACATCCAGAATCCGATAGATTATATTGTTGGGACGAAGGCCGTCCTTTCCGGTTACCGTAAGGGCGATTCCCCACGGAAGTCCGATCACATAACCGAACAGAGTCGAAACAATGGTCATGTAGAGAGTATCCCGGATGCCCTCGAGAATCATCTGAATTTCCTGTGCACTCATCTTGCGTCGCCTCCTGTTCTGTCTGCAGTCAGCTCTTCCACCGCAAGACCTCTTTCCTTTAAATATGCAATCTGACGGTCCGCCGCCTCCGGATCATTGGTAAGACCCAGGATCATCTCTCCTCTTGCAACGCCGCTGACATCCTTCGTGTCCGCCTTCAGGATGTTCACCGGACTTCCGGTCTCCAGAATCATATTGGCAATCACCGGCTCATAGGAAGAATTCTTTGTGAAAACAATACGCACTCTTCTGCTCTCGTGGAGCTCTGAGACCATTCCGGAGTGGAGCTCTTCTCTCTTCTCCTCCTGCTCTCTCTCCCACTCATCAGGATCCTTGCCCTCGATGATAAGCTGTCGGGCAGCTCTGGACTTCGGATGTGTGAAAATATCCTCCACAAGACCGTTTTCTACAATTTCACCATTCTCCACAATCGCAACATGCCGACAGATTTCACGAACCACCGACATCTGATGTGTGATGATGACAATGGTGATTCCGGTTTCTTCATTGATCTTGCGAAGAAGCTGCAGAATGGACTGCGTCGTCTGCGGATCGAGTGCACTCGTTGCCTCGTCGCACAGAAGAATCTTCGGATCACTGGCAAGTGCTCTTGCTATGGCAACCCTCTGCTTCTGTCCTCCGGAAAGCTGTGCCGGATAGGCATTTGCCTTTTCGGAAAGTCCGACAATTGCCAGAAGCTTCTCCGCCTTCTCGCGGATTTCCTGCTTCGAGAGCTTGCTCTTCTGAAGTGTGAGCGGGAAGGAAATGTTATCAATGACCGTTCTCTGCATCAGAAGATTGAAGCCCTGAAAAATCATGCTGATGCTCGCCCGCAACTTGCGAAGCTCCTTCGGTGCCAGCTTTCCAAGCTCCTGTCCTTCTACGGTAACGGTTCCCTCTGTGGGAACCTCCAGGAAGTTCAGACACCGGACCAGTGTACTCTTTCCGGCCCCGGACATTCCGATGATTCCGTAGATATCCCCCGCTTCCACGGAGAAATTGATGTTCTTCAGGGCCTCTACCTTTGCATCCTTCGTGATAAAGGTCTTGGAGAGATCTTTTACCTCAATAATCGACATGATCGTTCCCCTCATACGTAAACTTGCTGATTGAAAATGAAAAAAGCGGATGCACTGCGTGCACCCGCCCCATTATACCTGTCCATTCCGATCTGTCAAAGAAAAATCAGGTGAGAAGATGCACACTAACAAACCCCATTGGTCATGCACATGACCATGGAGCAGCACATCATTCGCATCATAGCTGTGAAGTTTCCGGATGTGCCGATCTGCATCTTGCGTTCTCCCTGTCTCTTTGTAACCGTAATTCTTAATGATGATTTCTGAGCTGTGGTTCCGATATTGGTTCTTCCGTGGTATTTCCTACATGTTTAGTCGGAATAATACACTTCCCCGGAGAGCCTGTCAACCCTCAGGCTGAAAAAATATTTTCGCCGGTCTGTCGGATGATTCGTCCTATGGTTATCTCTCGCACTTCCAGAAGAAAGCGCTGTACGCAGGAAGAAGGCTTCCTCCGCCGAAATCATGCATTTCTCCGGTGATCAGATCCACCGCCTGCCCGCAGCCCGCGTCAAAATGAGCCGTATAGTCCGTGCCGTCCGCATTGATTGCAACCAGAACCCGCTCGTGCTCGCTCTTTCTCTCGAAGATGCACTGACGGTTTGTCAGCACAACACTCCGGAAGTCCCCATAGCAGAGTGCCTCCGATGCTTTCTTCGCTTCGGCAAGCTTTGCGATCCATTCCGTCAGATCGTTCCACTCCGGCAGCTCGATGGCAGGGCGAAGGCAGGGATCGCCGTCCTCCTTCCGTCCCTTTACCCCCCATTCACTTCCGTAGTAAACGCAGGGAATTCCCGGCATTCCGAACATCAGTGCATAGATGAGCGGCAGATGTGCGGGATTCGTCAGAACAGAGGCAACTCTCGTGATATCATGGTTGTCCACAAAGCTGAGCAGATGCATGCCGCGGTACAGGCACCAGGGATCCGACCCGAACTGACGGATCAGGGAGTGATTGATCTCGAACAGATTCATACTGTTGAAGCTCGACCACAGGCCCTTGCAGCACTCATAATTGGTTGCACTGTTGCACATCTCCGGATTTACAATCTGCTTGTAGTCACCGCCAAGGATCTCTCCGATCAGATAAAAGTCCGGCTTCTTCTGATCCACATACCAGCGGAGTGCCTTCAGGAAATTCCGGTTCAGCATATACGCGACATCCAGGCGAAGCCCGTCAATCCCGAACTCATCGATCCACATCCCGACACTTTCCAGCAGATAGTTTTTCACATTCTCATTGTCGAGATTCAGCTTCACAAGATCATAGTTGCCTTCCCAGCCCTCGTACCAAAGGCCATCGTTGTAGCCGTCATTTCCGTCAAAGTTCAGGTAAAACCAATCCTTGTACGGGCTGTCCCATCTCTTCTGCAGAACATCCTGAAACGGCCCGAAGCCACGTCCCGCATGATTGAACACGCCGTCCAGAATAATCCGGATCCCAGCCGCATGAAGGGCATCGCAAACTCTTTTGAAATCCTCATTGGTGCCAAGACGAACATCCTCCTTGCGGAAATCTCTTGTGTTGTATCCGTGTGTGTCCGATTCGAACAGCGGATTGAACAAGACAGCTGTCACACCAAGCTTCTCAAGATGCGGGATCCAGTCCAGCACCCGGAGAATCCGGTGCTCCGGTATTCCATCATTCTCAAAGGGTGCTCCGCACATCCCGAGCGGATAAATCTGATATACCATGCTTTCTTCAGCCCACATAGCTGCTCCTTTCCGTTGCCGACAGTCATGCGCCGGCTTCCATACCGTTTTCAGCTTTCTCTTATCTGTCTATTTCCACATTTTATCTTTATTGATTCACTCTTATTATGCGAATAATTCACACAATCCACAGAGTTATCCACATTTTGCAGCGTTTTTACCCGGTTTTACGTTTTTCTTACTATCATTCTATTGCCGTTATTTTCTGATATTATAAACAACTTTCCCTCATAAAATCGTCACAGCCATTCGTTCCAGAACTTCTCCGCCAGTCTTCCAACCTCTCTGCTGTCCGTAATCTGTGCATTCGACCACTCGGCCGGGAACAGTCTTCTGCAGGCCGGTGTCAGAAAACGGTCATCGATCAGGACCACAATCCCGACATCCTCACTCGTACGGATTACGCGCCCGGCAGCCTGCTGCACCTTGTTCATTCCCGGAAAACGGTACGCGTAGTCATAGCCGTTCTGCCCCTTTTCGTCAAAATACTGCTTCAGAAGCTCCCGCTCCGCACACACCTGCGGAATTCCGGTCCCTACGATCATAACACCAATCAGCGAATCGTTCTTCAAATCGATTCCCTCGCTGAAAATTCCGCCCATCACGCAGAAGCCAAGAAGTGTCTGATCATCGTAAATCTCGTCAAAACGTCCAAGAAATTTCTCCCGCTCTTCTTCCTGCATGCCGCTCCTCTGCCGGAGCACCGTGCAGGTCTGTCCATAGCGAAGTACAAAGCGATCTGCCACCTCGTTCAGAAACGAGTAGGATGGGAAGAAAATCATATAGTTCCCGTTCCGCTGCGAGGTAACCTCCGCAATGCAGTCCGCCAGGCGATCAAACATCTCCGCCGTGCGATACTGATAACGGCTTGTCAGGTCCCTGACAAGATAAAGTCCGCGCTTCTCCGGATTAAAAACGGACCTCGCGTAGATTTCATAATCCTCCCCGGTCCCGCCGAGCAGATTCTTATAATAGGTGATCGGCAGCATGGTCGCAGAGAAAAGGATCGACGCCCTTCCCTTCTCCATGCATTCCGCAAGATGCTTTCCCGGATCCACACAGAACAGCCGCACTCTGACGTTGGTCTGAGACCTTGCCGGCTTTTTCGAGGATCTGATTCCTCCGCTCCCGGCATTCCTTCCCCTCTCCGGCGTCTCGGCATAGCTTATATAGCGCTCATCCATGGAGGCGTAGATCGATGCAAAATGATCGATTTTGAAATAGAATTCCAGAAGGCCTGTGCGAAGCTCCCTCTTCTGCTTCCGGTCCGGATCGCTTCCCGCCTTCCCGGACTGATCCGCAATCCGCTCTTCTCCGAGAATAGAGCTCAGCTCCGAATCCGCATCCAGCACAAGCCCTGCCAGACGATCCACATTCTCCAGAACCGTGCAGCCCTCTGTCTCCCGTCCGATTTCAAGCATCTGCCTGCTGATCCGCCCAAGCTTCGTATAAAGCTTCGGCCACAGCTTCCGGACGGCCCTTCGCATGGTCACGACCTCATCCCGGAAAAGGTCTGCACTGTACATCTCCCGCCCGCGGTCCACCAGATTGTGTGCCTCGTCGATCAGGAACAGATACTGTTCTCTCCTGCCGCTTCCGTCCGCAAAAAAGCGCCGCAGATACGCATGCGGATCGAACAGATAATTGTAATCTCCGATGACTGCATCTGCGAACAGACTCATATCCAGCGCCATTTCAAACGGGCAGACCTGGTACTCCTCCGCATACTTTGCTATTTTCTCGCGGGAAAAGCTCTCTTCCTTCGTAAGAAGCGCATAGATTGCCGCGTTGATCCGGTCAAAATGCCCTTTTGCCCGAAGACAGCTCTCCGGATTGCAGTCCGGCTTCTCCAGAACGCAGACCTTTTCCTTTGCTGTCAGCAGAACACTTTTCAGATGGAGACCCTTGTCACGCATCTGAGAGATTGCTGTTTCCGCAGCGGCTCCTGTCACCGTCTTCGCAGTCAGATAGAAAATCCGATCCGCCTTTTTCTCTCCAATCGCCTTGATGGCAGGAAAAAGGGTGGTAACCGTCTTCCCGGTTCCTGTCGGTGCCTCCAGAAAGAGCTTTCTTCCGTGCACAATTGTCCGGTAAACATTTGCCGCGAGCTCCCGCTGTCCCACGCGGTAAGGAAACGGAAATTCCAGAACGCGGACGGACTCATCCCGCTTCTGCCTCCACTGTGCCTCAAAGCTCGCCCACGGATGATACTGCTCCATCAGCTCCCGGTACCAGGAAGCCAGCTCCTCCTGCGTATTCGTCTCATAGAACCTGCGGATCCCCTCTGTCTCCAGATTGCAATACGTCATGCGGACACAGATTTTCTCCAGCTGATTCTGGCTCGCATAGAAATAAGCGTAGCATTTCGCCTGGGCAAGATGAACCGGATCGGGTGAAGAGATGCTGCGAAGCTGCCGGTAGGTTGTTTTGATTTCATCGATGGTCCAGAGACTCTCATCCTCCCCCGGATTGGTTCCCCGGTATATGCCGTCTGCCCGTCCCTGCACATGAACAGAGAGATCCTCACCCGGGTACTCCCACACACCCTCAAGCGGAATCTCCGGATGATAATCTCCCTCTGCGGCATCCTGAAGCTTCCTGTGCATGCGGGAGCCCGCAAGCATGGCATCCTCGGATCCGCCTCCTGTTCGGTTGTCCAGATCGCCGCAGCGAAGTAGGAATTCCACCAGGCCGCGCACGGAAATTTCAATCACATTCATACGGCCATTTTACCACAGGGTTCCTTTCACCATACAAAAAGAGGCAGAGGAAAATCCCGTTGGATTTCCTCTGCCTCTTCCCGAATTCCGGATGATCAGATCAGACAGCCATCTGTCTGCTGTTCAGGAACTGCTCGAACGCCTCGTCATAGCCGTTATAGGATACTGCAAGACGGCCTCTCAGATCCAGTCCCATCACGCCAAGAAACGATTTGGCATCCACAACGTAGCGGCCATAACGATCATTGGCAATGTCAATATCAAAATCGCAGTGCTCTGCAGCGTGTACAAAGTTCTGAACATCACTGGGGTTCAGATAAATATACTTGGTTGTTCTCATCGGATTCCTCCTTCCTCACAGAAAGCTCGTCCGTTTTTTGTCTTGTTTTTTTAAGCTTTCTCGTGAAGCACATAACTTATTTGCTTCATGTTGGCACTTATTATAACGGTCCTCTTCCAAATGTAAATTGGTGGAATTGATGTTTTATATTTGATTTTTTGGCTGTTTTTCTACATATTCGCGCGGCTTTCCCGCAGACTGTTGTAAAGATGACCGTGGCAACCGCTCAAAACAGATCTCTGCTTGATCTCCACTTGAAATGCCGTTCTAAATGCGCTTTAATGAATAGCGATTTTATAATAAGAAAGAACTCAAGAAAAGAGGCTTCTATGGATCATTTAACTATCCCGAAGGGTTATGAATCGGCCCTGAACCTGCATGAAACACAGGTTGCCATCAAAGTTGTGAAGGATTTCTTTCAGAATCTTCTCGCAGAGCGTCTGAATCTTCTTCGCGTATCCGCTCCGTTATTTGTAGACCCGACCTCGGGTCTGAACGACAACCTGAACGGCGTAGAGCGTCCGGTTTCCTTCGATATACTGGAGCAGCAGGGCCGCGAGGCCGAGGTGGTTCAGTCTCTGGCGAAATGGAAGCGCTTTGCTCTGAAGAAATACGGCTTCTCCGTCGGCGAGGGTCTGTACACCGACATGAGTGCCATCCGCCGCGATGAAATCACCGACAACATCCACTCCATCTACGTCGACCAGTGGGACTGGGAGAAGATCATCCGCAGGGAAGACCGCACCATGGAAACTCTGAAGTCCGTGGTCCGTTCGGTTTACCGCGTGCTCCGCAAGACGGAGAAGTACATGTCCATCCGCTATGACTACATTTCAGAGATTCTCCCGGATGATATCTTCTTCGTGACAACAAGAGAGCTGGAGGAAATGTTCCCCGATAACACGCCGAAGGAACGAGAGTACTACATCACACAGGCGAAGGGCGCTGTCTGCATTCTTCAGATTGGTGACAAGCTCGAGAACGGAAAGCCGCATGACGGCCGTGCACCGGACTACGACGACTGGTCCTTAAATGCCGACATTCTGGTATATTATCCGCTCCTTGACATCGCCCTGGAGCTGTCCTCCATGGGAATCCGTGTCGATGAGAAGGCTCTTGCCGACCAGCTGAAGAAATCCGGCTGTGAGGAGCGCGCTTCTCTTCCGTTCCAGAAGGCTGTTTTAAACGGAGAGCTTCCTTATACAATCGGCGGCGGCATCGGTCAGTCCCGCATCTGCATGTTCTTCCTGCGCAAGGCCCACATCGGTGAGGTACAGTGCTCCCTGTGGCCGGACGCGATTGCAGCGGAATGTGCCGCCAACGGGATCCAGCTTCTGTAAGCTGCCGGAAGTCCCGGATGCAAACATTTTTTGAAAAAATACTTGTCGTATGAAACACTGCAACATATAATGCATTGCATGAAGTGTTTTGTATACAGTTATACATTTTGAGGCTGTAGAAAGCACGCAGTACTGTTCATGTTATTTTTCAAACGAATGAATATAGGAGGAAGGAACTATGTCATATGTTGAAGAAGTGTATGCGAAGCTGGAAGCGAAGCACGCATACGAGCCTGAATTTCTGGAAGCTGCAAAGAGAATCCTGGAGACCATCACTCCGATCGTAGAAGCGAATGAAGAGGTTTACCGCAAGAATTCCCTTCTGGAGCGTCTGGTTGAGCCCGAGCGCATCATCACCTTCCGCGTTCCGTGGGTAGATGATCAGGGGAAGCAGCAGGTCAATCTTGGCTACCGCGTACAGTTCAATTCTGCAATCGGACCGTACAAGGGAGGTCTTCGTTTCCATCCCTCCGTTAACCAGTCCATTCTGAAGTTCCTCGGCTTCGAGCAGATCTTCAAGAACTCCCTGACCGGTCTTCCGATCGGCGGCGGCAAGGGCGGTTCTGACTTCGATCCCAAGGGCAAGTCGGATGCCGAGGTTATGCGCTTCTGCCAGAGCTTCATGACTGAGCTCTACAAATATATCAGTGCAGACAAGGATGTTCCTGCAGGCGATATTGGTGTCGGCGGACGTGAGATCGGCTATCTGTATGGTCAGTACAAGAGAATCACCAATCTGTACGAGGGCGTTCTGACCGGTAAGGGCCTCAGCTTCGGCGGCTCTCTTGCAAGACCGGAAGCAACCGGCTACGGCCTTGTTTACATCACCGACGAGGTGGTAAAGGGCGCAGGAAAGTCTCTGGAAGGAAAGACCGTTGTTGTTTCCGGATCCGGAAACGTTGCACAGTATGCAATCCAGAAGGCACAGGAGCTCGGCGCAAAGCCGGTTACCTGCTCCGACTCCAACGGATATGTTTACGATCCCGATGGAATCAAGCTTGACGTTGTCTTCGATATCAAGCAGGGCCATCGCGGAAGAATCAAGGAATATGTCGAGAAGGTTCCGACCGCTCAGTATTTCGAAGGCCAGAAGCCGTGGGGTGTGAAGTGCGACATCGCTCTTCCCTGCGCAACCCAGAACGAAATCAACGGCGAGGAAGCAAAGACTCTGATTGCCAACGGCTGCTGGTGCGTATGCGAAGGTGCGAACATGCCTTCTGACGCAGACGCCATTGATGCATACGAGAAGGCACGCGTAGAGAGCGGCTTCCTGTACATGCCCGCAAAGGCAGCAAACGCCGGCGGCGTAGCAGTTTCCGCACTGGAGATGAGCCAGAACTCCGAGCGTCTGTCCTGGACCTTCGAGGAAGTAGATTCCAAGCTTCAGGGCATCATGGCAGGCATCTACAGCAAGGTTTCCACTGCAGCGAAGAAGTACGGCCATGAGGGCGACTTCGTTACCGGTGCCAACATCGCAGGCTTCGAGAAGGTTGCAGATGCAATGCTCGCTCAGGGCAACGTCTGATCCGGCTGACGCGAAAGTTCCGTTTCCATTCAAAGCGGCGGTTCCCATTATGGGAACCGCCCAATGGCATCAACCAGTTCACCTTTTGGGGTGAACTGGTTTTTTCTTTGCCTAAA
>ENA-OUOY01000116-OUOY01000116.1-human-gut-metagenome-genome-assembly--contig:-NODE-116-length-64658-cov-6.189217_pt1 | contig 64658 bp, 39 predicted proteins | sample MGYA00237937_ERZ548767 | MGnify/ENA primary metagenome ERZ548767 (study PRJEB26490, sample SAMN05356887) | human gut metagenome | biome: terrestrial biome; feature: human-associated habitat; material... | reverse complement strand
ACTTCGTTGTGGTGGCTGACTCCGGTCTGATGAACAATGCAAATATAGCGGAACTACAACCATACAAATTAAGCTGCCTCTGAACAAGGAGGTTTACACCCAAACAATGCTGATGGCAAGACATCAGAAAATAGCTAAACTCTTTGACGAAGAATTTTGGGTGACGCAATGACGAAGTCAGGAAATTACATTAGAGCCAACGACACAGCGTCACCCCTTATGTATCTTATAAGCAAGGCGGCCAGCCCTGCCTCAACTTATGTGAAAAGACACTGCATCAGCCTTATGTTACTTATGTAGCTTATGTCCTTATATAGCTTATGTCCTTATGTATCCCGCGGTAAGCGGCACAAAGGGGAACTACCCTTAAAAGAGCAAAACAAGGCTTGTTTTTTGCTTGTGCAGCCATGCAGCGCAACCAGCGCCCGAACGCCATGCGCCACAGCGCGTCAGTGCTCACGGGCACAAGCCCTTTGTCCACCTGGTCGCGCAGTTGCACTTCGGGTGTGCGGTCAAGCACATTAAAGCGAATGTCGTACAGTTCGTCCGTAAGGGTGATGGCTTGTTCAGTCAAACCGCAGTTCGTAGTGCTGCCAGTTGTTTGCGGTACGCAGTCGGTGTCGTTGCCCACGCGTTTTTGCTGCTGGGGTGTTTCAGTGTTTTTAGTTTGTGGTTCCGGACTATGTCCGATAGCGTCTATCAGTTTGTCAACGCCACGTTTCACAATGGCATCGGCATAGCGCAGCATTCTGTTAAGCATTCGTTTCATGGTAGTCAATACAATTTGGTTTTGTACAAAATTGAAGTGCTGCAAAGATAACACCAAGACATTGTACTCAACAAAAAAAGTGTACAATTTGTACACAAATATTTGCTCTCTCCCCGTCAGCCAACATGTAAAAGAGTGCATGTGTTTTTACTGCCATCTTACACTTTTTGTGCGTAACAAGTTGATATACAAAGATTTCAAGAGTGTAAGATGATTTCAAAGTATCATACACTCCCCTGCATACATCTTACACACCCCACCCCGCTGCCTCGCAGCCGGTTTGGATGTATGCGGTGAATTATACGCCATAGGGACGTAGAACAATCAGTCGGAGCAACAGACTTTTCTGCTCCCCTATGCCGTAATATTCTCCTCCCGTGCTTGTACCGTGTGGCAGCGTGTGGGGTGTGTAGGTTGTGTGCAAGTGAAATTTGTAATATCTTACACTGAGTAAAGTATTGACAATCAATGAGTTGCAATGTGTTAGTGTAAGATGCAAGGTACTCGGCGAGTAAGTTATTGTAGTATGGTAAAAGCCCCAAGTGCATCACAATCTGCCACCCGGCATAGTCCGTCGCAGCAGCAGCCTCCGCACCATTCGCACTCATCATGCGGTCCTGGGCATCAGCACACATGTCCGCCACATCATCGTCCGACATGCCGATGCCCTTCCACACCACATCTGCCATGCGCTGGCCAGCCAAGTCAAGCTCACCTTGCACCTCCACACCACGCGCATCAACCTTCTTGCCACGCATGGCAAGCAACTTGTCAAACGCCTTCGACACATTACGCAGCCGGTTGCCAACCATCATGTCCACAACCTTCTGCACATAAGGCCTGATGTCACCCTTGCCATGCACATTATTCACCACCGACAGCAAACGGCGCACATCATAGTCACTCATCTCACTCAGCAAGCCATTCTTGAGCATCGTCTTCGCCAGCTCCGTCACACTCGCCACAGTGCTCATGTCATAAGCACGCTGCAGGCGCATCGCCTTGTTCAGCTCATTCAGCCGCCCGCCAATAGCCCGAGCACCCGAGCGCAAATCATCAAGTTCACCCTCATGCAACCGCTCAACGTCAGCCTTCATCTTCTCCACAACGTCCTTCAGCTCATCACTCCCCTCACGGAACATGATACCATTCTCACCACTCGCCGAGCGAGCCTCGTCAGTCTGGCCAAGCTCATGCTGCATCTTCACATCTTCAGCCTTCTCAAACACCGAACCGCCGTCACGCTCAGCAAGCCCCTTCCAGCTACGCCACAATATGTAGCGCAAATCATTGTCCGTCAACTTAAAGCCAAGCTTGATGCCAACCTTCCTCAGCAAGTCCGTCAAGAAATCCCTCACCTTCGCAAAGAAGCTCTGGTTCTCCGGCTTCACAAACTCACCATCTTCCGCCAAGTGCGCCATATACTCCTCAGTAGCCTTGCGCTTGTCACCCTCATACTTCTTCTCAGCCATCTCGTCAATGGTCTGCTTGATACCCTCCTCAGCATTGTTGTACACGTTGTCAAGGAATGTGTTAAAGTGCTCTTCACCCACAAGGTTACGTAGCCCCTTGTGCGCCACCACCTCGTGGAACACCGTCTCACGCACATCAGCCGCATTCTTGTTATTGGGCAGCACAATCGTCACCTTGCCGGTCCTCACATCATACCAGCCCTTAGCCTTCGCCTGTCTGCCGGTCAAGCCATCAGTGCTTGTCACCACCTCTACTTCACCCTCCACGTGCATCTGCCGCGCAAGGTCATTGGCAGCCTGGTGCTTGTCTTTTTCTGAGGCAGAAAGTTGCAAGGTTTCAAAATCTTTTACTACATTTGCAGCAGACAAAAGCTCTTCATTTGTTATTGTGGTTTCTGAATGGTTCAGAAGTGCCTCGATAAAGTGGAGAGCTTTCTTTTTGTCTATATTGGTTGCTTTCCCTGTATTGAACCAATTAACAACACCGCGTGCATCTTTCGGAAAGAGCGTTACTATTTTGTTTACTTCTAACACTTTCCCTCCCTTTCGGTTCAAATTGGCTGTTTGAATAGCGACTATAAAATTCCGACCATCTTTTTTCAACTCTGTCAGTATAACCTTTCCATCATTCTTCCCATTCGTATTGTCAAATACGGCTATAGGATAAGCAATAGCTATTGGCAAATCCCTGACATCTGATATATCAAATGGGTGTTCATGTTTGTAGCCCTCCTTTGATTTCCTTACAAGTTTGTCATAATCCAACACTATTTCAGCATCAGATACTCCTCCATCTTTCAAGAATTCGCTTGAACGACCGAGGTGCAACACCTTGTCTTTCTGATTAGGATTACTTACCAATTCGTCTAATCGCTCATTAAACTTTTGGTTAATCTGACCAAGTTCTTCGCTTGTGCGGTACCTCACATCTTCCACATTCTCGTCAAAACGCTTCGAAGGAGCAATAATCTCGCCATTATCATCACGCGTCACAAGGTCATTCAACTTGCGGCTGTTCTCCACATTCTTATACTTGTAGCCCTTGCCATCGTCAAAGCCCCATTCACGGCTGTCATTTCCGTCCCACCAAAGTTCATTCACTGGCACCTCATCTTCTATAATGCGGTAGTCACCCTCCAACCGGTTCTCACCGTGCATCTTAGCATACGCTCTCGACGGAGTCACCCAGTCGCCATTGCGCAATTTTCCTTCTTTCACCGATGTAGGCACAGCACGATACACTTTCACCTTTACATTCTTCTCGCCACGTCTGACTGCGGCTATTGCCTCTCTTATCGCGTTGACAGATTCTATGGCGGTGGCATCTGTCTGCATATATTTGCGTGGCTCCTGCCAATATTTTTCGTCAACCAACGAATAGCCTAAAGCTATATCTTCAATATTTACATCGGGAGCATTGTCCTCGACATCGGCTCTCCGCTCTGCATCACTCTCATAGCCAGGGTTAGACGGTGCGCTCCATGCACCCACACCCTGGTACTCACTTTCAGTATCGTCATACCCCTTGCGGCGGGCAGCCTCGTCAAGCATCTCGCGGGCAGCAGCATCGTCACCACGCTCAACCGCCTCAAAATAACGCCTGTCAAGTTCCTCTTCCGGCAACAAACGCAACTCATCAGCACGAGCCTTACGCTTTGCCGCCTCCTCCTCGGCACGCTTGCGGGCAGCCTCCATAACGCCACGTTCACGCATCTCAGCATCAATATACTCCTGCCGCAACTTCTCTATGTCACCATAACGTTCAGCAAGCTCCTTTTGCACAGGGCGGAACAACTTGCCAAACTCCGAAAGCTTCATGCCACGGTTTGCCACACGCATCGTACGGCGTATTTCAGTCAAGGCAAAATTAGCCTTTTGCAAGTTGCCAGTCTTTATGCCCAACGCATAATCCTTCACCATATCCGCGCTGACACCATACCGGCTGGCAAATGCCGTGTAGTCCTCTGCAGCACCCATCTCGCCAGCACCATTGCCACGTCCCAAATGCGCACTGCCGTCCTTCCTCGCAGGCTCACCACCATTAAACACATCTGCAAGCAGCGGACCAATAACATGCTCCGACAACTGCGTCGGAATGCCATTGCCCACCACCGTATGCGCCAAGTCATCAGTCTCGGGCATCTCATAGTCATCTGCCAAACCCGTCACACGAGCCAGCACCCTCGGTGTCACCTTCAACACACGGCCGTCAGGCATAATTATCATGTCACCACCCTTCGTACGCAACGTCGGCAGCAACTCATCGGCAAAGGCATGGGGTATCGAAGTACGGCTGTTACCCTGCCCAAACACATACAGCGGCTTGTCTATGTGACGGTAGTCTATACCCTCACCCTTCAACCGCTCGTCCACCCACTTGGGCACACCACTCTTCTTCTCCGGCAGCCCCTCCACAAGGTCCGCCACAGCCTCAAGCCAGCCACCCTTGCGCTCACCTTCGGGCAGAGCCTCCGGCTTGGGCGGCAACTTGCCGTCACGCACAGCACGCACTATCAACCGCTCACGATTAGTGTAGCCACCATAGTCCGCTGCGTTATACACACCCATGTCCCAATCATAACCCTGGGCAGTCAGCTCGTCAGTTATAATCTTCAACGCATCACTATTCTTGTAGCCCTTCACATTCTCAATCGTCACCACCTTCGGGCGGGTCTCACCAATAAACTCCGCCGTCGACCTTGCAGTCTCCTTGTCAAGTTCCACCTCGCCACCGTCACGCTTCGCCGTCGAAAAATTCTTGCACACCGGCGACGCATGGAAATACTGCACAGGACCGTCAATGTCCTTCACAAGCGCCTTCGGGTCCACATCACGCACATCGGCAGTCACAATATGGTTGCCAAAGTTATCCCTGTACACACCCGAAATCTTCTCGTTAAACTCCACAGCAACCTTGGGGTCAAGATAATCCTTCAACCCCTCCTCAAGCAATCCGCCACCGCTAAAGTAACTGCCAGAGCGAAGAAACGAACCATCTCTCAGCGAATAACTACGGCCGCCATCACCACTCGTCAAGAATATCTGGTCCTCACGGCTCACGTCCTCAGTCTCAGCAGCAAGGCTCGCACGACGCTCCTCCGCGCTCATGCCCATACGGCTCTCCACATTGCGGCTCTCCACCTCACCGGCAAGCGACTTATAACTGCCAAAGTCATCATCACCTACAGATGCCTCGTAAAGCCCTCTGTTCTTCTTGATGAGCTCCTTCGCCTCAGCCTCCTTGCCCTCAGCACGCAACTGCCTTATCTGCTTCGTCACCTCGGCCATCTGCTTCTTTATCTCCGACCGCACCATCGCAGGACTGCCACCTCTGGCAAAACCCTCAATCTTCTGAATAGCATGTTGTATCTCATGATTGAGAATTTCAACGGCAGGCTTAGTAAAATACCCGTCATCGTCCGTAAGCAAATAGGTATTAAGACGAATTGTTTCCTTTCCGTAGTTATATTCTCCGACTCCCTTATACCCCATATCTTCAAGAACCACGGGCATATTTTTCAATGAGGGATAGCTCGCGAATAAAGCCTCTTTATCTTTATTATCTTCAAGCAAATCATTAAGCGTTGCTTCCGTTTTTACGCTTCTATTTATAAGCTGAAGACCGTCATAAAACCTTACATCTCCAACTTCATAACGCCACTTGCCGTCTGCACCACGTTCCCAGCCAGTAGCCATCTTTATAGCCTTGGCGTCCTTCTTCTCAGCCTCCATCTCGCGAGCCACACTTAGGTTGTCAAGTCGCGTGTTCACCTCATCGGCATGGTCGGCACGCTCCGCACCCTTCTCGCCAATAAATTGCTCACGAATTTTGTTGTAATCTTCAAAAAACTTACCGCCATCGTAGGATTTATCAACTCCATTCAGTAAATTTGCAGCAGTTATAGATTTATCGGAATAGCGGGGGAAGGTCGATGTCAGTCCTGACACGTTCCCATGTTGACCAGCCGATACCTCTGACTTAGAGTTGCTTGGTTCAAGGTTATGACTGCCTTCAGTTTGACTGAGAGAACCTTCAAGCAACTCTATTTTTGTTGCCTCATAACTATACGCTTTCGGCGTCTCCTTCGTTCTTGTATTCTCCTTCAGCGTAACCTTAACCCTATACAGCTTTCCGTCCATACGTACTGCGCCATACAATCTGTGTATGGTTACATTGGGATTGACACCATTCGCTGCCGAACGCACACCATCTTCACCCTTCTTAAAGTCCGCATGCTGTTCTGCATCTACACTTTCACGTATAACATCAGGCAACACCTTCAACACAGCCAAGTGAACGTCCTTGCTCTCACTCTTGTCAACTGCACTCTGCGACAGATATTTGTCAACGGCCGCATTGCTGATGCGTATATCACCCTTGCCACCAGTCTCTTCACCGCTATAAGTGCGTGCTATATGCTCCTTAGCCCAAGTCTTAGCCTCCGCATAATTCTTAAAGCCATGCCCGGCCTCAGCCTCCACTACATTGACACGCGTCTCAGGACGAAGGCTCTTGCCACCGTCCATCATACTTCTCGGGTCCACACCGTCAAGCAAGTCCTTCATCACTCTGTCAGCCACCTCCTCAGCACTCGTGTAGTGAATGTGAAGGAAGTCTGCCACAGCCTTCCAAAACTTGTCTATGGCACGCTTCACACGCTGCAGCGCACTCACCGCCTCAGCCTTGCCCATCACGCCATCACCCTCGGCGGCAGCCTTGCGCATCTCCTCACGAAGTCGCTCCGCACCCATGCGGCCCGAATACGTGGCAAGCACCTCATCAGCAATCTCATCGTCCGTTTCAAGTTCGGGATAGGTTTCCTTCACCTCCTCCCAAACATTGGTGCCCTTCATCAAGTCAACCACATTCTTCCATTCCTTCGCATTGTTCGCCTTCAGCGCACTCGCCCACAAGTGAGCATACTCATGCACAGGTGTCTCAGCATTCGCAATCCTCGGGTCATAGTAAATCTTGCCGCCAACAGTAAAGCCATAAGCCTCGCCATTCTTGGTCTTGAAAAAGCGCACATGGTCTGTTATCTCCGCATCATTCTCGTTGAAGATGACATAGTTCTTCGCATCGTCCTTACGACCGCCACTGCGAAATTCTGCCGGATATTTAATGCCGGCATAACCTAACTCCGCCAATGCAAGCGATGCTTTCTTGTCACTGCCAAGAGCACGTTCCAACTGACGGTAGATGGCAGCACCATTCCTTGCCGAAACGTCCACGCCCTTGCTTGACAACAAAGGATTAGACAACCATCTCCCATTCACCACCTCATCGCCATACTTTTCTCTCAGATACTCTGTAATGCGGTCAATAGTTTCAGCTGGCACAGGCCCATTCCAATCCAAATAATTCCCACCATTGTCATCGGGAATTTCAACAGTGTAAAGGTAATTATGTGGTTCATAATCCTTTAACTGTTCCTCCCATTCCGAGATTTGAGCTTCCACTTCTGCCTTATATTCCCCTTTAAGGAAAGGCAACTGCTCCTTGGCACGATAGATATTCGATTCAAGTTCACTACGTTTCAAAGACCACTCCTCACGACTCATTGAAATTCCGTTCTTTGAACGTATCGCATACCCCTCGCCAATGCCTCTCACCTCGGTCACATAAGTGCCCCAACCATAAGCCTGCGCACCTTCGCCCTCGCCCATGTGGCTATGGTCAAAGTGGTCAAACTCAGCACCGCTGCCGTGGTACACGCGATGCTCCTTCGCACCGTCTTCGTTCACCATGTCAAGCACACGCTGGCCATCTTCCGTGCCAATCACATCAAGGCCACTGCCCTTCATGTGCTCTATCACCACATCACGAAGTATAGACTCCTCACGCGTAGGGGGTTGTGCAGACTTTCCGACAGCCTTTTGTTGACGCGGATTATCTGTCTTACCCTCACCCGAAGGCACAACACCATTCTTCACCGACGAGTACTCACCAAAGGGCTTTGTCTTGCGCTTGCTTGATGCAATCCACTTCTCAAAGTCTTCGAGGTTCACAGCAGTCACGTCAATTCTACGACCATTCTCCCAACCATTCTCATAGTTAGCAAGATAGTCGCTCTTTGCTTCGTCAGCATCGTTGAAACCAAGCATCACCTTATGCTCGTCAAAACTGCCATCTGGGTTGTACTGGTCCACTACAAACACCCTGCGTCCGTTCCAACTATCAATGTCATTAGAGAGGAACACATCTATATGGTCACCATCAACACCCACTGCACCACGAATATAACCGTAAGTGTTGTTCATCTTGCTTTCCCACTGCTTGCCGTCAGCGTCCGTACCCTTACGAACACTGCCCTGCGGCTGCTCAATGGTGATGTCGAACGTACCAACTTGCACATGCCCCTTCTTATAGTTGCCGGCTTCTTTCTGCGCCTCTGTCGGTTCGGTGTTCACTTCGGCTGAGGCGGTGGCTATCTTCTCACTCAACGGGGTGTCACCCTCACCCGAAGGCACAGCATCTCCAGTGGCCGACGATTTCTCACCATCGGTCACACCAACTTTAGCACCCTCCGACGAAGGAGCCGCTACTTCCTTGCCTTCACTTACTGTTGAGCGTCCCCGCTCTGCTGTTCCTTCAAGATGTCCATCGCCTTCAGAGCTGCCTCCGAGCTGTCCATCTCCGGGTGTTCCTCCCGCAACTGCTTCATTATCGGAACTATTTCTGCCGGAACTCGGAACCGTCTTATCTGCCCGCTCGGCATTTCTATTGGAATAAAGATTGTGTTGTCGTTCATTTTCTCTTTCTTTATATGCACGTTTAATGAAAAATTGCAGCGTCGGATTCTTTGTAATGCCGTCAAGCGCCTGCTCACCTTCCACCACCATGCGGCCCACAGAATGAGCTATAACCTCATCTGCAAGCATCGGGTTAGCATTCTTGCCCTCTGCCTCTAACTGCTCAGCCTTTTCCTCATAGACGGTAGAGTCTGACAGCTTTTCAAGAATGTCAACCAACTCATCTTGTGAAACCTCATGCGTGTCCTCAACAGCATACACTATGGCATTCACATTCTCGGGAAACTCCGCATTATCAGCATGAGTATACTCATGGGCAAGCGTTTCAGCTACATCTTTGTCAAAATTATCACAACCTTCTACAAAATAATAAACCTTCTTATTTTCATAGTAGGCAGGCATACGCATGCCCTTTTCAAGCATTTCAACATACTTCGCCCTGTCCTTCTCAGGCACAGCCGCCAAAAAGTCCTCACGCGTCAGCAAAAACTCCGGCACAGGGTAACCATTCTCCTCAGCAAAACGCGCAATGCCATCACGCATTTCACCAAGCACACGCTTACGCTCATCACCCTCAGCAGTCTTCAGCTGCGCTGCAAGGCCGTCAAAAGCCTCTCTTAATCCACGCTCGCTGCCCGCGCCGCCTTGATGGCTCGGGCCAGCAACATCGCCTTGTTCGCCGCCTTCGCCTCCGACGCCTTGTCCGTCTGCAACGGACGGGGTTCTTCTATCGTATTCTTGTCCATTGTTTAATAACTCATTTACCTCGTTAATAATCTGTCCCTTACTCTTCACACCACCGGCAAACATGTCACCAATGCCCTGGGCAGAGTCTGCCGCCTGCGTGTTATAAAACGACAGCACCTTCTTCAGCTGCGTCACACGGCCATCGTTCATCACGTCTGCCAGCATCATCACAGCAGCATTGTTGTAGTCTGCCACAGTCGCACCATCGTCCAACTGGAACAAGTTACCCTGGCGCGCATGCTGGCTCACATGCTGACCAAGCTTAAAACCAGCCTTGCGGGCCTTATACACCAAGTCCACTGCAGCAGCCAACTCCTTCGACAAGTCATAGCCACCACCCAGGCGGTGACAAGCCACCACCTCTGGCAAAGCAGCCATCACAGCCTTGCGCATACTCTTCACCTCAGTAATCTGACGCACAGCATCAGGGCTGCCCTGGAACACCTTGCCCACAAGCACACCCTCAACCATAGCCTGGCCGCTCTCGCTCAAACGGCCACCGTCAAACAACTGCGCCATCTCTGTCTGAGGTATCACGCCAGCATCAGCCAACTCCTTCACCACAGAAGCAGTAGCAGCATCATCAGCATAAAACTCTGCCAACGACTCATGACGCCCTATCACGTCCATCACACGGCCAAACAAAGCATCGTCCACCACCTTGCCAAGCTTCACAGCCATCTCAGTACGGCTCTGACTCTTCTGCTCACGCTGGTTGAACTTCGCAAAGGTCTCCGCCGTGTAAGGCAACTCACCATCTGGCACAAACACCACACGAGGGTGCTTAAACCCTTCCACCTGCTCCGTCGTAAAACCGAATTTGCCGGCATGCCCGCGAAGATACGCATTATATTTCGCATCACTACCATTCAAAGCCGCAATTTCACCAGCCATGGTACGACCGTTACCCGACAGCACAACACCATCACCACTCACCACAACAGGGCTTTGCAGCGCACGGCTGTCATAATCAGCCGCCATGCCACGCGTCACCTGCTGGGCCTCAGCGTCACGCTTATAGTCACGGTCATTCACCGTCTCACCATTCACGTCCACAGGGTAACCCTCAGTCTCCGCAAACCCGTTCGTAGCCTGGTGCGAAGCACTCGCCGCACCACTCTCCGTCAGCACATAATGACCGGCCACCACCTCACCATTAGGCAAAGTAATCTCATCTGCACCACCATCTACCTTCGGAGCATTCTCCCACTTCTCCTTAATGGCAGGAGCCACAGCGTTACTGCCCAAAGCCTCCTGCTCGGCAGCCTTCTGCGCCATCTCAGCCTTGCGCTGCTCCTCCTGCGCCACGGCATCGTCATACAACGCCTTGTCCTTCTCCTTGCGCGCACGCCGTTCCTCAAGCAACACCTTGTCACGCTCAGCCTTCACCGCATGCCAGTAGTCCACAGCCTTCTGAGCCTCAGCCACACGAGCCTCATAGTCTGCCTTAGCCTCCTTGTAAGCCGCAATGTTTGTGCCCATCTTAGGAGCCTTGCCCTTAACCTTTTCAAGATTCTTCTCAGCCTCAGCCACCTTGTTCTCCACAAAAGCATTCGCCTCCTCAGCATCAAGACCACTCTCCTTGAACACATAGTCATGACCACGCTTCGGAGTCGTCGCAAGCCAGTCCTCCTCCTGCGCCGCATTCTTGCCCTTGCCAACAACACGCATCGGCATAGGAGCATTTTCAGACACATCAACTTGCACACTTGAAGATTGTTCCGTACCTTTGCTCTCAGAAGACAAGTCGGTTTGAGGAGTGGAAAGGCTTTCCACCTTATCCTTCGGGGATAACATAACGAGTTCGCCGCCGTTCTTCTCGGCTTGTCTTTTTATTCTGTTTAAGTTTCGTTCATCAAGCGTATACCAACCGACAATTTCTATATTATCCTTATTCTCGTTTACTTCAAGTACTACGATAGGACTTTTGTCGTCAATTTTAATGGCAACCCAATGCAGCGGTTTGTTGTTGGGTTGTGTCTGACCTACTAAATCTGTATTATATAGAGCAGCATTTAATATGGCTCTACTTTCCTCAAACGGGAACCTATGGGCGTTCCAATTCTTTTCAAAAATATTTTTCTTTATAATGACTGGCTTCCCATTCGCACCAATAGCCGCGTCCACATTCTGAGGCAAAGCAGGCAACTGCACATTACGTGTAGGAGCAGAGAAATCCTCGTCCGTCAGTTCATCTACAGACTTCACCTCCTCCACCTTCAATGTTCCATCTTCATTAACAGGGTTACCCTGGTTGTCAGTTAAAACGTAATTCTTATTATCAATCAAACGTGCATCACCTTCATTGAAAGCAATGCAAATTCCAGAATATGACCAGAGTTCAGTTTCGCCTTCAACATTCTCTAAGTAAACGGTATCATCTTCTTTGTCCACGCGAAGCAGCTTATATTCATGCCCTTCGAGTTCAATTACAGAACCAACGCCAAATGCAGGAACGCCATCACCTTCAGGACTACCCGTCTGAGCTGCGTTCAGGTCAGTTGTTTCACGCTTCAGCACACCGCTTTCCACCATCTGCTCAAACGTGCCATCTTCATACGTCTGCGCCTTCCCGTCTGCGCCAACAGCAACCACCTTGTCGCCATCAACGCGCTTAACGGTCAGCGCATTACCATCGCTGTCTTCAAACACGTCACCAGCCTTCAAGCCCTCCGTTGCTACATCAGGAGCAGCCTCCGCCTTGGGTTCAAGCACCTCAGCATCACCACTCTCCAGCTTCGCATCAAGCGCACTACGGGTCCAAGCAAGTTCCTTCCCGTGCTCGTCAACAAGCACCACAGTCTTCTCACCTGCCGACTTTACGTCATACTCATGCCCATTTATCTCAACACGGCTGCCATCTGTGTAGGCAGGCTCCTCAACTTCCGCCTTGCCACCATCAGCAGACACATCGCCATTGGCTGCCGCATTACCCTCGGCAGCCGCATTACCCTCGGCAGTTCCCTCGCCATTGGCAGCAGCCTCCTTCGCACGCTCGTTCGCCATATACGCCTCCGACAGTGTGCTCGGGTCCGCTGGCTCACCAACATTCATTAGCTGGTCCGGACTCGTATACTCATACTTGCCCGTCTCAGCATCACACACAACAATACTCTTGTCCGACTTCGCCACATCTATGCCCGACTTGTCCGTATATTGCACCACATTGCCATCAATAACATACACCTTTCTGTCACCAGCCTTCATCGTGGCTGGCACCACCTGTCCGCTGCCCTTGTGCGGTAACCCTCAGTCTCCGCAAACCCGTTAGCAGCTTTCCACCTTGTAACAATCATTCTACATCTACTAATAGGCACCAGTCCCCACTCCAAAAATATATTTTGCAGCATATTTTGCAAAAATAATCTTGATTTGCGCTTGCGTTCTCAAAATAAAGGCCGCAACTTTACAACGTAATTAAATGGGACAATTCTTCTACAAGTGCGAAAAACACACATCATAATCTAAAAATAACAGTTATGGAAATTACAACAATAAACAAAAACCTTAGATTAGTCAAGCACAACTATATAGCTAACAATAGACTATGCATTGACTATGCAGCGTTATACACCAAAAATGGTGAAGAAAGGTTCTGCGGCTACTATCATAGCATACCAACCATTGATGAAATAGACTACGAGCAGTTACATAAGCATTACGAGCAGAATGCACAAATGCCATCGTGGATAAAAGAGTAAAAATTATGAACAAAAGCAACACATGGGGCGGCAGACGCCCCAATGCAAGGCGAAAAAAAGTCGGTAATGCCGTACTATAATGCCGAATGCCGCAAGTGGCATTAGACGCAATAAAAAACGCTGCAAAAAAAGAGAAGCTTGAAGTAGGCTCATACTTAATCAAGCAACTCGGATTATGAATAAAAGCGTGACACCCCGTCACGCTTTTATTTTCTCTGCGCTTCCTCGTATTCATGTATGGCGTCAATGTATGCGCCCTCGGTCACATAAGTACCCCAGCCATAAGCCTGCGTACCTTCGCCCTCGCCCATGTGCGAGTGGTCAAAGTGGGCAAACTCCGCACCACTGCCGTGGTACACGCGGTGCTCCTTCGTACCATCATCGTTCGCCATGTCAAGCACACGCTGGCCATCTTCCGTACCAATCACATCAAGGCCACTACCATTCATGTGCTCTATCACCACATCACGAAGTATAGACTCCTCACGCGTAGGGGGTTGTGCAGGCTTTCCGTCAACCTTTTGTTGACACGGATTAATTATCTGTCTTACCCTCCACCGAAGGCACAACATATCCCGTGGCCGCCGATTTCTCACCATCGGTCACACCAACTTTAGCTCCCTCCAACGAAGGAGCCGCTACTTCCTTGCCATCACTTACTGCTGAGCGTCCCCGCTCTGACGAGACTTCACCTCCTTCAGAGCCATTGACAGGGCGTCCGACTCCTCCATTTGCGGATTCTCCTTCAACATTCGCTCCATTATTTGAGCCACCTCTGTTGTCACCCTCACTCGCATTGTCATGCCGCTCGGCATTCTCACGGGCACGAATATTGTATTGTCGTTCATTTTCTCTTACTTCAGATGCACGTCTAATGAAAAATTGCAGCGTCAAAATCTTTGAGGAGCTTTCAGTAAGAGCAATTATCTACGCCCTTACATTCAACATACCTAACGAATGGTATGGATCATGCTCATTGTTATGCCATCAGCGTCCTTTGAATGTTCTGCAAGGAAACGCTGCCACAATGTTTCCAATTTTATGGCGTCCTCATTACCAAGCAGACGACCAGAATGGCCACCAGTCCAATCAAAAGAAGGCATTGCTTCTTGCAAAGCCTCTGTTGTTAACATGGGAACCTCTTCCGGGTCAAGAATAACATTTGGAAGCATATCCATATAGTACACACTTCTGCCTTTGCTGCTCCAATCTTCACCCTCGTACGGTTGAGAGTCAAAAACGCCACTCATCACAATCCCTGTATTTCCTTTGCCTACCCTAACAAGGAAGAATCTGTCACCACATCTGGCCTTATTATAATCCCAAACACTCCAATTAAAATATTCTGTCAAGTTGTACTCTACGCCAAAGCAATGATCCTCAAGCGATACGCTTGATATGTCGGGATTCCACATCAAAATAAACGTGCGCTGCTTCTCATCAAAGCCCTCTCCAGGATAAGTAGGTTTATAATGCAAGTCGTCGGGTTGTAAATGGCGGGCAGCGTCCATCATATCATGCACCATATCCACCGTTAACACTTCCGTACGTCTAAATTGCATTTCGTCCAAACGTTCAAACGCGTCATTCGGCAAAATCTTCCAGATTTCCCTAAAAGGAATAAATACCGGGGGATAGCATCATCATCCATATCTATAATTCCCAACAAATCGGCCTCTGATATGTAATCAAACTCGTCCACCTGGCCATTTCTGATACAAATTGCAGAGATAGTGAGCCCATTTTCAACATCTCCATCAGACGAAGGCATAACCATGCGAGTGCTTGTGTCTTTCCAATTTACACTATCCCATTGCATAGAACAAAGGTAGTCAAAAAGGCTATCTACGTCCTCCTTATCCACATCATCGGACAATGGGATATCAAAAGATTCGAACAAATGCGCTCCCAAGCAGAATTTGCAGAAAAGACCATACATAACAATATGCTGCCCAGTATGTTTTACTAACGCTCGGGCTGCATCAAGCCCGGCCTCTTGCTCACGTTCAATCCATTCGTCATTAAATGCAGACAAGGGTGCAATTACCTCCCCTTCATCTTCAAGGTATGCTTTGGCACCAGTCAGCTGCATTATAGCATCTATGGCTTTGATAAACAGCTGATAATCTGCCTTGGTCGAGAATGAGCAAACTCGCACCTCCAGTCCATCTTCTTCCTCATTCACTTCTATACCACGAAGTGCCTTATTGAGGAAGCCGAATTTTAGAGATGGGTATTCATTCGAGGTGGCTACAATTTCAGTTCCCTTATCTGCCACACGACGCAAAATAGCATCTGGTTCTGGAACATCTTTAGTTCTAATCTTTACACTAACGCTCATATAAATACCGTTTTTAATATTAAACTTAGTTGAAACAAAATTCTGTTCTGCAAATATGCAACATTTCCCCGAAAAGCACAACAATAGTATCACTAACTTACTGATGTGACTATTTACTCAAGTTTGAGTTAAATACGACACTTGAGTTATCTTACTACGTACGTTCAACATGCTTACTACGTTCGAAGTAAATGCTTACTACGTTCGGAGTAAACACTTACTACGTTCGGAGTAAATACTTACTACGTTCGAAGTAAATACTTACTACGTTCGAAGTAAGCATATATTTCTGTCGTTCCACATATTTTCTACGGTCGATGTGGCATGACTTAGGCTTGGTTTTGTGTACTCATCACTCCCACGCGTGCATCACCTTTTCGTTTGATAACGGACGGTCGCCGCCGTTATTCGTACCGCACTTTCTAAATCCGAAAGTTGAGCTATTTGTATTAAGATCTGCTGATATCAATTCTTGAACAGAACCGGTGCATCAATTAGTTTACACTTACCACAGACTCTTTTTAATTTAGAACACCTACTTATAAAAACATTCGTATAAATGCCCGTGCATAGTTTTTTTTGCGTAAGTTTGTATAGTTGTAACATTGAATGCACATTATATCCATGTCAAGACTTTGATAACAGTTTGATTATCAACAGGTCTTGAGCTAATGAACTACGAGCTGTGAGGTGTTAGAGGTATATACACGACAATATTTTGTCAAACACAGAAGTTTGGCGCGAATGTCATGATGCTTTTCTGCACCGTCCGGAATGGAGTTCCTTTTTTATAATAGAAGTGTGCGCCCCCCCGCTCAAGCAGGGATAGTTACAGTCTTGAACTCTAAGCATAACGAACTGATGAAGGTAATGTTAGATGTTGTACTGGCATACACACCCGGTACCCCTCACCTGCCGCAGGTGGTTGAAGATATTAAGAGCTGCGATTGCGTTAACAAACTGCTTTTGGCTTGCACCGACGAGCAAAAGGCTGACGCAGAGAAAATGGCAGACGACAAATGCGAACTGCTTGTTACAGACAGTGTGACAAGTGCCAAGTTTTTACGTACAGCCGCACAACGCGTAACGGCACAGTATGTGGCATTCTACCTAAGCAACCATACCTTGCGCATAGGCTACCGGGCGTTCGACAGAATGTTGCAAATTGCAGCTGCGTATGACACGGATAGCGAAAAAGCCCTCATGGTGTACAGTGACCGATACGATGAACAAGGTCTGCACCCTACTATCGACTACCAGGAAGGTGCTCTGAGAGATGATTTCGACTTTGGCTCATTGGTGCTTTTCCGTTCAGCGGACGTGAAAAACTTTTTGAAGCACCGACGCGGCATGCAATACACTTATGCCGCAATGTATGCCTTACGACTATACGTAAGCGCCCATGGCGAAATAATACACCTAAAGGAGCCCTTGTACACAGAGTTGGAAACAGACTTGCGCACATCTGGGCAAAAGCAATTTGACTACGTCAATCCACGCAACAAGGTGGTGCAAACCGAAATGGAACGTGCTTGCACAGAGCATCTTAAGGAAATTGGTGCTTGGCTGGCTCCCGACGAATACGACGAATTGCCGAATGACAACACTTGTTACCCAGTTGAGGCAAGTGTCATCATACCTGTGCGCAACAGGGCACGAACCATTGGCGACGCCATTGACAGTGTATTAGGACAAAAGGCCGATTTTGACTTTAATGTGATTGTCGTGGACAACCATTCTGACGATGGAACGGCCGAAGTCGTTAATAAGTATCACGACAACAACCACGTGGTGCTACTCCAACCAGAACGCACTGATCTGGGCATCGGAGGGTGCTGGGATATGGCCATTCGCAGCAAATGGTGCGGGAAGTATGCCATACAATTAGATTCAGATGACTTATACTCGTCTGATGACACCTTGACACGCATTGTGGCTGCCTTTGAAGAGCAAAATGCAGCCATGGTCATTGGCAGTTACCGCATGGTAAACTTTGCACTCGAAACGCTGCCACCAGGACTGATTGCACACACAGAATGGACTGCTGACAATGGACGCAATAACGCACTCCGAATTAACGGATTAGGTGCGCCACGCGCTTTCCGCACCGACATTTTGCGCAAGATCGGATTTCCCAACACGAGCTATGGCGAAGACTATGCTCTCGGACTGGCCTTTTCAAGACATTACCGCATAGCGCGCATTTTTGACGAACTGTACTTGTGCCGCCGATGGGAGGGAAATTCTGACGCTGCACTGAGCATTGACAAGCAAAACAAAAATAACGCATATAAGGACGCGCTAAGAACTATTGAACTCAGAACCAGACGAGCCATGATCGAACGCTGGAATTCGCCCGTCAGGAAATGCGACGTTGAAGATTTCTTCAAAAAACAGCTGGACCAATGGCACGACGTGGCAGAAAGGTGTGAACAACTCAAAACTTGCGTAAAAGTGAAAGAGTTGCCGCTTGAATATGGCACACTCAATGTACAATACAACCCGGCACGCATAGTTAGCACCGCTGCAAAAATAGATAAGGCTGCCCTAAAGAAAAGGCCTTGCTTTTTGTGCGACACCAACCGTCCCTCATGCCAAACATCTATGCCTGTACTTGGTAAGTTTCAATTATTAGTAAACCCCTACCCCATTCTGCCATTGCACCTTACAATACCAACGCGCCGGCACACTGCACAAAGATTGTCACATTTCAGCAAAATGCTTGACACAATTACATGGAACTTGCCTGGAATGTTTGTGTTCTACAATGGCGCGAGATGTGGTGCCTCTGCTCCTGACCACGCCCATCTGCAAGCAGGCCAACGAGGATTGGTACCTATCGAAAGGGATTGGAAATTGTACGAAAACAATCTGCAACGCGTATACCCGTCACTTAAAAAAGAAGAGGCAGCCCTTGAGGATCTTGGGTATGATCCTAAGACAAGCGGCATATACTTGCTTAAAAATTATGCCTGCCCGGCCTTTGTTATACAAGGCCCGGCAAGCAACGATGTACCCTTACTTTTGCAAAAGTTGATGAGCGTTTTACCAGTTGCATCGGGTACGTCGGAACCTGACATAAACATACTGAGCTGGCGACAAGAGGGCACGCCAAACACACCTGATCACATTGTAATGGTTGTGTTTGTGCGCAAGAAACATCGTCCAAACTGTTATTTTGCAGATGGCGATGCGCAAATATTAGTTAGTCCCGGAGCTATTGACATGGGAGGCCTCATCATTACACCGCGTGAGGAGGACTTTGAAAAGATGACAGCCCATATTGCCACAAACATTCTGCGTGAAGTGGCCATTAGCAATAGCGAAATTAACAACATTGCCAAATTGCTGCATAACAAACGTGCTGACCACAAGAGCAAAGGTTGCATGACAAATGAAACCAAGGCTTTGAAATCATTGGCAAACCGTGACATCTGTGTGGGAATTTTACACGCCGAGGAAATTGACTTTGCATTAAACGGCAACTTCCAAGCCAAGGGCGAGACTGTCAGCGGTATGCAACACGTGCAGTGTACCGAGGGCGCTATTAAATGGAAAGACAACATTTATAGCGAACTCAACTTTATACCTGAGAACGACGACACGTGCTTTTTTACCCTGCAAGGCGTAACAATTGGCATTGGGTTTCATTGGCAAAGACAAGAAGAGCAGAGTTTTAAGGGCAAATTGCGACTTATAGTTGACGAAGGCAAGCTCGTCGTGATTAACGAACTGCCAGTTGAGGCTTATCTCGAAAGTGTTATTTCATCTGAAATGAATGCAACATCTTCGCTCGAACTGCTTAAAACGCATGCTGTGGTGTCACGCAGTTGGGTGTATAGTCAGATGTTGCATCGCATGATGGGTGAAGGTGGTACTGCCAACTACTTCAACTTCGTGCATAAACACGGTGAGATACTTAAATGGCATGACCGCTCTGACCACGCACTATACGATGTGTGCGCTGACGATCACTGCCAGCGGTATCAGGGCATAACTAAGTCAGCCCTGCCACAAGTGAAGAAAGCTGTTAGCGCTACAAAACATGAAGTGCTGATGTACAACGGTAGTTTGTGTGATGCACGCTTTTCAAAATGTTGCGGTGGTGTGAGCGAATTATACAGCTCATGCTGGGACAATGACGATAAGCCTTACCTGGCAGTCGTACGCGATGCTGCAGACGGTGATATACCCGATTTGACAGACGAACAAACTGCTGAAAAATGGATTAGGAGTGCTCCCGTCAGCTACTGCAACACCCACGACAAGCGTTTGCTGAGCCAGGTGCTGAACAACTATGACCAGGAAACTACAGACTTTTATCGTTGGCGAGTAGAATTATCACAAGACAAAATTCGTTCACTCATTGAGGGAAAGACCGAACAGACCTTTGGTCATATTATTGCTCTGGAGCCTGTCCAGCGCGGCCCTGGCGGTAGAATTATCAAACTTAGAATTGTTGGCACAGAAAACGAGCTCATTGTAGGCAAGGAATTAGAAATCAGAAGGATGCTTTCCGACACCCACCTGTACAGTTCGGCTTTTGTCGTAGATACAATATATGGTGCTGACAAAACCGTACCTACAAAATTTGTGCTTACCGGTGCCGGTTGGGGACATGGTGTAGGCCTATGCCAAATAGGCGCTGCAGTTATGGCGGACGAAGGGAGTAGTTATGACGAAATATTGACTCATTACTACAAAGGATCTGTTAAACGTGATTTGACTGAATTGTAAAATCCAATGACTTTATGACGGGGGTATCACCTCGCCATGAAGTCACTTCCTAAGTCTTTCAATCTGCGGTTATTGATATGGACGGCGCATTGACAGCGTCTGAATGTGTACACTTTAGATTCTACCACACACCAACCATTCTTTACCCATCCCCTCGCCAAACAACCAATTATCAAAGAGTAGAGGCTTCCACAAGACTATTATTTAGCCTTGTAGAAGCCTCAACTTTTGTTCATTTCTTGTGTTGATTAAGAGTCGTTATAGAGGCACAGGGACATTTACCTATATGATGTACCCATGCTTGATGGGTATTCCATCAATTCTGTTCCTCCTCAAAATCCATGTGGGCTTGTACCACAAATAGTAAATCCTCTACTAAGAAATTGCCCATGCCCTCTTTCTTGGCTTTTTTAGCCAAATGGGCAGCTATTGCCTCTTCGTCTATTTCGATGTAGCCTTCTTTGTCAGGGGTTGCATCAAGTATTCCACTCTCGGTGTAATACTCAACAATCACGTCTATAAAGTAATAGAGCAACTCCTCAGTAAAGACATCTTTTAGTTCTTGCGGCAAATGCTGCTTGATATAGGCCACAGCTGCAGCGTCCTGCTGCGCATCAAGCATTAATTCTTCGTCGAGGTTCATTTCAACAAGTTTTCAATTTTCTCAGCGAACTCTGACTTGGGGCCTGCACCTACATGCTTGTCAACTACCTCACCATTCTTAATAAAAAGCACAGTGGGCACATTGCGAATGCCAAACTTTGACGTCAGTTCTTCGTTATCGTCTACGTCACACTTGCCTACGTTTACACGACCTGCGTACTCTTCAGCCAATTCGGCGATATAAGGCGCAATTTTTTTGCAAGGTCCACACCATGTGGCAGAGAAGTCTAACACAATGGGGAGTCCCTCGGCTACAACACTTTCGAAGTTTGAGTCTGTAATGATCTTTTCCATTTTCTAATGTATAATTGGTTTAAGTTTTATATTGAAGCAAATATTATGCCATCAGTTAATCTGATATGTGAAGTCAACCTTTTTTAAGTAGTTTATCAACGAGCTGTCAACAGACACATGACACAACTTACTTTGTAACATTACTTGCGAATGCTCGTCGTTGTCAAGTATATTGAAGAACACGTCTGTCGGACCTGGTGATTTGCGAATGATAGAGGCAAGTTCGTTGACGACCTCAAGCGTGAGTTTCTCGGTAGCCACATTGATGGTTATCGACTTAATTTTCTGATCCTTCACATCGCTCAGAAATTCTATGCGGCCTATCTTTAATTCATAAGCACCTTGTTGCCACTGTCTTTCCTCCACCCGGGCAGTAATAAACAAAGAGTTACCTACGTGAAAATAGCCACTGAACTTGGCCCAGTCTTCGCCAAAGAGTGCAATTTCCCCAGCTCCACTGTAATCCTCCAACTTGGCGATACCGTAAGGTTTGCCAGTGCGGGTCTGCCCCATTCTGACGTCTGTCACGATGCCACCAAGAAAGACATCTTGATTGGCGAATGCCACTTTATCCTCAAGTTGGGTCATGCGCATATTGCACACATCTTCCACTATGATGCGGTATGAATCGAGCGGGTGACCTGATATATAGATACCTATCAGGTCACGCTCACGGTTCAAGCGTTCGAGGTCGCTCCAACGCTCAACATTCTTAGGCGGCTCGGGCTTTGCTATCTCAAGCACCTCACTCGGCCCAAATAGTGAGAAACTGTTTTGAGCTTGATCGGCCTGAAATGTATTGCCATAACGAACCAGGGCATCGAGGAATGTCTCACCATTTTCGCATGGCGTTACAAATTGCTCACGTGTTATGTTGCCAAAACTGTCAAACGCTCCTGCAAGAGCCAAACTTTCGAGAGATTTTTTGTTGCAAGTTGACAGATTAACACGTTCAACCAAATCGTATACGGACTTATATACACCGTTTTTCTTACGTTCGGCAAGTATCTGCAACACAGCACTTTCACCTACGCCCTTTACTGCACCCATGCCAAAGCGGATGTCACCACTATGATTAACACTAAACTTGAGATAGCTCTCGTTAATGTCAGGACCAAGCGTGCTGATACCCATAGATTTGCACTCGTCCATCAACTTAGCCACCGTGTTAATATCCGCCAAACTGCGGCTCATCACACCAGCCATATATTGTGACGGATAATTTGCCTTAAGATAAGCCGTTTGATAGGCTACCCACGAATAGCATGTGGCATGACTTTTATTGAAAGCATAGGACGCGAATGCGCGCCAGTCATTCCAAATTTTTTCAAGAACCTTTGGGTCGTGACCATTAGCCTTACCACCATCAATGAACTTGGGGTACATGTGGTTAAGCTTTTCTATAAGCTTTTTACCCATTGCCTTTCGCAGTGCATCACTCTCGCCACGCGTAAAGTTTGCAATTTCACGCGAGAGCAACATGACTTGCTCCTGGTAGACTGTAATGCCGTATGTGTCCTTCAAGTATTTTTCCATACAAGGAAGGTCGTAGGTAATTGGCTCGTCACCATGTTTACGGGCTATGAAGGACGGAATATATTGCATAGGTCCCGGACGGTACAACGCATTCATGGCAATAAGGTCCTCAAAGGTTGAGGGTTGTAGCTCACGCAAATACTTTTGCATACCCGGCGACTCAAACTGGAAGGTACCTATGGTACGACCATCGCAGTATAACTGGTATGTAGCAGGGTCCTCAATGCTGATTTCATCAATGTTGAGATCGATACCCAAAGATAGCTTGATATTTTCAAGAGCCTCCTTGATGATGGACAGAGTTTTCAGACCCAAAAAGTCCATTTTTATCAAGCCCGTTTCCTCAATCACACGCCCCTCATATTGGGTACAGTGCAATTCCTCTCCTGTTTCCTTATCCTTGGCGGTAGATACGGGTACCCAATCTGATATATTGTCACGACAAATGATAAAGCCGCACGCATGCACGCCCGTATTGCGCACATTACCTTCGAGCATTTTTGCATAACGAATTGTATCACGTAATAAAATGTCCGAAGATGTCTCTGCCTCACGCAGTTCGGGTATGGCAGCTATAGCATTTGTCAAATTCATTTTAGGCACTTTGCCATCAGGCCCTTCTGGCAATTTATCGGGAATAAGTTTGCAGAGGTTATTTGATATTGACAGAGGCAGTTTCTGAACGCGGGCCACATCCTTGATAGCAAGTTTTGTGGCCATTGTACCATAGGTTATGATATGTGCCACATTGTCTGCGCCATACTTTTGAGTAACCCAATTCAGTACGCGGCCACGACCATCGTCATCAAAATCGACATCGATATCGGGGAGTGAAATACGGTCTGGATTTAGAAAACGCTCAAACAGCAAGTCGTACTTGATAGGGTCTATCTGCGTGATACCCAAGCAATAGGCAACAGCACTACCCGCCGCAGAACCACGTCCTGGCCCTACACTCACATCAAGTTCCTCTCGTGCCGCACGAATATAGTCCTGCACTATTAAGAAGTAACCTGGGAAACCCATCGTTTTCATGATATGCAGCTCAAATTTTATACGCTCTGCTGTTTCATCGTCCAACGGGTCACCATAGCGCTTTTTGGCTCCCTCATAAGCCAATTTGGCAAGATAATCAGCCTCAAGTTTTATACGATATAGTTTGTCAAAACCGCCAAGCTTTTTGATCTTCTTCATGCCATCTTCGCGGCTCATCACGACATTACCATTCTCGTCTTGTGTGAATTCGTTGAAGAGATCTTCTTCGGTCAAATTCTTACGATATTCATCCTCAGTGCCAAACTCCTCGGGAATGGCAAAGTTAGGCATGATAGGAGCATGATCTATTGAGTAGGTTTCAACCTTGTCACATATTTCACAGGTAGTAGCAAGTGCCTCTGGCAAGTCGGCAAAGACTTCATTCATCTCAGCACGAGTTTTGAACCACTCTTGCTTTGTATACAACATACGTCTGGGATCTTCCAAATCCTTTCCTGTAGCCAAACAAATCAAGCGGTCGTGTGCCTCGGCATTCTCCTCATCTACAAAGTGACTATCATTAGTGCAAATATATTTTACATTATATTTTTGCGCTATGCGTAACAGTTCTTTGTTTACCTGAACTTGTAACGGATACGTTTCGCGATTGGCTCTGACTGAGGGGTCCTTGACCTCGTGTCGCATCAGCTCCAAATAATAGTCATCGCCAAACACGCTCTTGAACCATTGCACACTCTTTTCTGCCTCTTCAATACGCCCTTGCATAATCATTTGCGGCACCTCACCACCCAGACATGCAGAACAAACTATCAAATCTTCATGATACTTCTCCAAATCCTTGTGATCTGTACGCGGACGCATATAAAAACCATCTACCCACGATCGAGATACCAACTTTACAAGGTTATGATAGCCGTGCTCGTTTTTGGCCAAGACTATAAGGTGCCAGCCTGACTGGTCAATTTTCTCAGCCTTTAATGATTTGTCGCCACGACGCGACACATACATTTCACAACCGAAAATAGGCTTGAAATTAGCTATCGGGCGTTGTTTTTTGAGCACAGCCTCACATTCGGCAATAAGTTCGGCTTCACTTTTTCCCACATCGGGATTTTTACCCTCCTTATCTAACTTAGGCACATAGCTACCGTCTTGCAACGAAGCCAACTTCGCCTCCATATCCTTTACAACCCCCTTGGCCTTGCCTATGACCTTGTTTGAGTAATTAAAGAATTCTTTTATACCCATCATGTTGCCATGATCCGTCACTGCCATGCCACGCATGCCGTCGCGTATGGCCTTATCGACCAACTTTGGCACAGCAGCCTGTCCATCAAGTATTGAATATTGGGTATGTACGTGTAGATGTACGAAATCTTGCATATTATAATTGTAAGGAGAAAATGTTGAAACACATAAACAACCTGTGCCACACCTGCCAGCAGGAGTAGACACAGACTATTCAATTACAAAGCTACGAAAAAGACTGCAATTGCTTGCCACTTTGTAGCCATATTTGCTATCACAACAAAAGTATTTATGAAAACGCTTTGAAAGTACATAAAGTTTTTTTACTTTTGCGAATAGACTTGGGCGTCCATACCTCTGTCTTGAACAGACATGCCGTTTCAAGCAAAAACAAAGTTATCGTTACAAATCTTTATAACAAAACAAAATCATGAGAGTTATTATCGAACCCGACTACGAAAAGTTGTCAAACTGGGCTGCAGAGTATGTTATTAGCAAAATCAATGCAGCCAATCCAACTGCAGAGAAGCCTTTCGTATTGGGTCTGCCTACCGGTTCATCACCAATCGGCATGTACAAGGCATTGGTTAAGGCCAACAAAGAAGGCCGCGTCAGCTTTAAGCACGTATTGACATTCAATATGGACGAGTATGTTGGCTTGCCCGAATCACACCCCGAAAGCTACCACTCTTTCATGGCTACAAACCTTTTCAATCACATTGACTGCCCGAAAGAAAACATCCATATCCTGAACGGTAATGCCAAGGATTTGACAGCCGAATGCGCACACTACGAACAAATGATCAAGGATGCTGGTGGCATTGACCTCTTTATTGGTGGTATTGGCCCCGATGGTCACATCGCATTCAACGAGCCGGGTAGCTCACTCACAAGCCGTACTCGTCAAAAGACTTTGACTACCGACACAAGAGTTGCCAATTCACGTTTCTTTGGTGGCAAACCCGAAGATGTACCCGCTACTGCTCTCACCGTTGGTGTAGGTACTGTTATGTCTGCCAAGGAGGTTCTCATTCTCTGCAATGGCCATAACAAGGGTCGTGCTTTGCAAGCTGCTATCGAAGGTCCCGTTACACAGATGTGGACTATTTCAGTACTCCAGATGCACGAACACGGCATCATCGTTTGTGACGAAGCTGCCTGTGAGAACATCACTCATGGCACCTACAAATACTTTAAGGACATCGAGAAAGACAATCTCTGATAACTATCAAAGATATTAACAAGCAACAAGTGTAATATTCACTCCCCTACTGGGTTGAATATTACACTTGTTTTTTATAAGTAGATTGTTCAAACCCATTTTACGAGCACCTACTTATCTGGTATCATAATGAAAGAGCACACCTCTGCTCCAACCCTCAACAATAACGAGGGTGCGGTTAATCAAATTGTATAGCTTTAGCTGGTTGGATATGCGAAACCAAAAAGCTGGGAATTACAAGGGCAAGCATTGTAACCAAAAGAGTGATTACATTCAATACAACGATGCTCAACACGTCAAAGTCCACTGGAGCATAAGGCACATAGTAAACTTCTGGGTCAAGCGAGACAACATGAGTGTACTTCTGTAACATGACAACCGAAATGCCAATTACATTTCCCCACAACATGCCACGCCCTATAATAAAAGCCGCATACCATAAAAAAGTGTGACGTATACGATTGTTAGTGGCGCCCAAAGCCTTAAGCACACCTATTGTCTGCGTTCGCTCTAATATCAAAATGAGCAATCCGCTCACCATTGTAAAGCCTGCCACACAAATCATTATCACCAATATGACCATGACATTCAGGTCAAGCAAATTTAGCCACGAAAGTACGGAGGAGGTCACAGGGTTGTCCTTCACACTTAATACGGCATACGACCTCTTAAAGCGGTCTGTATGTCCGCCGACCTTCTTGCCCAAAATATACTGAACTTTGTCAAGATCATCATAACTACCAAGGCGAATCTCAAGGCCACTGCTTTGTTCGGGCAGCCATCTGTTCAGTTGGTTTACCGCGTACATGTCAGCCAAAACGACATTGTTGTCAAATTGCTTCATATAGGTATTATATATACCTACAACCTTGAACCGTCGCTGCTTGATGGTATTTGAAAAATAATAACTATAGACCTTGTCTCCAACCGACAATTTCAGTTTATTGGCGATTGTTTGAGAAATGACAATTTCATTTTTGGTCTCGCTGTCCGAAAAATGAGGCAAATGCCCCGACACCATATAATGCTTGATAAAGTTCAAATCATATTCGCCAGCAACTCCCTTGAGCAACACACCTGCAAAATCTGATTGAGTCTTGAATATACCCATTTTTTGCGAAAAACGCTGTACAGATTCTACACCTGGAGTCTGCTTGATCTGATTTATCAATTTTTCGTCTGTTACCACAGGAAAACTTTCAGGCGAGCTCAAAGAGTTGGGCTCTATCACCTCTATATGGGAAGTGAAACCTGCTATTTTTCCACTCACCTCATGCTGAAAGCCCCTAACGAAACAGATCGACACAACCATCACCGCCAACCCCACTGCTATGCCAGCAGTAGCAATGCGCAAAGCCGGAGGCGATGCCTTGCACACCCCTCCAGTATTTTTATCACTGTTCTTGAAAAAACGTTTTGCTAAAAATAACGAAAGCATTATTTGCCCCAATTATGATTGTAGCTACACAATGGCGAACCTGGCCAAACAACTAAAAGGCAACGTTACAATTTACCCAATAGCCATATAGCCGTGCCCAAACCATTTTACAGCATAATTACACTTCACGTCCAGGATACGCCTCAATAGCCTTGCGCAACACAATAAGCGCCCGTTGCAGGTCTGCCTTGTTGAGCACATAAGCTATACGTACTTGATTGCGTCCAGCCCCAGGGGTAGTGTAGAAACCTGCAGCCGGAGCCATCATGACAGTTTCACCCTCGTATTGGAAATCTGTCAAACACCAGGCACAGAACTTTTCAGCATCATCTACTGGTAATTTTGCCACAGTATAGAAAGCGCCCATTGGTATAGGCGAGTATACACCCGGTATGCGATTCAGGCCATCAATCAAGCATTTACGCCTCTCAACATACTCGTCATACACATCGCGTGCATATTCAGGGGCCGCATCTAACGAAGCCTCGGCCACGAGTTGTCCTATCAAGGGAGGACTCAAGCGTGCCTGGCAGAATTTCATAACAGCCTTGCGCACTGCCTCATTCTTCGTGATTAGTGCACCAATACGTATACCACACTCGCTATAACGTTTCGAGACAGAATCAATCAACACCACATTTTGCTCAACGCCTTCAAGGTGGCAAGCCGAAATGTATGGTGATCCCGTATATATGAATTCACGGTAAACCTCGTCTGAGAATAAATAAAGGTCATATTTCTTTACCAAATCGCGAATTTGGTTCATCTCACGACGTGTATACAAATAACCTGTCGGGTTGTTCGGGTTGCAAATCAATATGGCACGCGTGCGTTCATTGATCAGCTCCTCAAACTTCTCTACTTTAGGCAACGAAAAGCCCTCCTCTATAGTAGTGGCTATGGTACGTATACGCGCTCCAGCCGATATAGCAAAAGCCATATAGTTGGCATAAGCGGGTTCTGGTACAATTATTTCATCGCCAGGGTTCAAGCAAGACATGAACGCAAAAAGCACTGCCTCCGAACCACCCGACGTAATAATAATATCATCGGCACTCAAATGGATATTATACCCCTCATAGTAATGGGTCAGTTTTTCGCGATAGCTGCGAAAGCCCTGACTGGGACTATATTCCAACACTTTTCGGTCGATGTGTCGCAACGCGTTAAGGCCGGCCTCAGGAGTTGGTAAGTCTGGCTGACCTATATTCAAATGATAAACATGAACGCCTCTCTCCTTAGCTTGATTGGCCAAGGGAGCAAGTTTCCTGATCGGAGACTCTGGCATCTGTATAGCTCTTTCCGATATCTTAGGCATTTTATATCAGGTTGTTTTTAGATGAATTTACGAACGAAACTGCCTTTATTCTCCCACCTTACACAAGATGTAGCCAATGTATGAAATGGGCGCAGCAAATAATATAAATAGATGTAAGCTCCATATCGGCGCTCACTAAGAGTCTTCAACGTCTTTCTTACAAATACAAGAGGGAGCACAAATGCAGCCACAAGCACAATCATGCACAACGCATCAGTATATAAGTAGCCCAACGAGTACGAATTCGCCGTCAAATCGCCGAACAGACGCAGTCCTACATAACAAGCCACTGATGCCACCATCACATATAACATGGCAGACGATACGCCATTTTGAATGAAGAACTTACGTGCACCATTGGTGAGATGATGGATTAGCTCATTCCTTTGCACACGCATGTTCGAAATGGCCGTCTTATGCGGCAAAGCCAAAATAGTCCTTGTATCTGCAGCACAGAGTATTGACAAGCGATCAGCACCGACATGCAAATTGGCCAAAATAGCCTCCTCGCCAAAAGGCAAACTCACACTGTCTGCAAAACCATGTTGCGCCATAAAGGCACTCTTACGCATTGCCCAATTAGTACAACCACAGTCCAAAGTCACACCTTTGTCCCATGCTGCCACCTTCTGCACAAAATGATCGACCTCATCCAATATAGCACGACGTGCCACCCACGTGCCATTGTCCTCATAATTATAATAAGCCTGCACCATATCAGATTCCTCTGATAAATTCTGAACGAAATGGTGCAGCCATTCGTCATTTAACGGCAGAGTCTGCGCATCAAGTATCAACACCCACTCGCCGCGGGCTGCCTTTACGCCAAGCGTTATGGCTAACTTACGCACCTCTATGTATCGGACTGTCTCAGGTACAAAAGTATAGCGCAAACTGCCAAATGATTTCTGTCCTCGTTCTACCAAATCACGCACACACTCTGAATGCCCCTCATCCGCCAATATAATCTCGTAATCAACATCACATTTTTGCTTGAAAAGGCTTTCTACAAGCGACCCCGCACAAGATGCACAACGTTCATTCACAGGTATTATTATCGAAACAAAACCCGCCCCGCCGCCTTTTGCCTCATGCGTGGCTGTCTCGACGGCCTGTGCCTCTTGCTGCCACGAGGCATATTTATTTACTAAAGTAAAACGTCGCAAACGCAATACATACTGCAACAACAAAGCTACTAATGCCACCAAAACCAGCAGCACCAGTCTCAAATCAACGACATTCAAGTACATATCTGTCATACAACTAAACCTAATTTCAATTAAAGCATTACTTTAACTCACGACGCCTAAATTCCGAGCATACAACTGCAGTAGCAACCGCCACATTCAAGCTTTCACTCGTAGCTCGCCCTGCAGGGAACGGCGGAATATACAACCGGTGGTTAACACAAGCCGACACTTCTCGCGATATGCCATTACCCTCGTTGCCCATTACTATTACGCCGTTATGCTCCAACAATTCGGCATACATATCCGCCCCATCGAGAAACGTGCCATATACCGCGGCACCCGATTCGGCAGCCCGCGACAGCACACAAGGCAAGTCAACATAATGAACCGCCACACGCGCGATGGCGCCCATTGTAGCCTGTACCACCTTGGGCGAGTACATGTCAGCCGTATCGCGCGAGGCAAAAATATGTTCTATTCCGAACCAATCTGCCAGCCGGATAATCGTACCTAAATTTCCAGGATCTTGCACACCATCTAAGGCCAAGCAAAGCATTTTTCCCGGCAGCCCAGCCAGTTCATCAACATCTGTGGCAACCGTTTTTTCCTCAAATACTGCCACCACATCGCGCGGAGTACTTAAATTCGACAATTTCTTTAACTGCGCAGCATCAACGACCTCTATATCAGACACTTTAGATCTTATAGAATATGGAAGCGATGCGAAATATTCTTCGGTAGCGAACAACATCTTACACCTCATCAAGTGCAACAAGTCCTCAACGACCTTTGCACCCTCGGCCACAAAGAGTCCACTTTCATCGCGGTACTTTTTCAAGTTCAGCGAATGTATGTCCTTGATCATCTGTTTTGTTACCACTACCGTTTATATTATATGGCCATAGCCATCGGTTTGAAAAGTCTAATTTAACCGCAAAGCTACAAAGTTATTTCTAAATACAGACATATCTTAATTAAAAATACGCATTGAAGAACTTAAAGTGCACCTACAAACACACCCACACGCCAGCCCGCGCAGCAGTCAGCCCACCCGTTCGTTTATCAATATAACGCGGGACGCGTCACCCCCATTAGTGCTTGCGTTTGGTGGTAACGTTACCTTTATCATACTACGAAAACTTTACTTGCCGAGTATCTTACATCTTACACTAATACATTACAACTCGCTGACTATCAACACTTTACTTAGTGTAAGATGCTATCATTGCCACCTACACGCAACCTACACAACCCACACGGCACAAGCACGGGAGGAAGATATTACGGCATAGGGGAACAGAAAAGTCTGTTGCTCCGACAGATTTCTCTATGTCCCTGTGGCGTATTATCTACTGCATACGTCCATGTTGACTGCGAGGCAGCGAGGTAAGGTGTGTAAGATGTATGCAGGGAAGTGTAAGATACTTTGGAATCATCTTACACTCTTGAAACCTCTGTATATCAACTTATTACGCACAAAAAGTGTAAGATGGCAGTAAAAGCACACACTCTCTTTTACAAGAGGAATGTCGGGGAGAGAAGCAAATATTTGTGTACAAGTTGCACACTTTGTTGATGGGTTCAATGCCTTAGTGTTACCTTTGCAACACTTTTGTTCTTATGTCCTCCGCGTTAGCGGCAAATCTCATAACTCACAAACTATGAAACACCATAATCTAATCTCCAGACTTCATCACTTTTCTGCGCCATCACATAGCGCATATTGAAAAACGACGAGTTGCGTCATTTGATTGGGTGACGCATTGGCGAAGTCAATAAAAAGGAGATTGTTACAAAAACATAAAGACAAAATGTTGGTGAGTACATTAAATGTTGTACCTTTGCACCAAAATAGACAGCCACATCATGAAACTGATTTTAATGACAACTCCATTCTTTTTCGTGGAGGAACATCAGATACTAAACGCCCTGTTCGATGAAGGATTAGAAATTCTGCATCTGCGCAAGCCAGACACCGAACCAGTTTACTCAGAGCGGCTGCTGACACTGATATCCGAGAGCTATCGCAAGAGAATCGTTGTACACGATCATTTTTATCTTAAAAATGAGTATGGACTGAAAGGCATACATCTCAACCACCGCAATCCCGAGTTGCCACCCAAATACAAAGGACACATATCTTGCTCATGTCATACAGCTGACGAGGTTATGGCCCACAAAAAGAAGTGTGACTACGTATTTCTCTCACCCATTTTCGATAGCATATCCAAGGAGCAATATGCCTCGCATTTCACAACCGCCAACTTGCGACAACTGGCACAAAGCGGCGTAATAGACCGCAAGGTCATGGCCCTGGGAGGTGTACAGCTCGACAATATCCAAAAGGTCAAGGACCTCGGATTCGGAGGCGCAGTCATACTCGGTGACATTTGGAATCGTTTCAGCATACATTCTACACAAGATTTCAAAGACCTTATATTACACTTTCGCAAATTGCGTAAAGCCGCCGACTAACACAAAAGCTACGGCTTCAAAACCAAAGAAACACCTTTAATAACAAATCATACAACAAAAATGATGAACAACAACTCTTTTATGGTCTTTTCGGGCACAGCTTCCCGTTATTTGGCTGAAAAGATTTGTGAGGAACTTGGCTGTCCGCTGGGAGACCTCACGGTGACAAAATTTGCCGATGGAGAATTTGAGGTTTGCTACGAAGAGAGCATCCGCGGACGCGATGTGTTCCTTGTGCAAAGCACATTCCCCAACTCAGACAACCTCATGGAGCTGCTCCTCATGATTGACGCCGCCAAGCGTGCCTCAGCCCGCAGCATTTGCGCTGTGGTTCCCTACTTTGGTTGGGCTCGTCAAGACCGCAAGAGCAAACCCCGCGTGAGCATTGGCGCAAAATTGGTGGCCGACCTCTTGAGTGTAGCCGGCATCGACCGACTCATGACAATGGACCTCCACGCCGACCAAGAGCAAGGTTTCTTCGACGTACCCGTCGATCACCTCTATGCCTCAACAGTCATGCTCCCCTATATCAAGAGCTTAAATCTTAAGAACCTCTGCATTGCCTCACCCGACGTGGGCGGTTCAAAGCGTGCTGCCTCATACGCCAAATACCTCGATTGCCCCATGGTACTCTGCAACAAGAGCCGCAAAAAGGCCAACGAGGTAGCAGACATGCAAATCATTGGCGATGTTGAAGGCATGGACGTCTTATTGGTTGACGATATTGTCGACACCGCTGGCACCATCACTAAGGCCGCCGACCTCATTATGTCACGCGGCGCCAACAGCGTACGTGCCATTGCCAGCCACTGCATCATGTCTGGTCCTGCCGACGAACGCGTTCAAGCATCTGCACTCAAAGAAATGGTATTCACCGACAGCATACCCTACCGCGGCACATGCGATAAGGTAAAGGAATTATCTGTTAGCGGCATGCTTGCCGAAACCATTCGCCGTGTAATGGAGAACGAAAGCATCTCGTCACAATATCTTATCTAATAGATTTAGTGGGTTAAAGGGTTAGAAAACTTAATAGTTACTTTTACCAGTACTATAAGCCTGATTTCCTTTTAACCCACTAAACTTTTAATAGCGAACTTGCCTGCTTGCCACCTTGGCATACACAAAAAAACTCCACAATATTTCCGATTATTCCGACTAAAACCATTATATTTGCACACGAAATGCGGCAGTAGCTCAGTTGGTAGAGCATGAGCTTCCCAAGCTCAGGGTCGCGGGTTCGAACCCCGTTTGCCGCTCAAGCATAATAATCTCACATACTTTTTTGTTTGTAACACCGTCGCTATTATGGCTGTAGTTTTACTCGCAATCATGTTGGCCGGCCTTCTGATTATTGCTACAGAGCCGCTGAACCACATAAGCAAAGCAGCCGTTGCCATGTTTGCAGGCGTCTGCTGCTGGTTGCTCTACATAGCACAAGGCAACAATTTCGTATCCAGCCAACATGCAGCCGACTATGCCATCTACCTTGCCGACAACAGTTTGCAAGCCCATTCGATAAAGGATTTTATCGCGTCAAACATCTTCTTTAACTACGTAGTTAAAGGTGCCAACATCGTACTATTTTTAATTGCCACAACAAGCATTGTCGAGATACTCAACAACAATGGTTGTTTCGACTTTGCAGCAGAGTGGATGCGCACACGCAAGCCACGCAAACTGCTTTGGCTATTGTTTATATTCACTTTCGTTTTGTCTGCCAATCTTGACAATCTGGCCACAGTTGTGCTCATGCTCACCATCATGCACCCCGTGCTACAAAGTGACAAACAAAGGCGCATATATGGCACAGTCATCGTACTGGCAGCCAATTGCGGTGGTGCTATAACCGTAATTGGCGACATAACAAGCTTGCGGCTGTGGAACGACCAGCTTGTTACACCCTCCACCTACTTTCTCACCCTTGCCATGCCAATGATAGCAGCAGCTATCACCATGCTTACATTATTGGCACGCAGTCTGCCCCCACGCGTAGAGCTATCGCTCGACCGCCTTCCATTCAGGGGCGACGACACTGTGCTTACACGCCCCCAAAGACTCTTAATGCTCCTTGTCGGCATTGGCGGCCTGTGGTTCATACCAAGCTTTCACCGCATTACACTGCTGCCCCCCTTTGTGGGTGCACTGTGCGTATTAGCCCTCCTGTGGATAGTTAACGAACTGTGCAACCGCCAGCTACTTGGTAGCGACAAAATGGTAGCCAAGCGCATGCCTCTCGCACTGCAATATGCCAACCTGCAAAACCTATTGTACTACGTCGGCCTCACGCTCATGCTCGGAGCTGTTGCAGAAACTGGTGTGCTCCAACATATCGCCACATGGCTCCTGAGCCACATTGGCAACATCTGGATACTTGGTGGCATCACTACAGTCTTGGCAAGTTTGTTCGGTAATATCCCCACCCTGTTGGCCTCTACCGAAGTTTTCGGCCATCTGAGCGGCGAATGGAGCCACCTCACCGCTTGCAATGGCACATTATGGCCACTTATCAGCTACACCACAGCCCTTGGAGGTTCCGTGCTGCTCACTGGCAGCGTGGCAGGCATGCTGCTCATGCGTATGGAGGGCATCAGTTTTGGTTGGTATCTGCGCCACATAGCTCCCAAAGTGCTGACTGGTACAGTCGTAGGTTACATCGTACTCCTTGCACAGAGTTTTGTTATGGGCTAAAATACATAACCCAAGCAAAAGCACGAAACCAGCACTTATCTCAATAGAAACACAAAACATAAACAAAATAAAGAAAAGACATGGGTAAAATCAGATGTGTGGGTGTGCTCACCTCAGGTGGTGACGCCCCCGGCATGAACGCAGCAATCCGCGCCGTTACACGCAGCGGCATATGCAATGGCTTCAAGATAAAAGGTATTTACCGTGGCTACGACGGCCTGATACACGACGAGGTCAAACCATTTACCACCGAGGACGTCAGCAACATTATACAAACAGGTGGCACCATACTGCGCACCGCACGCTCCAAAGAGTTTCAAACCGCAGCTGGCCGCAAAAAAGCCTACGAAACCTTGCGCAAAGAATCAATCGATGCACTTGTTGTCATAGGCGGTAACGGTTCACTTACCGGCGCCATGATGCTGGCCGAAGAGTACGACTTTCCCTGCATCGGACTGCCTGGCACCATCGACAATGACCTTTATGGCACCGACAGCACCATAGGCTATGACACCACACTCAACACCATCACACAGTGCGTTGACAAGATACGCGACACAGCCACCTCACACGAACGTATATTCTTTGTTGAGGTCATGGGACGTGATGCTGGTTTCCTTGCACAGAACAGTGCCATAGCAGCAGGTGCCGAGGCAGCCATCATACCCGAGGACACCACCGGCAGCGACCAGCTCATCGAATTTATGGAGCGAGGCATTCGCAAGAGCAAGAAAAGTTGCATCGTCATAGTTAGCGAAAGCCCCAAATGTGGCGCCATGTACTATGCTGAGCGTGTAAACAAGGAATACCCCAACTTTGATGTACGCGTATCCATACTCGGCCACCTGCAACGTGGCGGTAGCCCCTCAGCGCGCGACCGAATACTGGCGTCGCAGGTAGGCGTGGGTGCCATCGAAGCATTAGTACAAGGACAGCGCAACGTAATGGTTGGTGTGCGCAACAACGAAGTTGTGTACGTGCCCTTTATCGACGCCGTGGGCAAACGCAAGGTTATGGACAAAAAACTCATCAAAGTCCTTGACGAACTAAGTATATAATATCCAAACATATACCCCATATTCATAGAAGTGCTGTTAGGCACACGCCAATCAGCACCCTCCAAAAAAAGCAATCGCAAAACGATTGTGGCACAAGCTTGCCACACCTGTTTTGTGATTGCTTTTTTATTATTCTGAAAGATTTATCGTAAGCATTCCATACAGGCCCTGAGATGACAAACGTATGGAGACGAGTGGAAGTACGCAAGGAAAGAGAAGCAAAAGGAAAGGCTCGGTTAGAAGCCGAAGCTAAACGTGAAAGCATGGCTCGGCAAAATAGATACATAGGAGTGCTTGACAAGTTCAACCATGAGTTACATGAAGCTTTATCATCCTTTGCAACCTATAGGTCAATATATTGCTGCTTCGCAACACATTTTTGCCGTTTCGCATAAGGAGGCGTTGTGTATAAAAACAAATATTGCAGTGAGGGGACGTGTAGAGTTCCCGTCACAAAGACTTTTATTAACCCGTTGGCGGAATTTCAGGTTAACGAGTTAACAAGTGGACAGGTTAACAAGTAAGTATGCTATACACTACTTATTATGTTAACCTGTCATAATGGTAAGAAGCTCAAAAAGCGTGGCAAACTTACCTGTTAACCCGTTAACTTGTTTACTAATTCCGCCAACGCGTTTTATTAGGCTCTATTCCTTTCGAGGTGATTTGCTAAAATGATAGACGAGGCTTAGCATAAAATAACGGGGTACTACATTATGCCATGTCTCAGTACGGCCTTGGGCGTTGAGTGTTCGCACGATGCTACGACGTTGTGCCAAGATGTCGTGCCCTGAAAGTTTGAGTGACAGGGCTTTGCTCTTCAACATTCGTTTGGCCACGGCCATGTTCCATATCCACTCATGGCTATTCATAGAATGATCGGCATAACCCGAACGAACATAGTAAGTCAAGTCGGTGTCTATTACCATGCTCCAAGGCAAACTCCATTGGTTGGTAAAGGTGTACAGATGGTTGATGCTGTTAATGATTTGGAAACCTGTGAGCTTGCTCGTAGCGTGCTGCCAATCAACGGCACTTTTAAGAGCAGCATTAAATAGTTTGCAGTGGTAAGCCAAAGCCACGTTTCCTTGCATGAACCAATTCTTAACCTCGCTCTTCGCACTCGTCGGCATGAGGCTGGTTTGCTGAAAGTCTACACTGTTTTGAAAAGTTTCAGTTGCCGACACGTCAAATGTCCACTTTTGCTTTTTGTCCAAGCTACAAGCATAACCTACTGTTACATGTGTTTGCCAATTACCATTGATGTTCTGCGCCATTGATGTCGTTACGCCCGTTTCCGCATCGTAGTATCGAGCTTGTCCAACGGCATTTTGCTGGGCTGAATAGCCCCATTCTGCATTCAGATTTTGTGCATGCTTCGTTTTGTTTAAGGTGTAGCCCAAAGTGGCATTATAGATGTTGGTGGGCTTTAAGGTGGTGTTACCTTTGGTGATGAATAGCGGATTGCTATCGTCAGTAACATCAAGCAACAAATTCATTTGAGGGGCCGTATGAGCTATCGAACCGCTCATTTTTATATTTTTGAAACTAAGCGAGAATGAGGGTTGCAACCATTGATAGTGTTTCACTATGTGTCGCTGCTGATCTTTCATGCGCAAATCATCAATGGCATTGCGCGTGAAGGCCATGGGGAGTGCGGCATGAAAGTACAAGTCATCCTTCTCAAATGAATAACGAAGTCCTACATTGTGCATGGTTTGTCGTGTCGTTGTATGATTGGTGTTTCCCCAATCTGTAGCAAGTGCAAGAGAATCTGTTGTCGAAGGTAATTGACCCAAAGGTTTTCTATCGGGTAGTGCCCAATCACCGCCTAGGCAATCAAGACGGTAGAAGTTTCGATTGCCTTGTTGGTTTTGATGCTCTATATGGTAAGTTGTACTTATGTTATGAGAAATTTTACCATGTGATTTCTTTATTTCTATCAATGGATAATCAATAAAACCAAGTAATTGAAGGTTTTGCTGCTTGTTATGGTTGTATCTATTTCGAAAGTCGGTAGTCGGTTCTACGCCTTGTGTAATCAGATTATACAACGAATTTGTCTTATCTGTAGCAGTACGGGTATTGACAGAAAAATCCGCACTAAATTCCTTGTCATGTGGCAATTTCACTGTGGCGTAGAGCTCAGCTGAATAACTCAGATTAGATGCTTTACTTTGACTTAAATCTGTGTAACTGTTTACCAATCCTTCGGTTATATTCGTCCATTCGTCTGGGAGAATGTAACGACTTAAAACGGATTGTTGCTGGCTATTAGTTGATGAAGAAGCATAGTAAAAATATTGATCCAAATGAATGTAAGCAAACGAAGTGGGAATGCTTAACGCACCAATCCAATTAAGGTTGTAATTTTTGCTGTTATAGAGCGAGTTCACCTTTCCGTAAGTATTGCCTGATTCATAAAAGTTTACGGAATTACCTCGACTCTCATTCACGTCTTTGTTATGCGAAGCTTCAAGGGTTGTTATAAACCGAATAGGACGTTCGCTATCCTTTCCTCCATAAAAAGAAGCAAAGAGTCCGCCTTTTTGCAGCGTGTTCTCTCCCATCATAGCATCTTCGTTCTCCCACTTGCCGTCAGTTCCAGCGCGTTGGTTGCTATTGGTATTGTTGGCATTTCCATAAAAGCTAACACGTGCTCGGTCAGAAAAATACGTTCCAAACACTCGTCCCAAGTATTTATCTTTGGTACCTCCACCAGCTTCAGCATTGGCTATCCAGCCTTGGTGATATTCTTTCTTCAAAGTTACGTCAATCACCCATGGATCATCAGCGTGTGGTTTGTTATCTTTGCGCGTAAGGTAAGCATTGTCGGGCGCTTTCTGATACGACTTTACGTTCTTCACCATATAGGCGGGCAAGTTTTCAAGGGCAACATTGGCGTCGCCATTGAAGAAGTCTTTGCCGTCAATCAATAGGTTACTAACGCGGTTACCATTGACCGTAATGACACCACCTGCATTCAGCTTTACGCCAGGCAGACGTGATATGAGTTGATCGAGCATAGAGCCTTCTGCCAACTCAAAAGCATCGGCATTGTACACTATGGTGTCGCCCTTCATCACCATCATCACCTTTGTGGCTGTGACAGTGGCTTCGCGCAGCGTGCGAGGGGCACGTTTCAGCATGATGGGCTCGGGTTTTATGTCATCGGCTGCATCCACTTTTACCAGTTGCGAAAGATAGCCTTTTTTTTCACACTGAATGTAATAGTAGGGACTGCTTCCCTCTATTTGAGAAGCATAGAAGTACTTCTTTCTATCGCCCATATTGATTGTAATCATCTGACATGAATCGACAAAAGCTGAATCTTTGTCAAGAATGGTCACACTTGCTCCTTGAAGCGATATTTTGGTTGCTGCATCCTTCACCGTTATGGAGAACATCTGTCCGTAAGATGCAATACTTTGCAGCGCAAACAAGATAAAGAGTAATCGTTTCATTTATTGTGTTTGTTATATGATGGAAAAATTCGGCACAAAAATACTAAATTCAGTTCACGCCGCACACAATCAAGCACAAAAAGAGTTTTACCCCCCGACTGCCGTTTTTTACAGACAAAATATTGTATATGTACAAAATGATTGCTAAATTTGCATTTTGAATGAGCGGAAACACAATTATATTGGTAGCTATCTGCAATTCGCACACATACTATTCCCCATTCTGTTGGCAGTAGTCTTTTATTATTTGGACGCAAGCTTTAAGACTAACCTGCACACAAATTCCCCCTTACGCAATAATTCATCAAACGGACTTTAAGTTTTAACAATACAATGGTATTCAATACCATATTGTGTGTTACAAACGTGTACCACGCAGTAAGAATGCAAAAGCGCAGAGAACAAACTAATTGAACTTGTAAATACACCAACAACATACATGACAAACTTGACAAAAGAACAACTTCTTGAAAAAGACGAAACGGGTTTGCAAGATATTGCACAACAACTGAACGTCAAGGATATTGAAGGCAAATCAAAAGAAAACTTGATTTACGACATACTTGATGCACAAGCCGAACAAACGGCTGGTAACGAAACGCCAGTTAAACGGCGTACACGCATCGTTAAAAGGAACGAGGCCGACCACATATTCTCAACGAACCTCACTCCGGCCAAAAGCGCCGAGAGCGATGCTGAGGAGGCTGCGTCGGCAAAAAAACAAACTTCGGAAAAGGCAGATGAAGATGCCCAACCCGAGGCTATAATTGCGCCACCTAAACGCAAAAGGGGGCGCCCCTCTAAAGCTGAAATTGCAGCACGCGAAGCTGCCGAAGCTGCACTTAAGGCCACAGAACCCGCAACAGAGGAAACTGAAGACGAAGAAGAAACAGACGCTAATGCAAATGGTAGCAGTAGCGCTATTAGCCATGCCCTGGATAGCAAAGCACAAGTAGCCGATGAGGTGCCCGACTTTGTGGCTGAACAAATGCAGGCTAACAAAAGCCTTGAAACGTCAACCTCGCCCGACATTTTAGACATGGAAGAGGTTAAACGTACATTGGGCAACAAAATGCCACAATTTCTGCAAAAGCCCGTTCAAGAAGTTGCAGAAAAGGCAAATACTAATAATCCGAATAATGAAGACGGTTTTATTATAACCAAAGATATCCCCGTATTTTTTGAAGGAACAGAATTGAATGTGCCATCTGAGCACAATGATTATTCAAATACGCGACCTAACAGCGAATTTGAGAATCGTCCAAAATTCAGACGTTTCAAGGACGACCCCATGATGCAGGAGTTCAATGGCTCGAAACCTGCACCGGCCGTTGCCGACAACAAAACATTCTACCAACCAGAACTGCCACAGCCAACCGACCACTTGCTTGACGGCCGCGGTGTGCTCGAAATCGTACCCGAAGGTTTTGGCTTCTTAAGGTCATCTGATTACAACTACCTTGCTTCGCCCGATGATATTTATGTATCACCCGCACAAATCAGACAATTGGGTCTGAAACCTGGAGATGTGGTTGAAGGCAAAGTAAAGATACCACGCGACGGAGAGAAGTTCTTTGCCCTGATGGATATAGAACGAATAAACGGACTTAAGCCATCTGATGTGCGCGACCGTATTTCGTTCGAACATCTCGTACCTTTGTTTCCTGATGAGAAATTCAACCTCTGCTCTGGAACCAACGACAGCATATCATGCCGCATTGTCGACCTCTTCACACCTATCGGCAAGGGACAACGTGCTCTGATTGTGGCACAACCTAAGACTGGTAAGACAATGCTCATGAAGGACATTGCCAATGCTATTGCCCACAATCACCCGGACACCTACTTGATGATGCTGCTCATTGACGAACGCCCCGAGGAAGTTACGGACATGATGCGCACCGTTAAAGCCGAAGTTATTGCCTCTACCTTCGACGAACCTGCTGCACGCCACGTGAAGATTGCCGGCATTGTGCTTGACAAAGCGAAACGTATGGTTGAGTGTGGACACGACGTGGTCATATTCCTTGACTCCATCACACGCCTGGCGCGTGCCTATAACACGGTTGCACCTACCTCGGGCAAGATACTTTCGGGTGGTGTCGATGCCAACGCCTTACAGAAGCCCAAACGTTTCTTTGGTGCGGCACGTAATATCGAGGGCGGAGGTTCCCTCACCATTATTGCTACCGCTCTGATTGACACGGGCTCTAAAATGGACGAAGTGATCTTTGAAGAGTTCAAGGGTACTGGTAACATGGAATTGCAACTTGACCGCGCACTGGCTAACAAGCGCATATTCCCTGCAGTTAATATTGTTGCTTCATCAACCAGACGAGACGATTTGTTGCAAGACGAATTAACGCGCAAACGTATGTGGATCTTGCGCAACTACATTGCTGACATGAATGCTCTTGAAGCCATGAACGATGTCAAGAAACGACTGGAAGGCACAAAAGACAATGTAGAGTTCATTGCATCAATGAATGGGTGATAGCACTGAAAACCAACAATTATCCTTATTATAAATAGGCTGGCGGTTTACCCCGCAGCAATATATTATAAACTACCGTTTCGCGGCCTTGGCAATAATCTGCCAAGGCCGCGAAAAGTTATATTACATATTATTTATCCAATAGAACTCCCCCTATCACGCCTTTGGCGAAAAGACTATTTTGTTTTACTATTTGAAAATTGAAACGTGAAACACACAAAAGCAGTACTTACAACACCAGTCGCATTTGCAAAGAATGCCTTTTTTCAATAACTTTGCAGCAAAACAGAATATCATGACAATAGAAGAATATTTTTACTTAGAGCATTATCTTGAGCACTATGCTATAATATTCGGAAATAATGACATGAAATCATTATTTAACGAAGTTGACGAATACCACTATTTCCTATTTAAGAATACTGAACAAATATCTTTTGAAGAAGGCAAGAGCAAAGTTGAATATTTCTACAACAAGGCTCAACCTTTTGAGTATTGGCCAAAGCCTACTTTTAGAATAGATGACCCCAAACCTTTTGCTTAGCTCCTCCATCGTTAAATGTTATAGTATAAATACCCCTTAGAACAAATTGTTATGAACAAGATAGATTACAACCAAATTGCCTTATCAAAAGCAAAGGAACTCGGGTACGATACTATCCGATATTGTGGAGAACGCAATGGCAGAAAATATTATCGTTTAGCAAAAACATCTTTAATTGGGAAAAAATACGGGTTACCCCAATATATAAAAATCTCACGTAATGGAGGTTCTATTGTATTTGTTAAGGATTTACAAGAAACAATGTGGGCTATTGGCCAAGAAAACACATTATATGATCTTTGATATATACTTTCGTACTTGGGATATTGATTATAAGTTTGGACTTAAAGACCGAATGTGATGTTACACTTACTTTGGCGGTGGAGTCATTCAGTTCTTTGAAGAATTGAGATGTAAAACGCACAAGAGCATTTATTGCAACGCCTATCGCATTTGCAAGGAATGCCTTTTTTCAATAACTTTGCAACAAAACAGAATGTTATGAGCAAGATTGATTACTATAAGATAGCCTTAGATAAGGCTAAAGAAATGGGATATGATGCAATTCTTAACGCAGGAGAACGTGATGGGTGGCATTACTTTGGTTTAGTAAGTTATATGCTCATAGGGCATAAACTTGGGAAGCCTGATTTTTTGAAAATTTCAGATAATGGAAATGACATAGCTATGGCCGAAGGCTGGGATGAAATAGGATGGGCTATACATCAAGCAAAAATATTAAATGTTCATTAAGCATATTGTTCAAGACGTTTATATAGAACATCATTTTATCAACTTTCAATATTCCTATAGTTTTAACATCACCTAAAGCACTAATATTTAAGGAGTCACCGATTTGTGCATCATAAATTAAAAGTTTATTATCAAAGGCTCTTTCTGCTGTAAACACATGACCTTTCCATTCATCGTAATTTATCCCCATGTGATAGTGTTCTGTTACATGCATTTGCTTTGAAGCACTGTTTGATAATTTGTCAAGCCTTGTATAATGTCTGCCGTTGTGTTTTAGCGTTTTACCAGGCAGCAATAATTTTATATATAAAACGTGTATTTCGAGTTTATTACGATTAAGAAAAGAAAGCCCGAAGTCCAGTTTCGCGGGACTTCGGGCATGATAATTATGCTATTTGGAGTTTAACAACAGGGTTTATATACCCCTCTCAAAACTGCGACGCTATCAAATAAGTCAATAGCGATGCTATGTAGGCAAATATTGTTGTGTAAGCGGCTGTAAATGTAGCCCATTTCCAACCACCACTTTCATTTTTAATTGCCGTAATTGTAGCCACACAAGGAAAATAGAACAGTATAAACACCAAGTATGCAAGAGCTGAAGCTGGCGTCATATTCTGCCGCAATACTTGAGACAGGTGCGTATCAGTTGAAGCACTGTCGGCATCTACATCTTCACCCGCATACATTACGGCCAAAGTACTTACCACCAGTTCTTTAGCACCAACACCTGACAATATACCAACACTCATTTTCCAATCGAAGTGCATAGGCTGCATGACAGGCGCTACAAACTGTCCTATTCTTTGCAAATACGATGGTGATGTTTGTGTTTCTGCTACCGTCACTTCATGTTGCGGTGATGCTGCAGCACGACCGTTCTCAACAATTTCAGTACTCTGCGTTGGCACTACATTGTCCGTTTCGGTTGAATGTGGGAAATAGCTCAATGCCCAAATAATCAGAGAGAACACCAAAATAATACCGCCCATCTTTTGCAGATACTGACGGCCTTTTTCCCAAGTATGAATGAGTACTGATTTGGCTGTCGGCATACGGTAAGGAGGCAACTCCATAACAAAGGGCAAATCCTCACCCTTCATTAAAAAACGACTAAACACCCGGGCCATCAATATAGCTGCCAAGATGCCCAAGGCATACAATCCCAACATAACCCATGCGCCGTAGAGCGGGAAGAATGCGCCAACCAGCACCACATATATAGGTATGCGCGCAGAACACGACATAAATGGCGTAATCAGCATTGTGATAAGTCGGCTTTTCGGGTTTTCAATCGTACGCGTAGCCATTATGGCTGGCACATTACACCCAAAGCCCATTACCATTGGTATGAACGATTTGCCATGCAACCCCATGCGGTGCATGAGTTTGTCCATGATAAAAGCCGCTCGTGCCATGTAGCCAGAGTCCTCAAGAATTGAGATAAACAAGTAAAGAATCATGATATTGGGCAAGAACACTATCACGGCTCCTACCCCACTTATTGCGCCATCGACAATCATGTCCTTCAGCACGCCATCAGGCATGGCATACTTTACAAAAGCCGACACTTGACTCACCAACCAGTCAATCCAGTCCATCGGGTAAGCACCAACTTGAAAAGTAATGTAGAAAATAAGGAACAATACTGCAAAGAATAACGGAAATCCCAAATAACGATTAGTCACCACCGCGTCAATCTTTTCCGTAACAGTTTTACCAGGCCTCCCAACATGAGGTTGGAATGTCTCCTTCAATGCACCTTGTATAAATCCATATTTTGCATCGGTTATGGCATTATCGGGCGTGTCGTGCAATGTGTCCTTGATGCGCTTGGTCTCCTCAAAGCGCACAGCCACTAATTCGTCGTGCTGCGGCAAGGTCTCTACCAAGTGCTGAGCCTCGCTGTCTCCTTCAAGGAACTTGATAGCCAAATAACGTGTAGAATACTTTGATCGAAGATCCTGATTTTTCTGAAAAACATACTTTATACGGTCAATACTATGCTCAAGCTCCTTACCATGGTTGACGTGTATATGACGCTCAAGTGCCGTATCGCCCATATTTTCGTACACAGCAACAACCTTTTCAAACAAGTCGCGCACACCTTTGCCTGTACGTGAAATGGTCGGTACCATTGGCACCCCTAACAGACTGCCAAGTTGCTTGTAATCAAGCTTGTCGCCACTATGCTGCAACTCATCATACATATTAAGAGCTATCACCATTCGCTGGTGCATGTCAATAAGTTGTGTCGTCAGGTACAAGTTGCGCTCAAGATTTGAACTGTCCACTACGTTTATCACAATATCGGGCGTATCGTCTATCAAGTGGCGTCGTACATAAAGCTCTTCGGGCGAATAAGCCGACAATGAGTATGTGCCAGGCAAGTCTACCAAGCGGAAATGATAGGTTTTGTCCTCAAAGCCCTCAGCATCTTTCTGGCTACAAGTGCTGCCTATGCCACATGAGGCGCAATTATCAGCACACTTACCCAAATTATCATGAAAGATCTCCATTTCGCCCTTTTCATTGCGGCGCACCTTAACGGTCATATCCATAAAGCCCTCTTTGGCATCAACCGTCACCCCACTATAGTTTCCTACGTGTTCATGTCCACCCGAAGCCATGTTGAATAATGAAGTCTTGCCACAATTAGGGTTGCCGACCAAGGCTACATTGATAACACGACGCTTGTCTGCCGCCATGCTTTCCATACGACGTGACAATTGCATACGCACTTCCTCGCTTTCGTCCGAACCTGATTCGAGCGCTTTCAAATTCTCACCGTGGCGCAGGCGGGCATCATTCACGGCCTCGGTTTCGCTAATAACCTCAACGAGTTTTGCCTCTTCACGACGCAGCGAAATTTTGTAACCCATAATTTCGTATTCAATGGGGTCGCGCAAAGGAGCATTAAGTATAACCTTTACCGTTTTACCTTTCACAAATCCCATTTCAACAATGCGCTTGCGAAAACCGCCGTGTCCGGCTACTTTCACTATCACGCCCCTTTCACCGGTATGTAAATCAGAAAGTTTCATCAATAATTTATTTTATTCTTTATTCAAGATGCAAAAGTACAACCTTATGCACAAAAAAGCAATACCCACAAATAGGTAATCATGCGTTTACTTACAAGCTATTTCGCTTGCTTCAGCCTCCTCCCCGTTTTACAGACATTAGGAAGGATGCTACATAAGATATTGAACATTTTCAAGTATACCATAACGCCCCGATGATGCAGAGAATGTGAAAAGCACTGACCTAACTATCTTCAGCATCATGCTCATCATTCTATCTGCACCATCGGGGCATTTCGTTTTCATTAGCATGCTCACGCCATCACGCAAGCCCTACTGCTATTCTTCACTCTCCACCTCTACCACACGAGTAACCTTACGCTTTACTACAGCGCCTGTAGCCAGGGCCGCGCCCTTAAAGATTTCATTTTTGCGATCTATAGTAAATGAACGGAATTTGCCTGAAACACGGGCGAGTTTGGTTCCGTTCTTGGTGAGAGCAGCTTCGTCTGTTATCCAATTCTCCGCACGACGGTCATCGTTAAATTCACCAGCTGTCACTTCGGGGTCATAACGGTAGTGCAAACGACGCATTGTCACATCAAATTGCCCATCAGTCACATGGAAAACGAGTTGATAATAAAAACGCACACGGTGTATTTGCCAATTTGTACGCTTAAAATACATGTATTCCTCTATGCTGGCAGCTATTATGCCGCTATCCGGACTTACCTCGGTTATACGTGCCTGCGGCAACTGTTCCTCGCCATCAACCAATTCGCGCTGCACATAATTGCGCAAGGAATCCATCAATGCAGCCTTCGACTTGTTCTTTACATAATATGTTTTGTCAAACTGCACATAGCCATTGACCACAGGCACAGCACCTGTTAAGTAGATAGAGGGATTTACTCTGCCACGCGAATTTTGTGCCATAACACACGATGGCAACAGCATGAGCATAAAATAAAGAAGTACTTTTTTCATAACCTTATTAACTTGTTTGCCTTGCAAAGTTAACGCAAGCACACTTACACGCAAAACAAAAGAGCGAATAATTTAGCAACGGACAAAAAACCAGCACACAAATAAATCCCACCTCCTTGCAAATACAAAGAGATGGGAATTTATATTTAGTCTTCAAAAAGATGACGACCTAACGTAATTACTTGCTCAAATAAGCATCAATCTGCTGTGCTGCCTTGCGTCCGCCTGCAATGCAGCGTACCACCAAACTTGCACCTGTTGCTGCATCACCAGCAACGAATACGTTTTCGGCGAATTTGGGTTGTTCGGGACGAAGGAAGCCCATGGCAAGAAATACGATGTCACATTCAATAGTCTCCTTTTTACCCGTTGGCACCATGATTGGTCTGCCACCATCGGGATTAGGTTTCCATTCAACCTCTTCAACCTCGGCACCGCACACACGATTGTCCTTTGTTCCTATAAACTTGTTGGTAGTGAGCAACCAACGGCGCTCACACCCTTCCTCGTGGCTTGACGATGTTTTGAGCACCACTGGCCACTGTGGCCAAGGCGTATTGGGATTTGAGCCAACTGGTGGTTTGGGCATAATTTCGATTTGTGTAACGCTAACTGCACCTTGACGATGCGACGTTCCTATACAATCCGAACCAGTGTCGCCACCGCCAATTACGAGTACACGTTTGCCCTTGGCCGTAACACGTTCCTTGGCCGAGAATGTTTGCCCAGCCAGCACACGATTTTGTTGTGACAGAAGTTCGAGTGCAAAATGCACGCCTTTCAAGTCACGTCCAGGCACCTTCAAATCACGCGCAGTGGGAGTACCCGTACAAATGCAATAAGCATCGTAGCCTGCGGGCAACTTTTCAACGTCAACCGGAGTGTTGGTCTTAAACGTGATGCCCTCTGCTTGCATCACTTTGATACGGCGGTCGATGACCGTTTTCTGCAATTTGAAGTTAGGAATGCCGAAACGTAACAAACCGCCAGGATATTCATCCTTCTCATAAACCGTTACCTCGTACCCACGATGATTTAGCTGGTTAGCCGCAGCCAAGCCCGCAGGACCCGAACCGATAACAGCCACCTTTTTGCCATTGCGCTCAAACTTGCGCGGCTGTACGTATCCCTCGCGAAAAGCTGCTTCGATAACAGAGCATTCATCCTCGCGAATGGTGACGGGGGCATTCATAGACAACTTAAGCACACAACTTTTTTCGCACAATGCTGGGCAAATGCGGCCCGTAAATTCGGGAAAATCATTCGTAGCGGTAAGTATTTCGTATGCCATCTTCCATTCACCCTTGTAAATGGCATCTTGAAATTCGGGCGGACGATTGCCAAGCGGACAAGCCCAATGGCAAAAAGGCACACCGCAATCCATGCAGCGCGATGCCTGCAAACGGCGGTCACTTGTATTAAGTGTTTGTTCAACTTCACCAAAATCGGCTATACGCTCATGAATAGGGCGATAACCTGCATCTTGACGAGGAACAGTGAGAAAAGCTTTAGGATTTCCCATGATTTTATCGTATATATTTTTGCCCTCGAAAGATTACTTCACTTGAAGGCTGAGGCGAACTGGCATGACGTTGGTTCACTACTGCAACAGCCATGGTCAGTTTGCCTTGTATATTGACATATTATGTTAATAATCTCTTTGTACTTCAGCAATCTTTTGCTGCAACTTGCGCATCTGTTCCTCTGCAAGCACACGCTTGTACTCAATGGGAGTAACCTGAATAAAGTCGTCAACATAACGATTCCAGTCGTCGAGCATGGTACGAGCCAACTGCGAGCCTGTGTAAAGGTAGTGCTGCCTGATCAGTTCGTGCAATTCCTTACGTGAAGCGGAGTTCTCTATGAGCGAGAGTTCTACCATTTCCATGTTGCAGAAGTAGTCGAAATTGTGGTTCTTGTCCCAAACGTATGCCACACCACCACTCATACCAGCGGCAAAGTTGCGACCTGTCTCGCCAAGCACTACTACACGTCCACCGGTCATATATTCACAACAGTGGTCGCCGACTCCCTCAACTACGGCTATTGCGCCAGAGTTTCGTACAGCAAAGCGTTCACCGGCCATACCATTGATGTAGACTTCACCACTCGTTGCACCATACAACAATGTATTACCTGCAATGGTGTTGGCCTCGGCATTGAAACTTGAACGTACTGGCGGCATAACAGCGATGCGGCCACCACTAAGGGCCTTGCCAAGGTAATCATTAGCTTCGCCCTCAAGTTTGAAATTGATACCATGCGTAAGGAAAGCGCCAAAACTTTGACCTGCTGAACCCTTGAACTTTATATTGATAGTTTCGTCGGGCAGACCATTCTGACCATACTTAGATGCTACCGCACCTGAAAGCATGGCACCTACCGAGCGATCTGTATTGGCTATGGCATACTCGAGCGACACCTCCTTCTGGTTATCAATAGCTTCGGCAGCAGCCTTTATGATAGCTTGGTCGAGCACGGTGTCAATATTGTGATGCTGTGCTGTAACGTGGTGTATGGCAGCAGTGCTATCTATACGATGGAGCAAACGGCCAAATTCGAGCGTCGATGCCTTTGAACCATCATTTGGCTTGCGCACACTGATAAGGTCGGCGCGACCAACAATGTCGTTAAAGTGGCGGTAGCCCATTTCTGCCAAATACTCACGCACCTCCTGTGCAAGGAAACGGAAGTAATTAACTACGTACTCGTAATGACCACGGAAATGTTCACGCAATTCGGGATTTTGTGTGGCCACACCAACAGGACAGGTGTTTGCATGACACTTACGCATCATGACACAGCCCAACACGATCAATACTGTTGTACCGAAAGCAAACTCTTCGGCACCTAACAATGCCATGGCTATGATATCACGGCCTGTTTTGATTTGTCCATCAGTCTGCAAGCGCACCTGACCACGCAAACCATTTAATACAAGCGTTTGCTGCGTTTCTGAAAGTCCAATTTCAGGCGATATACCAGCATAACGCATCGAAGAGGCGGGTGATGCACCAGTACCACCCTCGGCGCCCGAAATAACTATCAAGTCAGCCTTAGCCTTTGCCACACCGGCAGCAATGGTACCAACACCGCTCTCGGCTACGAGCTTAACACTGATTTGGGCCTTCGGATTGACATTTTTCAAATCGAAGATGAGCTGTGCCAAATCCTCAATTGAATAAATATCGTGATGAGGCGGAGGAGAAATCAATGAAATACCCGGTATAGAATGACGAGTTTTGGCAATAATCTGGTTTACCTTATAACCTGGCAACTGTCCACCTTCACCCGGCTTTGCTCCCTGAGCCACCTTGATTTGAATTTCTTCAGCATTTACCAAATATTCTGTGGTTACGCCAAATCGGCCTGAGGCAATCTGCTTTGTCTTGCTGCTTAACGATATGCCGTCAAACTGTTCGTGGAAGCGTTCATTATCCTCGCCACCCTCGCCAGTATTGCTTCGAGCGCCCAATTTATTCATGGCCAAGGCCAAAGCTTCATGAGCTTCCTTGCTGATGGCACCAAACGACATGGCACCAGTCACAAAGTGTTTTACGATATCATCAACCGATTCTACCTCGTCAATTGGAATAGGATTTTTCTTGAACTCAAAGAAATCACGCAAGAATATGGGGCTTGGTTTCTCATCAACCGAACGAGTAAATTCTTTGAATTTCTTGTAGCTTCCCAAACGTGTTGCCAACTGCAAAGTCGAAATAGTTTCAGGATTCCAAGCATGCTTTTCGCCATCCTTGCGATAGCTGAACAAACCGGCATACGGAAGCAAGCCTTCCAATTCACGATCTGCATAGTCGGGGGCATAACCCTCATCGTGAAATTTTGCGTAATCACGGGCTATCTGATCAAGATGCACACCCCCCACTGTACCTGCCGGTGTACCGAAATAGGTGCGCAACAGTTCATCGCTCAAACCAATGGCCTCGAAAATCTTGGCTCCACGGTATGAGCGCAAGGTGCTGATACCCATTTTTGAAAGAACCTTGTACAGACCCTTACAAATAGCCTTTATATAGTTTTTCTCTGCCGTTTCGTAATTCATCTGCACCTCGCCGCGCTTTACCAAATCGTCAAGTACAGCAAAGGCCATATAAGGATTGATGGCACTTGCGCCATAGCCAATAAGCAAGGCTGCATGCATCACCTCACGCGTTTCACCGCTCTCAACCACAAGCGCCGTCTCCATACGTTTTTGTACCGATATAAGGTAATGATGCACGGCACTAACCGCGAGCAAAGATGGTATGGCTGCATGTGTTTCGTCTACACCGCGGTCTGAGAGTATGATATAATTTATGCCATCATTCACGCTCTGCTCCGCCATGTGACAAAGATTGTCGAGAGCTTCCTTCAAACCTTCGGCACCCTTCGATGCTTCAAACACCATTGGCAGTTTGATGGTGTTAAATCCCTTATAGCGAATGTTACAAAGAATATCGAGCTGACGGTTTGTCAATATAGGCTGAGGCAAACGTACCATTTTGCAATGGCTCTCATTGGGCGACAGAATATTCATGCCCACTGCGCCTACATACTCCGTGAGCGACATGACGAGTTCCTCACGAATCGGATCTATGGCCGGATTGGTAACCTGGGCAAACTGTTGACGGAAATAATTGAACAATGACTGCGGACGATCTGATAGCACGGCAAGCGGTGTATCATCACCCATAGAGGCTATCGGCTCGCTGCCATTAGTGGCCATAGGGGTGATGGTGCGCTCCACGTCTTCGCGTGTATAACCAAATATGCGCAAGTGCTTGTCAAACTGCTCAACCGTGTTTTCTACCTTTCGGCCACTTTTCAGCATATCAAGTTCTATACGATTTGCCGACAACCACTGACGGTAAGGGTGTGCCGTGGCCAAACGATCCTTCAACTCGCCATCATAATAAATATTGCCCTCCTGCGTATCTATCAGCAGAATTTTGCCAGGTTGCAAACGGCCCTTTTCCTTTATTTCAGAAGCCTCAAAACCTATCACGCCTGCCTCTGACGCCACCACCATGGTGTTATTCTTGGTTATTAAATAACGAGCCGGACGCAAACCATTACGGTCAAGCATACCGCCCGCAAAACGGCCATCGCTGAACAACAATGCAGCCGGGCCGTCCCACGGCTCCATCAAAATAGAATGGTATTCATAGAATGCTTTAAGATCCTCAGAAATGGGGTTCTTGTCATTAAAGCTCTCCGGCACCAACATGGCCATGGCATGAGGCAAGCTTAAGCCCGACATAACCAGGAACTCAAGCACATTGTCAAGCGAAGCCGAGTCGCTCATGTTGGGCTGTATGATGGGGCGGATATCCTTTATATTGCCAAGCGTTTGAGTTGAAAGCACAGACTCACGTGCTTCCATCCACGCACGATTGCCACGAATGGTGTTAATCTCGCCATTATGCGCCAACAAGCGGAAGGGCTGTGCCAGTCCCCATGTAGGGAACGTGTTTGTAGAGAAACGTGAGTGAACAATTGCAAGTCCACTGGTAAAGTAAGGCTGTGTCAAGTCTGGGTAATACTCACGCAACTGCGTGGAAGATAGCATACCCTTATACACAATATTCTTTGACGAAAGCGAACAAATATAGAAGTTCTTATTATCAATACGACGCTCTACCTTTTTACGAACGATGTACAGTTTGCGTTCAAGAGTTTCGGGAGTTGCACCCGTTATAAACACTTGTTTTATTGCGGGTTCTGTAGCAAGTGCCTCCTCGCCCAATATGTCAGAATTGGTAGGAACAGTGCGCAAATGCATGAGCGATAACCCCTCACGCTCTATTTCTTCAATAAAAATACTGAGTATCTGTTCTTGCTCTGCGGCATCCTTTGGCAGAAATACCAAGCCAGTACCATAATTGCCCTTTTCAGGAACAGGAATGCCTTGCAGCAAAATAAACTCGTGAGGTATTTGCAGCATGATGCCCGCACCATCACCAGTTTTGTTGTCTGCGCCCTCGGCACCGCGGTGCTTCATGTTTTCAAGAACCTTCAAAGCAGAATCAACCAATTCATGGCTTTTCCCTCCATGAATGTTGACTATCATGCCTACGCCGCAAGCGTCGTGCTCGTTCTCAGCGCGATAAAGCCCTTCGTTAAAATTGTCTTGTTTATGCATAGCGTCCTCGTATTGTGTTTTTATGCGTGTGACTTATTCATATTGTTGTTACTTGCCTATATTACAATGCAAAATGCCAATGGTTTGCGCTTGATTGCATGGCATATTTGCTTGTCGTCATGCAAAGATAATGACTTATCTTTCAAAATAACGCATTATGCACGAATAATTTCATAATAACAGATATTATACATATTATAATTACATTTTGTAAGATAAAATGCACAATATTCGCATTTATGTCACACAACACTGTCCAAGTGCATCAGCCATTATGATGCGTTCCCAAGCAGTTGCTTGACATATCTGTAACCGCAAGTTCGGAATGGCATTGTAATATACACGAGACTTAATAGAATACTAACATGTATATTACAATACCACTCCGAACTAGCGGTTACACATAAAAATATTTCTCACCAAGAGAAATATTAAGCCTTCAAGTCCCTTTACAAGCTGGAACATGCTCTATCGAGTTTTACCAGACAATCGATAAATTCATAGGCAAACAAATCTCAACATTCGTTTATCGGCCAACAAGACCTACCAGCACATTATAGTTATATAAGCAGTAAGGGAAACACAACAGCCTCTACTTTACAGCATGGTGCTTTTTCTCTTCCTGCTGCTCTACCTCCTTTACCTTACGGAACAAGTCGGAAGCAAATATGAAATTGTTGAGTAATTCATTGCTTGATGACACGACATCATCTTTTGTCCCCTCCCACTCATTGTGTCCTTGATAGATAAACAAAATGTGCTCACCAATGCCCATCACAGAGTTCATGTCATGCGTATTGATTATTGTGGTTGTGTTAAACTCTTTGGTTATGTCATGTATCAACTCGTCAATAACCAAAGAGGTTTTAGGGTCCAAGCCTGAATTTGGCTCGTCGCAGAACAAGTATTTGGGGTTCAGGGCAATGGCTCGCGCAATAGCCACACGCTTTTGCATACCGCCCGAAATCTCACCTGGATACTTTGCACCGGCATCTGTTAAATTGACGCGATCAAGACAGAATTGTGCACGACGTACACGTTCCTTATAACTGTCATTTGAAAACATGTCGAGTGGGAACATCACATTCTCAAGCACCGACATAGAATCGAACAACGCCGCATTTTGAAAAATCATACCCATTTCACGACGTAGCATGGCGCGCTCGCGCTTTGTCATCTGCATAAAACTGCGGCCATCGTAAAGCACATCGCCCTCGGTGGGCTCAAACAACCCCACAATGTTCTTAATCAGCACTGTTTTGCCCGAACCGCTTTGACCAATGATAAGATTGGTCTTGCCACTGTCAAATGTTGAGGTTATCCCTTTCAACACCTCCTTGCCATCAAACGACTTATGTAAATTCTTAATTTCAATCATGAGAGTAATTGTGTAAGGAATAAATCAGAAAACAATATGAGCATAGAGCACGACACCACGGCATTGGTGCTTGCCTTTCCCACCTCAATACTTCCACCTTCGACATTATAACCATAAAATGAAGACACACTCGAAATGATAAATGCAAAGAATAGCGATTTAATCACTCCCATCCAGAAAAACCATTGTGTGAAAGAGTGCTGAAGACCAGCCGTTAAATCGGACGGTGTAATGATATGGCCAATATAAGCTGTGGCATACGCACCTATTATACCACTAAAGGTGCTGAACACAACCAAGAGTGGCATGATAGTGACAAGCCCCGTGATTTTGGGCAAAATCAAGAACGAAGCCGGGTTGACCCCCATTATCTCCAGTGCATCAATCTGCTGCGTAGTGCGCATAGTTCCTAATTCGGAGGCGATGTTTGACCCAACCTTGCCCGACAAAATAAGACACATGATACTCGATGAGAACTCAAGCAACATGATTTCGCGTGTGACATACCCCGACACCCATAGCGGCATCCAAGGGCTCTGTATGTTCAACTTTATCTGAATGCAAATCACTGCACCGATAAAGAACGATATGAGCAATACAATACCTATGGAGTCGACACCAAGCTGCACCATCTCCTTTATATACTGCTTTAAGAACATACGCATGCGTTCCGGGCGCGAAAATGTTCGTCCCATCAACATGAGGTAACGCCCGAAGGCATTCAAGAACTTTGCTATTATCATCTTATTATTTTCTTTTCGTTTTTGCTACTTATATCTCTACTTATCCTCAGTTTTGCGCAGTGCTTCCGGTCTTAAGTTTCCGTTGGCATCGAACAGCCCATAAGTTGTACGCAGTACGCGGAACTCTGTACGTCGGTTCAAGGCATTACAAACTTCTTGCTGGTCTGCCGGCAACTTTAATATGTACGGCACACTCAATGTGTCGTTTTCATGTAAGAAGGGATAAGTTTCCGTCAGCTTTTTATTCACCACCTTGGGCATCTCCTTGCCATACCCCTTTGCGGTCAAGCGGTCAGACGCTATACCATGTTCTGTCAGGTAGCGCACCACGCTCTCTGCACGTCGCTGCGACAATTTCAAGTTGTACTCTGCATTACCGCGATAATCGCAATGAGCCGCAAGTTCGATTGTCACATTAGGATTTTCATTAAGCATTTTAACCAAGCGGTCAAGCGCCTCGCGCGAATTATCGGTGAGGGTGGCCTTGTCAAACTCATAGAACACATTACGCACCAGTACAGGAGAACTGATACTCGGCAATGGGAATTGCAACACATGCTGCTTTTCAACCTCAGTTGTGTCGGCACGCAACTCGTTGCAAACGTTCAGATATCCTTGACACGTGGCCAATATCAGATAGCTAACCCCAGGATTGAGAGGTTTCACAAATGAGCCATCAGAAAGGACGCCAATCTTTTCGTTTGTACCATCACTGCCTACCATATATACGACGGCCGCAGGCAATTCGTACCCATCTTGCTCATACACCCAGCCTTTTACACTCTGCAGTACCTCAGGATATGAGAATTCATATATTTTGTCCCAACCTCGCCCACCTGTTGCCCGGTTTGACGAGAAAAAACCCCTATTATGTACGCCCTCGAATGTCATGCCAAAGTCGTCACCATTTGAATTTATAGGCGAAGGCAGATGCTCAACCTTCCATTCGTTTGATATGGTGTCCTCCTTTGCACGATAGATGTCAAGGCCACCCATATTATTGGCGTGTCCGTCACTTGAGAAATATAGCTCGCCTGAGGGACGGCATGTCGGAAAACATTCGTTGCCAGCTGTATTGATGGCCGGACCGAGATTTTCTAAGCGCCCCATGCCATGCTTGCCACCAATTTCTATACGCCACAAATCTAAACCGCCTTGACCACCCGGCATGTCCGACGAGAAATACAACCATCGTCCGTCAGGAGAAACTGCGGGGTGTGCAAACGAGGACAGCGTGTCATTAGAAATCTTGACTTGCACAGGCTTGCTCCATTTGGCATCAGTACGCTGCGAACTCCAAATTTCAGCCATTCGGGGATAAGAAGGATCGGTGCGACACACTGTAAAATACATCGTTTTTCCGTCCTGTGTAAAGGCACAAGCACCTTCGTCGTTCTCGGTATTTACATCTCCCTCCACAGCCTCAGCCACTTTCCACTTGCCTTTTTCGTCTTTCTTGGAGAAAAATATGTCACCGTTCTTAATGCCTGTAATGCTGCTAATATCCCCCTTTGCCTGCTGACGCGTTGACGTAAAATACAACTGTTGCGCATCAACGCCCATATAAGCCGGACTAAAGTCTGAACGCGAGCTATTAAACAAAGTAGCCAACTTGACACTATAGGCTGAACCTGTCTGTTTGACAGAGGGAGCAGTAAGGCAATCGTTAATACCTTGTTCTGCGCGCAAATCGCCAGGAAAGGAATCGGCATAAGCCCTATAAGCATTTTCCGCTCCCTTATAATTGCCCTGCTGACGAAGCATATCGCCCAAATACAAATAGGTTAAAGTATCTTTTACACCATAACGAGCAGCATTTTGAAATGCACCGACTGCTCTGGCCACATTGCCATAGCGTCTGTAAGCATCACCCATCTTATAGGCTACGAACCCACGTCTTTTCTTGTCTGTAGCCGGGGTTTGTCCATAAGCCCGTTTATATTGCGCTGCAGCTTCGGCATATTCGCCAAGTGCAAGTGCGGCATCGCCCCTCTTTATTGATTTCTCCGCACTGCCACACCCTGACAATACCATCAGCAGAAAGATACAGCACAAAACTGCGCCTATTATATTGTTTTTGTATTGTTGCATTATTTATGTCGTATGAAATTTTTGCAAAGATAGTGCAAGGTGAACGCAGAGATGCAAGTTTACTTGCAATCTTTGCTGAACCGCAGCCTATCTTATGTAAAGATAGTGCAAGGTGAGCGCAGAGATGCAAGTTTACTTGCAATCTTTGCCGAACCGCAGCCTATCTTATGCAAAGATACAACAACTAACTCAGTTGATATGAAAAATGATTTCATTTTTCGCTCATTACACCATTTATACAGCAAATAAGAACATGAGGAATGAAACATTGGTACACAATATTCGCCTACATTCAGATCAGAACTTTAGCTTTCCGATTATGCGGAGTGGCATACTTACCATGTGAAGTGTAGACATACTATATGCACGCGGACACATAATGTCGTTTACCTTCTCGTTTTTTGTTTATGACATTTTTGTCTACACTCTGCACTTTTGCGCATAATACAATGATATTCAATATGTTATACAGTGTATACACAAAGCCTTTTCATATACACTCTTGTCTGCGCCCGTCAGCAGATAAAGTTTACTCGCTTGTGCCAGGGCGTCGAAACAGCATAGGGGGAGAGGAACTCCTGTTAGTCCGACATTTTTTTCTGTCTCCCTATACCGAAATGACACGCTGCCAGTGCAAGTAATTGCACATGGTAGTTCAGACAGTGCAGACACCAACATTTCAAGTGTAGACAAGTGTAGATAGCATCGCCGAAGTGCATACAAAAATCAACGTTACCTACACACCATAACACGCTCTTATTCAAGCATTTAAGAGCTTTAGTGCAGAGTGCAGACAATTTACGCAAAAAGTGCATGTAATATAGATAACGTGGTGCAAAGGAGTGTGACACCTGCACATTTTTATGGACATAACTTATACAACACTCCCTTCGACTTTATTATCATCAACGTGCAATATAGTTTTGCTCATGCGCACCATTATATTGATCCACAGTCCATTTATTTCACACCATATACCCACTTAGGGCATACAGATTCTGAAGGGGAAAATGCCCAAAAAAGCATGGCATTGTTTTGTTTATATGCTTCGTTGATGTAATTTTGCACAATTAAAAGAACGAGACACACATTTTGCAAGTTTCGAACCAAGCATTTAATAAAACAACATAACATGGAACAACAAACCACAGGCACAGTCAGCTCCAACGACAGTGCACAACCCTCTAATGTGGCAGACGGTCAGCAACCCACTAATGGAACCGCTGCTCAAGACATGGCTCAAGCACCAGCTTCACAGCCGAAGAACAACAAAAAACGAAATTGGATTATCGCAACGATTGTCATTTTGCTACTTATTATAGGTGGCGCATCGTACTATATCATTTCGAGCAATGCCGCATCGCAAGAGGAAATGGCATACGAAGTGCTCGAAAACAATGACAACCCGCAAGACTACAGAGATTTCTTGGAAAAATACCCGAACAGCGAGCATGCCAACGAAGTGCGTCAACGCTTAAACACACTTGAAGCAATGCTTTCAAAATGGCAGAGTATTTCCTTGTCTGACAACGTAAATGACTTCATAAACTTTAAGAATACATACTCAGATATACAATACGGACGCCTGTGCGATATCAAAATAGACTCACTTGATTATATCACAGCTCAGAAGCTCGGTACGCCTGAGGCATTTCAACGCTATCTTGACGCACACCCCGACGGCCGATATGCCTCAGAAGCCTCAATTGCTCAAGGCACATTGCGCGACCAAGAAGTTAGCGATGATGAGCGTATACAGATCATGAACATCGTGACGGATTTCTACAATGGTTTTGCAGCACAAGACGAGAGCAAAATATGTACTAACATTGCCTCGACAATGAAAACATTCCTGCACCAGCACAATGCAAGTAAGGCAACCGTACTCAGCACTATTCAAGGTATGTTTAATGAGCACATTCAGAGTGTTCAGTTCACTGTCAACCGCGACTTTCAAATAAAGAAGAACAGCAACGGAAGCTACATCGCCACATTCAGCGTGGACCAACATATTGAACGGGACAACGAAGGCAAAACCTTCGGACAATACAAATGTTCGGCCGAGATTGACCCGCAACTGCTGATTACCTCTCTGACTATGGACGAGATATCAAGACAATAATTATTTTATTACTCTAAAACATTACACTTAATATGCTGACTATCAACTCTTACGAAGAATTTGAAAAATATCTTGGGCAAGAACTTGGCAAGTCTGACTGGCTCGAAATTGACCAAGACCGCATTAACGCATTTGCCGATGCCACACTTGACCACCAATGGATACACGTTGACCCCGAGAAGGCCAAGAACGGCCCATTTGGACAAACTATTGTACATGGCTATTTGACTCTGTCATTGCTGCCCTATATGTGGGAGCAAATCATCAAGGTGAACAATCTCATGATGATGGTAAACTATGGCATGGACAAGATGAAGTACGGCCAGGCCGTGTTGAGCGGCCAAAGCGTGCGCCTGGTGGCAACATTGCACAGCATAGCCAACTTGCGCGGCATCTGCAAGGTGGAAATCAAGTTCACCATCGAGATAAAAGACCAAAAGAAGCCCGCACTGTCTGGCATCGCGACATTCCTTTATCACTTTAACTAAGGCGAGGAACGCTTTCATCAATGCTGGTGGTCTGCATTATGAACACACATCTTTAAGCAAGATATCTGACATTCATAATCATCAGGCCACCAGCATTTTCACAAATCCGCTCACCTTGGCAGTAGCACTGCTCCAACTTCAGATACAAGAGTCCCGTACCATTACCATATTGAACTGGCACAAAGCGCCCCACCATTTGAACACATACTTATGGACACATACTTGACGGTAACGTCATCAGCCGAATACCAATTGACCGAAAAGCGCTCTCGTTTTTTGGGATTTGCCATGCACGTTGAGAGCGAAGATGAAGCCAAGAGTATCATAGCTGCATATAAAAAGAAATATTACGATGCACGGCACGTTTGCTACGCTTACGTCATTGGCGACGATGGCAAAACGACACGCGCAAACGATGATGGCGAACCGAGCGGAACCGCAGGCCGCCCCATTTTAGGACAGATCGTGTCGCACAACCTTACATACACCTTAGGTATTGTGGTAAGATATTTTGGTGGCGTAAAGTTAGGCACAGGGCCTTTAGGAGTTGCATATAAAACTTGCATGGGCGAGACACTAAACCTTGCCGAGTGTGAAGAAAAGATTATTACTTCGACCTTGATTGTGTCAATCCCCTACACCGACGCTGACACCGCCATGCGATTTATACGCGAAGCTGGGGCCGACATTACACAACGCGACTATGACCTTCAAGGCACAATTCTCACGGTTTCTGTACGACAAGACGACGAATGTGCCCTTCGAGACAGGCTCTCCAAAATACTGAGTCTGAAGTTTGTTGAACAAGACTAACTACGTACAACGTTTATGCAGATCAGACAAATCACGAAACAGAGTATCGACCAGGCTATTGCATTGTACACTGAAGCATTCCCTAAGATTGAGCGACGTCCCGTTGCCCAATGGCTGGACCTGTGGCAGACACGCAATCATTTTTGCATAATAGAAATATTGTCAGATGATGTGTTTGCAGGCTTTATTTCATATTGGGATTTCGAGGATTTCATCTACATCGAGCATTTTGCGACCTCCAAATCATTACGCGGGAACGGCATTGGCGGAAAGGCCATCGATGCGTTCAGACAATCTTGCCAAGACAAGCCTGTCGTATTGGAAGTGGAAATGCCCACCGACGACATCAGCAAGCGCAGAATAGCCTTTTACAACAAACATGGGTTCACATTGTCCGAACTCCCGTATATGCAACCAGCATACAGATCGTGTGACGCTCCTATCGAGCTACGTATAATGAGCACGGACCCGGTCTTTACAACAAAGGGGTTCGACACGGTCACTGGCACCATACACCGGCACGTTTATGGCGTGAAAGTAAAATAAATTCAACACACGTTTTTCTGTATCAAACAATATTCGTAATTTCGCAGCGAAATAAGACCTTGGTTTCTATAATTTTGTCACAAAACCCGCCGTATGGCAACAGGCATTATTATACGGAGCACAAAAAAATATCATAACAACATGTATAGAACAAACACTTGCGGAGAACTGCGCATTGGCAATGTCGGACAGGAGGTAACACTGGCCGGTTGGGTGCAGCGTAGCCGTAAAATGGGTGGCATGACTTTCGTTGACCTGCGTGACCGCTATGGCATAACACAGCTCGTATTCAACGAAGAGACAAATGCAGAACTCTGTGCACAAGCTAACAAATTGGGACGCGAATATGTCATTCAGGTAACAGGTACCGTGAATGAGCGCTACGCCAAGAACGAAAAAATACCAACTGGCGATATCGAAATTATTGTCAGCGGAATGACGATTCTCAACGAATCGCTTGTTCCACCATTTACCATCGAAACGAACACTGATGGCGGCGACGACTTGCGCATGAAGTACCGCTATTTGGATTTGCGCCGTGAGAATGTTCGTGCAAACCTGGAATTGCGTCATAAATTCTGCATTGCTGTACGTAATTTCCTTGACTCGAAGGGTTTCCTTGAAATCGAGACGCCTGTACTTATCGGTTCTACACCCGAAGGCGCACGCGACTTTATCGTCCCCTCACGCATGAACCCCGGCCAATTTTACGCACTGCCGCAAAGTCCGCAGACACTGAAGCAGCTGCTCATGGTGGCAGGAATGGATCGCTACTTCCAGATAGCAAAGTGCTTCCGCGATGAAGACTTGCGTGCTGACCGCCAACCCGAGTTCACACAAATAGACTGCGAAATGTCTTTTGTGACACAGGACGACATTCTGAACACCTTCGAAGAAATGGCCAAGTACCTCTTTAAGGAGGTTCGCCATTACGATTTTGGGGATACACCATTTATACGTATGCCTTGGCATGAGGCCATGCGACGCTTCGGATCAGACAAGCCCGATATGCGATTTGGTATGGAGTTTGTTGAACTGAAGGATACATTGGGCGGAACAGGAACGTTTGGCGTGTTTAACGATGCCAAATACATTGGTGGTATCTGTGCCCCAGGTTGTGCACACTACACGCGCAAGCAACTTGACCAACTTACTGACTTTGTCAAGTCGCCACAAATCGGAGCTAAGGGCTTGGTTCACGCTAAAGTAAACGAAGATGGCACGGTAAAGAGTTCTGTTGACAAATTCTACACGCCCGAAGTGCTTGAACAACTCAAACACAAGATGGACGCCAAACCTGGTGATCTGATTTTGATCATGTCTGGCGATGATGCCATGAAGACACGCAAGCAACTTTGCGAATTGCGACTTGAAATGGGCGAACGCCTTGGTTTGCGCGACAGAAACAAGTTTGCTCTGCTTTGGGTTGTTGACTTCCCCATGTTTGAGTGGAGCGAAGAAGAAGGCCGTCTGCTGGCAATGCACCACCCATTTACAGCACCCCGTCCACAAGACGTGCCACTGCTTGACACTGACCCGGCATCAGTATTAGCAGACGCATATGACATGGTGTGCAATGGTGTTGAAGTTGGCGGCGGTTCTATCAGAATACATGACGCCGTGCTCCAAGCCAAGATTTTCAAGGTGCTTGGTTTCACCCCCGAACGTGCACAGGAGCAATTTGGTTTCTTGATGAACGCCTTCAAGTATGGTGCACCACCTCACGGTGGTCTGGCCTACGGACTCGACCGCTGGGTTTCACTCTTCGCCGGTCTCGACAGCATACGCGACTGCATTGCGTTCCCCAAGAACAACTCGGGACGTGACGTTATGCTTGATGCGCCATCGAGAGTAGACCAAAAGCAACTTGACGAGTTGATGATAGACGTACGTCCACAAACGAAATAACGACAATAAGCCTAAATCCCACTTTTTACCGCAAGTAAAAGTGGGATTTTGTTTTTTACTATTGAAAATGCAGCGTATATCTGTATATTTTCTCTAAAAAAGAAATTAGGAACAGCCAAAGTAATATGCAAACCTCCAGTATTAGTCCCCAAAACCGCACAAGAATCCAGTCTCTCCAAATTAGGAGAGATGGCACATGTGTGAAAAAGTATTTTTCTCTTCTAGCTCAAGGCTATACGTGGGCATCCACAAGTATCCAAGGCTTTGGCTAATTTCCGAAGACGGAGTCGAACTACCAGAAACATAGTAGCCTTGCAATGGAAACTTATTGTGACAGCTTGAACCAAGCAAGCTGAGTACTATCTTCAACGGCAGGCTTTCGAGATACAAAATCCTTGTATGGAACATTGAATTTCAAAATGTGCCAAATGCATACAAGCATCTTTCTGGCCACAGCAACCACTACTTTCAACTTGAATTTCTTCCTCACTTGTGTGTGAAATGCGTAAAACT
>ENA-OUOY01000108-OUOY01000108.1-human-gut-metagenome-genome-assembly--contig:-NODE-108-length-66943-cov-14.871457_pt1 | contig 66943 bp, 62 predicted proteins | sample MGYA00237937_ERZ548767 | MGnify/ENA primary metagenome ERZ548767 (study PRJEB26490, sample SAMN05356887) | human gut metagenome | biome: terrestrial biome; feature: human-associated habitat; material... | reverse complement strand
GGTGAATTCAAAAACAGTCCGGTGGACTGTTTTTGAAGAGGGAACGCCCTGCAAGTGAGGGCGTTCCCTTATAAAATATGTTTCTTTACAAGCTGAAAGGGCGGACAATTTTGTCCGCCCTTTTTATTCATCAAAGAAATCACTTTTATATTCGGCAACTCTTGCACGGTCGCCGTAGCAGTCAATTTCAATGTCCTGATTTTTCAGAAGTTTCTTTATCGAGAAAAACATGACAGCGAATGCGACTGCGTTTACAACAATACTGAAATATATCCGTATGCCGAGGATATTTCCGAACATTCCGCCGAGGATAATGCCGATGCAGATAATGGTGATGACCTCAAACTTGTTCTTGTACGGGTCAAAGGATAGCATTGCAAAGCATACTGCCGCGGAAATGACAGAGTGGATTATCGCGAGAAGCAGCGAATAGGGATCATACCACTCAAGCCGATATGAGTTCAGCTCAAGTACCATCATCACGGCTTCCATGACCGTGTAGAATGACAGACCGAATTTCAGCCAGAACCTCATTCGTACAGTCCTGCATATCAGCAGTACGGAGACCGCAAGCAGTCCGAATCCCGTAAATTCAAGCAGATAGGCAATAATTTCGAGCACGCGCGAGTGAACCGTCTGAAAGTCAAAGGTCATGTAGTATATGTAGCATACAATGCCGAAACCTATGAACGACAGGTTTCCGACCAGACCGAGAGTCAGCCCCTTATTTAGCTTACCGTGCATAATATGCTCCTCAGCTTAAAGCCTTCAGCGCGCGCTGACCAATGTCTTTTCTGTAGTGAGCGCCCTCAAAGCTTATCTTGGCAACTCCTGCATAAGCGTTGTCGAGAGCCTGACGGAGATCTTCTCCTTTTGCAGTAACGCCGATAACGCGTCCGCCGTTTGTGAGGAACTTGCCGTTTTCGTCAAGCTTTGTGCCTGCATGGTAAACAAAACAGCCGTCAACCTGCCCCTTTTCGTCCAAACCGTTCATTTCGATTCCCTTGGGATAGCTCTCGGGGTAGCCGCCGCTTGCCATAACAACGCAGGCGCAGCTTCCGTCATGCCACTTGATATCGACCTTGTCAAGCTCGTGGTTGTAGATAGCCTCGAAAATATCGTAGAGATCAGCATCGAGCATAGGGAGAACGACCTGTGTCTCGGGGTCGCCGAAGCGGCAGTTGTACTCGATGACCTTGGGGCCGTTGGGAGTTATCATAAGTCCGAAGTAGAGACAGCCCTCGAAAGTTCTGCCCTCAGCGTTCATAGCGTTGATAGTGGGGAGGAATATCTTCTCCATGCACTCCTTTGCGATATCGTCCGTGTAGTAAGGGTTGGGGGAGATCGTTCCCATTCCGCCAGTGTTGAGACCCTTGTCGCCGTCAAGAGCGCGCTTGTGATCCATTGATGAGATCATCGGAACGACTGTCTTGCCGTCAGTGAACGAAAGTACGGAAACTTCCGGCCCTGTAAGGAATTCCTCGATAACTATTCTCGCGGAGCTTTTGCCGAACTTGAGGTCGTCGATCATATCGTGAACAGCTTCAACAGCCTCCTGCTCATTCTGAGCAATGATAACGCCCTTGCCGAGTGCAAGACCGTCAGCCTTGATGACAGCAGGGTAGGAGTTCTGCTCTTTGAGGTAAGCAATAGCCTTGTCAGACTCGGTGAAAACCTCGTAGAAAGCTGTCGGAATGTTGTATTTTTTCATAAGTTCCTTTGAGAAAACCTTGCTGCCCTCGATGATAGCCGCATTAGCTTTAGGGCCGAATGTCATGAAACCCTCAGCCTGAAGCGCATCGACCATTCCGAGCACGAGCGGATCGTCAGGAGCAACAACAACCATATCGGGTTTGAGTTCCTTTGCAAGATTTACAACGCCCTCAACATCTGTTGCGCCAACGCTGAAACACTGAGCGTACTTAGAGATGCCGCCGTTTCCCGGGGTGCAGTATATCTTGCCTACCTTGGGGCTTTCCGCGAGCTTCATTATGATAGCGTGCTCACGTCCGCCGCCGCCTACTACTAATATGTTTTTCATGGGTAATATTCCTCCTTTATGCTGATGTAATTGTAGGGGCGAACTGGGTTCGCCCTTTTATGTGTAAAGTGAATAAATTTCCAGACCGAAAAGGCAAAAGCTTTTGGAATCCGGTTTATTTGCGGTATAAGACGTATCGCTGTCAAAACTATAGTGAAAGCTATACCCCAGTCCGTATTCTATTCTGGATTCATAGCAGTGACAACCGCCTTGTGCAGTAAGAATCAGTGGTTTTATACGAGTTTCAGCAACAACAAACCGCACGAAGTCGACTCCCATTAGCAGAACCCACAGTCCGGCGATTACCGCAATAATTTTCAGCCAAAGTCTTTTTCGGAGAGTTTTTGTTTTTTCCATTTTAATATCAGATACCCTTTTTCGTCAGGCTGAATCCTCGCTGCATAAATCTCAATCGTCGCAGCTGCTCAGCGGCTTAGTGGTGGAAAAGTCTGATTCCTGTGAATGCCATAGCGATATTGTACTTGTTGCAGGTCTCGATAACGTTGTCATCGCGGATAGAGCCGCCGGGTTCTGCAATGTAAGCAACGCCTGACTTCTTAGCGCGCTCGATGTTGTCGCCGAACGGGAAGAATGCGTCACTTCCGAGGCAAACGTCTGTGTTCTTGTCGAGCCAAGCTCTCTTTTCCTCGCGTGTGAAAACCTCGGGCTTTACCTTGAATATTCTCTGCCACTCGCCCTCACGGAGAACGTCCTCGTACTCGTCGCCGATGTAAACATCAATAGCATTGTCGCGGTCTGCGCGGCGGATACCGTCAACAAACTGGAGACCCATGACCTTGGGTGACTGTCTGAGCCACCAGTTGTCAGCCTTCTGACCTGCGAGACGTGTGCAGTGGATTCTTGACTGCTGACCTGCGCCGATACCGATAGCCTGTCCGTCCTTTACATAGCAAACTGAGTTGGACTGTGTATATTTGAGTGTGATGAGCGAGATAAGGAGGTCGTCAAGCTTGTCAGCAGGGATATCCTTGTTTTCCGTAACAACGTTTGCGAGGAGTTCCTTGTTGATAGCAAGCTCGTTTCTGCCCTGCTCGAACGAAACACCGTAAACCTGCTTTGTCTCTATCGGAGCGGGTTTGTAGTTCTCGTCCATTTTGAGAATGCAGTATGTGCCCTTTCTCTTGGACTTGAGTATCTCAAGAGCCTCGGGGTCATAATCGGGAGCGATAACTCCGTCAGAAACTTCGCGCTGTATCATCTTTGCTGTGCAGACATCGACCTTGTCGGAGAGCGCGATAAAGTCGCCGTATGAGGACATTCTGTCAGCGCCTCTTGCTCTTGCGTAAGCGCTTGCAAGCGGGGAAAGTTCGCCGAGATCGTCGACCCAGTAGATCTTCTTGAGGTCGTCTGAGAGCGGTCTGCCGATAGCTGCGCCTGCCGGTGAAACGTGCTTGAATGAAGTAGCTGCACAAACGCCGGTAGCTGCTTTAAGCTCCTTTACGAGCTGCCAGCCGTTGAGAGCATCGAGCAGGTTGATGTAACCGGGCTTGCCGCAGAGGACCTCGATCGGAAGGTCGCTGCCGTCAGCCATGTAAACTCTTGAAGGCTTCTGGTTAGGGTTACAGCCATACTTTAACTGCATTTCATTTGACATAATAATGTCCTCCTTATGTAAATTATATACTTGTTTGTGCCGTAGCTGCGCGGTTTTGAGGTATCAGCCGCGCCATATGACGGGCGGCTGGTTTTCAGTATGATCGCCGATGATCTTTTCGAGCCATGCCATGTGATACCAGCGTCCGAATTTATAGCCACAGCTATTGAATCTGCCGACAGTTTCAAAACCAAGGTGCTTGTGGAATTCTATGCTGTTGTGGGTGAGGTACTTATCATCTTCCTCGGGATATCCGATACAGGCGTAAAGATTCAGTATGCCCATGTCTTTCAGTTTCCGAAAGAGCGCCTCATAGAGCGTTCTGCCGAGTCCCTTTCCCGTAAAGCTGTGGTCAAGGTAAATTGACAGTTCCGCGCACCAGTCATAGGCAGCGCGTCCGACAAAAGCGCCTGCATAAGCGTATCCGACTAATTTTCCGCAATGCTCCGCAGCAAGGTACGGATATTTTCTGAGAGTGTTTTCTATCCTGCGGCGGAATTCATCAACAGACGGCACGTCATATTCAAACGTGATCGCCGTGTGTTCAACATAAAAGCGGTATATCCCGACAAGGCTTTCTGCGTCATCGGGGGTGACGCTGCGGATAATGATGTTCTCCATTTTTCAGCCGCTTACTTGTTCTTGTTGATGATCCTTGTCTCTGTCGAATTATCCTCAAGATCTACAAAGCGTACAAAGAGAGACACCTTGTTGTCCTCGTTGAGGTTGTTCCAGAGCATTTCGGTGAACTCGTCAATGCTGCCCGAAATTCCGACAAGCTTAGGCTCGCCCTCAAAGCTCGGGAGCGGATTGCCGTCGCCCATGTATGTGTGAATGAATCTGCCCTCGCCTGCGATAGGATTTGAGTAGCTGAATGTGTAGCGCTGGCAGGAATCGGGATTGCCGTTTGCGCTCTTGAGAATGGACATAGCATAGTTGAAGCCGTTTTCCTCAAAGTGGAGGATACCCGAGATACGGGGTGTATAGTTGGGAGCGTCGTCCTCGAATTCGCGTGTGCGGAGCGACTGCTCAAAGGTCTGCTGCTTGTCCATAAGGTCGTAGATAGTGTCGGTCTGGTCGCCGTTTGTGACGATGAGCTTGTTACCGAGAACTCTTACGGGAGCATAGATGATGAGGTGCGGATCGGAGAGTTTGCTCGGGTCAAAAGCCTGTGTGCGGATTCCCTCGCCGTCCTCAACGAAAACTCTGTTGCGGCTGTTTACGCTTCTGCCCATGATGAAGTAAGCTGTAACAGCGTATTTTCCGCAGTCAGACTTGCCTATAACGATACCTCTGCCGGGATATGCGTTTGAGGAGAGTTCCTGTGCCAAATCGAGTTTCTTCATAATTTTTACTCCTTAAAAATAGTCAGGCAGCGACAGCCTTGCGCGTTGCCGCCTTATGATGTGTGGTAAGCGCGGTCGGTGGCTGAGTGTGCCGTGACAGCGGTGTTTGTGCAGTTTCTTATTCTCTGACGTATGCCCTGCCGTCAACAATGTCGATCTTGTCCTGACAAAACAGCGAAACAGCCTTTGGCAGGAGTTTCCACTCGACATTCTCCATGATTCGTCTTTGAAGAGTCTGCGGGGTATCGTCTCTTTCAACGTTTACAGTTCCTTGCAGGATTATAGCGCCTGCGTCAGCCTTTTCGTTGACAAAGTGAATAGTCGCGCCGCTCACCTTTACGCCGTATTCGAGAGCAGCCTCGTGGACCTTTAGTCCGTAAAAGCCCTCTCCGCAGAATGACGGGATGAGCGCGGGGTGAACGTTGATGATCTTGTAATTGTAAGCCTTTGTGACGCACCGGTCAAGGATCGTCATAAAGCCTGCAAGCACGATAAGGTCGGCTTTTTCCTCGTTAAGGACTTCGAGGACAGCCTTGCTGTAGCTCAGGCTGTCGGGATATTCCTTTCTCGGAACGACTCTTGTCGGTATATTGTTCTGCTTTGCTCTTTCGAGAGCGTAAACGCCCTCTTTTGAGGAAATAACGCAGGTGATTTTTCCGCCCTGAATGAGACCGCTCTTTTCAGCGTCGATAAGCGCCTGAAGATTTGTGCCTCCTCCCGAGACAAGAACGATGATGTTTTTCATTGGTGAACCTCCGTAGCGGACACGTCAGCGATCTTAGCCGATGTGTCCAGTTGGTGATTTCTGTCATAGCAGCAGGTACGCCTTGTGTCCTCAGAAAAGCGAAATGACGAACAGGACTGCGGCGGCAATGCCTCCGACTATGATAAAGCGGTAGTAATCCTTGTAAAGCTCACTCTCTTTGCCCGAAAAATAGAAGAACATCGGGTCATCCGGAGAGTAGCATATCAGTTCCTCATCGCCGATCTCGTACCGCCGCTCCTTTGAGGAGACCGTGTAGGCAGAGGTGATCTCCCTGCCGCCTGCCGTGGTGTATCTGACAATCGGGAATACCCGCTTGCTGCGTCTGTCCTCGTGATAATCGGTTATCTCGCCAAAGACTGCAACGCTTTCAGCCATATAGCTGCGTATTTTGAGAATATGGTAATAAAACAGGATCAGCATAAGTCCGTAGATGATAAGCAGACCGTAAATGAGATGTCCCTTTGCAAAAGAGACTCCCACCACGATCATAGATATCACAGACCACAGATAATCAATTTTTTCTACTTTCATAATTATTCGGGGAGCTGGACATGACCCTGTATTATCACGCTGTCATCGGTCGAAAGGGGAATATTGCGGTCGATAATGACCTGACCGTAGATATCCGTAATGCGGAAAGTGAATGGGCCTGCACCCATTTCGTCCGACTCAAAGTAGTTGTATGGGCGGCGGGTCAGCGCCGTAAATTCGCCGTCCTCGTTGAGGTATTCCAGCTTTGTTATCGGGTAGCGGTGATTTCTTACCTGAACACCGCACCAGTATTCGGAGGTACCCTCCTTGTATTTGTATGAAACAGGAGCGTTTTCCGCGGTATCAAGGGGGATTATCTTCCAGCTTACGGGAACGCGTCCCTTTTCAGCAGGAGCAATAAGCGGAAAAGCGTCCGTGTACAGGTCGAGATCGCCCTTTTTGCCCTCGGGCAGCAGGTCGGTGACGAGCATATTGATAGTGCCGAGTTCGCCCGTGACTTCGAGGTAAGCTCCTGCGAGCTGAGCGTTGTTGTAGTCCTCAAGATTCATTGCCACGACCCAGTGATCGCGAGAGACCGGATCGAGCATTGCACAGCCGCCCTCGTAGCCTCCGCCGTAGAATGTGCCCTCGCCCGTATGTACAGTGCCCTTGGGTTCGAGTACGCAGCTTACGTCGATAGGGGAGCCGGACGGCTCGTTGTCGAGCAGAAAGTTCTGAAGTCTTTCAAGCTCTGCCTTGTCCGTGGTAACACGGCGTGCAACAGACATATCCAGACTGTTTATCACGCCGTCGCCGTTGTAATCGAGGTCTATACCTGCGGAAAATGACGGAGCGGAGCAAAGCGCTGTCAATGCAACTGCTGCCGAAGCAGCAGAAACGAAGATCTTATTCATAAAATGCTTTTACCCCTGCCTTAGCAGATAATAACGCCCTCTTCGGACTCAACGAGTTCGCCAAGTATGTAAGCCTGTTCGCCGGCAGCGTTGAGAGCTGCAACAGCCTTGTCAGCATCGTTCTTGTCTACAGAAACTATCATGCCGACACCCATGTTGAATGTGTTGAACATATCGCGCTCGGGGATATCGCCTGTGCGCTTGATAAGGTCGAATATCGGGAGGACCTGAACCGCGTTTCTTTCGATTTTAGCTGCGAGATTTTTGGGGAGCGAACGCGGGATATTCTCGTAGAATCCGCCGCCTGTGATGTGTGATATGGACTTGACGGTAACTGTGTCAAGAAGGCTTGAGACAGCCTTGACGTAGATCCTTGTGGGAGTGAGGAGACACTCGCCGAGAGTCATGCCGAGGTCGTCAAAGTGCATTGAGAGATTCTGCTCGTTTACGTCGAAAACCTTTCTCACGAGAGAGAAACCGTTTGAGTGAACGCCGCTCGACTTTATAGCGATGAGAACATCGCCTGCCTTCTGTGTGTCGGGCTGAAGTATCTTGTCCTTATCAACAACGCCGACAGAGAAACCTGCGAGGTCGTACTCCTCCTCGGGCATAAGACCGGGGTGCTCGGCAGTTTCACCGCCTATGAGCGAGCAGCCTGCCTGAACGCAGCCGTCAGCCACGCCCGAAACGATCTGTGCTATCTTTTCGGGGATATTCTTTCCGCAGGCAATATAATCGAGGAAAAACTGGGGCTTTGCGCCGCAGCAGATTATATCATTAACGCACATTGCAACACAGTCGATACCTACGGTGTCATGCTTGTCCATGATGAATGCTATCTTTATCTTTGTACCAACGCCGTCAGTACCCGAAACGAGAACAGGCTTGCTTATGCCTGTCATATCAAGCTCGAAAAGTCCGCCGAAACCGCCGATACCGGAAAGCGCTCCCGCTGTCATTGTGCGGGCAATGTGGCTCTTCATAAGCTCTACAGCCTTGTAACCCGCTGTTACGTCAACACCGGCCTTTTTATAGCTTTCAGAAAAACTGTTGTTCATAGAGAAACCTCCGTGATATTAATCATTGTTATTGGAGCCGGTTTAACCGACACATTTTATATTGAAAAATACTTCCGGCAGCGCTGCCTTTTGGGGAAACGCTGCCTTGCTTGATACGGATGAGAGCCGTACCGAGGGAAATACTTTTTTACTGTTTTATTCTTTGCCGCTCCAGCAGTATGTACAGAGCTTGCACTTGTCAATGCCTACGGCGTCCATTTTGCCCTCCAGCGACTGGAATTCCAGTGATGTGAGCTTGAGTCTGCGGCAGATCTCGTCTCTCAGTCTCTTGCCGCGCTCGGTTGAAGATGAGCTGTATTCGGAAATATACTTTACGCCGTCCTCACCCTCGAACTCAAAAATTATCTGTCTTGCGATAAGTTCCATTTCAGAGGTGCTTCTTGAGAAGTTGAGGTACTTGCAGCCGTACATGATAGGCGGACAGGCAGAACGCATATGAACTTCCTTAGCGCCGTTTGCGTAGAGGAATTCAACGGTCTCGCGCATCTGTGTGCCGCGGACTATACTGTCGTCAACGAACAGGAGCTTTTTGCCCTCGATGAGTTCGTGAACGGGTATGAGCTTCATTTTTGCCACCTGATTGCGGATACGCTGGTTGGTAGGCATAAAGCTTCTCGGCCATGTGGGCGTGTACTTGATGAACGGACGCGCAAACGGGATACCGCTGCGGTTAGCGTAGCCGATAGCATGAGGCGTACCGGAATCGGGAACTCCGCAGACATAGTCAACATCTGGCAGACAGCCGTTTTTGATGTCGTTTTCAGCCATTATCTCGCCGTTTCTTGTACGCATGACTTCAACGTTCACGCCCTCGTAAACGGCATTCGGATAGCCGTAGTAAGTCCACAGGAAGGTGCAGATCTTCATCTTTGAGGGATCGCCTGCACTGAGAGTCTCACAGCTTTCGGCAGTAAGTTTTACGATCTCTCCCGCCTCAAGCTCCTTGTAGATAGAGTAGTCGAGCTTCTGGAAAGCAAACGACTCGGAGGCAAGGCAGTAACCGTTGCTGTTCTTGCCTATTACAATAGGAAGCCGTCCGAACTTGTCTCTTGCGGCAATAATTCCGTCCTTGGTGAGAATGATGAGCGACATAGTGCCCTCGATCTTATCCTGAGCATATCTGATACCCTCGACGAACGAGCCTTTCTGTGCGATAAGTGCGCCGATGAGGTCGCCCGAGTTGATATTTCCGCTGCTCATGGATTCAAAGTTTGCACAGCCCTTTTCGAGGAGCTCCTCAACAAGCTCGTTGGCGTTTCTGATTATGCCTATCGAGCAGATCGCATAGATACCGAGTTTAGAGCGCACGAGGATAGGCTGGGGGTCTGTATCGCTTATGCAGCCGATACAGAGATTTCCCTTCATGCTTACAACGTCGCTTTCAAACTTGGTGCGGAAAGGCGAATTTTCAATGCTGTGGATATTTCTCTGGAATCCGAGATCCTCGGAATAGGAGGTCATTCCGCCTCGTCTTGTGCCGAGGTGGGAATGATAGTCTGTTCCGAAGAAAACGTCCGTAACGCAGTCGATCTTAGAGGCTGCACCGAAAAAACCGCCCATAGCATTATTCTCCCATAAGTCTCTTCATGATTTCCTGATAAGCTTCTTCTACGCCGCCCATGTCTCTGCGGAAACGGTCCTTGTCAAGCTTTTCGTGAGTTGTGCTGTCCCAGAAACGGCAGGTATCGGGAGAGATCTCGTCAGCGAGAATGATAGTTCCGTCAGCAGTCTTACCGAACTCGATCTTGAAGTCGATGAGGTCGATGTTGAGCTTCTTGAAGAATCCTACCATGAATTCGTTTACCTTGAAAGCATACTTGGAAATAGTCTCAAGTTCTTCCTTTGTAGCAAGACCGAGAGCGAGTGCATAGTAGTCGTTGATGAAAGGATCGCCGAGGTCGTCGTTCTTGTAGCTGAATTCAAGGATAGGGCAGAGGAGCTTCTTGCCTTCTTCTACGCCCATTCTCTTTGAGAAGCTGCCTGCGGCAACGTTTCTGATGATAACCTCAAGGGGAACGATTGAAACCTTCTTAACGATAGTTTCGCGGTCGCTGATCTCCTTTACGAGATGAGTGGGAACACCTTCCTTTTCGAGCATACCGAACATATAGTTTGTCATCTTGTTGTTGATAACGCCCTTGCCTGAGATAGTACCCTTCTTTTCTCCGTTGAATGCAGTTGCATCGTCCTTGTAGTCAACGATCACGAGGTTGGGGTCATTGGTTGCATAAACCTTCTTAGCCTTGCCCTCGTAGAGCTGCTCACGCTTTTCAATATTTTCCATTTTAAGTTTCCTCCTTGAGAATATGTGTGTTGAACCTTTCTGAACGGTAAGAACAGGCAGGCTCTTATATGCGAGTCCGTATAGCTGCGGACAGGTCAGCGTTGGTTTTATTCGGCGTCCTCCTGCGAAACGGGCGTTATGACAACGTTTCCGTTTTCGTCCAGAAGGGGAGTTATCCCCGACATAGATGTGCCGATAGTATTTATGTAATTTACTCCTGTTACGGTATCGGTCAGGATCTGTATCGCGCCCAGATCGAGAGTGTAGTCCTCTTTAATAATGAAGCGCTTGGGCTTTTTCTGTTTTTTCTCAAACATTTGCTATCTGCTCCTGCAAAGCCTTGTCCTTTGCACGGACTCCGTCAGCCATTTTCTGCTTTTCAGCGGCAAGCTTTTCAGCAAGCTCGTCATCGGATACAGCGAGGATCTGTACCGCGAGAACAGCGGCATTCTTAGCGCCGTCGATACCGACAGTAGCCACGGGAACTCCGGGCGGCATCATAACGGTGGCAAGCAGAGCGTCAACGCCCTCAAGAGCCTTTGACTTCATCGGGATACCGATAACCGGCAGAGTCGTGTGACCTGCAACGACTCCTGCAAGGTGTGCAGCCATACCTGCGGCGCAGATGATAGCTCCGAAGCCTTCAGCCTTTGCGTTTGAGGCGAATTCGCTTGCCTCAGCGGGAGTTCTGTGAGCGCTCATGACGCGGCACTCGAACTCAACGCCATACTTTTTCAGCTCTGTGAGAGCCGACTTTACAACAGGGAAGTCGCTGTCGCTTCCCATGATAACTGCGACTTTTTTAGACATATATTACTCCTTTCGCCGAAATACCGGCGTATTTTACTGATTTTCAGTTGTTCCCGAATCACTTGTTTCTTACGGATAATCGGGCTTTTCGTCCACGAAGGCCCCCGAGACCGCGGCGAGATCCGCCTCGCTGCTGCCGCGAAACTCCACAACAGCCTTATACTGACCGCTGAAAGTTTCCCTGCTGCCGTCCTGCCGCTTTGAAGTTATCTCCACTTCGGCGGTGACCGAGACTGCGTAGTGCGGAATGCTGTCCTCTGTTCTGACGGAATAGAGGTAAATATCGGGTACTGAGATGAGTTTCTTGGTAATTATATTGTTTTCGCCGGAGAAAAGCGGAGTGAAAACCGCCGCGCCCGACGTTCTTATTCCCGAAAGGTAATCGCTGTTGCCTGTGACGGCAAATTCTATGTATCTGCCCGTGTCCGAGATCATTTCTTCGAGGATAGCGGCATTGAGCTTTGAGAGCAGTATCCTGCTGCTTATGTCCACCTGAAACGGCGCATCGAGCGCGCTGTCCGCAAGACGTGCCAGACGGAGCGAGAATCCCGAATCGCTGACAGAATAGGTGTAAGTGCCGTTTCCGGAAGTGAGGGTAAGCTCTCCCGAATCAAAGGAACAACTGTCCCACGATCTTCCGAGACAGGGGGTAAAGTCCTCGTCGTAGACCACGCACGAGCCGTCGGATTCCGCCTGCGCAAGGTAAAAGGTGAAGTTTCCTGCGCGGTGACGGCTGATACTCTTGTATATGAGCGGAACAACGATGTTGCCCTCATAGTCTATACAGCCGCTGAGTTTTTTCCCCCGAACGGACTTTGAGGCGGTGCATTTGCCGTTTCCTGTAAATTCAAGCAAGTCCCACTCGTCGGCAACGATAATCCTGCTGCTCTGGTCGATTATCCCGTAAAGGCCCGAATCTCCGCGGAATATCTTGTTGCCGTCAGAGTCCGAGGATATCTCCTGTATCTCGCCGGAGGTCGTCCATGTATCGCTCGTGCTTTGCTTCGGGTCGGAGTAAAAGCGCGTTATGGCGACTGCGAGCAGGATTATAACTATAAACAGAGCGGATATGACGAGTTTCATTTGTTTACTCACAGAGCCCGCACCTCCATGCCGCCGCCAGGAGCGGATCAGTTGCCGTTAGGACGCTCAGGCGACTGGACATTGCTGTTTTCAGCCTTTTTGCTGTGGTAGATCTCCTCAGTTTCCTTTGCTATGTAAATAGGTCTCTTTTTTGTTTCAAGGTAGGTCTTGGCAAGATAGCTGCCGAGGATACCCGTGCAGAACAACTGGAGACCGCTCAGGAGGAAGATAACACAGATGATGGTGGGATAGCCTGCCACGTCCTCGCCGAAGAAGATAGTCTTGATAATGGTAAGTATCATGAGGATAAAGGCAATAACACAGCTTATAACGCCGAGGAGCGAAGAAATGGCGAGCGGAGCTGTCGAGAATGCCATGATCCCCTCAAGCGAGTACTTGAAGAGTCCCCAGAATGACCACGAGGAAGTTCCCGCAGGACGCTCAACGTTCTCGTATTCGATGTAGCGTGTGTTGAAGCCTACCCAACTGAAAATACCCTTTGAAAAGCGGTTGTACTCGGACATATCGAGGATAGCGTCGACCATTTGTCTTGTCATGAAACGGAAATCCTGCGCGCCGTCAACTATTTCGGTCTGAGAGATCTTGTTCATTATCTTGTAGAAAAGTCTTGCAAACCACGAGCGGACTTTGGATTCTCCGTCACGGCTTACGCGGCGTGTGGTTGCGCAGTCATACTCGCCCGTGCGAACATAGCTGTACATCTGCGGCAGAAAAGCAGGCGGATGCTGGAGATCGGCGTCCATAACAACGACGTAATCGCCCTTGGCATTCTTGAGACCGGCGTACATACCCGACTCTTTGCCGAAATTTCTTGAAAATGAGATATATCTTACTCTCTTGTCCCTGTCCGCAAGCGAACGCAGGATGGGGAGAGTGTTATCCTTTGAACCGTCGTTAATAAAGAGATACTCAAAGCTGAGCTCGGGGAAGTCATGGGACATCTGAGCGGTAACTCTTGTTATCTCATCATAGAACATCGGGAGAACCTCCTGTTCATTATAACACGGAACTACAACTGAAACGAGTTTCACAAAAATCCTCCTTTGAAAATTCGGAGAGCCGCAGTTTTGCAGGCGGCAAAACTGGCAAAGATCCGAATTAGTAATACACTATTAATAATACAACAAAATGACGCAGAATGCAAGAGCAAATTGGCAGAAATCTTAAATTTTTATGTCTGCATAAAATAATGCGCTGCGGGAGTGTTCAAACATAAGATATTTACCAAATGCAGGCAGCGGCGGACGGGAATATTCAGGAAAATGTTTTTACATAAAACACGCAGCTTGTACGGGATTTTATGCAAAATACATTCACTTTTGTAGTTTGTTTTTGACAAAAAAGCCGATAACTTTTTGTTGTTTCCGCCAAAAAAATTGAAAAGCGTATAATTTTGAACTCCAAATTTTAAGAAAGTGTTGATTTTTTTGAAAAAGTAATGTATAATATTGTTGTATGATATTTGTGGCGAAGGCTTGTGTACATTTGTACATAATACCGTGCGTCATGCAATGACGATGAATCTTCGCCGGCTGGGAAATCGGCGTCCGCTGCCGTAAAGCGGAGACCGTTGGTGGTTTCTCCCCTTCGGTTTGGAGAAGCGTATGGATATAACTTTGATAACAGCCGTCGGCAGCGACTTAGTTCACGGTACCGAAAATGACAAGAAAACGGGCTGTGGGATCAACCTGCTGAAAGCAGATAATGTTACAAGATACCGCAGAGCAGGCACAATGACGGATCTGAAAGAGATAACCTGCGAAAAGTGTAAGTCGAATCTTGCAAAAAAAATCATAAAAGCCGATAAAAAGGAAATGGCGAGACTGCTCAAGGAGGAAAAGCAGCGTGAAAAAATGGGCGTTGCCGATGAGGGAATAGTTCCTCTCGGAAATACAACGGCAAGGATCACCGGTTCTCAGCCGCCGAAAGCCGAAGAACCTGTGCCCGTTACCGCTCCCGAACCGCAGTTTACTGCGCCTCAGCCTGTGGAAACTACTCCGCAGCCGATAGTTGAGGAGAGCGTTCCCGAGCCGACACCCGTTCCCGTTCCTCAGCCCGAGCCTGAGCCGATACCGGAGCCGGAGCCTGTACAGGAAGCTCCCAAGTTTATTACGGGCACGGGGATCGCAATAGACGGTGACCTTGCCGCATTTGCGATAAATGTACCCAAGGACGAACCCGAGCCTGAGCCGGAACTCCCCGAGGACGATTTTCTTGCTCAGTTCGCTATTCAGAAACCCAAGGACGAACCCGATGAACCGCAGAACAGCGTTTTGCAGGACGATTTTCTCGCCCAGTTTGCAATTCCCGTACCCGGTTCACAGCAGTCAACAGCAGAGGAGAGTGCTCCTGCCGCTGAGGAAGAGCCGGAGGAAATGAACGAGCTTGAGATCCCCGAGGATATCGCTCAGACACCCATCCCGTCGGCAAATGAACCCGAGATACAGATAAATGACGAGGACGATATCATGAAGATGTTCTCGGTCGAAGCTGCTCCCGTTCAGACTCCGACAGCGTCGATTTATGATAATGATTCGTCGGTAATAGACATCGAGGAGCACGAGATGTCGGCTTACGAGCCGCCGACCGAGGAGGAAGTATCCGCTCCTGCTGAGGAAATTGCTCCCGAGGAAGAAGATATCGAGGCAGACCTCACCGAGAATTCCGACTGGAACTATGTTGCGAATCAGATATTCGGATTTGAGGGCGTAGAGCAGCCTGCTGAGCCGACTGAGGTCCAGCCTGTGAACGCATATCCTGTTCAGGAGGGCCCTGCCGAAATGGAGGAACTTCCGCTGCCTCCTGTTATTGAGGATATTGCTCCCGTGGAAGAACCGCCTGCTCCCGAGCTTGAGGACATAGCGTTCCCCACAGAGGAGATCGTTGCTCCCGAGCCGTCCACGGCTGAGGAGTACGGCATTCCCGAGACAGAAAAGATCCCCACATTTGAGGAGTATATTGCACCCGAGACAGAGGAGATCCCCGCAGTTGAGGAGTATGTTGCACCCGAGACAGAGGAGATTCCCGCAGTTGAGGAGTATACTGCTCCCGAAACAGAGGAGACCCCCACAGTTGAGGAGTATGTTGCTCCCGAAACAGAGGAGACACCCACAGTTGAGGAGTATACTGCTCCCGAGGCAGATCAGACACCCACATTTGAGGAATATACTGCACCCGAAACAGAGGAGACTCCCACATTTGAGGAGTATGTTGCTCCCGAAACAGAGCAGACCTCCACATTTGAGGAGTATGTTGCTCCCGAGACAGAGGAGACACCCACAGTTGAGGAGTATACTGCTCCCGAGACAGAGGAGCCCCCAACATTTGAGGAGTATGTTGCTCCCGAAACAGAGGAGACTCCCGCACCCGAAGAAAATATTACAGAGATAGAAAATATATCAGCTCCTGTTCAAGAAGAGACACCTGTTGCCGAAGCTCCTGCCGAGGCGGCTGAGACGGAATTTAGTGGAGATGAAGATGATATGAATAAATATAGATACAGCACACCTATTTTTGCAGACGAGATCAGGCAGAAGCCTGCTGTACCGACTGCTCCTGTACCCCCTGTTGCTCCTGCCGCACCTGTGATCCCACAGATGGCACAGCCACAGATAATCAACGTTCCGCAGTTTGCAGGCTACGATCAGAACGGTCAGCCTATTTATTCTTATGTTCAGATGCAGCTTACAGGCTATGACCAGAACGGTCAGCCAATGTTCGCGCCGATCCAGGGTCAGAACGGTATTCCTGCAATACCTCCGATACAGCCTCAGGCAGCTCCCATTCCGCCTGTACAGCCTGCCGCTCCGGTACAGCCGACAGCACCCGTACAGCCAACTGCCCCTGTTCAGCCGACAGCACCCGTACAGCCAACTGCTCCGGTACAGCCGACAGCACCTGTACAGTCAACTGCTCCTGTTCAGCAGACAACACCTGTACAGCCTGCTACGACTCCGTCTCAGCAGGAACAGCCACAGCACGTTTCGGCAGCAGTAGCCGCTGCAATGGCTGCAGAAAGAGCCGCTCAGGCAAACGGCCCTACAGCGAATATCTCAAAGATAGCTGTAAATCCGCACAGCCGTTCGACATCGCAGGCGTTTATCAACGCTATTGCAAGCTCTAAGAATTACGCTGACAAGAATCTTATCGAGACTCAGGGTCTCAGAGCGAATACCCCTGTACTTACATCTGTCGAGGACGTTCTCTCGACAATGGGCGATGATGCGCTCAAGAGAAAGCAGATGGCTGCTCAGAAACAGGCTGTTCCGCAGTTTGAGGAGTATAAGTCGCCGTCAAGAACAACATCATCAGCATCCACAGCTCAGTCCGCACAGAGCGCTGCACCTGCACCGCAGGAAAAGGACGTGCGCCAGATGACAAAGGCAGAGCTGAAAGCTAAGAAGAAACAGGATAAGATCGACGCCAAATTCAGAAAGGAAATGGCTAAGAGAGGTCTGTAATTCAATAAAATAACGTTAATTTGTATTTCCCTTGCTGCGAGGTGAGGGAAATACACTTTTATAAAGGCAGATTATTTTTCGGTGCGCAGTTCGGCTGATAGTCGGGTCATGCACCGCAACTACCCCAAAGGAGAACCACTATGGCAGTAAAAGATATCATTGAAGAGCTCAGGGCAAAGCTTGGCGATTCGCCCGAAGAAAACGAAAAAATTCTCAGGGAAGAGGGCAAACGCTATGCTTCCGAGGGCAACGCTGACGGAGTTGCCGCGGCTGAAAAGCTTATGATCGAGAATATGTCCGATGAACAGCGCGACGAGATATACCGTATAACTCACGTTGACGGCGTAAGTCTCGACAAAATGTTCGATAACATAAACAAGCTGATAAACGAAAAGAAGATAGTTGAGGCAAAGCCTATTGCAGAGAGACTTTACAAGAAGATAATCGTTGAATTCAAGGAGGGCGAAAAGGCTAAGTTCGTTTCTTTCCGCAATCCCTTTGAGGACAACCTTTACCAGTATATGTACAAGTCGGAGACAAAGACACTCAACCGTACTCCGTTCGATTTTTCGGCTTATATCACTACATACGCTTATATCCTCGTTGAGACCGGTTCGCCGCTCGATGCTATTCCCGTACTGGAAAAGGCGATAGAGTACAATCCTGTTGACTGCGGCCCGAGATTTGAGCTTGCGGAGGTATTCAAGCTCCTCAAAAACAAAAAGAGAATGCTTGAAGTTACGCGCGACACTCTGAAAATTGCCTCGTCACCCGTTGCAATTGCAAGATGTTATGCAAATATCGGCTATATTCTCGTTGATATGGGCGAATTTGACGACGCAGTCGCATTCTACACAGCGAGCGTTATGTTTGCTCCTCATCCGCAGATACCCTACGAACTGCGCGACATCGCACAGAGAAAGGGAACTCCCGTTATTCAGCCTACGCGCGAGCAGATAGACAAGGCTATGGAGAAGTACGACATCAAGTTCGGCCCGAATCCCGATGTAATTACCGTAGCGGCTCAGCTTTCAATGCACTATCTTCAGCAGCAGAACCTTCCCCTTGCGCTTAATTCGCTCAAACTCACATACAATCTCACAAGAGATGAGAAAATAAAGCAGTTAATACTCAAGTACGAACCTGCCGCACAGAGACTTGTACCGAACCAGTCATCTGAGGCAGTTGACGCTGTAAAGCCGAATATCACCCGTACTGTTAACGAAGATCCCGAAAGTTAAGGCGGTTTACGGGACTTTCACCACACTATATCATTAGGTCGTGTTGACACTAAGCCTAACAACGCATCTTTTCGGCAAAATTTCACGCATCCTGCGTTAAAAAGTCTTGACAGGCGACAGCCTGCCTGCGACTTTTTGCCTTGTCTACGTAAAATTTATGCTCGAAAATCTGCATATTATCTTAGTGTCAACACTCCATAAAAAAGCGGACGAATTTTCGTCCGCTTTTTGCTTTGTCTGATGTATGATCAAGAACGCACCTGTCAGTTTGCGTATTCCGAGGTTATGCCGAAGTACTCCTCTACCGTGAGACCGCTCTCGTAGATAGGATAGGAGAGGTCTGTGCCGACATAGCGGATGTGCCAGGGCTCGTACTTGTAGCCCGTTATGTCCTGCTTGCCCTGCGGATATCTGAGAATGAAACCATACTCGTGGCAATGCTCTGCGAGCCAGATAGCTTCGGGAGTTCCTGCAAATGAGTCGTCAATGTTGTTTACGTCGATAGCAAGACCTGACTGGTGCTCGGAGTAGCCCGGACGAGCCGAGAACGTATCCGCGCTTGCCTGTCCATAATCGCTGACATAGCCGTTATAGATCTCGCTCTGATAGTCGTATGAGCGGAAGCCCGAGGCAAAGTAAATGTTAAGTCCTTCAAGAGCCGCCGCCGCCGTGAGTTTTTCAAACTGTATCTCGCAGTTGGAGTCGAGACCGGGATTGAAGTCTGAGGGCAGACCATAGGTCTTGTTTGCGATGAGCATTCCCCCGATGTAGGTCAGTCCCTCCACGTTGTCGTACTGATAGGGAGCAGGCGCATAGTCGGGTGAATCGTGCGAAGGAGCGCTTGCTGAGACCGGCACCTCCTGTTCGGCAGGAGCAGTTTCAGTCTGTGTGGTATTGGTTTCTGATGATACGGCAGTTTCCTGCTGTACGGTGGTAACGCTTTCCGATGATGATTCGGCAGTCTCCTGCGGAATTTCAGTTGCGGCAGAGGTCGAAGCTTCTGTTGCGGCAGGAGCTGTGCCCGAAGAACCGTTGTTTGAAGTTCCTACAACTCCGCAGCCTGACGTCATGATGACGAGTGCAGCCGCAGCCGATAATAAAATAAACTCTTTCATATTATCCCTCCAATGAGAATAAATGGTGCAAAAATTGCTGTATCAGTTCATGCTTATTATACCACCCTTCTCACAAAAAATCAAGTAGATCAAAACGCTGCGGAAAATTTTCACATTACGGTGTTTGTTAAATATAAAACATTTGTTCGATTCTATTGACAAAGCGAAACTTTTGTTCTATAATGTTTATACAAGGAATAGAACGTTAGTTCGTTACGCTGCCTTTCTCCCTGCATTTAAGGAGGTTGAAAGAATTGAAACAAATGATCAGCGGATATTTAAGGAGCTGTCAGCTCGTGCGAGAGAGGATAAAAGTTCTCACAGAGCAGAAAAATGAGCTGAAAAGAAACGGAAAAACTCAGGAAATTGAAAACCTGATGCTTGAGAGGCGGATAAAACTGCTGTATGATGAACACAGTCAGATGCAGGAGATAATCTCCTACCTGAACTCATGCGTGAGGAGGGCGGAAAAGAGTGCCGAGACGTGAAAGTTACAATGATACATTTACGGGCGAGGCAGACAGTGGGATCCGCGCAATACTCGAGGGCGACAATGAAGAGGAGACTGCCGAGCTCAGACGAATACTGTTAAATATTATAAAAAATGAGCTTACTCCGAGACAAAAGCAAATAATTATGTTATACTATTTTAAAAAGACCGATATAGTAACCATTGGCAGAGAACTTGGCGTGACACCGCAGGCGGTTTCTGCCGTAATGGCGAGGGCGAGAATGAAAATTTACAGGATCCTCCGCTGCTGCGGCAGGATCAGATGATAAGGAGCTATAAATGAATACGCCGATCTATGATTTTCTCACACAATACAGCAGTTCCGACACTCTGCGCTGTCATATGCCGGGGCATAAGGGGCGGAGTTTCAGCGGAGCAATGCACGAACTCAGCAGGCTTGATATTACTGAGATAAAGGGTGCGGACAGTCTCTTTGAGGCGGACGGGATAATCGCTCAGAGCGAGAGAAATATGGCTTCACTCTACGGAAGTGCTGCTGCGGCTTATTCGGCAGGAGGTTCAACTCTCTGCATTCAGGCTATGCTTGCCATAATGAAGAAGGAGGGGCGAACTGTTTACGCTGTGAGAAATGTCCACAGGGCATTTCTTAACGCGGCTGCTCTGCTCGGGATAGAGGTCGAGTGGATAATGCCCGAGTACAGCGGAGGCATACTTTCGGGCAGGATAGGACCCGAAACAGTCCGCAGAGCCATGAGCGGGTCGAAAAATGCAGCGCTGTATGTTACTTCTCCCGATTATACGGGGAGGATCGCGGATATTGCGGCGCTTGCCGAGGTCTGCCACGATATAGGTGCGCGGCTTATCGTTGACAATGCGCACGGAGCGCACCTTGCTTTTTTTGAGCGTAATATTCACCCGATATCGCTCGGAGCGGATATGTGCTGCGATTCGGCGCATAAGATGCTGCCGGCATTTACGGGAGCGGCAGTACTTCACACTTCGCGTGGGGAATATGCGGATAAACTCAAAGGAGCTATGGGACTTTTCGGCTCAACGAGTCCGTCTTACCTTATCATGGCTTCGCTCGACCTGTGTACGCAGTATATTGACGGGAATATCCGCCGCGATCTTGCCGAAAATGTTCGGCTTGCAAATGAACTGCGCAGCCGGTTTGCGGACAGGCTCACGTTTGCGGACGGAGATCCGCTCCATATTACGGTAAAGGCTTGTGAAAACGGCTATGACGGCACAGAACTTGCCGAACTGCTGCGTGAAAACGGCGTTGAGTGCGAATATGCCGACAGCGAGCTTATGGTCCTGCTGATGTCGCCGATGTCTGTGGCTGAGGATTATGAAAGGCTTGAAAATGCTCTGGACAGGGCGCTTTGCAGTGCGAAGAGGAATCAGCCGTGCCGGAATATGGGCATTGAGATGAAACTACCGAAAAAGGCCATGAGTATCCGCGAGGCAGTTTTCTCCCCAAGCGAGGAGATACCTGTTGAAAAAGCGGAGGGAAGAGTCTGCGCGACGGTGAATGTTCCGTGTCCGCCTGCCGTACCGATCGCGGCAAGCGGAGAAATAATCGACCGCGGCTGCATAAATATTTTCAAAAGGTATGGAATTTCGGTCGTAAATGTGGTAAAATTATAATGTTATCCGACGAGGCGGCTTAGTCTGAATTGCCGCCGTGTTCGGGCATGAGGAATTTTTGATGAAGAAGATATATGGAAACGAGAAACTCATTTCCACGCTTGACAGCATCAACAGGCGCGGAAAGAATCCCCACTCAGTTATTTTTTACGGGGAAAAGGGCTGCGGCAAAAAGCTGATCGCCGATTATTGCAGCCGCATGATAATGTGCGAGAGACCCGACAACGGCAAGCCCTGCGGAGTTTGCAGCGCCTGCGTCAACATCTCAAAGGGCTTTCACCCTGATGTCATGCGCGTGGAGCGCACGGGCAAAACGGAGGGATATTCCGTAAAGACCGCGCGATCGGTCATAAATGATGCGTATGTAAAGCCGAATAACAGCAGCGGCAAGAAGGTCTACATTTTCGCGGACTGTCAGAACATGGACGTGAGGACGCAGAACGCAATGCTGAAAATTATCGAAGAACCGCCCGATTACGCGTACTTTATTTTCACCTGCACGTCGAAAACGGTGTTCCTGCCGACCATAATCTCCCGATGTGTGAGTTTTGCGGTCTGTCCATGCAGCGAGGAGGAGGCGCGTTCCGCGTTGCGCGAGTGCAACTACGAGAATAGCGCGATAGACGCTGCGGTAAGCTGCTTTCACGGCAATATCGGAATGTGCGAAAGATACATCACGGACGAGAAGCTGCGCAGACAGGTGGATTTGACAAAATCTCTTGCTGATAGTATAATAAGAGGGGACGAGTATCGGCTCAACGTTGACTTTTTCTCGCTCGGCAGAGAGCGTAACGATATCAACAGCGTTCTTTCGATGCTTGATCTGCTTGTGAGAGACGCGGCTGTTCTCGAAAACGACAGTTCTGCAAGGACTATCGGCTGTTTCCGCGAGGGAGCTGTTTTACTTTCACGCAATATAACTGCATGGCAGGCTGCAAGGCTGCACAGGCAGATAGAAAATGCATGGAACGCCATAGAGGCGAATGCTGCACCTCCGCTGGTGCTTGCGGCTCTGTGTGCGGAGATAATAGAAATTGTACATTAGTATCAGGAGAATTATATGAAAGAAATCGTCGGAGTACGTTTTAAGAGCGTTGGTAAGATATATTACTTTTCGCCGGGAGATCTCAGGCTGACTGTGGGCGACCGAGTTATCGTTGAGACTGTAAGAGGAGTAGAGTGCGGTGAAGTCGTTATCGCTAACAGACAGATCGAGGATAACCAGCTAAATACGCCTCTCAAGCCCATCATAAGAGCTGCGACGGAGCAGGATATGCAGGTTCTTGCCAAGAACAAGGAAAAGGAAAAGGACGCTTTCCGCATATGCGAGGAGAAGATAGCTTTCAGAAAGCTGAAAATGAACCTTGTTGACGTTGAATGCACTTTCGACAACAACAAGCTGCTGTTCTATTTCACGGCGGAGAACCGTGTTGACTTCCGCGAACTGGTAAAGGATCTCGCGGCTGTTTTCAGAACGAGAATAGAGCTGAGACAGATAGGCGTGAGAGACGAGGCGAAGATACTCGGCGGCCTCGGTATCTGCGGCAGAGAGTTCTGCTGTAAGAGCTATATGGGCGATTTTCAGCCTGTTTCCATAAAAATGGCAAAGGAGCAGGGACTTTCTCTCAATCCGACCAAGATATCGGGAACCTGCGGCAGACTTATGTGCTGTCTGAAAAATGAGCACAACGTTTACGAGGAACTTCTCAAAATAACCCCGAAGGTAGGCGCGCTTGTAGTCACTCCGGAGGGCGACAAGGGCAGAGTTGAGGACGTGAACCTCATTACCGGAAAGCTGCGCGTAAAGACCGAAAAATCCGAAGTTCCCGTTACTGTGACAAGAGACGAGGTAAAGCTTCTCAAGGACGCTGAGATACGAATGACGCGCGAGGAACTTAAAGCTCTTAAAAATCTGGAGGATAAGTGATCGAACACCGCCGTTTTGCGGCGGTGTTTTTTAGGATCTACTAATATTATATGACAGGGGAAACTTAGCTGTGACGGCTAAGCCTCTGTATAAGCATTATATTGCTATAGGAATGATAGATCATGCAAAAGGTAAATTACGGCAGAATGTTTGACGAACTGGCTGCGGAACTCGAAAAGAGTGGAGAGCGCCCAAGCCTTCTGCTCCATGCTTGCTGTGCACCGTGCAGCAGCCACACGCTGACAGTTCTCGCGGAACGTTTCCGCGTAACGCTCTACTTCTGCAATCCGAACATTGCCCCCGAGTCGGAATTCGAGTACCGCAGCAGGGAGTTGAAGCGGCTCGTCTCGGAAATGGGGCTTGATATCGAAATAATCGAAGAACCATATGACAGCGCGCCGTTTTATGCGCTTGCAAAGGGACTTGAAGATCTTCCCGAGCGCGGCGAACGCTGCCGCAAGTGCATTGCCCTGCGCCTTGAAATGGCAGGAGCAAAGGCACGGGAACTTGGTACGGATTATTTCACGACCACTCTCACTATAAGTCCGCACAAGGACTGCGCTTTTATAAATGAATGCGGCTTGAAGATCTCGCAGGAGTGCGGTGTGAAGTACCTCTGCTCGGACTTCAAAAAGCATGACGGCTATAAACACTCGATCGAGCTTTCAAAGCAGTATGACCTCTATCGTCAGAACTACTGCGGCTGTGTGTACAGCAAAAAGCTCCGCGAAGAAAATCAGTAAGGTGATAGTATGGGAAAGGAACTTAAAACTAACGCAATGCGTTTTCTGGATACAAAAAAGATAGCCTACGAGGTTCAGGCTTATCAGTGCGACGAGTTTATTGACGGGGTACACGTTGCCGAAAAACTCGGTCAGCCTCTTGATGAGACGTTCAAGACCATAGTTGCGCAGGGAAAATCGGGAAGCTATTACTGCTTTCTGCTGCCTGTTGCCGAGGAACTTGACCTGAAAAAGGCGGCAAAGAGCGTTGGCGAGAAGTCGGTCGAGCTTCTCCACGTCAAGGACATCACAAAGGTAACAGGCTATGTCCGCGGAGGCTGTACTCCGATAGGAATGAAGAAGCAGTTCATGACCGTTGTTCACTCCAGTGCGCAGGAGCTTGAAAAGTTTTACATCAGCGGCGGCAGGATAGGTATGCAGATACACCTTTCACCGACCGAACTGGTAAATGCGATAAACGGAAAGTTTGAGCCGATAATACTTTCACAGACATGATCATGTCGATACAAAAATACTGTATGCTAAAAAAGCCGATACCCATTATTAGGTATCGGCGATTTTTTTATAACCTGTATTCAAAAGACGTGCGCTATATCTTTTGGAGACAGATCCTTACTTAATGGCATCATTGGGATTGGTTTTGATCGAAGCGGCAGAGGTGTTTATCGTACTGCCGAGCTTGGTCTTGACCATTTTGATGTTCTGGAGGTTTCTTGTGTAGTGAGCCTCAGTATCGTTGAGCATCTTTGCAACGTTAAGGGCTGCTGTCTGCTGGAGATTCTTTGCGGCAGCCTGAGCCTTTGTCAGCATATCGACAGCCTTTTTCTTTGCCTCGACCACGATAGCCTCGTGCGAAACTATCTGAGCCGCGCGCTCCTCAGCCTTGCGAATGATAGCTTCGGCGTTTATTTTGGCTTCATTGAGAATGCGCTGACAGTCGAACTCGATCTTCTTAGCCTCTTTAAGTTCGTGGGGCATATTGAGACGCACGTCGTTGATGAGTTCTCTCATGCGCTCGCCGTCGATGACTTTTTTGTGTGAGACAAACGGTACGGACGAAGCCTTGTCAAGGAGCTCGTCCATCTCTTCTAAGATTTCATCAATGCTCATATTTTTTACCTCTCTTTAATAAGTCTTTGTTGTATATCTTCAAGAATACTTTCGGGAACAAAATGGCTGATATCGCCGCCAAAATAGGCTATCTGCTTGACCACGCTCGAACTCAGGTACATATTTTCGGCAGAAGTCGTAAGAAAGACCGTTTCTGCACCGGAAAAGAGCTTTTTGTTTGCAAGAGCCATCTGAAACTCGTATTCAAAGTCGCTCACGGCGCGCAGACCCTTGACGATAGCGATAGCGCCGACATTTCGCACATAGTCGGCAAGGAGACCGTCGAGGATATCTATCACCACGTTATCGAGGTCGTGCGTGACGGATTCGATCATCAGCATACGCTCCGTTGCGGTAAAGCTCGGCTGCGACTTTCCGGCATTGCGCGAGATGAGCACGATGACCTTGTCGAAAAGCTTTGAAGCGCGTGTGATTATATCGAGATGACCGAGAGTAACGGGGTCAAAGCTTCCGGGGCAGACTGCAATTCTTCTCATTCCTGTGCTACCTCCTCGCTGTCGGCGTAGGGCTTGCAGAGGATCGAGACGTTTATCCTGCCGTAGCGGTAAGTCTTTCTGAGGGTAAGACCCTGCGGCGGAGTCGGTGTTTCGGCGTCGGACTCATATTCGCAGATTATGCTGCCGCCCTCGTTAAGCTTCTGCGCGGCAAACGGCAGCAGCTTTTCAATATGACCGTGGCGGTAGGGAGGGTCGAGGATAATGATGTCAAAGCTCTTTGGCGTGAGCTTGATATAGTCGTAGCTGTCGCGGCTGACTACCTCCGCCATATCCCTTAGTTTTGTATTTGTGAGATTTTCGTTTACGCATCTGAGGGATTTCTGCGAACTGTCAACGAAAACCGCGTGACCTGCACCTCGGCTGAGGGCTTCTATGCCCATCTGACCGCTTCCTGCAAAGAGGTCGAGGACATCAGCGCCCTCAAGGTCAAACTGGATAGCGGAGAAGATACCCTCCTTGACTTTATCGGAGGTCGGGCGAACGTCAAGACCTTCCGGTGCGATAAGCTTCATTCCTCTTGCGATTCCTGTAATAACTCTCATAAAAATAGCTCCGCAGCCGCAGCACATTCGGACAGGCGCAGGGGAGTCTGCGGCAGGTGCTGCGTTTCCGCATTTACGGCATACGGAAGCCGAATTACATACACTTTATTATAACCTATTTTCGGTGGCTTGTCTACATTTTTAGGAAAAGATAGGCGAATCTGCACAAAACTTCTTCCACATATAGTGCATAATTACCATATAAATTTATGCGAGATCGCGGCTTTGCGCCATGCAATCAACAAATCAGCGCGGCGGCATATAATAAGTCAGGGATAATTTATGTGACAGGTGCTGCTGTATGCCGCGCTGGAAACGGCAGCGCCCGATTCGTACAGACTATCATGAAACGGAGATATACTATGGGAGAAAAATATAAGATACTATCAGTTGGCGGCGATATGCGCAGCGTTTACTGTGCAGCAAGGCTTGCCACGGAATACGATACATCGATTTTAGGGTTTGACGCGGAGGATATTCCGCACGGCTCAGGACTGCACATCTGCGATGCGTCAAAGAAGTATGACACGCTGCTGCTGCCCGTTATCCCCCTTGACAGTGACGGAATGATACCTGCCGAAAACGGCAGCATTGACCCCGAGGAGGCAGCTTTGCTGGTTGACAGCCGCGCGGAGATATTTGTGGGGCGCATGGACGCAAGACTGCGCGATATTTTCCCCGATGCCCGTTTTACGGATTATCTTTCGCGCGAGGACGTTTGTCTGAAAAACGCAGTTCCTACCGCTGAGGGAGCGGTCATGATAGCTCTCAGCGAGCTGCCGGTTACTCTGAGCGGACTAAAGATCCTCATAGTCGGAATGGGCAGGATAGGAACGGCTCTTACGGAGATACTGAAAGGCTTTGGCGCAGATGTCACAGCCGCGGTAAGAAACGAGGGCGGAGCTGCCCGTGCGCGTCTGCATGGCGTAAAATCGGTTCGCACCGAGGAGATCGGCGGCGAATGGGGACTTATTTTCAATACTGTTCCGATGATGATATTTGACAGCGATAAGCTTTCAAAACTCCGCCGCGACACGCTTATTATTGACCTTGCCTCAAAGCCGGGCGGAGTAGATCTTGCGGAGGCGGAAAGGCTGAACATAAAGACCATTCACGCTCTCGGACTTCCCGGCAAAACCGCTCCCGTGACGGCAGGAGAAATAATTGCCGAGAGCATTATTGATACATTAAAAAAAGGAGGTGGCGGCAATGTATGAAAGTCTGCGCGGACTGAAGATAGGCTATGCGCTGACGGGTTCATTCTGCACATTTGAAAAAAGCTTTGCACAGGCGAAAATTCTCGCGGACGCAGGCGCAGAGCTGATACCGATAATGTCCGAAAACGCTGCGGGGATATCCACGCGGTTCGGCACGGCTGAGGAAAACGTGCGGAGGTTCGCGAAAATATGCGGCAGAGAGCCGATAACGGATATTTTTTCCGCCGAGCCGATAGGCCCTAAGGCAATGACCGATATCATGGTGGTTGCTCCGTGTACTTCAAATACGACGGCAAAGCTTGCAAACTCCGTGACCGATACTGCGGTCACAATGGCGGTAAAGTCACATCTCAGACAGGGAAAGGCAGTCGTGCTCGCGATAGCTTCCAACGACTCGCTTTTAGGCTCGGCGAAGAACATAGGCGAGCTGTTTAACCGTAAGAATTACTACTTTGTGCCAATGCTTCAGGACGACTGTGAGCGCAAGCCTGCCTCGCTCGTGGCGGAGTTTTCAATGCTCCCGCAGGCGATAGAGGCGGCAATGAAGGGGATACAGCTTCGTCCGATAATATACAGTATCTAAGAGATTAGCACTCTCAATGTGGGAGTGCTAATTTTCATTTTCTTTTCACAGTCCTGTGATAATTCTTTCAAACAAGAGATCTATAATACAGACAATGAAACGAAAGGGAGCGATACCGATGAATAATAGTGAGGAATTATTCAAAGAATAATACGCAAGGAAGTTTACCCTATATGAGACAAGCTTCCGAAAAAACACCACATTTTTATTGGAGGTATGAATTATGTATGGACTTACACCTTTTGGAAGAAACGGTTACAATCTTTTCAATTTCTTCAACGATATGGACAATGACTTCTTCGGCGACTCGATGCCCGTCAACGCCTGCCGCACGGACATAAAGGACGAAGGCGATAAATACGTTATGGAGTCGGAACTCCCCGGCTTTGAAAAAGAGGACATCAACATCGACATCAAGGATGACTACCTTACTATCTCAGCGGAGCACAGCAGCAACGATGAGGAGAAGGACGAGAAAGGAAACTATATCCGCCGCGAGCGTTCGTTCGGCTCGTACAAGAGAAGCTTCGGCATCTCGGACGTTGAGCACGACGGAATCAGCGCGGAATATAAAAACGGTGTTCTCACTATCGAGCTTCCCAAGAAAAAGGCTGAAGAGCCTGTTTCAAAGAGACTCGAGATCAAATAAGCAGATATACCGTGCGCTTTCCGCACGGTTTTATCTTTGAGAGGAAAAAGGACTGTACAGCAGACCCCATATTCACAAGCATATGCAAGTGCCTTGTGGATACGGGTTCTAAACTGTACAGTCCTCTTTTTTTGCAGCACCGCACAAGCTTTGTGTAGTGCTGCCTTTATCCTTCTATCTGCCTTGCAAGAAACTGCGCGGCGGCGTTGATGAGGCTCTTTTGAAGATCTGTTACTTCGGTACACTTCTCGCTTGTCATAAACGCGACTGCTCCCGAAACATCTCCGGCCGTAATTATCGGAATGGCGGCAATGGCGGTTCGCTCAACGCCCTCAGCCGGATAGAAACTGTTGTTTTCGGCGCTGTGGCAGAGGTACTGTCCGCGGCTCTCCATGAGTTCCTCAAGCTGTCCTGTAACGCGGCGTTCGTAGAACTCCTTTTTGGGCACTCCTGCCGAAGCTGTTACATGGTCTTTGTCAAAGATAACGACCGGACAGCCGGCTATCTTGCACATTATGTCCGCGACATAGCCGGCATTCTGGCTCATTTCACCTATTGCCGAGTACTTCTTGAAAATGACCTCGCCCTCGCTGTTGGTGTAGATCTCAAGCGGGTCGCCCTCACTGATAACATTGACACTAAGGATATCGCCCTTACTTGTGGTAAAATGGGCGATAGTCGTGAGGTTATCGGATTCCTTGGTGTCACAATTAAAATTTGCGTTTGCTCCGACTAATTCAGTTTTAAGTTCGGCAGGAACCCCGGTGCTTAGCAGGGCATCAATGTCAGAACGGAGTTTTACGTTGATGTGATCGGTAAATACATCTATTCTGTCAACGATGAAATCAATATCTGTCCTGCTGAGATTTTCCTTGTTCAGTATTGAATCGAAAACCTCCATGACCGTTTTGGCATTTCTATTCATTGATATGATAGCATTATGCTTATCGGTTGCAAGCTGTATTTGATTTCGGAAGCCTTCAATTTGCTTCATAAGGTCTGTTACCTGTTCCTGATATACTTCTTCAAGCATATCTTCCTGTTCAGGATGTTTGGCAATGTCCTTGATGTGTTGGCGGCTCAGAAATTTCATCTCGGTCTTGGCATCTTCCATTCTCTGCATAAGAGTCTCGACTACATCTTTACTGGATGATGTTGATTTTCTTTCCTTATCTATGGATTTCTGAAGTGTATCAAGCATCTCTTCTGAGTTTTCCTTTACCTTGCGGATAAAGGAACGCAGCATTTCGTCAAGTGCATCAACTCTCGTATGGTGGGAAGTACAGCCTTTCAGTCCGCGCTTATGATAGGTTCCGCAGGTATAAGCCGGAGCAAGATCAGGACGGCTCATAGAAAACATAGGACTTCCGCAGTCGCCGCAGAATAGATGACCGGTATACACGTTGGCGAATTTTTTAATTCCACGATACCCATTTTTGGAACGCTGTTTTATCTGCTCCTGAACAGCGGTAAACAGCCGAAAATCAACTATTGGTTCATGGTTCCCTTCGATAACGATGTGGTCGCTTTCCTGAAGTTTCATATCGCCGCCGTTTATTTTCTTACGCTGATATTTTCGCTGCCTTAAAGTGCCGATATAGAAATCGTTTGTAAGCATTGAGCTTATCGTAACTACACTCCATACGTCCTTAGAACGTACAATGAATTCTTCTCCTTCGGCTTCTTTGCGCATTTCTTCGGTTTTCCTCGGTGTAGGTATGTGGTTGTCTGTAAGGTAGTTGGCAATTTTTTTATATCCCCAGCCATCGGCGTATAACTGAAATACCTTTCGCACGATTTCAGATGAAGTTTCGTCAACTTTGAACTTCATGGTCTTAGTATTTGTCATGACATAGCCGTAGGGAACAGCACATATCCACTTGCCTTCCTTTTGGCGATTATTGATGACAGCCTTTACTTTCTTTGAGGTATCGGTTACAGGCATTTCGTTTACTAAGAATCGGAACTGTATTGCCATCCAGTCGTCAGAGGTCGGAAAATCTATACCGTCACCGATAGAGATTATCCGTACTCCTGCATCTCGCAGATCCTCTAATTCCACAAGTCCGCGGCTTGTACGTCGTGAGAAACGTGAAAAATCTTTGATTATGAGGATATCGTATCTCTTACGGAACAGCTCCTTGCGTAGCTCCTGATATTGCTCGCGCTGTTCAAAGGTATAGCCGGAACGGTCGCGATCAGCGTAGAAGTCAAGCTGAGCTTTTGGAAAAGTTCGGGTCACATAGTCGGTAATAAGAGACTTTTGATTCTCAATGGAGGTGTTGTCCTTGTCAAGTTCTTCGTCTACGGAAATTCGGCAATATCCCGCTATTTTGAGATCCTTGTCCATAATAACTCCTTTCTTACAATATCATCAGAGTAATGTTTCAACTATCTGTCAACATTGTACCATATGCAAGCTGTATTTGTCAAGCCGAAATAAATGGGTGCGCTTTAAGCGCACCCCAAGTTGGAAATAAGCAGATCTTCTGTATCCTTGCATAAGTCTCCTTTGCCCGAAAGGAAGAAAATAACTTTGCACTTTTTCGGGGCAGTATCTTTAAGGAGCAGATGCGTAAGTTCTGCACAGTCGTACTGCTCCTGTTCCTCGTTAGTCAGCCAGACTTCTATGAGTCCTTTGTTTCGTTTGTCATATATTTCCAACGTATCCGCCTCCTTTTGACTCAATTATGTCCGATATAACTCGGAATTATACAGATATGGAGTATTTTCCAACATATGGTGGACGATATGTTTTTCCAAGTAAAGCTTTACTGACAGAAATGTTTTTGCCAAAGTATTTGCTGAATGTAGGCCCAACAATGGCACACTCACCTTGATCAAAGTTCCTTAACTTATCAATGGGAATATGTGCCTTCTCTGAAACTGCATTAATACAGGATTCCATAGGCTTAAAGAATATTTTTGTATCACAGTAGTCGTATACTCTACCAAGTCTGTCCTTGCCGTTAGAGTATTTCTGAGAGGCCAAAAACGCCGCTATATTCAACTTTCTACCTTTGCTTAGCAGTACATCGATTGGCGCACCTTCATTGAGATTCATTGTTTGTATCTCGTCAAGGATAACTGTCACATTTCCTGCGCGTTGGGCATCCTTGTAGCTATAGAAGTGGTCAGCTATAATGTCAAGTGGGTTCACATCAGCTCTGACAGTTGCGCTACCAGTGGAAACTACAATTATTTTTCCCTTACCTGCAAGTAGCTTGTCCCAACCAGGAGGTGTTTCTGTGCTATTTGCAACAGTACTAAATATCGAGAGTACTCTATTCATCACCATAGTTTCTTTGTTAGTATTGCCAAACTCATTAGCGATACATTTGCAGATATTTTTCTCGCCTTGCATAATTCTTTCGACCATTCGTTCAACAGAATTTTTCAGGATACTGAGTTGATTACACCCCGTGAAGTGTGAACCAGAAACTAACATACTGTACAATCGTTCCCTTTTTTGGTAGATGTTGTTACAATTCTTGAAGTCGATTATGTCGATTGGAAAGCCCTTGGCACTCATATCCCAGAATACGAAATGCTCATCGATGAGTTCTTTCGGAATCTTATGCGTTATCAGTTCATGCTTGCAGAACGAATTAGTTGGATCAAGGATAATAACGACATCACCTGCCTTAGCTCTTTGCAGTGACTGTATAATCAAAAAATCTGTTTTTCCAGAACCTGGGGATCCGCTCACTGCTATGAATGGGTTGGTAGCGTTATAGTCCTTTATGACCTGACCAGCAGACATATTGTATTCCGGGTGCACGATATATGGATAAAAGTTCTCTATACTTCCGTCAATGGGATGGAATCTGTCAGAGATATGCGACTTTTGAACCATCTTTCTTGCTTCATCGCTTAATACCGCATTTGAAAGAGAATATACCCTAATTGTTGCTTCTGAACTGTTTTCAAACTTGACTTTTAAGTCACGCTTGTGGTCTTTAGTCGAAATAAGCTGACGTTTTTCATTGAGAGTTCGAAGTACTAAATTGCGACGTTCAGTAGATCTGATCTTAGCAAGAAATAATTCTTCAAATGTATCTGATTCGACGTTGATTGAACCATCGGAATCAGCAATAAAAGCGGTTCTTCCGTCGTTTCTGTAATAAGGTGGTTCAAGTTGATTTGAGATTCTTAGGTCTCCACTGCATATCGACCTGTTTATTGCCGCTCTGATATCATAACTAAGCCAGTCACAAACTGTTGTTTGAGAAGCGGTTTTCTGTGATAGCCACCTGATCATAATAGACAGATCATTATCTGATAATAAACCAATTTTTTTCAAGATGTGAACCGTTGCCAGGGTCATTATCATCGTCTGCGAATGCTCAACATTCCTGATTATTTTCAAGTTGCTGTGAGCCTTTTCGATAGATTCACGTACAATAAGTCTCACAGTATCCTGATTATTATACACAAGACTTAGGAGAGAAAAATCAAACTCTCCCGTCAACTGTTGAAGTTTAACTATGTCCCCAAATTCGATATTCTCATCGATAGAGAGAAAGTAAGCTGGCAGATTTTCGGGAATACTTCCCGGAGTCTTGGTGAGTATAGTTATGACTTTTCTGGTGGGATTTTCAATACCGTTCTCGCCCTGTAAATCAAGGCGAATATCGGTAAATTTGTTACTGTAGGCTCTTCTGCCTTCTATAGTAGAAGAAAATGTATAAATGACATTGATATCATTTGCCGATGCTAAGTCCTTTTTAAAATCTATTCTTCTATCCGTGAATGATTTGATGACAGTAGATTCATAGTTCACATTCTTAGAAAGTGCTATAAATCCATGCTTCACAGTCTCACCCTCGTAACTGATGATCTTAACACGATCGGGTCTCAGCCCCTCTTCTTCATAGAACGGAAGTAAAATGCTGGTTATTCTGTCTACAACAACAGATTTTGCTTTCCAATTGTTCGGAAGAGCAAGGCTGTAATCCTTGAGCACTTCTTCAAAGCTTCGCTCATGCTGGACTAATTTGTGAGATTTTACAGCATTTGGAAAGTATTCTTCAAGCCCTGGAATTATAGATGATGACGAGACATAAGTCAAAGAACCATCAGGCAGCCTGTTCCCACCCATACGTTCAGGAATAATGATAAATTTGATGTTCGGACACCTGATAAGTGAACATTTGAATGCTTCGGCTACCCATTCTTTCTTGGGTGAAGTGGCTTCGAGCTGTAACGCCTTGATGATCTGGTGAGTGCTGAGGTTTCCATTTTTGAAATGCAAGGGAGTGTTTTTTCCATTAATAAAAAATACAAAAGAATCGCACACTCCTAATGCCCTTGGGTTTACAATGTAGCCTCCGACTACATGAATATTGGATATGTACTCTGGCCCTTTACTCTTGAAATTCTTCTGCCAGTGATTGTTGTACATATTCAATTCCAGGCGTTGCTCAGAATACGGTGGATCACGTCTGAATGTGTCTGGGATAAAATCCGTTCTGTACAGTCTGCGTCCGTCAACATCAACGAAATCGCTTACAAATGGAGATGATTTTGAAAGTTCGTTTCCCCTTTCACTTATGGAAGCTTGGTTCACCTCTTTGATGACATTGAGCCTGTACTCATCTTTTATGGTGTTGAAACGAGCTTCAGCTTTCTCATTGGCAAGCTCGGTTGCACGCTTTTCAATATTTTTTTTTGCGTACTCCTCGATTAATTCGATACAATCTTGATCGCAGGTGCCGTATTTATCCATATGCTCTCGGTCCATCTGAGCAGCCCATGGGGCATCAAATGCGTTCGATACTGTGTTCATAGTTATTACCTCCAATAAAAAATACTCTTGCGAGCAGTATTTTATCTCGCAAGAGTATTTTAGCATATGCGCAGGAGAAAATAAATTTGTAAATCCCCTTAATTTTTTATAGGATTAAATTTTTGAGTCCCAATTTGTTAATGGTCTTTTTTTCATCATCTGAATATATAAAACCAAATTTTTTATAGAAAAACTTTTTTTCTGTTTTGTCACATTTAAAATCCAAATAGCACTTTCGATAATTATCATCATGTTTTTTTATTATAAATGTATATGTAGTAGCTTCAGATGTTCCCTTTTTTGCGATAGTATCAGCAACCTGTTCAGCAAGCCCATTAATGTAAACATTAGCTTCAACAGGGTCATAGGTTGACAACAATTCAATGAACATATTATATATATTCTGAGGATCATCCGGTAACACACACTGTTCGATTATAATTTCACAACGCTTGAGATATTGGGTGAGATAGGTTTTGAAGATAATTTCCTTATCAGCAGCGATGTTGTGATTACCATGAGCAATGCCAATTATATGTAAAACGTAAGCATTAGCTTGTTCGAGATCATTTAGATTATTATATCCGTATAAAATTTCTTTTATCTTGAACATTAATAGCTCAGCCTTGTTCTTTTCAATTATAAGGTCATGTGCCCCGTAATTAATACTGAATCGCGTTTCAACTCTCCGAATCCAAATATGTATAAGTAGAGAGTCAACATCGTCTTCATTCTTTTTGAGTGATGATAACAAGGAAGTACCATTGGCGTTGTAACCGTAGAAGTCATTTCGTATCACAAAGTTGTTGCGGTTCTTTTTAACATAGACTATTTCCTGAATAATCGATACAAGTATTGCTAACGGAACTTTATCTGAAAAATCTGCTCCATCCTTTTCTTTCATCAGCCAGTTTAATACAGTCCTAAAATGATTAAAAGCATATCGATAATGCTTATAGTCCTCCATTGGTATTTCCTCGCAATAAGAAATAAGGTTGAATATTTTGTTTAGATTATCCGACCTATTTTTACAATCAATAGCCTTATTAAGTTCACTAACCGCCTGAACCTCTAACAATTCATTTTCAAACTTTTTGAATAATTCGGTATATTCAGCGTTAGGACATAAATCTAAATTAACATATTCATTGGCCTTGATACGATCTATTTCATAACATAATTGATTGTGAGCGAGTAAGATATTAAAGAAGGTTTTCATAACACCTTCTGTTGACGTATGAAGATTTATTTCATTTATATCAAGCTTATCAAGCTTATAAAAAATACTTTCAAGAGTTTTATTTATCCTTTGCAGCTCCTTCAATGAATTATCCATATTCGCCAATGCCATGTCTGAAAAAACGTAGTCAAACTGCTTTTGTGCAAGATATTGCCAGTACGAATCAATTTTTTCAATTTTGCTGATTCGTTCATATGCGTCAGGGACGTTAGACTTTATGTTGTCAAAGAGTTTTTCTAATATCTCTCCGTATTGGGTGCCGTTTCCGTAGTAAGATTTGATATTAGATAACCTCGGTTTTTTGAGAATGTCTATAATGTGTATTCTGATATTAGCTGTAAGTTCATAATCATTAACATATTTTGGCAAGCCATCTTTCTCAATGGAAAAAAGTTCTTTTAAAAGTTTCAATGTGTCAAATTTTTCAGTAGTTGATACTTTTTCCATCTTTTCAATATCAAAATTCAAATGTTTTTTCAGCTTATCTATCAAACCTGATCCCTGCGGGTTTTTTAACTTAAACATTATATCATTAAAGGAATACGACGAATCGATCTCATTATATATGTCTTTACAAAGATCATATTTTGTTAATTTAGACTCATTTGTCAATTGAGCATTAATATCAAATTTTCCCATAGTACGCACCTCAGAGTTTATAATGATTTAAGTCACAATTTATCTTTATTATTTATTTAAAACAAATTACTATTATATCGAGTTTCGCTTTTCTCGATATTCAAAATTAAAAGGTGCCAAATAAGTCTTGATTTTAATACCTTTTGCTTTTTCAACTTTTGATTTTCCGTAAATGGAATAGATAATTATTACATTTTACAATTTGTGCTATATAGAAGGGTATTGGCTGTAAGAGCCAATTATAGAAATGGATTATCCTCATTTAGTTTGTGCATTGTCTGATACTTTTTATATCAGGACGGTTTCAGTTAATAGAAATATAAATATTAACTCACAGAATAGTGTTAAATATTTCTTCTATGGAAGAAATATTGATATGTTAAAATTCAAAAACACTCTTAATTCCAATGTATTCCATTTCTTCCGGTATATATCCTTTCACTGAAAATACATAAAATTGTAAACATCAAGCTATCTTCAAATAATCATGAATGTTGCTGAAAGAAATTATCAAATAATGGTAATGGAATTTATATATGTAGAAAGGCTTTACGCTGCAAATTAACTAACTGCCTCCGTAAAGGAGGCATTTTTAATCTTTTATAATTTTTTCAATGGAGCAGCTATGACCTTTCTTGTCATCATAATTTATGCCAACGAGAAGAATTTCACCTGTATACTGTGAAAGCTTTTCGGTGTAGTTTTTGCTCTTTATCTGCTCAATTGCAGCTCCGGAAGACCTGTTGTATTTCAGTTCGACTACAATTGCGGGGAGTTCAACATTTTTCCGCGGTATGAAAACCAGGTCAGCGAAGCCTTTTCCGGTAGCAAGTTCACGGTGAACGATGTATTTGCTCTGAGCTGTGTAGTACGCAAGTGAGATCACGCAGGCGAGGGAATTCTCGTCGTTGTATTTCAGCAGGGAAGTGTTTTCGCTGTGACACTGCTCGATCAATTCCGCGACTGTGTCGGATTCGCCGTTGAGTGTAGCCTCCAGCAGCTTGTCGGATGATCTGATCGCCTTCATGAGATTTTCCCAACCGCCGTCCTCAACAGAGTTAACGAACTCTTGCCGCACTTCGCTGTTTGGGATCCAGACTTCGCCAATGCCCGTTTCACTGATTGCTCTGAATGTAAGATATCCCAAGTGTACGAGAAGTGTGAGAACATCGTCTGCACTGTTGAGAGAGGTCATATCATTCTGGAATTTTGCAGTATTTACACCGACTTTCTCTCCAGCTATCATTAAAGTTACTTTGTCCTTGAGACCGTCGAAGTTGCGCATAATGTGCTCTTTCAGCGCCTCGTAGGTTTCGGTCGAAGTCCAGTAATTGCCGAACGAACCGCGCAGAACAGATTCAACGACTGATTTTGGATTGTAAATGGATATTCCGTCAAGGCAGTAACCGTCATACCAGCGTTTGGTTTCTTCGTAATCCCTGCCGTATTTCACGCAAATATTCTTTACTTCTTCCTCAGTAAATCCTGTGAACTCGGATATGGGTCTTGCGTTTATCATGGATATTTCAGTAAACATATTTATCGCCGAGTGTTCGCCGTACTTCTTTATCGGCAGGATTCCTGTCATGTAGGCGAGTGCAACATAGCTCTGGTCTTTCAGCAGAGTGCGAAGGAAATCAAGATATGCGGTGTATTCTTCTGATCTTATGCTGCTCTTTCTGAAAATGCAGTCCCATTCGTCTATTATAAATATGAAAGGGATCTTGAACTGATTAAAAGCAGAAGTCAAAACTTTCGTCAGACTAATACGCCTTGGCATAATCAGTTCAGACATGGAATCTGTTATGTCACCAATGATATCATCTTCAATATATTTAATTAAATTCTCAATACTTTTGGCTTCGGTGAGATACTCCACCATATTAATGTGAATGACGTTGTACTTATTGAGGTGCTTCTCAAACGAATCTGACGCTGATATTTTATACGGACTGAAAAGCTCTCTTGAATCGCAGCCCTTGCTGTAATATGCGGTCAGCATATTTGCAGCCATTGATTTGCCAAACCGTCGCGGTCGGCTGACGCAGATGTACTTCTGCGGAGTTCTCAGGACTCTGTTGGCGTACTCTATGAGCAGAGTTTTATCAACGTATATTTCAGCGTTGACAGCTTCTTCAAATTCAGTATTGTCGGAATTGAGCAGTATTCCCATATCAAAGCACCTCCCGTTTTATGTGTAGAATGTCTTTAATAAAGTATATCATGTAATCTGAAAAAAATCAAGCGGATCTGCGAATCAAAACATAGCATTCAGCCCGTTTATCCTGATATAATTCCCATTTTATTCAGAATCTCACCATAACCGTCGATCATAAACTTAGCCCCGCTGAAGTCACAGTTTCTGAAGTGCGGTAGCTTTGAAAACATCTTCAGTTTAAGCGGATCACTGAGAATTATTCTGTTTGAAAAGCAGTGTTCGTGGAACTTTTCGTGACAGCGATCAATGACTTGTCCGCTGTGTGGATCTATAGTGACCTTACAGATATCGGGGAATATTCCTGCGTAAAGAAGAATTTTGCTTTCATCAGGCGAGAATTCAGCATAATTAAGAATCTCGTTATTGCTGACATATTCCGACAGATCTGAATCCCACGAAATGTTGTTCTTTTGAGTGTCCCAAAGAAAAACATAGTTGTTATCCATGATCACGAGTATTTTATTTCCCTCATTGGAAATGACCGCGAACTTTTCCCATATCCACTCCAGATCCGTAGATTTCTTCGCATTTTCGCATATGCCCAAGCGATAGATAGTGCTGTTCCTGAAAGAGCACGGATATTTTCCGCCCTGACTGAATTTAACATTGCACGGTATATTGTAAGGCAGCGGAATATTGCTGAGATCAACACTGCATACAGTACCGTTTCGCGATGCGCTCATGACATTTATAATGTTTTCCGATATATGGAAATTGTCTTCCTTTTCCGCAAATCCCCGATACATATCAAGCATTTCATCGAGAATTGTTCTGTTATACCACCACATAGGGTCATTACCGTCGGGAATGTTTTTGTAGTCTCCGCAAATTTCACCGATAAGACCGTACTCCTCGGAATTATTGTAATAAAACCAGATCCGGTCGAGTCCAAGTTTTGTTAATAGTTCCTTCTGCTCAGTGATACTGTTGTTTTTGTACGAAATATCCATGATATCCAGCAGATTCAAGATGTGTTTTGCAGCAAAGTAATCCCTGAAATACTGATGTGTGAAATGAAGTTTTTGCGGATCACTTTCAGAGACTTTCATTAATCCGATATTTTCGGTTATCAACTCAATAAAGTCAAACTTTTCCCTGCTTTCAAGCAGGGATCTTTTTCTGAATCCTCTTGGTACAATGTAGCTTTGATAGACAAATTCGTCTGTAATATAGGTGCTGTACGCGTTTTCAATTGCTTTTAAAAGGTCACATCTGTCTATTTCAAAACAGGTTCTGCCGTATGACAGATACTCGGCAAAATTATATTTGTCGAACATTGCCTTTGCTGTATACGGCAATATATATTGGATAATGAAACGAGCAGTGATCTCGTCAGACCCATGTATAAAACCTGCGAAAGATTTTACCTTCCGATCCGTTATATACAGATCAAGAATCTCCCCACGGGTATTTAGCGGCTTTTCAGCAGTTCGGCTTTCAATGTACATATTCAGAAACATCGGTATTTTCAGGATATTCATAAGCTTTTTATTATCGGATATTCCGCCGAAAGCCGATAGTGCAGCATTTCTTTCGGAGTCTGTAATGCCGCATACTTCAATATGCTGAAATCTGTCAAAAACGTCATATTTCGGGGCAGTTCGCCCCGTGATCATTATTCGCATATTTTTTCGGGTACGACAGAGTGTTTCAAGTTCCTGTACGAGAGCGTACTGCGTATCCGATCCCATTTCGTTCATTCCGTCAAGGAGAAGTGTGTATTCAGAGTGACCGTTTACAGGGGTGTTACTCAGCAATTTATCAAGTTCTGTCAATTGCTGCAAAACAATATTTTCTCCCTCATTAGCAGTTAGGGTTTCATAAGTTTCGTACTCGTACTGATAGTGATATTTCAGCAGAATATTCAGCAATATCCAGCAGCCTGACGTTTGAAAATTTTCATGAAATTCTCTCCTGTACCGATATAGGGGAAAATAAAAGTTTATTGTGTTTTCGCTGTTTATCAAATCCATAAGCAATGTTGTTTTGCCTGCACCTCCGGTTCCGTATAGAAAAACGTTATCATTTTCGGGCAGTTTGTCTATGGCAATATTGTTATATTTCAGCTCAGGCTTGTATTTCGGTTTCTCTGCGCTCTGACGTTTGGCGTTTCTGCGGATATTCTCATAAAGACTTATTTCAAGCTCTGTATTAAGCGAACCTTCATCAGCGTATCTCGTTACGCTAAATGACAGTTTGTCGGGAATTTCCAAAGATCCGATACTTATGCTTTCAGCAGGATTTTTGTGAACATGATAAAGCAAGCCTGTCATCAAGGCTTCAATGCATATCTTCTTGGGATGAGCATAGCTGCCGAAAAGATCTTTCTTTGCAATAAGATCCGAGCCGTATAAAATGCAGCTTATGGATTCGTCCTGCCTTAAAATTTCAAGCAGAGTATATGCAAGTTGTTCGAGTTTATTTTCATCAAGAGCTAAATTACAGAACTTTCTCATTTTAATGAGGTAATGCTCAAAGGTCTGATAGCTGCCTATGCTTTGCTCAAATCTTTCAAAACTGAAAAGGGAGTAGGGGTAAGTGGTTTCGCCGCGCAGGAGCCTGAAAAGAAAGCGGTCGATACTTCCGCCAAAACAATAGGAAATATCTTTGTTGTCAGTTATGGTCTGCATAAATTCCGTGTATACTTTCCCTCTGCCTATTCGTCCTTTGCCTATTTTCTTGGCTTCAAAAACTGCTCCGAGCAGCGTTTCTATACTTAATTTCACCCTGTTCACTTCCTGAAAAAATGGAATAAACTTGCTGATATTCGGAATAAAACCGAGTTCCGTATGTGATACAATTAAATCAACAAAAATACCTGATTGATTTTACCATTCCGACAGCAGTTTGTCAAGAAATAAAAATAGCCGCAAATTCCGATAATTTGCGACATTTGTTCTTTGATATATAGTACCACAAATTCGACTGAAAATCAATAGCGATTTATTGATTTTGCTATAAAAATGATGCATTTTGTATGTTTGCACAATCAAAAGTAATGCCATTTGTTTAATGTGTCACTATAAAATTCGGATATCAACCGTCAGGATTCTGGTCGTTTTAGGAGGAAAGTCATGCCGAGAAAGGGAGAAAACATTTATAGACGCAAGGATAACCGCTGGGAGGGGCGGTACAAGGTCGGATTCGACGAATCCGGCAAAAGCAGATACCGTTCGATTTACGGGAAGTCCTATCAGGAAGTCAAAATTAAGCTAATTGCATTGAGATCAGCTCCGAAAGAAGACGTTTCTTCGGGTCGCCTGACGGTTAAAGAGCTTTTTGAGGAGTGGCTGTCAGCGGTGAAACTTCGGGTAAAGGAGTCCACTTATGCTAATTACAGAATGAAGGCGGACAGTCATATTCTTGTTGCATTTGGCAAGCTGAGGTACGAGAATCTGACAGTGCAGTTAGTCCACAGTTTCATTGAAATGAAGCTGAAAGCAGGGCTTTCTGCGAAGTATGTGTCCGATATCGTTATCGTTTTCAAGTCGATGACAAAGTATGTGAGCAGAGTTCACGGATTCAGAAACCCTCTTGAAGAGGTTGTTCTTCCCAGAGGTGCAAAGCGCGAAAGGAAGCTTTTTAACGATACTCAGCAAAAGAAGCTTTGCAAATATCTGACAAGTGATCTCAATAATACTTCACTCTGTGTACTCCTGAGCCTGTACACGGGTCTGCGTGTGGGTGAAATATGTGGCCTGAGGTGGAGCGATGTTGATTTTACCAAGAGGACTATTACCGTCAGAAGAACGGTCCAGCGGATCCGAACAGGACACGGCACAAGACTTCTGATCGGTTCACCAAAGAGCCATTCTTCGAGGCGTTCCATTCCGATCCCCGCCTTTATTGCGGATATCCTGAGAAGATTCAGAAGATCCGATAATATCTGTATTTTATCAGGTTCAGAAAAAATTGCCGAACCCCGAACACTTCAGCGGAGATTTAAAACGATACTCAAAAAAGCAGGTTTACCGTCAATAAACTTTCACAGTCTGCGTCATATGTTCGCAACTAACTGCATTCGCGCAGGTTTTGATGTAAAGACTCTATCGGAAATACTCGGTCACGCTTCGGCTGAGACTACGCTTAACCGCTATGTTCACTCCTCAATGGAACGAAAAACTCAATGCATGAATCTTCTCCGTCTTGCCGCTTAAATTTTATTTACCGTCAGCTTTATCGTCACTGTTGCTTGAAAATCGGCTGTATTTGGTCAATTTTGGCCGATTTGACGGGAAGTATCGGAATTTGCGATACAGGTTTAAAATTATTATAAATCCATTTTTCACAGTTATTCAAACGATATTTATGAATTATCAGGAGGAATTTTTATGAAAACTTTAAAAGAAATTATGGACGAATACAATGTGGAGGTTGAGTTTCCTTTTCTCGGAAACGCCCTTATTGTTTCAAAAGAAAGGAACATATACAATCAGCTCCGTATTAAGTATAATGAGATAGCTGACAGAGCATCAGTTACATTTCAAAATCAGCTTATGCAGTTTAAGGATCTTAAAGATCTTTTGGATGGTGTAGCTAAATCTTTCCTTGTTGCAATGAAAGAAGGTCTTGATGAAATATCAAAAGATGCAATATCTGTAAATTGTTATACAATTGACACCGAAGCAGCAGTCAAACTATGCATAAAAGAGGGGTATTTTGACAGCTATGACAAAGCTTATGAGGAATATAGAAAGGCGTATTTGAATATAATGATTGATTGTTTGAATAAATATGACGCTTTAAATGGACAGGTTGCCAATCGTCCAAGGTTGGAGGTATCTACAATAGGTGGTTCGACACTTGATGCTATTGGTAATCAATTACAGGCTGATTTTACAAACGCTGTAGCCGGTAAGTTATATTCAGACTTTAATACTCTTCAGTTTTCTGAAGAAATTGATAAAGCGGAAAAGTTGGAAAAGCAATTGTTTAATAATCAGCAATACAGGAATGAACTTATCAACAGTGTATGGATGTGTACTGCAAATCTTCGTTTACTGATATCGGGATATCTCAATAACGAGTGCAAGTTGGGCCTTGGCGGCTGGATCACAAATAGTGATACTCAAAAAGCAGAATCTATCTATAATAATATGAAGTCAATCGCACTTCCTGATGAAAAGCAGAGGGAATTTGCTTTGTCGATTTTACAGTTAAATCCATACAATTATAATTATTATAAGACCTTTATTTCAAAATATTTAGACAATGCAAAAGAGATACTGGCAATATCAGACTTTTTCCATATTAATCTTTCTAATTCACTTAAATCAATTGTTAACGATTTCGCTAAGGAGCACATGGGTTCTTCTTTTGATGATGTAAAGAACTGTCGTAGCTTAGTTAAATCTAAAATAACAGAATTGGGATTTCCGGATAATAGTTATGAGCTTGCTGAAAAAACCCTACAGGAACATAGTGCGGTTTTGCTGAGCAATTATCTTAAAGACAACATGGGTGAAACAAGGAAAGAAACTATTGCTTGTTATGTTAAGGTGTTAGGTATTGCAGATGATATAGATTTTGATGAGAATTATTCTGCAACAGCTTATCTTCCGTTTGAAGAAAGAATGGAAGTTCTTGACAATGAGCTCGTTGCACAACTTGCACAATGGATAACAGATAATATAGGAACAACAGAAGAGGAGGCACATAGGTGTCGAGAAGAACTGGATGAACAAATTAAGGAACAGGAACTGAATCCTGAAAAGGCTACAGATCTTTACAAAACGATTGATAACAGGCTTAAAAAGCTTGACGAAGAATACCGCACAGTAGAAGGATTTACTTTTCCGACAAGAGAATCTGCAGATGAAACAAAGAGAGTTATTGATGCAAACAAAGATATTCTATATAAATCATCAGTTGATTTTATATTTAGGAATGATTATATTGCACATATTGGGATAATTAAGAGCCTTCCGCTTGTCGATAAGCTAAAGTTCCATTTTGCAGAAAAATACGAAAGGCTTCTTAAAGAGTTTGACAAAAAGTGTAAAAATGCCAAGCTTTATGATGATAAAATAAAAGGACAAAAGAAATCGCTGAAAAGCTTTGCTCGTTCCTTGTTTGTTTCAGATGATAAACAACAGAAAGATTGGGAAGAAGTTACACATAACGGAAAATACGACCTTAGTTCTGTTATGGGATTGGAGGGATAATTATATTTGCTACACTTAAAAATTTTGATATGCATAAGGTTTCTGCTATAATCAATATAATTGTTGTAGTAATTATATTGATTAAATTTAATGGTAAATCTTAAAATAAAAAATGAAATTCAGGAGGAATTTATAATGGCTAATGTTATAATAGTAATTGTCATGCTTGTTGTACTTGTTATCGTTGATTTAATTATAGGAGGAATTGCATACAAGCTTTTGGGGTTATTTGTGAAAAGCAAATTAATACAAGAGCCAAGTGCAGGAATAGCACTCTTTCTTCTTTTTGTATTCACATGTATAAAAAATGATTCTGTCAATGAGGATCATCTTCTCAAAGTAGCTGTTGTAATAAATACTGTTGCAATCGCTGTGGTTACAGGTTTGTTAATTTATAATTCGGTATCAGAGCATAAAAAGCAAAAAAATACCCGTGAGAAAACAATTACTCAGGACGATCTGAATAGGTGATTTGTAATAACAAGGGGACAAATCCGGAAAAGGCTGACACGGAGTAATGTCAGCCTTTTTAAAATAAGAATTTTTGTAAGCAGAAGTTGTTGATGCTCATTTAATAAAGAAATGTTCTCTTGCGTTGTATTTCTTTAAGCAATGGCATTTGATCCATATTATTGCTAAGAGATAAGTTTTATAAAATAATTATAAAGTTTCAGGTGCAGGGTATAAAAACTCAGTGTACCGATACGATATGTATTTTTGGCAAATCCGTCGTAGGTTCTGTTCTTAACTTTTTAGCGAGAGCAGATGATTGAGAGATATAAAGTAAAATAGGCAAATCATGTCTAAAGCTGATTTAAATAAATTTACTTATTAAAGGAGGTCATATTATGACTAAAACGACAAAAATCCTGATCGGGATTGCGGTAGCATTGGCTACTATATGCATTGCCCTTGGAGTGACTCTGTTTGTTAACATTAAGAGTCATAATAAAGAAGCAGCTCCGACAATGACGTCAAATGTCGAGACAGAAGAAACATCAACAACGGTAGACACAACCACATCAACCACCACAAAGAAAACAACAACATCCACCACGGCAACAACCGAAACAACCACAACGGTTGCAACGACAACAGCAACACCATTATTATTCACTGGTCCGTTAGACGTTGATACGTTTTATTCGGACGAGTATGCGGATAAAATAATCCTCGGTTATATTTCGTTAAACGATCCGAATAGCACACTAAACATTCGCAAATTACCCGATATAAATTCTGATGTCATTTACACAATCAAAAACCATATGCCGGTTGAATACATTCCAACAGATATAAACGGCTTCTATGCTGTCAGACCACAAAATCCCACCACCGGTTACACAGTTATAGGATACGCTGCGAAAGAGTATGTCCGTGAAGGTGATTGGGCGGTATTATTCCCTGACGAACACGATGCATGGTTGGCAGAATATATTGGCAAAAATAATAACTCAAACAGCAACAACTCATACGGCGATACATCATTGAATGACATCGTACGGTTCCATGCCGATAACCCGCTTCTCATATATGGTGATTATGAGTATGAAGATACAGTCATGTATGAAATATCGGACATAAGATACAGAATTGAACGAGGTGATTATGACGGACAATATAAGGCGATCATGACATCATATACAATCAAAAACGTTGGAGATGTTCAGGTTCTTGGTTACCCAGGGACAGCTGATATATATGTGTATGACTCATTCGGCAACTGCGTTGGTGATTTTATGTTGGACAGTGCAGTAACTGCCTTGCCGTATGGCGAAACAAGAACATCAAACAGTTCCTCAAATTTTCAAGTTGGATATCTGGTAGAGGGCGATTACTACATTCAAGGAAAACTAAAGAAATAAATCAAATATTAAGTATATATAAGCGGGGATTAATCCCCGCTTTATTTTTTACATTTCGATCTTTTTATTTTCCCATTTCTTGTATGCATCCAAATAGATACAATTCTCTGTGTTGTTGTACGTCAGTTCGAAATACATACCATCGGAATTTGTCGTACTGAGGAGACATTTTTGGTTACCGAGTATGAAACACATCCACACCACATATACATCATCCGTCGTGAGTGTTTTATGATCTGTTGTGTCCATGTGTTCATTCTCGTATTTGCATACGATTTCTTTGCATTCTTTGATAAATTGATCCGAGGTCATCATCATTCAGTCACCCCATGTTTTACACGATCTTTGATTTCTTCTCGTTTACCGTTATTTGCTCTGTCAAGCTTTGTCAGATAAACAGTATTTACTTTTGAGAAGTACACAAGAATGGTCAAAAAGAATATCGGGAAAAATGTGAGTTCAATTGTAGTATATTTCTTAATTTTTCATGCTGCTACAAAGTAAAAAGGTCACTGTAGAACTCTCATTCCACAGTGACCTTTCGTGTTACTTAGTGCAATAGAAATTTTATGCCGTTGATTTGTAAATTCTCTCCAACGCGATGGCTAAAGGGAGTTTTTTAACTCTGCGGCTTTTCCCACATTTTGGGTGTGACATAGTATTTGCTCTCGTACCAGTCGATGCCGTCATCGTGATACCAGTATTCGATATCGTCCACGCCGTCTATTGAGTTTGCACCGCCCTCAGCGTAAGGATCGGTGGGGGAGTAGAACACAAGCTTCCAGTTTTTGATCTGTTCCTCGGTTCCTTTCTGGCTGGAATTGCTATTCAGGAAATACTTGTAAGTAGTTCCGCCGGAATTTTCTATTGTATGATTATATTTACCGTTGTAGTCCTCTTCAAAGTCTTCGTAACCGTAGTATATTTTCTCGGGGGCGTTTTCGCTTGCCATCAGTGTGTCCATAAATACCGAATTAACGGGGCCATCGACTACCCATTCTTTATACTTAGACTTATTTATGATAGTTGGCACATTTTCGAGCGAAGAAAACGCATTCCACCCGATATAGTGAACATTTTCGCCTATGACGATCTCTTCTATGGGACATCTCTCGAACATTGCCGGGGAAATGACTTCCACGCCGTTACCTATGGTGACTTTTCTGAGATTAGTGCAACGATAAAATATATGGCCCCCGTTACCAATTTGTATTAAACCACCAAAGTAATTAGGATCTAGTGACGATCCGATATACTTCACCGAGTCGGGGATCACGATTTCTTCAATGGCGGTCTCTCTGAATGCAAGTGCTCGTATATTTTCAACTGTATCACCTATTGTAACTTTTGCCAGGTTTTTACATCCGTCAAACGTCATCTCCGGGATCACCTCAGCATTATCGATGGTTACCTCACCGATACCATAACACTCATAAAACATCGCGGAGCCGGTGCTGACGCTGCCATTGATATGAAGTGTGAGCAGATTGTTTTCGTCATACGGGATCGTTCCCTCATTTGAACCTGCGATACCATAGTAATATGCGGTATTATCATCAATACTTATATCAATATAGATCATAGGCATTGTCAGCTCAGAAAGTGCTGTGCAGTTGAGGAATGCATTGTGCCCAATCTTTGTGACTTCGGGAGAGAGCACGATCTCCTTGACATGCTTCAGATCCGCAAATGCGTTTTCAGCGATCACGCCGCCGTTTATAGTTACCTTTGAAAGGCTCTGCGGAATGACGCTTTCCGCATCAGCGTTGCTTCCGTACCCGAACAGATAGGCGAGATTGCGGGTGAAGTTCTCCGTGTAGTCAGCGCCAAGGTAGGGCAGTGACAGTTCCTGTAGCTGGCTGCAGTTCCGGAGCACGCTCGCCTTGATGTTGTTGAAAACGGAGGGGATCTCAAGCGAGGTAACAGTGTTGTCCTCAACGCCCACGAGCATACAGAATTTCTCTCCGTTCGGGAGAGTGTATTCATCGTTCACGACATAGTCGAAGCCCTCAAATTCGGGTTTCAGCGTCCAGTCGGCGTAGAGCACGATATTGCCGGTTGTGCCTGACGGGATACCGCCCTCGCCGACAAACTCACCGTTGGCATCGTTATACCGCCAGCCGTTGAATGTGTAGTCGTACTTTTCCAGCGGCTGAAGATCTACCGAGTCAAGGATCGTGTAGTTATCGGGATTGTCGTTCCGGATACCCTTTGTGTTGTTGTAGGTAATGGAATATCTGTCAGCCGTAGCAATAGCGGTCAGAGTGATATTTCCGGGCTTGGAGGTGTCGATCTCTGTGACCTGCTCCTGCGTTGTATCATCTATCCAGTACTGGAAAGTATAGCCCTTTGCCTCCAGCGGCTGTAGGCTGACCTTGCCCTCCGCAAGCGGGAATGACTTCGGATTGGGGTTGGTATAATCTTCTGTCATTATCACTTTTAGGTTGTATGTCACATTGATACGGTTATCCAACATGGCAGACGCAAGATCGTCGGTCTTGTAGTCGGCGTAGATCTGCATACTTGCACCGTAGCGGAGCATATCGCGGAGAGTGGAGATGAGCTTCTGGTCGGTAGAGCCTGCAATGCCTTCCACAAGTCCAAGCTTGCGTGCGGCATAGGTGCATACGCTGTACTCCATTTCCTCACCGTAGTATGTTTTACCGTTGTATACCACATAGGGCTTTGAAGCTATCATGTCATTCATTTCCTTGGCATAAAGCTCCGTGTATCTGACTATGTAGCAGGTGTGTGAATTTTCATTATTGCTGATCGTTCTGATCTCTGTTGCTCTGAGATCGGAAGAGGCGGTTTCGGGTGTATGTTCCGTCACGCCCTCGCACCAGAAAAGCATTCCGACATCGGCGGAGGTAATACCCGACGCACCATCGACCTCTATTGCATACATGATGTTTACCTGAGCGCCGAATTCGAGATTCTGCGCAAAGACAGACGCAGTCGGCACAGCTTTGGTTCCCGCAGCACTTACCGTGAGTCCGCAAACAAAGAGTATCGGCAATGTCATAAGCGTCAGAAAAGCCATAAACAGTCTCTTTTTCATAAATTTAACTCCTTTCAGAATATGTTTTCGCTGTGGTCAAAACTTGCTTGGCTCATTGATATCCCATTCGCCTTCATTGGATGACGTGAGGATATCAGCCGAAGAAAAGTAAATAATATCGATCTTCGGCTCCTCGTAGGTCAGCTTAGCCTGTGAGGCTTCGTTCAGGTTTTTGCAGGTGATCTCGTTTTTCATGGTTTTAACTCCTTTCAGAATATATTATTCACTGCGATCAAAACTTGTTGGGAGCATTGAAGTCCCATTCTCCTTCGTTGGAGTTTGTATTGGCGTCGGTCGAAGAAATGCTGTTCTCCTCCCTGGTTTCGGCGGAAACAGTGGGTGTTTCCGTTTTGCGTGTAGTTTCCTGACTTGGACTTACCGTAGCGGCGCTGTCCGTGCTTTCATTGGCAGACGGTGAAGATGTTTCTCCTTTGGCGCTTGTTACAGCCGACCGGGATCCTGTGGCTGTAATTGAACCATTGTCTTTGACGGTTTCTGCTGTTTTTGTTGAATCTGTTGCATTGCCTGTATTCGTGCCAGCCGAGTCGGAAGTTTTTTTATCAGGATCATCAACGGTCGTTGTATCAGTCGATTTTTCTTCGCTTACTTCGGTAATGTCCTGTATTGATGTGCTATTACTTTTCTGAGAATCTGAATCACCGCTCTTACAGCCGGCCTGACAGACTAAAGACAGAAAAGCAATTGAAAATGCTGCGATTTTTAGCCTCTGCATAATACTGTCCCTCCTTACATAAATTGCCAAAAGCGCTTCACTTACGACAGCACCTTTACACAATTAGAGTTTAATCTAATTATATCATATTTGTTTTGAAATTGCAATACTTTTTTATTTTCGTGAAAGCCATTAATTCATGGAGCCTTAATGCATCTTTTACAATAATTTCCGGTAACATCATGAACTTGCATTGCAAGCTGTTTAAGTTCGGTATGACCGCTGTGATAGAGTTTTCCGGTATTGTAATCAACAGAGTTCATTATGATGTGAGCATGATAAAGTGAATTGCCCTGATCTTCCTGATGAACCGCAGTTATCATCTGATACTGATCCTTGAAGTAATCAGCGATCTTATCGGTATACTCACAGGCAGTTTGGGGCTCAGTGACGGTGCTGCGATCATATGAAACTACGAAGTGCATTACAGGATTATCTCCGGTTTTTCCGTAGTATTCCTTTACATTATACATCTGATTATACGCATTTTCGGGACTTCTTCCACTTACTCCGTAACCCTTTACTTGAATGAGGGCTTCATTTTCTTCAGATTTTTCCTTAAACGCATATTCAATGCAATTACGGAAGTAACCCCTGCCGTCTCCGTTATCAGTTATGCGCTTCTGAGTCAGAATGTCCATAGCTTATTCGCCTCCTCTTCAAGTATTTTTGCATCTGCTTCAGAATATGCAGCTATCATTTCAACAGCCATATTCGCGTAGTTTTGGAACTGTACCATTTTAGACGGAGTATTGTCACTTTTGGAGTGATTGAGTCTTTCATTCATGACTGCATTGGCTTTAATGCCTCTCTCCATGGCTTCACGTTTTATATCCAGGTCTGTCTTTTCTGTCATAAGAATGGTTTTGCGTACAGTCTTTTTTTCATCGGGTTTTCGCATATTTATTCTTCCTTTATATATAATTTCTGAGGCGTATATTTACCCTTATACACTCATATTTGAATGTATAATTATTAATATTTATAAAATATACAGGTCGCTTCGCTCCAGATTAACATATAGTAATACTTTTCGTCAATTTATCAATTTAATAATATATATATGGAATTTCCTTATTTTTTCTTTTTTGATATATATATTATTTATATGATGCTATGTTTAGTATCGATATATAACGAAAGGAGAAATGCCATATGTTCAACAATCATCGTTATCTGACGTGCGGAGTTGATGCTCAGATCCCGATGATGATACAACTGTTTCTGTGGGACTGCGTGGATAAACTGCCGCCTGAACGGGACTATATTCAGGTTTTTGAATTATCAGCGGAAGGGGATAAGCAAAGAGTGGTTCACCGCAGTGAACAGCCTTATCACCGAGCTGAATACCTGATCTCATCAACTAATCCGATCACTGAAAAGCTGTACATCATTGACGACGAAGAACACTCAACAATGCTGCTTGCAAGCGAATATTAAAAATTATGCCGACTCTTATGAGTCGGCTGTTTTGCGTTATTTGGGAGGAAATTAAAATGGAAGAAAGTAAAATTATATGCTGCAACTGTGAAACAGTTATCGATTCAGACGATTATGAGGAAATCAACGGCGAGATATACTGTTCAGACTGTGTGGAGCGGATATTCACAACCTGTGACTGCTGCGGCAGTCGTATAATGATCGATGATACTTTTGGAGACGACTACACGAATCTTTGCTCTTATTGCTATCACAACAGATATACCCGCTGTTACGGGTGCGATGCACTGATTTATGAAGATGACGCATACCACCTCAATGGCGACGACTATTGTCGTGAATGTTATGAAGAAGAATGCGACAAATGCAGACATATCCATGATTACGGGTACAAGCCGGAGCCTCACTTCTTCGGGAAATATTCCAAGAACGGGAATCCACGATATTTCGGCGTAGAACTTGAAATTGACGGAGCAGGCAGGGACGACGATCACGCCGAGGAGATCCTTGAGACAGCGAACGCAGAAGAGAATCACATTTACATCAAGTCCGACGGCTCCCTCGATGAGGGCATGGAGCTTGTGAGCCACCCACATACACTTGAAGCTCACAAGCAATACTGCTGGTCGGATATCATGCAGAAAGCGGTCAGCCTCGGCTATCGTTCACATCAGACAAGTACCTGCGGACTTCATGTTCACGTTAATCGGGACAGTCTCGGCAATTCGAGAGAAGAGCAGAATGAGGTCATAAGCAGGATACTGTATTTTGTGGAGCACCACTGGAACGAGCTTTTGAAGTTTTCAAGACGCTCAGAGTACAGCATGAACCGCTGGGCTGCACGTTACGGATATGAACACACTCCGAAAGCCATCATGGACAAGGCTAAGAAGGGGAATAACGGACGCTATGCCGCTGTAAATCTCTGTAACTATCAAACGATCGAGTTCAGGCTTTTCAGGGGGACTTTGAAGTACAACACTTTCATTGCCGCCATTGAGCTAGTCAACAGGATCTGCGACACTGCCATGTACAATACGGACGAGTCGCTGGCAAGGATCTCATGGTCTGATTTCGTGTCAGGAATAACCGAAACAGAGCTGATACGTTACCTGAAAGAGCGCAGGCTCTACATAAATGAAGATATTGAAAATGAGGAGGATATGTAATGGGAAAATCAGATATACTTGAGAAAATACCGAAGCTGCCTGTGCCGGTTATCAGTCACAGCGATGTGCAGATCGTTTTGAGACTTGTAACGGTGCTTGCCGCTACGCACCTTGCAAACAAGGTGAAGCGAATTATAAAGGACATAGACAGGCTGGAAAATCCGGACGAAGTTATGAGATTCTTTAAATAAGCAGGAGGAAGAAATATGTGTTCATTATTTGGCTGGCTTGATTATAAGGGAATTATTCCCGATAAGGTATTGAAGAGGCTTACTCAGTCACTTGCAAATGCGGCTGAGGAGCGAGGTACTGATGCTGCGGGTATAAGCTATGTTAAGGACGGAAAAGTCATAATATTCAAACGTCCTAAGCCTGCTCACAGGATCAGGTTCAATACTCCGGGCGGGACGAGAGCTGTTATGGGTCACACTCGCATGACTACACAGGGTGATGAAAAGCACAATTACAACAACCATCCATTCCCCGGACGAGCCGGGGATATGGACTTTGCGCTTGCGCATAACGGAGTGCTCTATAACGACAAGGAACTGAGAAAAGCCTTGAATCTGCCCGATACCCATATTGAAACAGACAGCTATGCTGCGGTTCAGCTTATAGAGCGATCATCTGAACTCAGCTTTGACAGTCTGAGAAATATGTCCGAGAAAGTACAGGGTTCGTTCTGCTTCTCAATCCTTGATAAAATGGGGAAGTTGTACATAGTCAAAGGAAGCAATCCAATGACTATACTGCATTTTGAGTCTCTTGGGTTGTTTATATACACCTCCACTTCATCTATTATTACAAAGGCGTTGAAGAAAAGCGGACTTTATAGATTCGACTACATACCTATTATAATGGAAGAAGGGCAGATGCTGTCGATTGACAGAAACGGGCTTATTGAACGAGCTGAGTTCACACCTGCTCCTGACCGCAGATTCAGTAAGTGTAATTTCGGAGAATGGTATGATTGCTTTGATGATGAACTCTATAGCTGTCATGAACAGATGATTCTGGAAATGTGCGGAATGTTCGGCGTGGATGAAGAAGATGTCTGTCTGCTCCTCGATTATGGCTACTCAGCAGATGAGGTTGAGGAGATGTTGATGGACTATACTTTGCTTACCGACACACTGAAAGCAATTAAGGGCGAAGGTGAATATTACGATTGCCTGCCTTGTGAGTGTTACTGAGCATTTCAAAAAGTATACATTATGAGATCGCTAAAAATTAGCTGAAAGAACGTTCCCAAAGGTGGCATTTAGAGTTTTGGAACATACCGAAATTCACAGCTACTTTTTGGGACAGATCGGAGGAATATATGGACAATAGGGTTTATGGATATGCTCGTGTATCTACTCGTGAGCAGAAAGAGAATCGTCAGATCGAAGCACTTATCAGATTTGGAGTTCCTGAACAGAACATTATAGTCGATAAGGCTTCCGGTAAAGACACAGAACGTGAAGGCTATCAGTATTTAAAAAGGCAGATACTGCGCACAGGTGATACACTTGTTATCAAAGAGCTTGACCGTCTCAGTAGAAATAAATCTGATATTAAACGTGAACTTGAAGAGTTTAAAACTATGGGGGTACGAGTTAAGATACTTGATATTCCTACGACTCTTACAGACTTTCCCTCCGAACAGAACTGGGTAATGGATATGATAAACTCGATCCTTATAGAAGTTCTTGGTGCAATTGCTGAAAATGAGCGCAGGAAAATAAAAATAAGGCAACGTGAAGGGATTGAAGCAGCAAAAAAGAAAAATGTTCGTTTTGGACGTCCTCCCAAGCCTCTGCCGGATAACTGGCATGAGGTGTTGTTGGAAGTTCGCTGCGGAAACAAAAAGCCTATAGATGCTATTCGAGAACTGGGCATTTCTCGTTCGGCATATTATAGGCTTTATCAAAAGCTTTAACTGTGCGGGTTATTTAAGGAGCTGAATATATGGAAATTTATGATAATCAGGAGAATGGATACATAGCGGTTTGGTTAACGAAAGAGGAGAAGAGCCGCTATGACCGTGATAAGCTTACCGGTCTGCTGTTGAGCAAAACTAACGTGACAAAATGTAAAATAGTATACTTTTTCTCAGGTTCTGAAGATTTGTGCAGGAATACGGAGGGACTGCTGCTTGCAAATCTGAAAAACGTTTAATATGCCGCACAGCTAACTTTTCCGAGTTGGCTGTGTTTTTTTGTATAGATCAAGGTTTATGGAAATGCAAAAACAATCTTGATATTTTTAATATTTAATGATATAATGAGTACGATGAGTATTCAAGAAAGGAGCGGTAACATATGGGTATCTATGTGAATCCCGGAAATGCTGCATTTCAGAGGATAAACAATTCCGAATATGTGGATAAGACGAAGCTTATTGATCTGATAAACGCAAGGATAGGAACGAATAACAACCTCGTTTGCATAAGCAGACCCCGCCGCTTTGGAAAATCCTTTGCTGCAAAAACACTTGCAGCTTATTATGACTGCTCGTGTGATTCGCACAGCCTGTTTGATGATAAGAATATCGCGGAATGTGAGTCATATGAAAAGCACTTGAATCAGTATAATGTCATTAGTCTGGATATAACAGGTTTTATATCTGAGGCAAAGCGGGAATGCGCATCATTAAGAGATATCCCCGGAAAGATCATAAATGCTGTCAAAGATGAATTATCGGGATTTTTAAATGATATTCCCACAGATAAAACTCTTGAAGAATGTCTTACCATGTACGTTGACCGGAAAAACGGTAAACCTTTTATTTTTATTATAGATGAATGGGACGCTATGATACGCGAAGCAGCAGACGATCCTAAAGCGCAGGAAGCTTATCTGAATCTTTTAAGATCGTGGTTCAAGAATAACAATTTCACTCCTAAAGTTGTTGCTGCTGCCTATATGACAGGGATTCTGCCTATAAAGAAGGACGGCTCGCAGTCCGCTATCTCGGATTTTGAGGAATTTACAATGGTGAATCCCCGTGATTTCGGAGGATATGTCGGCTTTACCGAAGATGAAGTCCATCGGATCTGTCAAGAGAACGATGCTGATTTTGAAATGATGAAGATATGGTATGACGGTTATTCATTTAAAGGAGCAGGTTCGGTATACAATCCTAACTCGGTCATAAAAGCCGCCAAATACGGCGATTTCGATTCATACTGGACTGAAACATCTGCTGCCGAAGGGCTTATGCAATACATCAGTCATGACTATAACGGACTTACTAAAACTATCGCTGAACTTATCGCAGGGATAGAGGTTAAGGTCAGTGTAACAGGTTTTGCCAACGACCTGACAACATTCCGTGGAAAAGACGATGTACTTACGCTGATGATACATCTCGGCTATCTTGCATATGATTCCGTTAATAAAACGGTGAGGATACCGAATGAAGAAATAAAGCTGGAGTTCCAGAAGGCTGTCAGGGAAGTCAGACACACTGCAACTATCGAACGTCTCAGGGCAAGCGAGCAGCTTTTTCTTGATACTATCGAGGGAAATGAAACTGCCGTTGCAGAGCAGATAGAAAAGATACACATGGAGGAAACATCACCTATCCACTACAACAAGGAGGATAGTCTGCGAAGTGTTATCAAACTTGCTTACTATACCTATCGTGACAATTATGTTCAGTGGGAGGAACTTCCTGCCGGAGCAGGCTATGCGGATGTTGCGTATCTTCCAAAATATGACTCAGGATATCCCATACTCGTTATAGAACTGAAATGGAATAAGACTGCTGAAACAGCTATTCAGCAGATAAAAAACAGACACTATCCCGATTCGTTCAAGGGACTTGGCAGGGAAATAATCCTTGTTGGTATCACCTATGATAAGGACGCTCCTGCCGGAAACAGGAAGCATATCTGCAAAATAGAAAAAGTAGAAATGGAATAGACAGTAACAGTCCCCGCTCATCGAGCGGGGACTGTTTTATTTTTTGAGTGTCATATGTAAGCTTTCCGCTATATTACGCATTGCATTACAGAAACTGTATTCCTGTGTCAATGATGTCAGTAAGGGGTCGCCCTCTCTTATCCTCATAGTGCGGCGTATCTCCTTTGGGATAACGACGCGGCCGAGGTCATCGATGCGTCTTACGATTCCAGTAGCTTTCATATATATTACCTCCGTAATTTTTATTGGTTAACGCTGTTATTATCTGCGGAAATTTTTTGTTTATTCGGAAAAGATCATTATTGCCGAAGTCTCAGAAATGTAAGAAGCCGCACGAAAATCCGCGTATTCGGTTAAAGATCTGCTTGACTTATATAAATAAGTGTGGTAAAATATACAAGCATGGTAAAACAGCTATAAATTTAATAAAAATTTTAAAAATTAGAGACCGATCAGCGGTCTCGGATAAGTGAGGGTAAATATGGGTATAAGTGTGGTTTTGCTTGCCTATAAGGAGGCAGAAAACCTTTCTTTTCTTCTGCCGAAAATAAAAGGCTTTTTGGACGAGCTGCCGGAGGAGTACGAGATCCTCGTAATTGATACAAAAGAACCTCTTGACAATACTTCGGAGGTCTGTGAGCAGTTCGGCGCACGGTACATAAATCAGGAGTATCCCGGTTTCGGCGGAGCTTTCCGCACGGGAATAAAGTATGCGGAAAAGGACAAGTTCCTTATCCTCGACAGTGACGGCTCGCACGACCCGAAGTATATTCCCGACATATACAAGAAATTCACAGAGGGCGGATACGACCTCGTTATCGGTTCGCGCTATACCAAGGGCGGCGAGACAAATGACAGCAAAAGCTCAATAATCATGTCGCACATTCTTAATACGTTCTTCCGTATCTGCCTCGGAATAAAGGCAAAGGATATCTCCACCGACTACCGTATGTACCGCACGGAGCAGTTAAAGGCAGTCGAACTGGAAAATGTTAATTACGACGTTCTTCAGGAAGTTCTCCTGCGAATGAAGCAGAACAAACCGGACCTCAAGATAGGTGAAGTACCGATCTCGTTCCAGAAGAGGATCTACGGCGAATCCAAGCGTCGTCTTATCCCGTTCATCATCGGCTACATGAAGTCACTGGTAAGGTTCACATTTATAAGATACCCGCTCCTGCGAAACATATTGCTTTACGGTATCTTCGGACTTATTGCGGCAGGACTCGATTTCGGAGTGTTTACCGCTCTTACAAAGACCGTCATGAAAAACGTTCCCGAGGCGGCGAGCGTAATAGGAAACATTGTCGGATTCATCTTTACATTTACGACCAACACCTACTGGAATTTCCGCAAAAAGGACAGGATAGCAGTAAGGGCAGCCTCCTACGGCGCGGTAACGCTTCTGGGAATGGGACTTTCCACCGCACTGATACATCTGTTAAAGGACAGCATGAACCTGTATCTGCTGAAAATACTCGTTCTGCTGCTCGTATCCGCAATACAGTTCGTGCTCAACAAGCTTGTTACCTATAACAACAAGATCATAAAGGGCAGGGACTGATCCCGAAATGAAAGGAAGCGTTAAAATGTCTGGTAAGTCAGCCAAATCGGCTAAGTCTCTCAAAAGCGGCAAGCAGTCGGTCAGGTTTACGGATAAGCGGAAAAATACCCTGCTTATGCTTGTACGCTTGATTATAGTATTTGTCGTACCCATTATCGTGGGCAGGATCATGTTCAGAAAATTGGGAATATATCCGTATAAAGCAAATGGCACAAATTCTCTGCTGTCCATTGACCTTTGGACGCAGTATTTTCCGATGTACCGTCAGTTCGCGCAGACGGATTCGATATCCGAGGCAATTTACTCGTGGAACGGTGCGCTCGGTTACAACAGCTTTGTGCAGAACGCATTCTATTGCCGAAGTCTGTTCCTGCTGATATTCAAGCACGTTTCAATGGAGTCCTCCATTGCGTTTATCGACAGCGTTGCCCTGCTGAGATTTGGTCTGAGCGCGCTCACCTGTCAGCTCCTGTTTGAGTATAAATTCAGGGACTCGAACAAAAAGCCCGCGCTTATGGCGATATCGCTTTGCTATGGACTGTGTTCATACGCGATATGCTTTGTAATGCAGTGGATGTGGACGGACTGCATTTTCCTTGCTCCGCTGGTCATTCTCGGTCTGGAGATGCTGCTGGACAAGAAGTCTCCGCTCCTCTACACAGCCGCGCTTGCGCTCACCATTTACACGAACTTCTATCTCGGATTCGGAGTGTGTATTTTTACGGCACTTTACTTCCTTGCGGAGACTATCAGGAGAACCGAGAACGAGATCACTTCACACACACGCAAAGAGACCATGAAGTCCGTTGGACAAAGCGTTCTCAGATTTGCGATATACTCCATAATTGCCGGCTGTCTTACAGCAGTTATCCTTATTCCGACACTCAAGGGACTTTCGCTCTCGATGTCCGCAAATGAGGGAAAACTCGACTTTAAGCAGTGGTACCACACTCTTGCCGACAATATGAACGCGCTCCTCCCCGAAACAGGAGCGTCCCTCGAATACGGTGTTGCGAACATCGCTACGGGACTTGCAATGTTCATTCTCATACCGCTTTTCTTTACCAATACGGAGATAAAGTTCGGTCAGAAGATCGGATACGGCGGTTTCCTTTTTGCTCTGTATGCAGGCTTGAACTACAATCCTGCGGATTACGTCTTTAACGGTTTCCACTTCCCGAATCAGCTCCCCGGCAGATGGAGTTTCCTTTTCTCGCTTGCACTCGTTATAGTTGCGGCAAGCGGAATCGAGAAACGCGGCGGGATCAAGCTGCGGTCGATAATCACTTCGCTGATAATGGGTATGTTCTTCGTGTTTATGGCTCGCTACAGCACCATGACTCAGGAAAAGCAGGATCATATCAGCAGTTGGATACGGTTGCTCGTTATCTTCGCGGTGATAATGATATTTGAAGTCGCATTCAGCGCTTACTCAGAGAGCCGACTCAAAAAAGCCGAAAAGCTTGAGGCTGAGGCTACAGCGAAAAATCCGCTTGATGAGAAAAAGCAAAAAAACTGCATTATCGCTTCAAAAGTCAGCAAGTATATTTCTGCCGCGATGTCGGTAGTGCTTGCAGTTGCGATCGCTTATGAGGGCTGCTCGAATGCTTACAAAGTTGCCGTAAGCAGCAACGGTATGAGAACTTCGAGCATGGAGAGCTATAATGACGCAATGAGTTTGTTCACAAAATATGGTGAAAAGTACGACAGCGGCGATGATGATTTCTACCGCATGGAGGTAAATCAGGGCTGGACTTTCAACGACGGCGTTCTTGGTGATTTCAAGGGAATGACCTACTACGGCTCGACCCTTAACGGCAAGGTGTTCAGCCTCCTCAGATATCTCGGAAACAGGATATACGCACTCAACGTAAGTACGATATACAACCACACTTCACCTGTTCAGAACGGAATTTTCGGAATCCGCTACATAATCGACAGAGGAAAGAACCTCGACTCACAGATGCCCGGAATGGATCTTGTCGAGACTGGTGATGATTGCTATGTTTGGGAGAACAAGACGGCTCTGCCGATAGCTTATGCAGTAGACCCTGCTGTGACCAACTTCAAGGTCGATGATCAGATCAGACCACTCAGTGCTCAGAACCGACTTATGAATCTGATGTGTGGCGGAGAGGTAAACGCTTTTGAAAAGCAGACTCCTTCAGCGTTCACCTACAGTAATTGTCAGCTCGATGAAAATGAGGACTGGAACAAGAATTATTTCTACCGCACCGATCCGTCAATGACGGTCACATTCAATTACACCTATGTGTGTCCTGACGATCAGCCACTCTACCTTGAGAACAATTTCCGCACAGGAAACCTCACAATGACGGTGAACGGCGTTGATACAAAAATCGATATCGGCTCAGAACTCTTCAAGTACATTGGTTCATTCCCCGCAGGCACGGAAGTTAACTTTGCTTTCGATGTCACAGGCGTTGAAGTAGGCTGCTTTGGTCTTGATGTTTACCGCTTTGATATGGAAAAGTGGAAGAGCATTTACAACAACCTCAGCAGCGGCGGTCTTGACGTTACATCGTTTGATTACACCAAGATAGACGGAAAGATCGACATGAAAACAGACGGCACGGTAATGTCCTCGATTACACAGGACGGCGGCTGGGACGTTTACGTTGACGGCGAGAAGGTGGATACCTACACTATCGCAGGCGCGCTCGTTGCCTTTGATCTGAATGCAGGTCAGCATGATATAACATATAGGTATCATACTCCCGGACTCCCTGCCGGAATCTGCGTAACGCTTGTTTCACTCGCTGCATTCGTGGCTTGCTGGCTTGTCTGGAGAAAACGAAACGGTCTGAGTTTCAACGTTCCTTTCATCAAGAAAAAGGACGAGACTGCGGATCCAAAGAGCAGTAAAAAATCTGCCAAGAAAACAAAGTCCAAGAAGTAATGACAACATGAAAGATAAAAAGATCCGATACGGCAGACTGCTGTATCGGATCTTTTCAGTACCTGTGCACGCGATTTCTATGTGCACAGGTTCTTCAGTATTCGATCCCCTTTCTGGCAGGGATACCCTTTTCGTAAGGGTGCTTTACGGCTTTGATCTCGCTGACGTAATCGGCGGCGGAGATGAATTTCTCGGCAGGGTCTCTCCCCGTGAGCACCAGCTCGCAGTTCTCAGGCTTATCAAAGACGAGCCTTTCCGTGAGCGCTTTATCCACGAGACCTGAGTTGTATCCTGCAAAGAATTCGTCCACTATAAGCATCTGAATGCTGCCGCTGTTCATAAGTTCGGCTGCACGTCCGAGCATGGCATTGTGACAGGCTGTAAGCTCAGCCTTGTCCGCGTCACTCATGGAAAAGGTAAAGCCGTAATTTTTTTGCGGACGGTCAACGGTAATATTGGGCAGCAGGCTCAGACTCGCAAGCTCCGCGGTAGGGTTTCCCTTTAAAAGCTGTACGATATGAACCCTCATTCCCGAACCTGCCGCACGGACAGCAAGTCCGACAGCCGCTGTGGTCTTGCCCTTTCCGTCTCCGCAGTAAATATGTGTAAGTCCCATAAAAAGCTCCTTTGGCAGTATTTTCTGCCCTTATTATACCATGTATCGCCCGAAGATTCAACGCGCCGTCGTAAAATTTTCCAAAAAGGTGTGTGCAATATCTTATGAGGACAAGTTCTTATATTGGATTGCCATAAATCTGTTTTACGGGCGGTGCTGCGTTTGGTGATATGAAACAACATTTAGTTTTATATATAAAAAAATCAAATTAAGTATTGCTTTTTAAGTCGGCTTTTATTATAATTATTAATGTAACACCGCACAGAGCCTGCCCATAAGATACGCCGGCAGACGGCCTTGGTGCGATGTTGTGATTCTACGTTTTAATGGAGATAATATGACAAAGTTTAAATTAAAATTATCACTGTCGGATCTGATGTTCTTTATTCCGTACACGTTGTATTTCCTGTCGTTTTTTCTTGAGGATCTTCCGCTGGAGGGCAGTTGGTTTACGATAATAAAACTGATAAGATACCTTTCCTATGCGCTGTTTATGCTTGACGGCGTTGTCATAAGCAGGAACGTACTCAATCTTAAAGCAGTTTCAATACTGGCATTACTGGCGGTCTATGTCGGGATAATGCTGTTTACGAAAGATACCTATTTCCTCTCGCTCGCCGTTATCGTATATACGGCGCAGAAGGTAAAGATAAAAAAGGTGTTCAAAGTCTCGTACTACCTGCTTATCGTTTTTACAGCGGCAGTTCTGCTGCTTGTTGCGGCAGGAGTTCTGGAAAATACAAATCTTATTCTGAACGGCCGAAGCAGATACACCCTCGGTTTTTATCACAGTAATGTATTTCCGCTGATAGTTTTTTATATTTTTGCGTACAGGCTTATAATGGGCCGTGTGAAAAAATACGAGTTTATACTGTGGATAGCGGCTGCGGTCATGGTTTTCCGCGTATGCAATTCGAGGTCGGGCATAATCGGCATGGCTGCGGTTATCGGACTGTATCTCTTTTTCTCGGTATTCAATTTCAACTACAAGAATTTCTTTATAAAGTTCGTGTTTAAGTATTCTTTCCTGTGGCTGAGCATATTCAACTTTGCCATGATAATCCTTCTGCCTAAGAGGATACACTCTGTTTATATGCTGAATCAGATGTTCACGGGAAGATTTGCGCTGTCGTATCTGAAAATGCGCGACCTTGGCTTCCACTTTATCAGCCTTCTGCCGGGAAGCGCTTTCTCGTCAAGCCGATACGTTATTGACAGCGGCTACTCATATGTCCTGCTGAAGTACGGACTGCTGTTTACTCTGTTTTATGTGGTGCTTCAGGCAAAGCTTTTCAACAAGTACAAGCACAGAAAAGAGATAATTTTCGTATATTTCGGCGTTACGCTTACAAATTTCATAGACAACGACCTTTTCAGCTATGGTTTTATTCCGTTTATTCTTTTAGCTTTCAGCAGCGATTACAAGACCGATATCAAGGCTATTCTTGCTAAGCTGAAAATACCGGGACTGAAACGGTTAAAGCTCAACTGACCCATGCGGCGGTTGAGCCGCGCGAGGTGAAATAACAATGATAGAAATTACTGATAGATCAAAATGCAACGGCTGTCATGCCTGTTACAGCATATGCCCGAGATCATGCATAGAAATGAAAGCCGACAGCGAGGGTTTTCTCTATCCGCGGGCGGATAAGGAAAGGTGCGTTGAGTGCGGACTGTGCAGTAAGGTATGTCCGATAGAAAACGGCAAATCACGCTCGGAAAGCGGAACAGCGCTCGGATATGCCGTCATGAACAATGATGAGGAGACCCGTCTGAAAAGCTCATCGGGCGGTGTGTTCACGCTTATCGCAAAGCAGATCATCAACAGCGGTGGAGTTGTTGTAGGAGCAGCTTTTGCGGACGATTTCAGATCCGTGCACCACATAATCATTGACAGCGAAAATGAAATAGAAAAGCTGAGAGGCTCAAAATATGTTCAGAGCCGCATTTCGGATACCTATAAAAGGACAAAGCAGGAGCTTGAAAAGGGGAGAAAGGTTCTCTTTACGGGAACTCCCTGTCAGATAGGCGGACTTTTGTCTTACCTTGGCAAGCCGTATGATGACCTCTTTACGCAGGACATAGTCTGTCACGGCGTTCCCTCTCCGATGATATGGTCGGACTACGTTGATATCCGTGAAAAGGCAGCCGGCTCGCAAACAAGCAACTTATCGTTCAGGAACAAGTCAACAGGCTGGAAGTCCTACAGCGTTTCATTTGAATTTTCCAACGGAAGCAATTATATGCAGAGAAGTTTAAGCGATAATTACATGAAAGGCTTTCTGAAAGACATCTACCTCAGACCAAGCTGCTATAGCTGCGCGTTCAAGACCAAGGACAGACAGTCCGACATAACGCTTGCCGATTTCTGGGGGATACAGACGGTAATGCCCGAGATGGACGACAACAAGGGAACTTCTTTTGTGTGGATACATTCGGAAAAGGGCAGAAAGCTGTTTGAGGAGATAAAGCCGCAGGTGGTTTTCAAGCCTGTCGAGCCTGACACGGCTTTAAAGTTCAATGTGTCTGCGGTAAAGAGCGTTGAAGTTCCGCAAAAGAGACGGTATTTTTTTGAGGCAAGAAACAACGCCGATCTTGAAAAGCTCATATCAAAGCTTACAAAGGAAAAGGCAGGCGTCAGACTGACAAACTTTGCCCGAAAGGTAAAGAGGAAATTGAGCCGCTGATCCTGCTCTGCACGGGAGTATAACGTCAATTGACTAATAAAACCGTATATGTTATAATTATAAGTATCAGATAGTTTGAGGAGGAAATGCCATGAACAGCGATAAGCAGATAAACTTGATTATTGCTATTAACGAAAGCTATATTCCTATGTGTAAGGCTATGTTATTTTCGTTTGTGACCAATCATAAGGATAATAAGATAAATGTATTTTTGCTTAATTCTTCTATAAAAAAGGGAAAGCTGAAAGAACTTGATGCATTTGCGCACAGTCTCGGGATAAAGCTCAGCGTTGTGGAAGTTCAGCCCGAGACGATGCTCCACTCGCTTAAAGCGCAGAGCAGGTTTAGCATTGAGATGTATTACAGGATCTTTGCGCACAAGCTGCTGCCGGAGGACGTAAAGCGCGCGCTGTGGATAGATTCCGATATCATTGTCCTGAAAAACATATCGGACTTCTATTTCCAGAGCTTTGACGATAAGCCGATAGTAGTGTGCAGGGACTTCGCCTACGACTCCGCCGAGATAGCGTCTATCAAGAAAAAGCTGAGCATTGCTCCCGAGCATGATTACTTCAACTCGGGCGTGATACTTTTCAATTTTGATATTATCCGCAGGGAGTTCAGCGAGACGGAATTTGAGAAGATAGTGGACGAGTACGGCAGTTCGCTGAAGTATCCCGATCAGGATCTGCTCAATATGATATATCAGAACCGCGTGAAGTATGCCAACGAGATCGCCTACAATTATCAGGTCAATAATACCGTCAGGGCGGACGCGGAAAATCTCAACATCAGGATACTGCATTACGCAGGCTATAAAAAGCCGTGGTCGCCGAAAATTGCCAACCCGATATGCAGATATTACTGGAAAAACCAGTGGAAAATGAAGAATTATTCCGAATTTTTCAAGTTCTACCTGATCTACTGCATATACGCTCCCAAGAAGCTGCTCAGGCGAATAGTGAAAGGTAACTGATTATGAGTTTAAAAGTGGGGATTCTGACCCTGTACTATGATAATAAGAATTACGGCGGCTTATTGCAGGCATATGCACTCCAGCATTACCTTGAACAGAGCGGCGTTGACAGCGAGCAGATATGCTATAGGAACGATTTCAGCGAGGCGGCTTTTTACAAGCAGAACATTAAAGCCAGCACGGGGATCGCGAAGGTCAAAAAGACGGTAAGGTTTGTGCAGTTCTTGCTCAGGAGCGGACTCAACAGCGTTATGAACCTGAGGATAAAGGGAAAAATAGCCGTCAGAGACAAGGCTTTTTATCGTTTTCAGAATGCAGTTCCGCACTCTGAGAGAGTATACGATAAGTCAAGCATAAAAGAGTCGCTGAAGAAATACAGTGCGTTTGTCTGCGGAAGCGATGTTATATGGAATGCGGGGATACCGGCTTATATAAGCTGTCTGGGCTTTGTTCCAGACGGCATGAAAAAGGTAGCTTATGCCCCGAGTCTTGGAACTTCCGTGCCCCCCGAGTGGTGGCTGAAAGAGTATAAGCCCTTTCTGGAGAAACTCGATGCGGTTTCTGTAAGAGAGCAGTCGATAAATGACTATATAAGCGGGAAAATCCCCAAGCTTGGAGTAAAGACCATGCCAGACCCGACATTTCTGCTCACTTCCGCAGACTGGAACAGCACTATCGCGAAGATCCCTCCAAAGATCTCGGGAAAGTATATGCTCTGCTATCTGCTTGGCGACAGCATTGCGCAAAGGCAGGGAATAAAAGAGCTTGCCGAAAAGAATGGTCTCAGGATAGTAACTTTCCCGTTCATTGCCGATGGAAAGTACAGAAAGTGCGACAGTGATTTCGGCGATCATAAGCTTTTTGACATTTCTCCGTCAGAGTTTTTGAGCCTTATTAAAAATTCCGAGATAGTCGTGACGGATTCCTTCCACGCGGTCGTATTTTCCTTGATCTTCCACAAGAATTTCAGGGCAGTCAACCGAATGAACAAGAATTCGTCGGGTATGTCAGGAAGAATTACAAATCTGTTGAAAGCTGTGGGGCTTATTGACTTCTTTGTTGAGAATAATGCAGAGATAGCCAAAAACAATATAAACGTAAAAATCGACTTTGAAAATGCCGACAAAGCGGTCGAAGCCATGAGAGCAGAAGGTCAGAAGTATCTGAAAGACTCTCTCGGATTATGATAAAGAAGTAAAAATCCCGCCGTAAGGCGGGATTTCAGTTTGTCAAAAAATGTAAATTTAATAAGGGAACGCCCTCACTTGCAGGGCGTTCCCTCTTAAAAAACAGTCCAC
>ENA-OUOY01000104-OUOY01000104.1-human-gut-metagenome-genome-assembly--contig:-NODE-104-length-67624-cov-10.045169_pt1 | contig 67624 bp, 70 predicted proteins | sample MGYA00237937_ERZ548767 | MGnify/ENA primary metagenome ERZ548767 (study PRJEB26490, sample SAMN05356887) | human gut metagenome | biome: terrestrial biome; feature: human-associated habitat; material... | reverse complement strand
CCTTGCATTTATACTGGCCTCTTCCTCTGCTGTTGTCATAGATGTACTCTTTAGGAGCACCACAGTAAGGACAGACGCCATCAAATGTGAAGGAGTCATCGCTTCTGCGCTTTACAGGTTTCAGGTAGCTTTCTCTGATGATATCTTCAAACGAGATCTGCTTGACAAGCTCATCTCTGAAGATAGGAGGCTCATCTATCTTGAAGTCTGCATAAGGAATCTGAGTATCTTTATTCCTGCTGGATTTAAGCTTGGATAGTTCCTTCCTGGTAATTGGATTTATCTTATCCTCAAAGAAGCTGTTAAGCCAATCAATGTGTTTTGAAGCTTCTTCAAGATGATGAATAACATCAATGTTGTTCAGACGATAGGAAACAGTATCAGGAATCTTGCCAAGGAGATTCAAAGCTTGAAAATACTGAGAGAACTTAAAATTTTGTTTAGAAAAAGATTCAATAGAATTAATTAAATGTGTTATACTTTCCATGATGAAACATCCTTTCGTGATATTTTGGTTGGCGCTAAAAGTATAACACAGGTTGTTTCATCTTTTTTAGTTAAATACGAAAAAAGATGATTACTAAGATATACTCAGTAATCATTTTACTGTTTATATAGATAAAATTGAGGGTAGTGTATTTGTGCTATGTGATATAGATTTTTGACACTACCATAAAAAAGAAAAGGAGAAGAAAATGAAAAGAAAAGTATTAACTAAAATATTTGTTGGATTATTTATTGCTACATGCGGAATTACATCTGTATCTGCAATGCATTTAAAGAAAGAACCAGTTTCTATTAAAGTAGGAAGTGCTTCAGCATCTAGTGATCCAACTGATTATGGAATGAAAGCATATTATTATTTTAAGACAGCTGCTAATTCAAAAGGTGGAGCTAATGTCTCATGTATGGCTGGGTGGAAAGGCAGCATGTATCCATATACTCTTGAAGGGAGCTTTATTGTAAAGCATAGTGGTGGTTCTGGTAGTACAACTGTTTTTCAATCTAAAACATCAAGATTCTATATAAAAGTATTCTCTTCTGTCAATTCAACAAAAGGGAATGGTTATGTACAATTAAAATAATTAATTGTCTTTTATTGTATAAGTTTTTTTGGGGAGATATATTTTATATCTCCTCTATGTTTAAGAAGGGAGGTACATTATGAAGATTGTTTTAAAAAATATAACAAAGAAGTATAAAAACAAAGAAGTTTTAAGTCATTTGAATTTTGAGTTTGATAATAAAATATATGCATTTATTGGCCACAATGGAAGTGGTAAAAGCACATTAATGCGTATTATTACTGGACTTATAGAACCTACTCAAGGAGAAGTGATATTTTATCAAAATGATAAAATTATCGATTATAAAAAAGTGAAATTTGGGTATTTATCACAAGAATTTAATGCGTTCAAAGAGTTCACTGTATATGAACAATTAGAATACTTTGCAATAATGAAAAAGATTAATAAAAAGGTTTATTCAAATGAGATTAAAAAAGTATTAGTGGAAGTTAATTTATGGGAAAACAAGGATGTGAAATGCAAAAATTTATCTGGAGGGATGATTAGAAGATTAGGAATAGCACAGACATTATTAGGAAGTCCAGATGTTATTATTTTAGATGAACCGGTTGTTGGTTTGGATCCTGACGAAAGAATGAGATTTATGGAAATTATTAAATCTATTCAATTAGATATTCCAATTATTTTTTCTACTCATATTATTGATGATATAAGTTCGTTATCTCCAGAAATCATACTTTTTAAAAACGGACAGATAAAATTTAATGGTTCAAGCTCTCAATTTATTGATAGTGCTAAAGGAAAAATCTATTTATGCTCACGAGAAAATCTTAGTAAAGTCAAAGAAAGAATTTCATCAATTAAAATAAGTGAAAACACCTATAGAGTTATTGCTTCAAATAGGTTGAATTACGATTTCTTACAAGATATTACTCCTTGCATGGAGGATGCATATATATATTTAAATCAGGATGATTGATATGTTATTAGATTATTTAAAATTAATGACTTTTGTATTAAAGAAATATAAATGGCTTTATTTGGCATTCTTTATATTAATCAATTTTATTATGTTGCCACTTTGTTTGTCAGAAATTTCTTATAGTAATGTATTACAAAGCGATCCCCAGATGCTATGCTTTAATTTCTTACAAAAAAATATTTTACTAATTTATATAATCATACAATCATTTATGTTTAGATTTTATGTAGAAAAAGATTTTAATGAAATTATCTATACTATTGATCGTACTCCGAAATATATTTATGTAATAATTGATTTTATAATTATACAAATGATATTTTTGCCATTATATTTGCTTATTATTACAAAAATAGATTCATTTATCTCTTATATAATGATTTTTATGTTTCAATGTTTAATTATTTCATCTTTTTATTATTTTATATCAATGATAAGTTCATCGTCATTAATTGGTCTTATGGTAATAATTTGTTATTCGTTTATTTTTACTTATATATTTTTAAATCCCTGTATTGGAAATATTATTCTTATTAATAGACCTATAGAATATATACCTAAATATTATTTTGTATCTCATACAATAATCGCTGTTATATGCACTGTTGTTGGAAGAATATTTGAGAAAAAATATAATTAACAATCTAGTGATTATTATGGCGTAGATGACAAATCATTCCGATTTAGCCTGATCATGATTATTCGCAAGCAATAGCACCATCAATCGCATAAAGTGCACCACCTATATTGCTAACTGCACCACTAAACGATGATGAACCGCCTTGTCCTGCACTTCCAGCTAATGGATCAGGGTATTTCACTTAATACTATTTCCTCCATAGAAATAGTAACATGAATATATTTGTTGGACGATATATAGGAAAACTATACAGTTGTTGACAGAGATACAGGTGCCATGATAGTATTTAAATGCAGTAAGCGTTTACATTTGCGCTAAAAATGGAGTGTTAAGATATGAAAAAATTAATTGTGCTTTCTTTTTTAGTTGCTGCTTGTGCAGTATCGTTAGCTAATACTGAAGTGTCTGCTTTAGATAATACAGTTATTAATCAATATCTTCTTTTAAAAAATGAATACAATATAACTAAATCTAGATACATGCTGTCTGAAACTCATAGTAATGCAGTGAAGTTAAATAAAGCAAGAAAAGATATTGATCGTTTTAAAAATCACATTTATGAATTAAAAGGTAAATCAAGAGAGGAATTGAAAAGATATAAGTATACAAATTATCAAATTGATGCGATAAAGAATTATGATGGAACAGAGGAAATGTCTGTAAAAGCCTCTTCAAAAATCAAGTTTAGCGTTAAGAAGAATATATTAAGTTATGATGCGAAAACAGGATTGTCTACTGTAAAAGCAACAGTAAGCTTTAGCTGGAATGGAACACCTGAAGATTATGGAAATGATGCTTTTGCGATGGCATATGAAGCAGATAATAATCATATTTTTAAGGAAGTTTCATCCGTTACTTCTTCATTAAAATACAAGGAATTCAAATCTTATAAGAGTGTAAAAGCATGGACAAAGTCAGCAATTAATAAAGGTGATCAAGATGTTATTGGTTCATACGGATGGTCATTTCCTTTAAGAATAAAAGGTGATCAATACTATGCGTGTTTGTATAAGGGATCTTTTTCTATAACAGGAGTAGTAAGTGGAAAATTAAAATATTTCAATGTGCGTTACTTATATAGTCATAAATCATCTATAGTTCCAACAGGATTTGGAATTAGTATATCTAGAGGTATGTCTTCTGCAGGAATAGTACTCACAAAGAGATCTCGCCATATAGGGTATCCTGAAAAAAGTGGTGGCGTTGTGACTTGTTCATAATCTTAATGAATTATAAGGAGATAATAAAATGAAGAAATTATTGATGATAATATTTTTATTCTTTTTAGTAACCTATGGATGTCATATACTAACTCTAATTAATTTAGAGATATTCATGTATGTATTTAATGCATGGCAGGATTTTGAATTTTATAATGTGCTTTTTAGCATATACACTGCCTGTGCTATAGTTGTAATAACTATGTATCTTTTGCATAAGAAAAAGAATTAATACACGGGAAAAGACCAATCACTACTATTGATATACTTTGTTTGTTGATACAAATATGAGGCTGTTGAACTTCAACAGTCTTTTAATTTATAAAAACACTTGATTAAATAGTTAGTTTATGCTAACCTATAGATAGTTAGTAAGAACTAACTAGGAGGTCAACAATGAAAGTAGTCTATGCATCAAGAACTGGAAATGTAGAAGCATTAATTGGAAAACTAGGTATTACAGACGCATTACATATTGAAGATGGTACAGAAAAAGTCTCTGAAGACTATATCTTATTTACTTATACAGATGGTTTTGGAGATGTTCCTTATGAAGTATCAGACTTCTTAGAAAACAATCCATCTATTAAAGGTGTAATTGCATCTGGTGATACAGGATATGGTGAAGCTTATTGTTTAGCTGGTGATAAGATCAGTGAAGAGTATCATGTTCCATGTCTTTATAAAGTAGAAAATGATGGTACTGATGAAGATGTAGAAGCCATCAAAGAGTTACTTTAATATGACCTTAGGATATCATCAATTTGAACATCTTCTTCTTACGCATTGCACACCTACCTTGATCAAGCGTAAGCTAGGTAGTATGTTTCATCTTGATAATAGATATTCAGATGTTCATGAACTTGTAGAATATTATGATCAGATTCTTAACCTTCAAGGATTACGAATAAATCTCTTTTTCTCTCATGGTCGTTATACAGTATATGTATATCTGCCTTCCTCACTCAAATACTTAATGACTAACAAAGACATTCAATCCTTTCTGAAACAATATGATTATCCTGATCATGATATTCTATCTCATCTAGAGAAACGTCTTGAGATGAGTCAATATCCACACGAAATAGGGTTATTTTTGGGTTATCCACTTGCTGATGTATGGGGGTTTGTACATCATAAGAAGTGTCAATGTTGTGGCTATTGGAAGGTATATGAAAATAAACGTGAAAAAGAAAGTCTCTTTAAACAATTTGACTGTTGTAGAAAAGAATTCATACTCCTTTATGAGCAGGGCTATTCTTTGTCACAAATCCTTAATCAGGCTGATAATCAGCCTTTTTCTTTTACCTTAAATGAATTATAATATTTTCGAGGTGGTTATAAATGATGAGAGTAAATGAAGCAGAAACTAAAAGATTATTAGAAGCTGTTAAACCAGCGAAGCTTGTTGCAGCAACTAAATATATTGATGAAAAAGAAGTAGAAAAGCTAGAAGAATGTGGTGTTATGATCTATGGTGAAAATAAAGTACAGGACTTCTTGAAGAAGTATGAAGATTATCATGGAAAAGGTGTATGGCATTTTATTGGTACATTACAGACGAATAAAGTAAAGTATATTATTGATAAGGTACAGATGATTCATTCTGTCGCAAACTATAGATTAATTGATGAAATAGAGAAACAGGCAGCTAAACATGATCTCGTTATGGATATCTTATTACAGGTTAATATTGCGAAAGAAGAATCTAAACATGGCTTTAATGAAGAAGAAATGAATGAAGTCATGGACTACTTAAAAGATAAACCTCATTTAAATCCTAGAGGATTAATGATGATGGCTCCTAATATTGAAGTAGAAGAAACAAGACAATACTTTAAAGCAACTAAAGACCTATTAACTAAACTACAGGAATCTTATCCTAACTATCAATTGACTGAACTATCAATGGGTATGACACATGACTTCCCTATTGCGGTTGCAGAAGGTAGTACAATGGTAAGACTCGGTCATGCATTATTTGATGAATAATTAGAAAGATCCCTAGAAACTTATTATGTTTCTAGGGATTTGTGTTTAGTATAGGAAATCTGGATTATTATATTCTGCACAACATTCCTGCCAGTATGCCATAGATTCTTTAATATCACGACATACATAATCATAGTCTTTCTTCTCTATCTTTCCATGATCTGCCATACTCTTATAGAATTTCTTTAAACTTGCAGCAGTTGTTTTAACAGTTGCAGGAGTAGACCACATGCATTTACGGATGAAAAAATCTCCAAGGAAGTCACCTAACATAGTAACGCCTTCCTCCATAGTTGCATCCATATGGTAAATTAAAAAATCATTGATAAACAGATCCGCATTAGATAGATGATTGTAGATGGTTTTATCTTTTAAGCCTGCATTTTCAAGGTCTTCCTGGAAGAGAATTAAATATTCATAATTTGTGTCTTCATTTTTTTCACTAAAGTCTAGATAGTCCATAATTGTAATATTCCTTTCGCTATATAGATATATTATATAGTAACAGAAGTAGAAAAGGCGTTAAATAGGTGAAAAATTTTATTAAAACGGGATTTTAACGACTTCTCATATCTCGCTGTTATAATAGAAATATGGAGGATACAGGTATGATTAAACGTATATTAACTGTCTTAGTGCTTGTTTCTGTAATGCTTATACCAGGTTGTACGAATGATAAATATTCAGGTAAATTTAAGAATGATGAAGAAGTGGCCGAATATGTGGAAACAATAATAAATAAGAAGTATAGCCGTTACTTTGATACTGAAAAGTTGTATTGTTCTGATTATGGTACGAATGATGAAGGTATCTTCTATGCAACTGTATATGTGAAAGATGAGAAGTATGAATTTGGTGTTGAATATGATATTAAGAATAAGACATTAGAGACGGATGTATCAAAAGGATATCATTATGAGGAATTGTTAGAGGATATAAGAAATACGATTCCTGGCACAATGAAATATGATGTACAGAGTGTAAAATGTAATAAGCGTAAAGAATTTATCAAAGGTTATCATAAGTTTATAAGTGATAAGGATACAAATATTGAGTTAATGTTGTATTTTGATGGTTCTATGAGTGATGATGATGCAAAACAGGTACAAAGTGTAATGAAGTCTTTATCTGATAAGGGGTTTACTGGAACTGTTCAATGTTGCAATGGAGAGTATTATAGTGATGTATTTGAATTAGGTACAATACCTGATATTGAGGATATAGAAAAGTGTGATAATGAATAGTTAGTGTAAAAATAGTGAAAGAATAGTGAAATTATTAAAGGATTAGAGGATATGATGAATAAGTATGGAATTATATTCAGTCCAACAGGAGGAACTGAAAAGGTATCAAAATCAATCACAAAGAATTGGGGTTATGTAGAAGACATAGATCTTACAATTGTAGATAAGAACTATCAAGATATATCATTGACAGAAAATGATATTGCGGTGATTGCCATGCCTTCTTACGCAGGATTAGCACCACAAGTTGCATTAGATAGACTTGCGAAAATCAATGCACATAATTGTAAATGTGTCATTGTTGCGGTATATGGAAATAGAGCGTATGAAGATACACTTGTTCAAATGGAAGATTATGCACGTATGGCTGGATTTGATGTCATTGGGGCTATATCAGCCATTGCTGAACATTCTATTTTCCATCAATTTGCGACAGGAAGACCTGATGAGAATGATTGTCATCAATTAGAGGAATTTGGTGATCAGATTCTAGAAAAAGCATCTAATAAGATTAATACTAAACCGAATATTCCAGGTCATAGACCTTATAAGAAAGCAGGTGGAGGAATGATTCCTCAAGCAAATACCTTATGTACAAAGTGTGGCTTATGCGTAGTAAAATGTCCTACAGATGCAATTAGTAAAGAAAACCCACAAGTGACAGACAAGGATAAATGTATTTCATGTATGCGTTGTGTGGCTGTTTGTCCAAAACAAGCAAGAAGTCTAGATCAAGAGAAGATGGCAGTCATAGAAACAGCAATCGCAAAGGTTTGTTTAATTAGAAAAGAGTGTGAATTATTTATATAATTGAATAGTAGATCATACAAAAGAGGACGAGATAGGATGATATTTTCATCCTTCCTTCCTCTTTTTGACTTTGTTAGACAAGCATTGTACTTTTCCTTACAAATAGTTAAATTTTGTGTATTTATCGTTATATTTTATAATTTTATTATGCAAAAAACTAGATTATTTCTTAAAATTCGTTTAATATAGGTTCGATATAATACTCAAAAAAGAGAGAAGGATGTGGAAATATGAAATATTATTTAGGAATTGATGTAGGATCTACAACTGTAAAACTCTATTTGACAAATGAGAATGATAAATGCTTGTTTTCTAAGTACACAAGACATTTCTCAGATGTTAGAAAAACAATCTATGAGTTATTAATTGAAGTAAAGAACCAGATGGGTGATATCGATTTATATCCCGTTATGACTGGTTCAGGAGGTTTATCTCTTGCAGATAAGCTTGGTATTTCTTTTATACAGGAAGTTATTGCGTGTACAAAGACAGTAGAAACATATATTCCACAAACTGATGTTGTTATAGAACTTGGTGGAGAAGATGCCAAGATTACTTATTTTGAAGGACAGCTTGAACAGCGTATGAACGGTACTTGTGCAGGAGGTACTGGGGCATTTATTGACCAGATGGCTACTTTATTAAAGACTGATGCTGCTGGTTTAAATGAATATGCGAAAAACTATAAGACAATCTATCCTATCGCATCACGTTGTGGTGTCTTTGCGAAAACAGATATTCAGCCTTTAATTAATGAAGGTGTATCTAAAGAAGATATTGCGGTATCTATTTTCCAGGCAGTTGTCAATCAGACTATTTCTGGTCTTGCCTGTGGTAAACCTATTAGAGGGAATGTTGCATTCTTAGGTGGTCCACTTTATTTCATGGATCAGTTAAGAGAACGTTTTATTGAAACATTAGGTTTAACTGAAGATGAAATCATCTTCCCACAGAACTCACAGCTATTTGTTGCTATGGGTGCATGTTTAAATGCAAAAGAAAAAGTAGAAAACCCATTAAACATTTCTAAGATTATTGAAGACTTAGAAGGTCTTTCAGACTCCCCTACAGAACTTACAAATGTCTTAGAACCATTATTTAATGATGAAGCAGAATTAAAAGAATTCAGAGAAAGACACTTTACTCATATCACTAAGAAAAGAACACTTAAGAAGTATAAAGGTAAAGTATTCTTAGGTATCGATGTTGGTTCTACAACATCTAAAATCATCATGACTGATGATCAGGGTGCTATTTTATACTCTTTCTATAGTTCTAATGAAGGAAATCCATTACAGTTAATTATGAGTCTGATGAAGGAAATCTATCAGATGCTTCCAGAAGGATGTTATATTGCGAAAGCAGGTGTTACTGGTTATGGTGAAGCCCTTATTAAAGCTGCTTTAAAGGTAGATATTGGTGAAGTAGAAACAATTGCTCACTATACTGCTGCAAAAGCCTATGAACCTGATGTAGATTTCATTCTTGATATTGGTGGTCAGGATATGAAGGCTATTACTATTAGAGATAACGTCATTCAGAACATTTCATTAAATGAAGCATGTTCTGCAGGATGTGGTTCATTCTTAGAAACATTCGCAAAATCATTAGGTTATAAGATTGAAGAATTCGCAGAACTTGCATTAAAGTCTAAACACCCTATTGATTTAGGTTCTAGATGTACAGTATTCATGAACTCAAAGGTAAAACAGGCACAAAAAGAAGGTGCTTCAGTAGAAGATATCAGTGCTGGTTTATCTTATTCAGTTATCAAGAATGCATTATATAAAGTTATTAAATTAAGAAGTAAAGAAGATATTGGCAAGCATGTTGTTGTACAGGGAGGTACTTTCTATAACGAAGCTGTACTACGTGCATTTGAAAAAGAAACAGGTATTGAAGTAGTAAGACCTGATATCGCAGGATTAATGGGTGCTTATGGTATGGCCCGTATTGCGATTGAAAATGATGACAATGAACCTTCTACTATTCTTTCATTAGAAGAAATAGAAGCACTTGACTATGATACAAAGATTAGAAACTGTGGTAAGTGTACAAATAACTGTATGTTAACTATTACATCATTTAATGATGGTAGAGAATATATTTCAGGTAATAGATGTGAAAGAGGGGCTAACCTTCCAATGACATCTAAAAAGTTACCTAACCTCTATGATTATAAATATGGTCGTATCTTTGGTTATAAATCACTTTCTAAAGATGATGCAAGAAGAGGAGAAGTGGGTATTCCTAGAGTACTTAATATGTATGAGAACTATCCATTCTGGCATACATTCTTTACTCAGTTAGGCTTTAGAGTCGTCTTATCAGCAAGATCTTCTAAGAAAATCTATGAAAAGGGTATTGAATCTATTCCATCAGAAAATGCCTGCTATCCAGCAAAGATTTCTCATGGACATATTGAAAACCTAATTGAAAGAGGTATTCCTTTTATCTTCTATCCATCAGTAGCATATGAAAGAAAAGAATATGAAGATGCAGGTAATAACTATAACTGTCCAGTTGTTGCTTCTTATCCAGAAGTTATTAGAAACAATGTAGACAGCTTAGAAGAAAACCATGTTAAATATAAGAACCCATTCTTATCTTTAAATAACCCTAAGACATTATTTAAGGTAATGAAGGAATCTTTAGCTGAATATGATATTTCAGATAAAGAAATGCATAATGCGATTGATAAGGCTTATCAAGAATTAGCACGTGCAAGAAAAGATATTGAAGTAAAGGGTCAGGAAGCATTGGAATGGATGCATAAAAACCATAAGAAGGGTATTGTCCTTGCAGGACGTCCTTATCATGTGGATCCAGAAATCAACCATGGTATTGCCAGCTTAATTACAAGTGAAGGTTTCTGTGTATTAACAGAAGATTCTGTATGTAATTTGAATAAAGAAAACTTAGACTTACGTGTAGTAGACCAGTGGACATATCATTCTAGACTCTATCGTGCTGCAGAATTCGTAACAACTCAGCCAGATCTTGAACTTATCCAGTTAACATCATTTGGATGTGGATTAGACGCAGTTACAAGTGACCAGGTGGCTGAATTATTACAGGCAAGAGGTAAGATTTATACACTTATTAAGATTGATGAAGCCTCTAACTTAGGACCAATCAGAATCCGTATTAGATCACTTAAAGCAACAGTAAAGAAGAAAGACAATACTGTACACTTAGAAAATAAATATGAATCTGAAAAAGTATCATTCACAGAAGAAATGAAGGACGATAGATGGACTATTTTATGTCCTCAGATGTCTCCTATTCATTTCCAGTTTGTAGAAACTGCAATGAATTCAGAAGGTTATAACTTTGTGGTATTACCTTCAGTAGATAAAGAAGCTGTAGACCAGGGATTAAAGTATGTTAATAATGATGCATGTTATCCAAGTATCTTAGTAACAGGTCAGATGATGAATGCCTTGAATTCAGGTAAGTATGATCCTCATAAGGTGGCATTGATCATCTCACAGACAGGTGGAGGATGTCGTGCAACAAACTATATTGCGTTTATTAGAAAAGCATTAAAGGATGCACATATGGATTATGTACCTGTTATTTCAGCAAACTTACAGGGATTAGAATCTAACCCAGGCTTTAAGATCACTTATAAGGTGGCTAAGAAGGTTATTATTGGGGCTATGTATGGTGACTTATTCATGAGAGTCTTATATCGTGTAAGACCTTATGAAAAGGTGAAAGGTTCAGCTAATGAATTATATGAATCATGGGTAGAGAAGTGTAAAGAAAACGTTGAAAATGGTTCTATGAAGGAATTCAAGAAGAACGTTTATCAGATTGTAAAGGAATTTGATGAATTACCACTTCTAGATATTAAGAAACCTAGAGTAGGTCTTGTAGGAGAAATCCTTGTAAAATTCCACCCTACTGCCAATAATGAGATTGTAAAGATTATTGAAGAAGAAGGCGCAGAAGCAGTTATGCCAGATCTCATTGACTTCTTCCAGTATTGTTTCTACAATACTCAGTATGAACATGAACATTATGATGCAAGCTGGAAATCAGCTAAGTTATGTAATGTAGCAATTAAACTCGTAGACTTCTTAAGAAAAGATATGATCAAGGCATTAGAAGCATCAAATCGTTTTGATGCACCACATCCTATTGATCAAATTGCGAAGAAAGCAAGTGAAGTTGTTTCTATTGGTAACCAGACAGGTGAAGGATGGTTCTTAACTGGTGAAATGATTGAACTCATTGATGAAGGTGCACCAAATATTGTATGTATGCAGCCATTTGCCTGCTTACCTAACCATGTAACAGGTAAGGGTGTCATTAAGGCATTAAGAAGAAAATATCCACAGTCTAACATCGTTGCGATTGATTACGATCCAGGGGCTAGTGAAACAAACCAGCTTAACCGTATTAAATTGATGTTATCAACAGCATTTAAAAACATGGAATCATCTAAATAGTGGAGGAAGATATGGAAGATGGACATTCCACCCCGCCCTCGCGAGGTAGGGCTATTCTAGGCTTTATAAGATCAAAACTGAATTATAATAAGATTTCTGTATTAAAGAAATTAGCCTGTAAGAATAACCCTGTAATATATAGACGTGTATTACAAGAATTAGGCGACTACAAGTATAAAAAGAAACCTGTGAAGGGTATAACCCTTTCACAGGCTGATTATGATACATGCTGCCTTATACTCACTGTAATGGTTGAGAAAGATTTCGATTATTATTATGATCAGGGAGATGTCAAACGTACAATAGAACGTATGATTGACTTGCTGAGTTAGGAGACTATTGTGAGAAAGATTAAAGAAGTTGTTGTAGTAGAAGGTAAAACAGATACAGCAACACTTAAACAGTTATTTGATGTAGATACAATTGAAACATCTGGATCAGGAATCAACGAAGATATTCTATCTCTCATTAAGACTGCTGCTTCAACACGTGGTGTCATTGTCTTAACAGATCCTGATTATCCTGGTACACAGATTAGAAATAAAGTCATTCAGGCTGTTCCTAATGCGAAGCATGCCTTTGTCGCAAAAAAAGATGCCAAGGGTGTGAAGAAGCTTGGTATTGCGGAAGCAAGACATGATGCAATTATTGAAGCATTAGAGAATGCAGTCACATTTAGTGATGCTAAAGAATCCATTTCATGGGATGAATTTATTGATCTAGATGTATTAGGAAATAAGAAGAGAAGACTACAGGTCTATGATGCCTTTCATTTAGGTTATGGTAATGCGAAAGCATTATTTAAGAGATTGAATATGATGGGTATTACAAAAGAAGAAGTACTTAAAGCATTAAAGAGTCAGTAGACATTGTCTGCTGACTCTTTTTTATGTATATTCAATTTCTTCACTACCTACAATATTATGTTTTAAGTTAGTTTTACCATTTATTGGAAATACATTATTATTCATCTATTTCTTTAAAGATGAAATTAAAAACCTATTGTTTTAATAATATATGCTTTTCATCCAGTGCTTCTTTAATACGTTCTAATGTTTCTTCATCAGGTGCTGTAATTGTATGCAAGTGAACACCATCTGTTAATAGAGAAAGAGGTGTGACATCACGATCCTTTACTGCAGACATGAACTTAGAGACATCATAACGTGAATATATATGAAGATTTCCTTTGATTTCTCCATAAAGAGGATGTTCTACTATCACATCTTCTACCTTACCACCTAAATCTACAATAGTATTTAATTCTTCTTCTAATTGATCGTTATTATGCTTTACTGCAATCGTATAATGATTACTTCTATTTGTTTCTAATATGTATCCCCTAGGGGTTGCAGTAATATCTTCTCCCGATGCTCTTAGTAAAGCTACATCTCCTACAATAATCTGCCTAGAAACACCTAATTCTTTCGCAATTTTACTTGCTGAAACAGGTTTATCACTACTACTTATTATTTCCATTATTCTTGTTTTTCTATCCATATACATCACCTTTTTGACCATTATAAAAGAATTTTTCAGGGAACTCAATGGTCTTTTCTTTCCATATCCTATATAATAAATGATATGGAAAATATCGCAAAAAAATCAAATACAGAATTTATATTAAATACATTTAACTTAAAGCCTTCTAAGAAATATGGACAAAACTTCTTAGTAGATCCAGGTATTATTCAAAGTATCGCAGATCATGCTTCGCTGGATAAGGAGACAGCAGTTATTGAAATAGGACCTGGTATAGGCGCTCTTACAGAACAACTCTCTAATAAAGCTGGTAAAGTATTATGCTTTGAAATAGATGAACGTTTAAAAGAAGTATTATCATTCTCTTTAGAAGGACGTGATAATGTAGAAATCATCTTCCAGGACTTTATGAAAGCTGATTTAGAAGAAGCATGTAATAAACTAAAGGACTATAAGGATATCTGTGTTGTCACAAATCTTCCTTATTATATTACGTCTAAAATCATCACAAAGATTGTGTCTTCTTCTACACCTATTAATCGTTTAGTCGCTATGGTACAAAAGGAAGTTGCACTAAAGCTCTGTTCTGAAGAAAAGAGTCCTTTAAAGATGATGATTGATTATGTAGGAGATGTTCAATATGAATTGAATGTGCCTAGACATGTATTTATGCCAGCACCTCATGTAGATAGTGCTGTTATTTCTATTCATAAAGAACGTGTTATATCACAGGAATTGATTGATCTGATTGAAGCAAGTTATACTGCAAAAAGAAAAACACTCTATAATAACTTAAAGTCTTTATATCATGATCGGACAAAAGAATTATTAGAATCATGTGGTATTCCTGCCAATAAACGTGCTGAGGAATTAAACATTGATGACTATATAAGAATACTAGAAAGGAGTCATACACTATGAAGATTCGTGCTTATGCGAAAATAAACCTTGCATTAGATGTAGTAAGTGAAAGAGAAGATGGATATCATGAATTAAATATGATTATGGCCCCTATTGGTCTTCATGACTTAATTCTTATTGATCCTATTGAAAAAGGTATAGAAATTACTACAAACACTTACCGTGTACCTACTGATGAACGTAACATCATGTATAAGGTAGCTGATGCATTAATCAAGAAGTTTGATATCCAAAGTGGTGTAAGAATCCACTGTTATAAGCATATTCCTTCACAAGCTGGAATGGGTGGAGGAAGTGCCGATGGTGCAGCTATCTTCCGTGCAATGAACAGTTTATTCCATTTACGTATGTCTTATCAGGATATGTGTGAAATGGGTAAAGAGATTGGTGCAGATATTCCATTTTGTGTATGGAATCGTATTGCGGTTGTAGGTGGTATTGGTGAAAATCTACATTTTATTGATCGTTCACGTTTTAATTGTCATTTATTGATTGTAAAACCTAAGAAAGGTGTTTCTACAAAGAAATGTTTTGATGATTTAGATATCGAAACAGCTGTTCATCCAGATATTGACTTAATGAAGCATGCAATTGAAAAGAATGATTATCAGGGTGTTGTAGATTGTTTAGGTAATACTTTAGAAGCGCCTTCTATTAAGATGGTACAGGATATTCAGTCTATTAAGGATGATATGATGAACTTTGGTTTTGATGGTGCTCTTATGTCAGGTAGTGGTTCATCTGTTTTTGGTATGACTCAAGATCCTGAATTAATTGATAAAGTGCTTCCATATTTTAAAAAGAAATATAGTTTTGCAGTAAAAACACAGATTTACTATCCAGAGAAAAGGAAAAAGGGATAACTTGCGCCTTTTCTCTTTTATTTTGAATTGAATTTTGCTAGAATGTAGGGGAAAAAAAGGAGATATGTCGATGAAAGTTTATGCAGTTGTCTTAGCAGCGGGTAAAGGTACTCGTATGAAATCAGATGCACCTAAGGTTGTTCATGAAGTTTTATATAAACCAATGATCAATCATGTGGTGGATGAATTAAAGAAGTTAGATATCGCAGAAACAGTCGTTGTTGTTGGACATGGGGCTGACCAGGTCAAGGCTTTGTTAGATAACGACGTCACTACTGTCTTACAGGAAGAGCAGAAAGGCTCTGGACATGCTGTCATGATGGCAGAAAGTGTTCTAGGAGATAAAGAAGGTATGACTCTTGTATTAAATGGAGATGCACCTTTAATTACTGCGGAAACATTACAGGGACTTATTGATTATCATATGAATGGTAAGAATAGTGGTACTGTAATGACTTGTGATTGTGACTTGTCACTTCCATTTGGTCGTATTATTAAGGAAGATGGACAGGTAACTGGAATTGTAGAATTCAAAGATTTACAGGAATCTCAGATGGATATCACTGAGATGAACGTAGGTGAATATTGTTTTGATAACAAATCAATGTTTGAAGCTTTAAAGAAAGTAACAAACAACAATGCTCAGGGTGAGTATTATATTACAGATTTAATTGGAATCATGAATGAAGAAGGCAAGAAGGTTGATGGCTATAAGATTCAGGATTTCAGTGAAGTAGGTGGCATTAATGACCGTGTTCAGCTTGCTGAAGCAACTAAGTTACTTCAGAAGAGAGTAAATAAGAACTGGTTATTAAATGGTGTAACTATTGTAGATACTGATAATACTTATATTGGTACTGATGTTGTAATCGGTAAGGATACAATCATTGAACCAGGTTGTATTATTAAGGGTCATACTACTATAGGAGCACATTGTCATATTGGTCCTTATTGTGAATTTACAGATGTAGATATTAAGGATAATGTGGAAATCAAGTTCTCAGTATTAAGCGATTCTGTTGTAGAAAGTGGTACTGATATTGGTCCTTATGCAAGACTAAGAACTAATTGTCATATTAGAGAGAATGTACATATTGGTAACTTTGTGGAAATGAAGAAAGCTGATTTTGGTAAGGGAAGCAAGTCTGCTCATCTTACTTATATCGGTGATGCTAAAGTAGGCGATGGCGTTAATATTGGTTGTGGTACTATCACAAGCAATTATGACGGTAAGAATAAGTCAATGACTGTTATTGGAAACAATGCATTTATTGGATGTAATTCAAATTTAGTTGCACCAGTGACTGTTGGTGAAGGCGCATTTGTTGCAGCTGGATCTACTGTAACAGAAACTGTAGAAGATGGTGCAATGTCTATCGCACGTGCTAGACAGGTGAATAAACCTGGCTATGCAAAGGTTTTAGAAGAAAAACGTATGAAGATTTATAACGAAAGAAACAAGAAATAAAAAAAGGGGACACATATGAAAAACAAAATTACAGTATTTTCTTTATCTTCAAGCAAGAAATTAGCTCAGGATATCGCAAGCATTTTAGGTACTAAGGTTGGAGACTGCAAAGTTCATCACTTCGCAGATGGTGAAATCTTATGTGAAATCGGTGAATCTGTTCGTGGTAAGGACGTATTCATTGTTCAGTCTACTTCTAATCCAGTAACTGAAAACTTAATGGAAATCTTAGTATTAACTGATGCTTTAAAACGTGCTTCTGCTCGTGAAATTACTGCAGTTATTCCATATTTCGGATATGCTAGACAGGATCGTAAAGCTAAACCTAGACAGCCAATCACTTCTAAGTTAGTTGCAGACTTATTAACTACAGCTGGTGTTAACCGTGTTGTAACTGTTGACTTACATGCAGCTCAGATCCAGGGATTCTTTGATATTCCAGTTGATGAAATGCAGGCTTTACCACTATTAATCAAATACTTCCGTAAAAAGAAGGTTCAGGATTTATGTGTTGTTTCTCCTGACCACGGAGGAGCTACTAGAGCTCGTAAGATGTCTGAAGCATTTGACTGCCCTATCGCTATCATCGATAAGAGAAGACCTAAACCAAACGTTGCTGAAGTTATGGGTATCATCGGTAATGTTGAAGGTAAGAACTGTATCTTAATTGACGATATGATCGATACAGCTGGTACTATTACAGCTGGTGTTGATATGTTAAAACAGAAAGGTGCTAAGGATGTATATATTGCATGTACTCATGGTGTACTTTCTGGACCTGCTATTGAAAGATTATCTACTTGTGCTGCAAAAGAAGTTGTTATTACTAACACTATCGAAATTCCACAAGAAAAGAAATTTGATAAACTTGTTTCTGTATCTGTTGCAGGATTACTTGCACATACAATTGAAAATATCGAAAACGATTTACCAGTTAGTGACGTATTCACTCAGTATGATTGTTAATGTAGAGGACTCATTACGAGTCCTTTTTTAGACCAAATATAAGATTGTATATATGAAGTGAAATAAGGAAACTGCTCCTGTGGTTTCTATGCAGTAACGACTTGACTATGAAGTGGTTAAGTGTTAGACTTCAAATGAATTCAGAAATCAAAATGCATCAAACGAAAAGGTAAGGATCCACCAATCCTTACCTTTTCTAATTTTTAGAGTGGGTTAACACTAGGCTAGTTATCGTTTAAAGAATTCGTCTAACCATTTGCAAATATAATATGTAAGAACACTTGCCATGACGGTTATGATAAACTCAAAAAAATGTATCACCCCCTTTTCAAGGAGGACGATATCAAACTAGATCTGAAACAAGTAGTGAATTGGAAAAAGTGCATTAAAAACATAGTACGTAAAAATATCCTCCTGGTTATTACACCTAGAGGATATCTTTATTTCTAATTTCTGTATTTTTTATACCGTAATGACTGTATTTTTTATATCATGACGACTTGACTATGAAGTGGTTAAGTGTTAAACTTCAATTGAATTCAAAAAACAAATTGCATCAAACGAAAAGGTAAGGATCTGCCAATCCTTACCTTTTCTAACTTTTAGAGTGGGTTAACACTAGGCTAGTTATCGTTTGAAAAATTCGTCTAACCATTTGCAGATGTAGTATGTGAGAACACCCGCCATGACGGTTATGATAAACTCAAAAAACAAACTGCATCACCCCCTTTCAAGGAGGACGATAACAAAGATATTATATCAAACTATATTTAAAGCTAGTAGTGAATTGGAAAAAGTGCATTAAAAACATAATACGTAAAAATATCCTCCTGGTTACTACCTAGAGGATATTTTCATTTCTAATAAAGTGCTTTTTTATTTAGTGTCCTTAACACGGGGTCTACATTAATATACTCTTTTTCTTAATACTCTATAGAGGATGATTGAAAGAGTAGGAATCATTAAATATATACCAACAAGGATAGCCATATTAAAGAGTATAATCCAGACTCTCTCTTCCATATATAAGCTTATTGATGTGACAACAGTGCTATAGTGCAGTACAGATATTGCGATTATTTCTACAACTATGAGAAGGTAGAAAAACTTTGGCATTTTAGCTTTAACTAATAAGAATGTAAGTAACAGCGATACAACTAATAATGGCATGATTTTGATTAATAAACTGCTATACAAAGCTAGAAGAAAATTCATCATATTATTCACCTCGATTGTATAAACCATTTTTCTATTATGTCACATCTTTAAATTTAGAGTATTCCATCCTCTTCTACTACTTAAATAATATATTATTATTATTAAATAGTCTACATTTCTTGCATAAGAGACATATTTTCCTGCATAAAAGACATACGGTCTTTACAACTCATAGAAAAGTCTATTAATTCTTCACTTTTTCTAGAAAGCGTATACATAATTATTCATAACATGATAAAATATATTAAGTAATAGGTATGAATTATCTATGTTTCCGAAGATGAGGTGAATAAATGTGATAGAAGTAATAGAAAAAATTGGAAATATTGAAAATTTATCATTAAAGAACGATAAGATGGAAGTTGTTGTCTCAACATTTGGCTGTACTATTATTAAGATGATTGTTGAAGATAAGAATGGAGTAAAAGGTGATGTTGTATTAGGTTATGATGACTTTAATCAATATCAGACTCTAGATGGTTATCTAGGTGCATTAGTAGGTAGAGTTGCGAATAGAATAGGAAAAGGAATATTTGAATTAAATGGTGAAACATATCATTTACCTATTAATAATGGTCCTAATAGTTTACATGGTGGTATTAAAGGATTTAGTTATCAGATTTTTGATTATGAAATCTTAGATGACTATACTATTAAGTTTACTTATCATGCAAAGGATGGAGAAGAAGGTTATCCAGGTAATATGGATTTTAGTGCTACTTATCATTTAGAGGGTACTACATTGACTATTTCTTATCATGCTACGAGTGATAAGGATACTTTAATTAATATTACTAACCATTCATATTTCAACTTATCAGGACATAAACATAATATCTATAATCACACTTTAAAGATTGATGCTGATTATTATGAACATGTAGATGCAGATGGTCTTGCTACAGGTGAAAAGGAAGCTGTAGAAGGTACTCCATTTGATTTTAGAATACCTGCAAAGATTGGTGAACGTGTAGAAGTAGATCATCCACAATTAAAACTTGGTAATGGTTTTGACCATCATTTCTTCTTTACTACAGATAAGAACCAGGTTGTATTAGAAGATGAAGAAAGTGGTAGAAGATTAACAGTATCCACTACTTTACCAGGAGCACAGATCTATACCGCAAACTATCTAGATGGACGTATTGGTAAGAATGGTGAACCTTATAATGCGAGAGATGCAGTATGTATTGAAACACAGAACTTACCAGACGCTATTCATATTGAAAAGAATCCAAGCACTATTTTAAGAAAGGGAGAAACATTTGATGCACAGACATCTTATTGTTTAGAGGTAATTAAATAATGAAACTTGCAACACAGATTATTGAAGATATTAGAAATGGTCAGGCAGATGCTTTATTAACTGATATTTATGTAGATGAGTCTTTATTAGATACTCAGAAAGAAAGATATATTGCAGCTATTGAAAAGTTCATCTCACTTTATGGCGATAAGGAAGTAGAAGTATTCTCAGCACCAGGTAGAAGTGAAGTATCTGGTAACCATACAGACCACCAGCATGGTGAAGTATTAGCTGCTGCAATTAACTTAGATATTATTGCGATTACAGCACCTAGAGATGGTGTTGTAAAAGTATTATCTGATGATTATGATTTAAAGGCTGTAGCTCTAGATGACTTAGAAAAGAAAGCTGAAGAAGAAGGTACTTCTGAAGGATTAATTAGAGGTACTCTTGCACGCTTTAAGGAATTAGGTCTTCATATTGGTGGTTTTGAAGCTTATATGACAAGTGAAGTATTACAAGGTTCTGGTCTTTCTTCATCAGCAGCATTTGAAGTCATGATTGGTACTGTATTATCAGGTTTATATAATGATATGACAGTAAGTCCAGTATTGATTGCACAGATTGGTCAGTATACAGAAAACGTCTATTTTGGTAAACCATGTGGATTAATGGACCAGTGTGCAAGTTCAGTAGGTGCTCTTATTCATATTGACTTTAAAGACAATGATCATCCTGTTGTAGAAAAAGTAGATGTTGATTTCTCTTCATTCCATCATAGTTTATGTATTGTAGATGTTCATGCATCTCATGCAGACTTAACTGATGATTATGCAGCCATTCCTACAGAAATGAAGGAAGTAGCACACTTCTTTGGAAAAGAATTCTTAAGAGAAGTATCAGAAGAAGAATTTAAAGCACATATTCCTGAATTACGTGAAAAGATGAGTGACCGCTGTGTCATCCGTGCATTACACTTCTTTAAGGAAGATGCAAGAGTAGAAAAAGCAGTATCTGCCTTAAAGAACAATGACTTTGATACATTCAAGTCAGTCATCAAATCATCAGGAGACAGTTCTTATAAATACCTACAGAATATCTATTCTAACCATGATGAAACAAATCAGGCTGTTTCTATTGCCTTAGGCTTATCTGAAGATATCCTAGGTAATAAAGGTGTATGTAGAGTACATGGTGGTGGATTTGCAGGTACGATCCAGGCCTTTGTAGAAGATGATTATGTAGAAACATATAAGACTGAAATTGAAAAGTATTTTGGTGAAGGTTCTTGTCATATTCTTAAAGTAAGAAAGTATGGCGGTAAGAAAGTAGAATTATAAGCATTAGAAAACCTCTTTGATTCTCATATCAAAGAGGTTTTCTTTACTATAGAATTGATTTTTTCCAAGAGATATTCTGCTTATCAAAAAATGCATGTAGTCTCTCAATGTCTTCACTGCTGGCATTCTTCTTTTCAAAATAGATTTTAAAGCCAGCATTACTTGTGAAAAATACAATGTCATTTGTTTCGTTAATTTTCTTTAAATCTTTGTATTTTATAGGAGCTTTATTCGGTGATGAGTGTACCTTCGAATAAAGTTTATCTTCTTCAAAGACTAAATCAAAATATATTACATCTTTGTTGAATCGTTCTATTTGCTGTTTCATTAATTGTTTTAATACAGTTCTTGATAAAGCAAGATGAAATATAACTAAAAACAATAATATAATGGCAAGAGTTATGCAAAAAGAAAAATCTCTCATAAATAGACCTATCAATAAAAATATCAAATCAAAACTGGATGTGGCTACAAATAAGATTTTAGATTTAGTAGGAAAGAATAGAATGATGATTTTTTTGAAAGTTGAATAATCCATTTTATTATTTTTGACGGTTAATATTTCCATTATTTGATACCTCGCTATTCATAATATGTTAATTTTAACATGTACAAATATCAATTGCATTAAATATCAATGATACATATTACAAATTCGGGCAAATTATGATTTTCTATTTTGATTGATTGTTTATTCTGATAAGGGTGATCATTTCATGATCTTAGCTGTGCTTGTATTCAGAATATTATTTGTTGACTTTCATTGGTATATCAACTTGAACTTATATTTTACGGAAGTATTAAATCTAAATTCTATTTTGATTAACTGTTTGGATAACCCTAGATTATAGTATATAAAAATAGTTGACAGATAATGATGATATGATAAATTACTTATTAGAGGGTGATATTGAATGAGGATTGAAGTTCAAAATAATGTAATTAATAAAGAAGTTCTTGAAAGGAATAAAAAATATTTAATGCCTACTTGGAAGAATTATTTGGCAAGAATATATATTACATTATTTCTTGTACTATCTATAATCTGTTTAATACAGGGAACTTCTGAAATGAGACTATATGCATTTGCTGCTTTTACAGTTGCAGCAGTGTTTTTCTTCGCTCGTATTTACGTTACTAAAAGAAACATCAATTTAATTTTATCTAAACAAATTGAGTTATCAGGAAAAGAAGAAGCATTTTATTCGTTGATCTTTGGAAATAGTGGTGTCAATATAATTGTATCAAGTGATAAAACAAGTCAAATAAAGTATGAAGATATTAACAAAATAATTGATACACCAAAAGATTTTGTATTTATAAGTAAACATAGCTCTTTTATTATTTGTCAAAAAGATAATTTAAAAAGCGATGAAAAAGAAAAAATATATGAAATAATAAAGCGTATGAATATAAAGTTAGTAAAGGGAAAATAAATGTTGTATTCAATATAGTGGGCAATCTTGTTTTGAAGATAATAATGAACTATTAAATCTATTACAAAGTATACCTAATGTTAAGTGGAAAGAGGCTAAACACTGGACACTAATCTAGAAAGTAATAATAGATAGAATTATAAGGATTGTGCATTTACTAATAGGGGTTTATTCCCCTGTTTTTTTTATGTATACTTGTTTAAAAGCGAGGTAATAAGAAAAAATGTTATTTAATACACATACACATTTAAATAGTGAACAATTATTTGAAAATCGTGATTTATATATTCAGAATGCAATAGATAGAGGTGTGAAGTACTTTACTGTTGTAGGTTATGATTTAGAGTCTTCACGTCTTGCAGTACAGATAGCGCATGAGTATGACTTTATTTATGCTGCAGTAGGTATTAGTCCTAATGATTGTAAAGAGACGACAGATGAGGATTTAGAGGTAATAGAAGCACTTGCGAAAGATCCTAAGGTTGTTGCTGTGGGTGAAATAGGATTAGATTACTATTGGGATGAAGTATCTAAAGAAAAACAAATTGACTGTTTTAAGAAACAGTTAGAAATAGCCAAGAGATTATCTTTACCTGTTACTATTCATGCCAGAGATGCTTATGAAGATACATTTGATATACTTTCTAAGTCAGGTGTAAAGGGTATTATGCATTGTTATAGTGGAAGTTATGAGATGGCTTTAAGATTCATTAAGATTGGTTATTATATTTCTTTGGCAGGTCCTGTTACTTTTAAGAATGCGAAGGTTCCTAAAAGAGTCGCTGAAGGCGTAGATTTAAACTATCTACTTGTAGAAACAGATGACCCTTATCTCACACCAGCACCTTATAGAGGAAAACAGAATGAACCAGGTAATGTCTATTTTGTTGCCCAAAAGATTGCTGAACTAAAAGGATTAAGCTATGAAGAAGTCGCAAAACAGACAACAGAGAATGCACTTGAAGTATTCCAGTTAAAGAAATAGTAATTAAAATAGGGTATAATGTAGTCTATCAGGAGGCTTTTTATGAACATTTATGATAAGCTCGAACAATTATCACTTACAGAAAGTGAAAAAACACTTATAGATTATGTTATAGAACATTCAGAAGATATTATGAATATGTCTGCTTCAGATATTTCTAAAAACAGCTATGTGTCTGTTTCTACTATTTATCGTATTATTGATAAACTAGAACTTTCAGGTTTACAGGCATTTAAATCCCATATTCATTTTGATCGTGAAAGATACCAGAAAGAACTTGTTTCAGTAGACTATAATTATCCTTTCAGGATCAATAACACAAACCATGAAATCATGACTAAAATGTTGAATCTCTATGATCAGACACTTCATTCTACATTAAACTTAGTGAATCTAGATGAATTTGGTAAGATTGTCCAGAAGATGTATGATGCGAATGTTATCGCATTATTTCCGTCTATTGGTAATTTCTTCATGGCTGAGTGTTTTAGACAGAACATGTTAGAAATAGGTAAGGATGTCATAGTAGAAAAACAGATCTTTTATCAAACAAAGGCGGCTGAAACATTAAAAAAAGGAGACCTCGCAATTGTGATCTCCTATGCCAATAGAACACCTCATGTAGAAGATTTCATCCGTGTGATGAATAAGAACCAGGTGACAACTGTTCTTATCTCTTCTACTAAAGAGAGTGAATTATCTAAACTTGTTGATTATCATCTCTATTTTGCATCTTATGAAGATTCAGAAGAAAAGATTGCATCTTTTTCTTCAAGAGCTTCATTACAGTTCTTATTAGACTGTTTGTATGCATGTTATTTTAATAGAGACTATGAAAAGAATATAGACTATCGTATTGAACACTATATAGAACTCTCTTAGTTCTGTGTTGTACTTAATATCATAGTCCCAAGAAGAATATATTCCTGCATGTTATCTACTTTGGTAATAGGCGGAATATATTTTTTTGGTATAAGAGTGGCCATTTCTTCATATAAAGGAAGTACATGGGGAATAAAGTCACAATAAAGAACGAGTTCTTCTGGACTTAATAGACTGATAATAGAAACAAGAGTACGTGATACAACCTCAATACATCCTTCAGGAGACATGCTGAGTGTCATTTTATCTTCTGTTAAATCTAAAGGAAGAAATTGTACTTCTCCTACTAAATTATGCATACCATGAAGCAGACAGTTATCCACAATAATACCTGCACCACTTCCTGCATGTATAGGCTGGAATAAGAAAGCCAATGAACTTACCTTATCTTGAGAAGAATAATAGCCTACTGCAGCTGCATTCACATCATTACATATACATATAGGCAAATGATAACGTTCAGTGAGGACATCTTCTAATCTTTCTGGTGTTTCCCATCCGACTAAACTTGTAGAAGACACATAACCATCATCAATAATACCTGGAGTCGCAATACCTATATAACGAATACGTGGATAATGAAGACGAGCAATATCAATAATGTCACAAATATCCTGAAGATTCACTGTAGGTTTAATCACTTCATTATTTAACAGTATTTCTTGATTCTTATCATAGACACGATAAGCAACATGGATGGATTGTTTATTTCGGAAAATAGAGAGAGCTAATGTCTTATGTTTAATTTCTACATCCAACATAACAGGTAAAGGAATCTTCTGGTCTGATTGGTTCTTTTTTATCTCTAAAGAATCTTTCACAAGTGTAAAGATAGCTTTTACATCATATTTCGCAAATACTTCAGGTGGTACATTTAAGACAATTTTATCTTTAAGAATATCACATGCTTTAGCATGTAAATAAGAAATCTGTGGTGCTAAGAGAACGACATCATAATCCTGTGCTACATAATATAAATTATTATAACCACTTGCTTCTGTCACATAAGGAAGACTCATTAATTTAGAGGCTTCATTCATCTTCATCGCAAAATAGCTAGTTGTTAATCCACCACTACAGCACAACAATATCTTAACAGTAGGTGTATCACCAATATGCTTCATATAATGAGTGAGTTCTTTAAATAACTTTATTGCATGATTCAATGTTTTCATCTGGAAATGTAGATAATATTCAATCTCACCAGATTGTGTATTGGTTGCTTTAAACTCTATGATATTCAATGGATTAAAGACAATTTCAATATCTGCATGCTTATTATAGAAATGAATCTCTGTATAGTCTTCATTCACTTTTGTTTCAAAGTCAGGCACTTCCTGCAATAGAATCCATTTCGCAAAGAGTATTGTATAAATATCACTTAAGAAATCATCCATGAATATCACCTCCATGTTCATATTTTAACATACTCCTAATCTTTAAATACAGTAACTCTTGAAATATGAAAAATATATATCATATAAGCTAAATTAAAGGTGATAGAAATGAAAAGAACCTTGCGAATGCAAGGTTCTAGATATCCATCTCAAAGATGAATTTAGTATTTGTGATATTGTTTCCTGATAAACCACTATAATGGTCTTTTTCTTTTAACTTCTTAATTGTAGTTATATCAGTGATTTTTTGAATACCTTCTTGATCAAATAGACTTATTCCTTCAGATAAGCTTTTTGCACCAGTTACAAGTGTCTGGTATTGTTGAGACAGTTCATTCCCAGCCTGACTCAACTCTGATAAGCTAGAAGATAATGTCTCTAATTGTTTTGATACAGGACTTTGAGAAAGTAATTGTGAGAGCTGTTCAAGGCTCTTCTTATTTGACATTAAGCTTTCCTGAACACCTTCACTAATCGCTCTGTTTACTGCAGCACGCTGTTCATCAGTGAGATCAATGCTATTTATTTTAGATTGAATCAGTTCTGTAGGATCCTCCATAGAAGATATTAAGTTTTTAATCAGTGCCTGTGTAGACGCATCATATTGTTTAGAACCCTTTAATAATGCATTGGCTCCATCACTCACTTTAGACACATTAGACATATATGTATGAAGATATTGTCCATACGTTGTACATCCTGCCAATAATTGAGCTGAACCTTCTACTAACTTCTGGGCTGATTGATTTAATTGATCCGTTGTCTTTGTGAGTTCACTTAAATCTAAATCTTTAAATACACCATCAGTAAATACAGTGCTCATATAGTCACATTGGAAGTTCTTGATCTTCATAGTCACTTCCATAGAATCCTTAAATGGTTCATAACCAGGACAACCTAATCCAACAATGGCTTGATAATCATCCATCAACATACTCTTCCCATTCTTCACTTCAATATCACTCACTGTCTCTTGAGGAATCAACATAATAGTAGTCGCTACAAAAGGTGTCTCAGTGTTATTCTTATATTTAAATATAGCCTTTAGTGTACCTGTTTTACCTTTAATATCTGTCACTTTCTGTCCATCTAAATAATAAGTCACATCTACACCAACAGGAAGTGCTGCATCTAAAGTACCTTCATACTGAATACTATTCTTATTATTCTCTATCAATAATTGATGATCATTCAAGGTGATATTTTCATCACCCTTATTACTGATATCCTTTAATACAGTTGTATCTTGAATAAGATCACCTTCACTTATAGAAGGAATAGTTACTTCGGCTTTAGTACTTTTTATTTCACCAGATGCTTTTGTCTTTACAGTAATTGTTTCACTCTTATTCACGGCTTCCTTTACATCATGTCCTTTTGTGGTTAAGACAACAGGTGTTTCTTCTTTAATAGTCTTTGTTTTATTAGTTTTTGTCTCTGTTGTACATCCTGTAAGCATGATACAACATAGTATCGCTATTAACTTCTTATTCATGCAAGTACCTCCTATTCCACATTCTTCAATGCATCCTGCATTGGAATCTTCTTAATCTTCTTATACTCAATCAACATCACTATAAAATAACTGATAAAACCAATAACGATTGTCTTTAGGAAAGTAAGGTTACTTACAGTTAGAGGCATCCATCCAGCCATCTCTTCTTTCATCATTGCCTCAAATATTGGCTTTAATATCGCATAATCTAATGGTACAGTGATCAGAATAAACAGAGATACAATAATAGATGTCGATACAATATAAATAGAACTTACTTCATGATTGGTATAACCAAGAATCTTTGTCATAGAAATAGATTGTGCATTCTTTTCAATAATTGTTTTTGTAAGAAGATAAATAAGCACAATAAACATGATGACAGCCATTCCACAAAGTAAATAAGCCATACTTCCCATAGAAACATTCAATTGTCGAGACACTTTACTTAATGAATCATAATCAATAGTTGTGCCTATATACTTTTCATTCATATCAGTAATAGGTTTCTTTGAGAAATAACCAGAAAAATAATCATCATCTAAATCAAATAACTGATTCATTTTTTTCTGATTCATGAATATCGCAATCGCACCTGGATAGTTATATTCACCGCTGACCTTTAATGTATACTTCTTATCTGTGTACTCTGTCTTTAAGTGAAGTACATCGCCCTTATGTATATGATATTTATCTGCATAAGCACTTGATACATAAACACCATCATTAATAGAAATATAACGACTATTCTTCTTTACACCATATACAGTCACCGTATCCAAAGTATTGTCTTCCATCTTTAAGCTATAAGCACTAAACTTCTCAGCTGTCTTTTCTTCTGTTTCTATTCCCTTTGTGAAAGTATAAGCTTCTACCATATTAGAAAAGCTCTTTTCACTAGACTGCAAGCTTGCTGGTACTTTAAGAATATATTGATAATCTGCAAACATATTCTGTTTAATATTGGTTCCATAGGAATTGATAATATCTGGCATCGCAAGTCCAAATAATAAGATCATGTTCGCAAACATTAATCCAATAAACATCACAAGATAATGAGCTTTATTTTGAAGAATAATACGTGTTCTAAAACGTGTAATAAAAGGAATATGTGTAGACAAAGGCATGACATGGGACTGTTTATGTCTCTTTAAATCTCTTCTTAAGAACTTAAGAGGAGATAAAGACAATTGTCTATTGAGTATAAAGAGATTAATAACAAACATGAGTACAACAGGTACAACTGTTGTCTGGATAAAAGCACTCGCATTCCAGATTGTTTGATAAGTCGTCAAACTATAGCTGGCGTAATATAAATTCGCCATAGTTGTTCTGAAGTAGGTATAACCTAGTATATTACCTATCAAGGCACTCACAAGTGTTACAATAATAGGAAGTGTCATATAGTGACTGATTAATTCTTTTTTTGTATAACCAGATGCAAGTAATGTCCCAATCACATTGGATTCTTTCTGGATTGTATTGGTCATAGTGACCGCAAATACAAATGCGATAATCACAATCATGATATATAGAAGCATTTTGACCATCACACTATCACTACCCATATCATCACCAGTAAAACGAATGGCCTGATTCTCATATTGAGGAATATATTCTTCTAGATGTACTTCTCTATTCAATAACTTTAAGAATGATTCAGATTTCTTTTCTTCATTCTTTGGCTTATTTGTATAAAGCCATGAATAGCTATAGGTCATATGTGCTGTATCCCATTGATTAAATAGAGTAGGTTGTACAACAGCCACACCAAACTTGATGGCATCAAACATCGTATCGCTGTTATTCTCAAATAATGCGGAATAATCAGGTAAAGCCACTAAACCACAGATCTTTAATGAATGATTTTTACTTTTAATAGTATCCCCAATAGATAGCTTATTATTGACGGCATACATACGATCTATCGCAATCTCTTTATTATTTTGAGGAAGTCTTCCTTCCATGACACATACTTTATTCACACTTTGAGGTGTCGCAAAGATACGTAATTTATTCCCATTGATCAATGTTTCTTCTACATAGGAATGATCATAAAGATGCACACCGGCTTTAGAAATATTGATCAAAGACTGATTGTTCAGCTTCTTATCTACATTAAAGTGACCATCTTCAATCGTATACTTTTCAAAACTTTCATTATAAGCTTTGATCATACTCTCATCAGCCACAATAAAGCCAGATACAAGACCAATCATACCTGTCATCAATAAGAAGATGACAAGATACTTACTCCAGTCTTCTTTTAATTCACGTAGAAAACGTTTATTTAATGGATTCTTCATATTACCAATCCACCTCATTCACTCGTTTACGTTCTGTATTGATATAATCATCTTTAATTCTTCCATCATGTAATACAAAGATATGATTCGCAATATACTTAATAGACTCATTATGTGTCACCATGATGATTGTATTTCCAAATCTTTCATTAATATCACAGATCAACTGTAATATATCCTGTGAAGTACGATAATCAAGTGCACCTGTTGGTTCATCACAAAGAAGAATATCTGGATTCTTTACAACTGCACGTCCGATTGCAGTACGTTGCTGCTGTCCACCAGATAATTGATTAGGTAATTTATTTTGATGTTCATATAAACCAAGAGTATGTAATAAATCATCAATATCCAAAGGCTTCTTACTTAAATAAGCACCTACTTCGATATTCTCTCTCACTGTTAAGTTAGGAATTAAATTATACATCTGGAATATATAACCTAAATGATCACGTCTATATTGACTTAATTCCTTCTCCTTCATTGTCATTAAATGATGTTTATTAATAATAAGTTCTCCCTCATCTAAACTATCAATACCCCCGATAATATTAAGTAGTGTAGATTTACCAGAACCAGAAGGACCAAGTAACACACAGAATTCTCCTTTATTAATAGTCATATCAATCCCCTTTAATACATCAATATGACTCTCTCCTTGTCCAAAAGACTTTTTTAACCCCTTAATCTCTAAAAAATTCATAACATCTCCTCCTGTGTTAGTTTTATCTAACTATATTATACTCTTGAAGTTAGTTCGTGCAAACTAAAAACTATGATATAATGAAGAAAAAATGAGGTACATATATGAATTATACAGAAGAAGAATTATGCACATTAGTAGATCAATTACCAGATATTCAATATAACTTACAAATGCCTGTGACTTCTATTAATCTATTAGGCTTAACACCTGATTTATTTGATGAAGAAGTCTATGAAATATTAAAGGATTACTTTACTGAACAGAAATACAATGTCCTTACAACATTCTTATATCATGATACATCACTTGATATGGCCGGTTATGCAGATGTAAATATTGTAGTATCAGTCAAAGGGTTAAAGATTGCAGAATTATTAAAAGAGAAGTATGGCACACCTTATGTTGTAGGATTTCCTTATGGTAAGTTCTCGTCTTATTTCTTTATGGCTGTTGAACAGGCATTAGAAACTGGTATTGACCAGATTCCTTATCAGAACTTCTTTAGATTACAGACAGAGCAGATGATTCAATTACATGGTGATCCTGTCATTATGAGTTCTATTGGTTTCTCTTTATCACAACAATATGATCTAGGTTATCAAGTAGTATCAGATAGAAAAGATACATTAGGTCCAGTCGATTTGAAAGAAACTAAAAAAGATGATATCCAAGTCGATATCACCTTCCCATTACAAGAATCTATTTTTGATTTAACCATTCATGACCTGTAATACACAATTTTCTATTGTTTCTATTCCCTGATCATGAAAAGCATGAAGTAAATCTTCATCATAAGTTCCTGGCTGCATCCAGGCATACTTAATACCAAGTTCTCTCATATCTCTTATATAAGTCATACCAATTGTTTTATTGACGACAAAAACAACAACATCCACAGGATATTCTATATCTAAAAGAGATGTATACATCTTATCATTGTCTATTGTGTCATACTTAGGAGATATACCATAGACATGCTTACCTGCATTCTTTAAGCACTGATATATTTGATAACTGTACTTCTTGGGATCAGGACTCATCCCAATGATACAATAATTATTATAGATCTTTAAAATATCTCTTTCTTTCATCGTTCATCACCGTTTTTATTATATCATACCACCAACATTTTTGATTGAATTTTACACCATAATAATGCATTTGTGGTATAATGACAAACGCGAATTGATGTGTTAATATAGACACGTATTAAATAAGAGAGGAAGGTCGTTTATAGTGTACGATATTATAGTTGTAGGTGCTGGCCATGCAGGTATTGAAGCATGTCTTGCTGGTGCAAGAACAGGAAATAAAACATTACTTATTACAAGCAACTTCTCTAATGCAGGAAGCATGCCTTGTAATACATCCATTGGAGGACCTGCAAAAGGCATTATTGTAAGAGAAATAGATGCACTTGGGGGACAGATGGGTAAAACTACAGATGCGACTTACCTTCAGATGAAGATGTTGAATACTGCGAAAGGACCAGGTGTTCAGTCTCTTCGTGCACAGGCAGATAAGAAAGCTTATCCACGCTATATGCAGAAAGTATTAAAGGAACAAGAAAATCTTGATATTGTAGAAGCAATGGTAGAGGATTTGATTGTAGAAGGTGATGAGTGTAAGGGTGTTATCCTTGCAGATGGTACACGCTATGAATCTCGTACTACAATTCTTACTACAGGAACTTATTTAAAGGCTGAAGTCCTTGTAGGTCATTCTAAGACTCCTAGTGGACCAGATAAACAGAAGGAAAGCTTATATTTATCAAGTAAGTTAAAGGATTATGGATTTAGAATCCAAAGATTAAAGACAGGTACACCACCACGTGTAGAAATCAATTCTATTGATTATTCAAAAACAACAGTACAGCCTGGTACAGATGCGAAACTTTCATTCTCATATGAAACAACACATTTCACACCAGTAGAAGATCAAACTGTATGTTACTTAACATATACAACGGCAGAAACACATAAACTTATTAGAGATAATCTAGATAAATGCGCGATGTTCTCAGGACTTATTAAAGGTATTGGACCACGTTACTGTCCATCTATTGAAGATAAGGTTGTTAAGTTTGCGGATAAGGAAAGACATCAGATCTTCCTAGAACCAGAATCTAAGGAAATGAATACAATCTATGTACAGGGATTCTCTACATCAATGCCTCATGATATTCAGGAAAAGATGGTACATTCATTACCAGGACTTGAAAACTGTACTATTTTAAAATATGCATATGCGATTGAATATGATGCGATTGATCCATTACAGTTGTGGCCTAGTCTAGAAACAAAGGTTTTAAAGAATCTCTTTACTGCAGGTCAGATCAATGGTACTTCAGGTTATGAAGAAGCAGCAGGTCAGGGTCTTATTGCCGGTATTAATGCGTCTAAGAAGGTAAAGGGTAATAAACCTTTAATCTTGAAACGTGATGAAGCCTATATTGGTGTATTGATTGATGACTTAGTGACTAAAGGTACTAAAGAACCATATCGTATGTTAACAAGTCGTGCTGAATATAGATTATTATTAAGACATGATAATGCGGATGAAAGATTAAGAAAATATGGCCATGATGCAGGTCTTGTAAATGATGAAGTCTATTCACTTTATCTAGATAAAATGAATCGTATCCATGCTGAAATAGAACGTCTAGATACCATTCATTTCTCACCTAAGAGTGAAATCAATGACCTCTTAGAAGAGAAGGGCTCAACACGTTTAAAAGAAGGTGTAACTGCCCGTGCTATTCTTCAAAGACCAGAATTAGTTTATGAAGACTTATTACCTTATATTGAACATGTTGACTTAACTGAAGAAGAAATGAGAAGAATCACTATTCTTATTAAATATAAGGGATATATTGAAAAAACATTAAGACAAGTAGAAAAAGTAAAGAATATGGAAGAAAAGCAGATTCCTGCTGACTTAGACTATGATGATGTATTAAACTTATCATTGGAAGCAAGACAGAAACTAAAGAAAGTGAGACCTGTAACTATTGGTCAGGCAACACGTATTTCTGGTATTAATCCTGCAGATATTTCAGTTTTACTTATTCACTTAAAAACACAATACGGAGATTAATATGACACAACAAGAATTTATTGTGAGCTTAGAAGAAAAAGGCATTGTGCTTTCAGAAAAACAGATTGAACAGTTTGAAAAGTATTATGAAATACTAGTAGAATGGAATGAGAAGATGAATTTAACCGCTATTACAGATAGAGAAGGTGTTTATTTAAAACACTTCTATGATTCTCTTACAATTGCGTTTGATTTTCCATTCTCTAATCAAACAATCTGTGATGTAGGTGCAGGTGCTGGATTCCCTTCAGTTCCACTTAAAATCGTTTATCCAGAATTAAATGTCACTATTGTAGATTCTTTGAATAAGAGAATTACATTCTTGAATCATTTATTTAAAGAATTAGAATTAGATCATATTCAAGCAGTTGCATCACGTGCTGAAGATTTCTGTAAAGATCATCGTGAATCATTTGATATTGTCATAGCACGTGCAGTTGCAAGATTAAATATCTTAGATGAACTTTGTCTCCCGTTAGTGAAGAAAGATGGTTACTTCCTTTCATTAAAAGGACTCAAAGCCCCTGAAGAATTAAAAGATGCGAAGGGAGGCATAAAGGTACTTGGAGGAGAAGTGATGGATGATTTTACTTTTACTTTAAGTGATCAGAATGATCATCGTCATAACATTGTGATCAAGAAAGTGAAATCAACACCTGCAAAGTACCCAAGAAACTATGGACAAATTAAGAAGAAGCCTTTATAGAAAGAAAAAGAACGTTATTAAAGATGCTTATTGTTTCTTAGACATCAATGATATTGTTGCGAATAAGGAACAGCCAAGAACTCATTTTGAAGATGAGAAGATCCAGGAACTCGCTGAATCTATTATGCAGAATGGTCTCTTACAGCCTATCGTAGTCAGAGAATATGAAGGTAAATATCAGATTGTTGTAGGGGAAAGAAGATACCGTGCCTGCAAACTAGCAGGTATTACAGAAGTGCCATGTATCATTCAGGAACTTGATGACAATCAGACAGCCAATGCCGCATTAGTAGAAAATATTCAAAGAGAAAATCTTTCAGCAATAGAAGAAGCCTTAGCTTACCAGCAGATTCTAGATACACAGGGTTTAACACAAGCCCAGTTAGCTGAAAAAGTAGGTAAGAAACAATCTACAGTAGCTAACAAACTTAGACTCTTAAAGCTTCCTATCACTGTACAGGAATCAGTTAAGAAAAAAGAAATCTCTGAAAGACATGCCCGTGCTTTATTAAAACTAGAAGATACAGCACAACAAAATAATATGTTGAAGGAGATTCTTGAACAGAATTTGACTGTCGATGAAACAGAAAAAAGAATTGCGAAACTATTAACACCTAAAAAAGAAAAACCACGTGTACGTAAATTCTCTAGAAGTGTTAAAATCGCAATCAATACAATCAATCAGGCAGTAAAGATGGTCACTGATGCAGGAACTGATGTAGAAGAAAACATCGATGAAACAGATGACGAAGTCATCATTACTCTAAAAGTAAAGAAGTAGATCCTAATTACTAGGACCTACTTCTTTTTTAAACCTTTCTGGTATTCTATTATGGAACACAATATCCATCACTTCATCATAACTAAATTCAAAACATTCATCTGTTTCAGTCACATGTATTCTTAATACATCACCTCTCTCTGCTTCTGTTAAGAATAAATATAAATTTTTCATCAGTTCTTCCATATCTGACCTCCTATATATTTATTCTCAAAGAAACTTTAAATTACTTAATGATATAATAAAAAAGATTGAGCTAAGCTCAATCTTCAACACATACGCATACAGGTGCAGGAATCTCTAATTCAGAATCTGTCATCAATAGCTTTTCATTCTCTTCATCAAAAGTAAGTACCTGAAGCTTATTATCTTCCTGTGCACCTACAATAACATACTTATCATCAATAATATTAAAGTCTCTAGGTTCTTTACCAGTATGTACCATATAAAGTAAAGAAATCTTACCATTCTCTTTATTGACTCTATATAAGGCAATAGAATTATGACCTCTATTAGAAATAAGTAGATGTTCTCCACTCTTTGTGAGATGAATTGCGGCAGCTGCATTAAATCCCTTAAAATGACGTGGAACACAATGAATAGCCTGAACTAAACTCATACGACCTTCATTATACTTAAAGACCATGATCTTATTCGCAATCTCATTAATGAGATAACCATAACGCTCATCCTGTGAGAAAATCAAATGTCTAGGACCAGAACCCGGTACAACATTTACTGTATAGTCTGTATTTTCTTTAAGAACACCATCTTTATAATTGTACATCACAATCTTATCAGCACCTAAATCTACAGCATATAAGAAACGTCTGTCAGGTGTAAAACCAACATTATGTACATGAGGTGCAGTCTGTCTCTTTAATAAATCAGGCCCCATACCAGTATGTCTCACAGCCCCAATCTTATGATCAATACGATAATTTTCTAGCTTATAGGCAGCTGTTGCACCAACATGATAATTAGCTGCAAAAATATACTTATTATCATCAGAGATACATAAATGTGTATAACTTCTACCAGAAGAAGAATAGTTATTATTAAGAATCAATTCATTCTTATGAATACTAAAACTTCCTAATCCTCCACCTTCATTATTAGATCTTGCATTCTTATAAGATACATAAAGTTCTTTATTCTTCGCAATCAGATATGATGGAAAATCTTGAGTTAAGATCTGTTGTATTTTCTTTAATTCCAATGTTTCTTCATTAAAAGAAACGATATAGATTCCTTTATCATCACCTTTACCATAGCTTGCAACATAAAACGTTTTCATAGGACACCTCCACATGAAAATATTTTATCACAATTATTCTCTATTTACTAATGAGTTTCATTATTATAAAATGATTGTACAATAGTCAAAGGAGGACAAAAGGTTGGATAATAAGGAACTTTTATCTATGAGTGATGGTCTTTTAATTCAATTATTACAGAAAAATGCAAGATATAAGGTTTCTGACCTAGCCGCCGCGCTAGCAGAATCTAAAGACAGCATTGTAGAAAGATTAAATAGACTAGAAAAAGAGAAGATTATTTGTGGTTACCATACTATTGTCAACTGGGACAAGACAAATACTGAACTTGTGACTGCGATGATTGAGATTAATGCTATTCCTGAAAGAGAATATGGTTATGATCGTATTGCATCACACATTTATAAGTACGAAGAAATTGAAACAATGTATTTATTATCTGGTGATTATGATTTTATGTGCATTGTAAAGGGTCGTACTATGCAGGAAGTCGCGCACTTTGTTGCATCTAAATTAGCATGTATTCCTGGTGTTACAGGAACAAAAACAACATTTGTGTTAAAACCATACAAAACAGATGGACATGTCCTAGTAGATGATGAAGATGGTAAAAATACGCGACTGGTGGTGACTCCATAAAATGGATTATGAGAAGAAATTAAGTACTGCAGCACAAACTATTAAACCAAGTGGTATTCGTAAGTTTTTTGATCTTGCGAACCAGATGGAAGGTGTTATTTCATTAGGTGTAGGGGAACCTGATTTTGCGACACCTTGGAAGATTAGAGAAGCTGCAATCTATTCAATTGAAAAAGGACGTACTTTCTATACCGCAAACAGAGGTTTATTAGAATTACGTCAGGAAATTAGTAATTATTATTATCGTCGTTTTGGTGTACATTATGATCCTGAAAATGAAATCATTGTGACTGTAGGTGGTTCAGAAGGTATCGATATCGCAGTAAGAGCCTTAATGAATCCAGGTGATGAAATGATTATCTTGGACCCAGGATATGTTGCTTATGAACCAAGTGTTATTCTTTCAGGAGGAGTACCTGTAAGAATTCACCTAGAAGAAAAAGATGAATTCAAATTAACACCTGAAAAACTTAAAGCAGCTATTACACCAAAGACAAAGGTCATGTTGATCAACTTCCCTTCAAACCCAACAGGTGGGGCAATGACAAGAGAAGACTATGAGAAACTTGTACCGATTATTAAAGAATCAGGTATTATTGTTATATCAGATGAAATCTATGCAGAATTAAGTTATGAAGAACCATTTAGTACATTAGCTTCATTCCCAGAAATCAGAGATCAGGTTGTTGTCATCAATGGTTTCTCTAAAGCTTATGCTATGACAGGCTGGAGATTAGGTTATGTCCTTGCAAACCCAGTACTCTCTAAGGCAATGTGTAAGATTCATCAGTATATTATCATGTCAGCACCTACTGGTGCACAATATGGTGCAATAGATGGACTGAGACATTGTGATAAAGAAGTAGAAGAAATGAGAGCCTCTTATCTCTCACGTAGAAACTTCCTTGTAAAAACATTTAATGATATGGGACTTCATACATTTAACCCAATGGGTGCTTTCTATGTATTCCCATGTATCCGTTCTACAGGACTCACATCTGAACAATTCTGTGAAGAACTATTAAATGATCAGAAGGTAGCCTGTGTACCAGGTACAGCCTTTGGTGATGCTGGAGAAGGATTTATTCGTGTCTCTTATGCATACTCACTAGAAGAATTAAAAATTGCGACTGAGAAGATTAAACTATTCTTAGATAACTTAAAAAACAGATCTCATTAGAGGTCTGTTTTTTCTCTTTCCAGCATCTCCTGATAGCTATAAACACAGCCACAGTAGTTCTGTCTATACATATGATATTCATCACTCATACGTGTTGATTTCAAATAACCATTATCCTTCTTAAAATCACTATGAAGGAATTTTGGTGCTTCTAGATCTAAATCATCACCAATCTCATTGATCCATTGGCTATTCTTATGAGGAGAAACAGACAACACAGTTGTCCAATAATCAAAACCATGCATTCTAGCATAATCTCTTGCTTTCTCCATTCTTACTTTATAACACACATAACAGCGGTAGCCTTTTTCCCCAGTATCCTTATATGGCGCAATATGCGTTAAATATTCTTCAGGATCATAAGTATCTTCTACCACTTGTACATTCTGATTCTCTTTATCATTGAACTCTTTCACAAATCTTTCTAACTCAGATTCACGACGATGATACTCATCAGCAGGGTAGATATTACTATTTGTATAATAAATAGTAATATCAAAGTACTGACATAACTCCTTAATTACATTAGAAGAACAAGGGCCACAGCATGCATGAAGTAATATCTTTGGACGTCCTTCTAAATGTTTAAGAGTCTCTAACATCACTAAACGATAATTCTGTTTCATTAGTGAATAAACATTGCATCACCAAATGAGAAGAAACGATACTTCTCATTTACTGCAATCTTATAGGCATTTAAGATATGTTCTCTACCTGCAAGAGCACTTACAAGCATCACTAATGTAGACTTAGGAAGATGGAAGTTTGTGATCAATGCATCAATACCAGTAAATGTATATCCAGGATAAATAAAGATATTTGTATTTTCATGAGCTGCTTTGAAGCATCCATATTTAGAATGGTTGGCTTCTAGTGTACGGCAAGAAGTAGTACCTACCGCAATAATACGTCTACCTTCTTTTTTAGCCTGATTTAATTTTTCAGCGACTTCTTCACTGATTTCATAATATTCACTATGCATATGATGTTCTAATACATTTTCTACCTTAACAGGTCTAAATGTACCTAAACCAACATGTAAAGTCACATCTAGGATTTCAACCCCTTTTTCTCTTACTTTCTGAAGTAATTCTTCAGTAAAATGTAAGCCTGCAGTAGGGGCAGCAGCACTACCTTCTACCTTTGCATAGACTGTCTGATAACGATCAGGATCATTTAACTTTTCTTTAATATATGGTGGTAAAGGCATAATACCTAACTGATCAAGAATTTCATAGAAAATTCCATCATAAATCATCTTGAAGATACGAATACCTTCTTCTCTGATTTCAGTACACTGAGCCTTTAAACGACCATCACCAAAAGTAATCACAGTACCTAGCTTTACAATCTTCGCATTACCTACTAAACATTCCCATAAATCATCATGAAGATCCTTTAATAAAAGAACTTCTACATGTCCACCAGTTTCTTCCTTAAGACCATAAAGACGTGCTGGAATAACCTTTGTATTATTTCTTACAAGCACATCACCAGGCTTTAGATAATCTAAAATATCATAGAAATGTTTATGTTCAACATCTCCTGTTTCTTTATCTAGAACCATTAAACGTGAAGTATCACGTTTCTTTAATGGTGTCTGTGCAATTAATTCCTCTGGAAGATCATAATCAAATAATTCAATATCCATAAAACTAAAACGCCCTTTCATAAACATCACGACCATACTGTTCTAAGAATTCTTCCTTAAAATCAGCTAAACGGTCTTCTTGAATTGCTTTTCTAATATCTGCTGCAAGATCTAATAAGAATGCAACATTGTGAATAGATAATAAAGACTTACCAAAGATTTCATCACACTTGTGAAGATGTCTTAAATAAGCTCTTGTATAATTTCTACATGCATAACAATGACACTTATCATCAATAGGAGTAAAGTCACGTTTATACTTTTCATTATTAATATTCATGCGTCCATGATGTGTCATAAGTGCTCCATGTCTTGCGACACGTGTAGGAAGTACACAGTCAAACATATCAATACCTCTCATAGCACCTTCAATTAAATCAATAGGATTACCTACACCCATTAAATATCTAGGCTTGTCTTCAGGTAACCACTTAACACTATCTTCAATCATCTTATACATGATTGGTTTAGGTTCACCTACAGAAGTCCCACCAATAGAATAACCAGGGAAATCCATATCAACTAAAGTCTTAGCACTTAGTTCACGTAAATCCGCAAACTCACCACCCTGAACAATACCAAATAAAGCCTGGTCTTCTCTCTTATGTGCTTCCTGACCTCTCTTAGCCCATCTTAATGTTCTTTCTACAGAGTTCTTCATATAATCATGAGTACATGGATAAGGTGCACATTCATCAAAACTCATAATAATATCAGCCCCTAAATCTTCCTGAATTGCGATAGACTTTTCAGGAGATAAGAATAGCTTAGAACCATCTACAATACTCTTGAAGGTAACACCCTCTTCTTCAATCTTACGTGTCTTACCTAATGAGAATACCTGGAATCCTCCAGAGTCTGTAAGAATAGGTCCATCATAGTTCATGAACTGATGAAGCCCGCCTGCATCTCTTACAATATCACTTCCTGGTCTTAACCACAAATGATAAGTATTCGCAAGTACAACCTGAGAGCCCATTTCTTTAAGCTGTTCAGGAGAAATACCTTTTACTGTTGCCAGTGTTCCTACAGGCATGAACATAGGTGTTTCTACATCACCATGTGGTGTATGAAGAATCCCATATCTTGCGCCTGTCTGTTTACATACGTGTTTACATTCATACCAAAAATCTTTCATTTTATCACCTCGATAACCTTGCCTATTATACGAAAAAATAGCCATTAAATCAATAAAAAAGGGGAAAGCTCCCCTTTCTTAAGAATATTATTTGTGTTTTAAGTCATCCAGTTTTTTAAGGATGAGAAGGCCAAAGATAATAATCAGTCCAATAATCACTAAGCCATAGTATCTAATTTTTGCATCATAAGGTGATATAATATAGACTATTTGTTTAACACAAACTAAAGCGAAAAGTGATGCAATAAACCAAATAAAAAATTTTACTACAATACTGTTCTTCATATATGTTCCTCCAAACTGAAGTGTTATTTCTTTCATATATATTTTACCATTATCCCCCCCTAAAAGAAGCATAATAAAAAAATCCAGGAAAAAATCCTGGATTAATCAAATGTTACATATTCGTTATCTAAAGGTTTAGCCCCTTCAACATGATCTACATCAAGAACACAGATATTCGCATTCATAGATGGATCATATTCAATATGTGTATGACCTTCTAATAGAAGCCATTCATTAGGTATGAATTTAGACGCATATTCACTTACACAAAGCATACCAATTAATGAAGTATCCTGTTCACAGCATACCATTGCATAACGACCAAGAATAAAACCATTAGGAATCACTTTATCACGACCTATGAATTTACCTTTAATTTTAATTGTCTTTTGATCATAACGTTCTGGATGTTCCATCGCATCATAACAGAAGATACCAAAATCATGATCAGCCACTTCTAAATGGTCCTGTGTATAATCATATGGTAATTCATCATCCTGCATAGTATTTACAGAACCATCTTTATTTTCATAGATGATCTGACATACAGGATTCATTGCCTTGATGTTGTTTCTTAAAGTAGACTTCTTCATACCATCTTCAATACGGTTAAAGATGACTAAATCACTCTTAGCACAATGTTGGAATAAGAGTGCACGCATGTTATTCACATAAAGCTGGAAAGTAGAGGCATTGATAGTAGTTAGAATCTGTACAACATCCCAGTTTTCAGGGAATGGTGATTCTACAAACTGATCTACATTCCACATACCATTAAATTCTACAAGAACCTGTGTAGGATGATATTTCTCCTTTAAATCCTTAAAGAAATCGGCAGTCAAGTCTTCTTCATTCTCTACATAAACAATTTCACAGTTATGTTCCTTAATAGCTGTTTCATTATATTCTACTTCACCTTCTTCTGTCACAATAAGCACAGATGTCTCATAATCACAGAAGTCAGTATTAATAATTGTATCGTTGATAAATGTTGTTTTACCACTTTCTAAAAAGCCAGTAAATAGATAAATTCTTGTTTCTAAATTATCCATACATTAACCTTTCATTAAATCATAGATTTTATGTGCATCAAGCTTTTCACCAATCACACACATTCTTCCACCAACATCTGGTGTACATTCACGGATTTCATAATCACCACTTACAAAGTCAAACTCAAACCACTTACCATCAGTACCCTTTACAATACCCTTAGAACGAAGAATATGACCTAAAGATTCATCAGTACCTAAAGTCTTTAACTTATCATCAAGTTCTTCTTTAGTAAATGGATGTGCTGTTTCAATACCAATACTATTGAATACTTCATCAGCATCATGCATATCTTCTTCATCATAGTATAATGTGCTTTCTCCATCATGGTGATGATGATGTTCATGATCGTGATGATGACCACATTCACATTCATGATCATGGTCATGGTGATGTTCACATTCGTGGTCATGATCATGATGGTGTCCACATTCACATTCATGGTCATGATCATGGTGATGATGTTCATGATGATGTCCATGAACACTTTCCTGATGTTCCTTTTCAGCCGCAATCAATGCCTTTTCTAAAGCATCCTTATGATTACTTGCTTCAAGAATCATATCACCTGTAATCTGATCCCATGGAGTAGTAACGACTGGTGCATGAGGATTTAATTCTCTAATAATATCTAAACATTCCGCAATCTTTTCTTCAGATACATCCTGTGAACGGCTTAAGATTACACAGCTTGCTGCACCAATTTGGTTATTAAAGAACTCACCAAAGTTCTTATGATACATCTTACATTTCTTTGCATCTACTACAGTAAAGAAACGATCAAGTGTTAAATCAGAACCATGTACCTTCTGTACAGCCGCAATAATATCAGATAACTTACCAACACCTGTTGGTTCAATAATAATACGATCAGGATGATATGTATCTACAACTTCCTTTAAAGCTGTTTCGAAGTCCCCTGCAAGACTGCAACAAATACAACCCTGACTTAATTCATTGACAGTAATACCTGCATCACGCATAAAACCACCATCAATTCCAATTTCACCAAACTCATTTTCAATGAGTACTAACTTTTCATCTTTTAAAGATTCATTTAATAATTTTTTAATAAGTGTTGTTTTACCAGCACCTAAGAATCCAGAAATAATATCAACTTTTGCCATTTTATTGACTCCTTTCTTAACCATCTCACATTATATCATTTTTCTTAAAAAACGCTCATAAAATGATAAAAAAGCTTATATAAACTTTTCAATAAATAAGCCTATTCCATTAGAATCTTTATCCTCTGTGACATAGTTAGCGACAGCTTTCGCATGAATAGACCCATTTTCCATTACTACACCAACACCTGCTTCTTCCAACATATCTATATCATTATCTTCATCACCAAAAGCCATACATTGAGATATAGAAATATCATGAAGGGCTAAAGCCTCTTTCAAACCATTAGACTTAGACACATGAGGATTCATATATTCATATAAGAAACTGGTAGTCACTAAGGCAGACGCTTTATATTCTTTATTCTTAAATGATTTAGAACGTTCTACTATCTGAGGCATATAGCTTGGATTACATATAATCATCAATTTACGATAAGGACGTGTTAAGAACGTATCAAAATCTACAACTCTATATTCAATTCCATCACCCTCAGCCATATTTCTAATATAGTCATCATCCTTAGGTGCATATAGAATACCTTCATGACAGATTGTAAAGTTACAATCCATATCTTTGTAATGATTCATGATTTCTTTAATCAATTCAGGACTCAAAGTATGATTCTCCTGATATATATCAAGAATATAATCATCAATCTCAGATCCTCCGGAACCCACTACAAAATCAATACATCCTTCAATACCCCATGACTTCATATGATTTCTAACACTATCTGCATCTCTACCTGTACATATTCCAAATAATATACCTTTACTTCTTGCTTTCTTGATAGCTGCAACAGTTCTTTCATCTACGACCTGTTTACTAGTCAGTAATGTTCCATCTACATCACATACAATAGCACGTATATCCATATTTATTCCCCCGTCATTTTTATTATAGTACTTTGTCTTCTTTTCAATATTCTCTTCATAATGTCTCCTAAATAAGCTGTATAAAGAGTATCTAATACAAATAATAGACTTAATTTTGTGCTATAGGAAGATATTTTCTTATAGTGATTTTCTTTTAACGTAATCTCAATTTCAGGATCATATTCAGTAGAAGAAATCAGTAGAATAGGGACATGATTCTTATGCAAAATTGAAGGAATCTTATCTGATAACATCCCACGTCCATTAAATATAGTGACTATTGCAAGGCGAGAAGAATCATTTGATGCAAAAAATAATTGTGATTGATATTCTTCTTTTAAGAATTCGATCTTCCTTTTATATTCTGATGTATTACTTTTAGTCGCTAAGTGATAAATAGAAATCACCAAAACATGCTTCACTTATTTCCTGGTTAGACATATGAATCACTTTCTTAGAATTATCTAAAATATTTATTATATTTCTATAACTATGTATATGTATGTGTTATAATCCCAAAAAAGGAAGGTGATATTTATGATAGATGGACATATGCATCTAGAATATGGGGATCTCTCAAAAGAATATATACTACAGTTTGTGGAAAGTGCAGTAAAGAATGGTATGGATGAAATACAGATTCTTGATCACACACATCGTTTTAAGGAATTTAGACCTGTTTATGAAGGCGTAAGAAAAGCATCTCCTTATCAAGAAGAATGGTTAAACAATAAAGAAATGAAGTTTCATAGTACTTTAGATGAATATTGTGCTTTGATTAAAGAAATCAAGGCAATGGATTTACCTATTAAGGTGTCTTTTGGTTTAGAGGTATGTTATGTACCTGAATATGAAGAAACACTTAGAGAAATATTAAAACCTTATCATTTTGATTTCTTAGTAGGAGCTATTCATTCTATTGACGGTAAACTCTATGATATGAAATGGTCAGAAGAAATCTTATGGAACAAGTATCCTATTAATGATATCTATAAAAGATACTATGAATGTGTCTTCTCACTTGTAAAATCTGATTTATTTACACAGCTTGCACATCCAGATACGATTAAGATGTTTGGCCATTATCCTACTTATGACTTACAGCCTACATATGATGAACTTGCTGAATTATTAAATGAACATCATATGAAAGCAGAAAACAATGTAGGATGTTACTATCGTTATCATACACCTGATATTGGATTGTCAGATCAGTTATTACAGACCTTTAAAAAACATCATGTCCAGATGATTACTGCAAGTGATGCGCATCATCCAGAAGATGTAGGTCGTAATATAGCGGATGTCTGGGAAAAAACAATGAAGTGAAGACTATCTTCACTTTTTTGATATATTTTTATCATAATAGTACTTGAATGATATACAAATATTGATAAGTTTGTTTCTAATTTTATGTTGAATAATTCACTGGAATTTAATGAATATATAATAAATATAGAGGAAGGAGAGAAACTTATGAAGAAGATCTTATTGGTATGTAATGCTGGTATGTCAACAAGTATGCTTGTACTCAAGATGGAAAAAGCAGCACAGGATAAAGGTATTGAAATGGAAGTAAAGGCTCTCCCAGTAACAGATGCAGAAAAAGAACTCAATGACTGGGATGTCATTATGTTAGGTCCACAAGTTCGTCATATGGAAAAGAGATTAAGAGAATTAACATCTACACCTATTGAAGTCATCAACATGCGTGACTATGGTATGATGAATGGTGAAAAGGTTTTAGATGCTGCTCTGAAAATCCTCGGATAATATTTGATAATTGTATTACTCCTTAATGAAAGAAGTGAAGATGGGTTTCATCTTCACTTCTTCTTTTTCTCCAGTCTTTCTAAATGTTTCTGATGGAGCTCTTTATAATGATTAAAAGCATGAGGATTTAATTCCTGTAGCTTCTTTTCATATTTGCTACGGTACTGTTTTAATACACGTAATGTTTCAGGATTCATTTCCTGTAACTTTTCTTCAATACGATCACGATATTGTTCGAGTCGTTCTTCTACATACTGCTCATTTTCATGAATCTTTTCCATGATTTCTGGAATATGCATTTCTAGTCTTGATAAGAATTCATCCGCTTCAATTAAACCTAGTTCACCAAAGTCTGTATGATTTTCAATATCCTTTAATAGATCAGGAGATAAGTCTGTTTTAGAATGAATCTTATCCAACATTTCTTGAGTCATCTTCTGTTTATACTTTTCAGCCTCATTTCCAAAAGCCCATTCTAATTCAGGCTGTATAAATGAGATATGAGATGTTTCTAAATCTTCTAATGGATAAGGAGGTACAAGCCCACAATCTAATAATGCCTGCTGCATTGTACGTCTTACATGACCACTTGTAATTATTTCTATACCACCATTTTCTCTTAATGCCTGATTAAGATGATCCATATGACGTGTTAGATAGAAATCTATATTTCTTTTCTGTAGATCATTATAGAAGATAATCAATCGATCAATTGCAGTAAAATCAATATTACTAATACCAGAAGCATCTACAATAACCTGCTCAGTATCTTCTTTAATCGCTTTTTCTATATCTTCCTGGAACTTATCAATATTCGCAAAGAATAGATTTCCTGGGAAACGATAAATAATAGTATGTCTAATTGGTCTTGCATTCGCATTCTTCTCTAGGTTAAAGAAACCTGTCTGTCCAGGAATAACCCCTAGGAAATGGGCTGGTGGAGTGACTGCCTTAATAACTACAGCGAGGAATGATAAGACAATACCGATTACTACACCATAAATAGTTCCAAAGATAAGTACTCCACAACATGCTGCCATAAAGATATAGAATTCATTTCTACTTTCTTTAAATAAACGTTTACCTAACGCAAAGTGACAGGCACCAAGTAAGGCGGTAATAACGATAGCAGTTAAAATAGGAACAGGAAGATATTCAATAAATCCTGTACCAAATAATAGAAGAAGTGCCATAGTCGCAGCAGCTGATAAGCTCATGACCTGAGTCTTACATCCATACTGCCTTGCAAGTCCAGTTCTAGAAACAGAACCATTTGTCGGACAGCATCCTACAAGTGAAGTAGCTAGTTCAGCCATACCATAGGCAAATATTTCTTTATTTCCATCTAATTTATAGCCATCTTTCATTGCATTACCCTGTGCAGATAGTAAAGTCTGTGCGAGTACAACTATCGCAATAGATAATGTAGTAAAGAATAAAGCAGAAATATCTACATGAGCCACAGAAGGAATCATAAACTTGGGTAAACCTGGATCAACATGAGGTAATAACTTCACTCCATATTTTTCTAAAGGGAATACGGCAGTCAATAAAGCACCTATAAACATCATAAGAATAGGCATAGGAATCTTTTTATTTATTCTTTTTACAACAAGAATAATGACAAGGGTACTCATACCTAATACAAAAGATAAACCATTAAAGAGTGGTAATTCTTTAATAATATGATTGACTAATTCAAATATTTCACCTGTTCCTGTTGTCCCACCAAATAGTTTGGGAACAAGCATCATAATAATAGACAAACAGATACCTGTTACGAATCCACCCATGACAGGTGTAGAAATATACTTAACAGCACGTCCTGCTTTAATGATTGAAAAGAAGATCAACCATAAAGCGACCATGAGTGCAATAACAGGGACCACCTGCATTGCTTCCTTTGTCCCGGCAGTAATGCCAAGAGTCGCCAATGCACTTCCAGTAAGAGCTGCAGGGGCTGCATCTACACCAAATACAAAATCATGACTCGTAGTAAATAAACTAAATACGAGAATAGGAACTAAAGAACCATATAACCCATAGACCATTGGTAGACCTGCAACCTGTGCATAACCCATGGATATAGGAATAGATATAAAAGCAACAATAATACCTGCAAAAATATCATTCATTGTCGCATTCTTAAATTTCTTCATAAGCCACCTCTTTCTTAATTCTAATTATAATGATTTATCAAAATGAGTCTATCTCTATAAAAATGCACCTATATTGTATACAATCTGAAATAATTTTCAAATTATTTGTATATTTTAATAATATCAGTGGACAAATTTGTATTTATCTAATATAATGCATATAAATTAACAAGGAGGAAATCGAAAATGACAGATAAGAGGGTTTATAATTTTTCTGCAGGACCATCTCAGTTACCTGTAGAGGTATTAAAGGAAGCAGCAGATCAGATGCTGAATTATAAAGGCTCAGGAATGAGCGTAATGGAGATGAGTCATCGTTCCTCAACATACCAAAAGATTTTTGATGATACAAAAGCAACTTTAAAGAAAGTTTTAAATATTCCAGATAACTATAAGATTCTATTGTTACAAGGTGGGGCAACACAGGAATTCACAAACATTGCCTTAAACCTTATGGTAAATGGTAAATCAGATTATATCGTTACAGGAAGCTTCTCTGGTAAAGCTGCAAAAGAAGCGGCTAAGTTTGGGGATGTTCATATTGCCTATAACGGTAAGGACAACGATTTTACAGAAATTCCTACACAGGATCAGTTAGATATTCGTGAAGGTGTTGATTATGTACATCTTTGTAATAACAACACTATCTATGGTACAGAGTGGAATTATGTACCAGATACAAAGGGTGCACCACTTGTAGTAGATATGTCTTCAGATATCTTATCAAGACCTGTAGATGTTTCTAAATATGGTGTTATTTATGCCGGTGCACAAAAGAATATGGGTATTGCCGGACTTGGTGTTGTGATTATTAGAGAAGATCTAGTAAAACCACATCCAGCTAATATTCCAGTTCTTTCTGAATTAGATACTATGTTAGAAAAGGATTCTATGTATAACACACCACCATGCTGGGCTATTTATATGTTAGGTCTCGTAGTGAAGTGGATTGATGAACAGGGTGGACTAGAAGTGATGAAGGAAAAGAATGAAAAGAAAGCAAAACTTCTTTATGACTACTTAGATCAGTCAGACTTCTATAAACCACATGCAAAGAAAGATGCACGTTCTAATATGAATGTGACTTTCACAACACCATCTAAAGAATTAGATGCTGAATTTGTAAAGGAATCTATTGCAGCAGGTATGACAAACTTAAAAGGACATCGTAGTGTAGGTGGTATTAGAGCATCTATCTACAATGCAATGCCATATGAAGGTGTAGAATATTTAGTTAATTTCATGAAAAAATTCGAGGAGAAACATAATTAATATGTATAAGATTAAAACTTTAAATAAGATTTCTGAACAGGGCTTAGAAATCTTTGATGATAATTATGAAGTTGGTGATAATTTAGAACATGAAGATGGGATCTTAGTTAGATCAGCTAAATTACATGACTATGATTTCCCAGCTGAATTAAAGGCTATCGCAAGAGCAGGTGCAGGTGTCAACAATATTCCTGTAGATAAATGTACTGAAAAAGGAATCTGTGTATTTAATACACCAGGGGCTAATGCGAATGCGGTTAAAGAATTAGTATTATGTGCTTTAATCTTAAGTTCAAGACAGGTAATTCCTGGTATTGAATGGGTAAAGACATTACCAGCTGATGATTTTGGAAAAGCTGTAGAAAAAGGTAAGAGCCAGTTTGTTGGTCCTGAAATTGATGGTAAGAAGCTTGGTGTTATTGGTTTAGGTGCAATTGGTGTGAATGTAGCCAACGCAGCTGTTAAATTAGGTATGGAAGTTTATGGTTATGATCCATATATCAGTGTCAATGCAGCATGGAAACTTTCTAAATGGGTTCATAAAGCAGCTACTGTAGAAGAATTATTCAAGGAATGTGACTATATTACTATCCATGTACCAGCAACTCCTGATACAAAGAATATGATCAACAAGAAGTCACTTGCAATGATGAAAGACGGTGTACGTATCTTGAACTTTGCACGTGATACATTAGTAAATACTGAAGATATCATTAAAGCATTAAAGTCAGGTAAAGTGGCACGTTATATTACAGACTTTGGTTCTAAAGAACTTGTAGAAACTGAAAATACAGTTGTATTGCCACACTTAGGTGCTTCTACTCCAGAATCAGAAGATAACTGTGCAACTATGGCTGTAAAAGAAATGATTGATTACTTAGAAAATGGTAATATTCAGAACTCTGTTAACTTGCCTACAGTTGTAGAACCACGTACTACAACATATCGTGTATGTATTATTCATAAGAATATTCCTAACATGTTAGCTGTATTTGCGAACGCATTTGCGAAAAAGAGCATGAACATTGAAAACATGGTCAATAAAGCACGTGGTGAATATGCATATACTGTCATTGATACAAATGATTTATCAGAAGATATCACTAAAGTGATTGAAAATCATGAAGGTGTTATTAAAGCTAGAATTATTGCGAAGATTGTTTTCTAAATCCTTCTTTTTGAATAGTCCATCTTAGTGATGGACTTTTTCTATTGAAAAATGTAAGATGGGAGTGCGAAGGGGTGATGGAATGAATAAATTGGTAGATGCTTTATCCTGGGTGGCTATGAGATGTACTCAGAATAAATACTTAAATGCAATTAAAAATACCTTCCAGAACTATATGCCAATATCTCTTACAGGTGCTGTTGGAATATTTTGGATAAATGTACTAGTTAATGATCGTGGGGGATTAGGTGCTGTTTTTCCACTTATTATGGATTTAAAAATTTTTAATCCAATCTTTGAAGCATTGAATTATGCAGCCATTTCATGTATCTCTATCGTAATTGTATTATTATTATCTAGTGAAATTGCTCAGGCGAATGGTGATCATGATATTTATCCTGTGATTGTCAGTTTCTTAAGCTGGCTGGTTGTTATACCACATACAATAGATGGCTTACATATCAATGTACTATTACACACAGGTGGTGGTGCTATTGTACAAACAAAACTATCCACCTTTGTGCATATACCACATTCTATAGAAATCACTTTGAAAGATTTTACTGCGCAGGGAATAGGTATCGGTTATACATCTTTATCAGGACTCTTTACCGCAATGCTTGTCGCTATAATTGCGACAGAACTCTATCATTTATTAAGAAACTGCGATTGTCTCTTAATTAAGCTTCCTAGTCAGGTTTCTACCAATCAGGTATTATCATTCATGAATATCGTACCAACATTCCTGACACTCTTAATTATGGGTTCTGTCTCTTATCTTTGTATCCTAAGCACAGGTCATACACTTAATACAAATATATATAATCTTGTACAGTTTCCGTTACAGCTGATGGCAGGGGATAATTTAATTGCGGTTCTTGTTTTGTATTTTATTATCTTATTGTTCTGGGTTGTTGGCTTCCATGGGAAGAATCTTATGTTGCCTATCGTTGAATCTTTGTATAGACCATTACTCTATATTAATATGGCAGCATTTAATGCGGGGTTAAGAGGAAAAGATATACCATATGTATTCAATTCAACGATGTTTCAGATGTTTGGAGAAGTTGGTGGCTCAGGATGTACATTAGGGCTTGTGATATATATACTTGTTTTTTCTCAAAGACATGATAATCGTCTAATAGCGAATATTTCTTTATTCCCAAGTTTAGCGAATATCAACGAAACAGTCATCTTTGGTATGCCCATTGTGCTTAATCCTCTATTATCTATTCCATTTATTCTTGCACCACTTGTCTCTCTTACAGCGGGTTATTTCCTTATTTCAATAGGATTCTGTCCACATGTGATCATGGAAGTACCTTGGGTTATGCCACCTATTTTAATGGGCTTCTTAGTTACTGGAGGAAGTATCTATGGGGCAATATCACATCTCATATGTATATGTATCTCATTACTTGTGTATGCGCCATTTATTTATATATATGAGAGAAAACAGAAGAAAGAAGAATATATCTATTAAAGTGACAAAAAGAGTGGATTTATGCATATAAATTCGCTTTTTTGTGACAACTATACAATATCCTTAAGAATACTTGTTTAATCATTTTATTAGATTATTATAAAGGTGCAAAAAGAAAATAAATTTTTGCTTCCTAAATCGTCATGAGACGTCCAGCTTATGACATTTTTTTATTATTATCATTGATAAAATATTGATAAGATGATAATATATTATCATCTTAAGATTAAGGTCTTAAGATAGGAAAATCTAGTTATACATATCGTGAGGTGTAGGGACCTCATGATCTTGTGCAGATATATCTGCATCTCCTGTACATTCTTATTCGGGTGCGAGGATAAGAATGATCACTGCTCGTAAGAGTATTGCTAATAATTAAATCCCTTATTGAACATGGATATAAAGTGAGTAATTAATGAAACCCTCATACTTTTAACTCATTATAACTTTGATTTTCCTAGGAACGCTGATCCTTTTAATCATTAGGGCATTGATTGAAAAACAGCCACTGCATTCATATTTCATCCATATCAAGCCAAAAGAATATTTATGTAGTGCATGATCCTCCTTATGGAGGATTCTTTTTTTAACCAATTATTAATATACTCTTCACTCGATGATAACTATACTTATTATATAAGGTGCTATACTTGTGCACAGAGAGGAAGTTATATTAGAGGAAGCTGGCGATATCTTATGTGATTATCGTGGACATCCAATTAAAAACCAATTAATCACAAATTTAGTTGTAGGCAAAGAAAACGTTGTTCACGGTCTGATATCTCAATGTATTAATAAGTAGGGTGACCTACTTATTTTTTGCATTTAAAAAACCTGGAATAAATCCAGGTTAATCAATAGGTTCCTGATAGAACCTTCCTTTAACAGCATTTGTTTTGACTATATTAACAAAAGCCTGGTTATCAATACTTTTAATAATTTCATAAACATCATTGACTTCTGCAGCACTGACGACTGTATAAAGCATGACACGATCTTCATGTGTATGAGATCCTTCGCCAGTAAAACGAGTCATACCATGATGTGTCTTAACTAATAATTCTCTTTCTAATTCGTCTGCTTTATTAGATATGATGAATAAAGTCATCTGCTGATCTGATTTGTGGAAAGTATCTATTGCCTGAGTAGATACGAACTGGAAGACAATAGAATAAAGAGATGCTTCAAATCCAAATAACATTCCAGAAGTTAATAATAGAATAATATTAAAACCTAGGATGATATTCCAAGAAGAAATATTCCACTTACGATGAATATAGACTGCAATAAAGTCTGTTCCACCAGAACTTGCTTTACCATATAAAGCAATAGAAATAGCCAAACCATTTAATAAACCACCAAATAAAGCAATTAATAATGGATCAGTTGTCACCTTATAAGAAGGAATCAAATCAACTAAGAATGAGTTTAAAACAATCATTAATACACTATAACCAGTAAAACGTTTTGAAATAAGTTTAAAACCAATGATAGCTGGTATCGCATTTAATGAAATATTAAGCACAGAATAAGGTACAGAAATGTTAGCATACTTTAATATTATTCTCTGTATTAAAAGAGTCATACCGGTAATACCACCAGGGACTAATTCACCAGCACGTACAAACGTCTTAATATTAAAGGCCATTAAACATGACGCAAGAATGACGCATACGAATGATTTGAGGGCTTTTATTGATCTTTTTTGTTGTATTTCCTTTTCATATAACATAAATTTAACATTCACCTCCGAAAATTCGACCAAATTGTACTATTGTTTATACAATAAAACAACCGTAATTATGTAAAAAGTGAAAAAACACATTTACATAATCTTAAGATAATACATACACAAATATGATTTTTTTGTTAAGAAGAAAAATTTATGATGTAGGTGTCTTAAGAAGACGGGAGGAAAAAAGTAAATATGAAAAAAATATTAACGCTTGTACTTACATGTGTACTTGCATTCTCACTTGCTGGTTGTGGAGGATCTAAAGATCCTTCAACTGCTGGTTCAGGAGATTTATCAGGAAAGATCTCACTTGATGGTTCTACATCAATGGAAAAATTTGTAACTGCCTTAGGCGAATCTTTCAAAGAAAAGAACCCTAATGTTACAGTTGAATCTCAGTTCACAGGTTCATCTGCTGGTATTGCTTCAGTATTAAGTGGTAAGGCTGATATCGGTGATTCTTCAAGAGCATTAACTGATGAAGAAAAGAGCCAGGGTCTTGAAGAAAACATCGTAGCTATTGATGGTATCGCAGTTGCAGTTAACAAAGATAATACTGTTAAGAATGTAACTAAAGAACAGTTAACTAAGATCTATACTGGTGAAATCACTAACTGGAAAGAACTTGGTGGTAAAGACGAAAAGATCGTTGTTATTGGTAGAGAAGCGGCTTCTGGTACGAGAGGTGCTTTCGAAGAATTATTAGAAGTAAAAGATAAATGTAAATATGCACAGGAATTAGATAATACTGGTGCAGTTGTTGCAAAATGTGCTTCTATTGAAGGTGCTATTGGTTATGTATCACTAGACGCAGTTGATAAATCAATCAACACATTACAATTAGATGGTGAAGAATGTACAGTTAAGAACATCAAAGCTGGTAAATATGCATTACAGAGACCATTTGTAATGGCTACTAAAGGTAAAATTGAAAAGCAGTCTAAATTAGTTCAGGCATTATTCGATTACATTGATAGTGATGAAGGGCAGGCTATCATTAAAAAAGTAGGTCTAATCAGTGCTAAATAGCATTGTCGGTACCAATAAAAGTAGACAAGCATCAGAAAAGGCAGCCGCATTAATCGTTAGTGTATGTGCTGCTTTTTCAATAGTTGCAGTCGTCGCTATTACTGCCTACATGATCTATAGCGGCACACCTGCACTTGCTAAGGTTGGTATCGGAAATATCTTATTTAAAACAGAATGGGTTCCTTCTCAAGGAAAGTTAGGTATTCTTTACATTATCTTAACTTCTATTGTTGGTACTTTACTTGCAGTTTTAATCGCAATCCCTGTTGGTTTATTTACCGCAGCCGCATTAAGTGAAATGGTTACTGGTACTCCAAAGAAAATTATGAAAGCAGCTATTGAATTATTAGCTGGTATTCCATCAGTTGTTTATGGGTTACTTGGTATCTTGATCATTAACCCACAGATGTATAAGTTAGAAAAGTTTTTTTATCATACATCTCATTCACATCAGTTCACTGGTGGGGCAAACCTCATTGCCGCAATTATTGTATTAGTAATCATGATTTTACCAACATTAATCAATGTCTCTGAAACAGCTCTAGAAACTGTTCCAAATCATTTAAGATTAAGTTCTTATGCACTTGGTGCAACTAAAATTCAGACAATCTTTAAAGTAGTTATTCCAGCTGCTAAGAATGGAATCATGAGTGCTATTGTGTTAGGTGTTGGACGTGCTATTGGTGAAGCAATGGCTATCTTACTTGTTGCAGGTAATGCTGTTAATTTACCAGCACCGTTCAATTCAGTACGTTTCTTAACAACAGCTATCGTATCTGAAATGTCTTACTCAAGTGGTGTACATAGACAAGTATTATTTACAATCGGTTTAGTATTATTCATCTTCATTATGGTAATAAATATTGTTTTAATGAAGATTCTAAAGAAGGGTGAAGAAAATGGATAAAGCAGATTCTAAAAAAGTATCAGCTACGTCCCCATTAAAGGAAGTGAATGCTGTGGATAGAACGTTATATCATAAAAAGAAAAGAATAGGAGACACTATACTACGTGGGCTTATTTATCTATGTGCTGGTTTCTCTAGTATCTTGATTCTTGTCATTATTGGTTATGTATTTTCTAAAGCCATCCCACATTTCCATTTCAAGAATTTAATTGAACCAATGAGTCAGTTAATGAACCCTGAAGGTTTATTAGGTAACATCATCAATACTCTTTATATTGTCGTAGGTACATTATTATTTGCCTGCCCAATTGGTATTGGTGCTGCTATTTACTTAAATGAATATGCAAAGAATAAGAAGTTTGTTGCAGCTGTCTCATTTACAACAGAAGTATTATCAGGTATTCCATCTATTATCTTTGGACTATTTGGTATGATCTTCTTTGGTGAAATGTTAGGACTTGGTTATTCAGTCTTAAATGGCTGCTTTACATTAACTATTCTTATCTTGCCAATTATTATTAGAAACACTCAGGTTGCCTTAGAATCAGTTCCTTCTTCATATCGTGAAGCTGCATTAGGTATTGGGTCAACTAAGTGGTATATGATTCGTACTGTAATCCTTCCAAGTGCTATGCCTGGTATCTTAACTGGTGTGATTCTTGGTATGGGACGTATTGTGGCTGAATCAGCTGCCTTATTATTTACAGCAGGTAGTGGTTACTTTATGCCAAGAGGATTCTTCACTCACTTAATGGAAAGTGGTGGAACACTTACTATCCAGCTTTATATGGCAATGAGTAACGCAGAATACGGACAGGCCTTTGTGATTGCGATGATTTTAATTATTCTTGTATTAATCATGAATTTTATCGCTAAATGGCTATCAAGTAAGTTTAATGTAGAAAAAGCAAAATAATGAGGTAAATATATATGAATAAAATGGAAATTAAGAATTTAAACTTATGGTATGGTGAAAAGCATGCCTTAAAGGATACAAGTCTAGAAATCCCAGAACATAAGATCACAGCATTCATCGGTCCTTCTGGATGTGGTAAATCTACATTCCTTAAAACATTAAACCGTATGCAGGATTATGTAAAAGGTGTAAAGATTACTGGTCAGGTGACATTGGATGGTGAAGACATCTTTGATCCTAGAGTAGATACAACTTTATTAAGAAAGAAAGTAGGAATGGTATTCCAGCAACCAAATCCATTCCCAATGAGTATCTTTGATAACATTGCCTATGGACCTAGAATTCATGGGATTAAGAATCATGCTGAATTAGAAAAGATTGTGATTAGATCATTAAAGCAGGCTGCTTTATATGATGAAATTGCAGATCGTCTAGATACGAGTGCATTAGGTTTATCTGGTGGTCAGCAGCAGAGATTATGTATTGCGAGATGTTTAGCTGTTAACCCAGATGTTATCTTATTAGATGAACCTACAAGTGCCTTAGACCCAATCTCTACATCTAAGATTGAAGACTTATTAATGGATCTTAAAAAAGATTATACGATTGTGATTGTAACTCATAACATGCAGCAGGCTTCACGTATTGCAGACAATACAGCATTCTTCTTACAGGGTGAAATTATCGAAACTGATGATACAGAAAAGATCTTCTCATTCCCTCAGGATAAGAGAACAGAGGATTATATCACTGGTAGATTCGGTTAATATTTAATAATCTAAATCAATATATTATAATGAAGGGGTAAATATTATGAGAAGTCGTTTTGATAGAGAACTAGATACGCTTAATGTAGATCTTCAAAAGATGAGTGGTCTTGTAGAAAATGCGTTAGAAAATACTATTGCTGCATTTAAAAACAAGAACACTAAGCTTGCGAAAGAAGTTATGGAAAATGATCGTATGATCAATGATATGGAACGTTCTATTGAATCTATTTGTTTTAAGTTAATGTTAAGACAGCAGCCAGTGGCAAGAGATTTACGTATTGTAACTACTGCATTAAAGATTGTGACTGATCTAGAAAGAATTGGTGACCAGTGTTCTGATATTTGTGAAATTATCTTGGATTTATCTGGTGATCATATTTATAGAACAGTAGAACATATTCCAGAAATGTTAAAGACTGCAAAAGAAATGGTGCATAAGTCTATTGAAGCCTTTGTAGAAGGTGATGTAGATAAAGCCCATAACATTTCTAGAATGGATGATGATATTGATGCATTATTCTTGGATATTAAGAATGAAATCATCCAGATTATGAAAGAAAATAGTGAAAATGCAGATGACTGTTTAGATTACTTCATGATTGCTAAATATCTTGAAAGAATTGGTGATCATGCATCTAATATCTGTGAATGGTTAGACTTCATGGAAACAGGATCTATCAACCAGCAGCGTATTATTTAAGGGGGATATAACCAATGAGCGAACGTATATATGTAATAGAAGATGATGAGAATATTCAGGAAATTATCAAGTTATCTCTTGAATCAAGTGGGTATCAAATTACCCTCTTTAATAATGCGATAGATGCAATTGTCGCAATTCATGAAGATACACCTGATCTTGCGATATTTGATGTCATGTTACCGGAATTAGATGGTATTTCAGCCATTAAACAGATTAGAAAGACTAATACAACTTTACCTATCTTAATTCTTTCTGCAAAGGATCGTGAAATAGATAAGGTAAGAGGTTTAGATTCAGGCTGTGATGATTATATGACGAAACCATTTGGAGTGCTGGAACTTGCTGCACGTGTTCGCTCATTACTTAGAAGAAGTCAGCATCATTCAAAGGTTATTAAGACAACATCTTTAGAAATTGATAAATCTAAGCATATTATTTTAAAGCAGGGTGAAAAACTTGAATTAACTCATAAAGAGTATCAGTTACTACTCTATTTAGTAGAAAATAAAGAACGTGTTGTAGAAAGAGAAGAACTTTTAAATAATATTTGGGGTTATGATTTTGTAGGCGAATCAAGAGCTCTAGATGTTCATATTCGTTCTTTACGTGCAAAACTTGGTGATGATGGACATCATTATATTAAGACAATCAGAAGTGTAGGTTATCGTTTTATTGAGGATGGTCAATAATGAGACAATCTATATTGAGATATTTTATCTCACTTTTATTAGTATCTCTATGTATCTGTAGTGCAACGAGTATATTTATTATTTCTGGTTCAATGAAAGAAGATTCCGAAAGAGAAATGATGTATTCTGTAAAACTTATAGAATATAATCTAGAATACTCTAAGGATCTCAATACACAGATAGAAACACTTAATCCACTTGCTTTCTCTGATGATACAAGAATATCTGTCATAGATGAAAAAGGTAAAGTTCTTGCAGATACATATAAGAATGACATCTCTTCTAATCATTTGAAAAGAGAAGAAGTGCAACAGGCACTTCATTCTTCAAATCATGAAGGGTATGCAATGAGACGTTCTGAGACAACCAATCAGCCACTTCTCTATGCTGCATATTATAAAGATAACCACATTATAAGATTGTCAATCCCTTATTCAGGTGTATGGGGTTATTTTCCAGAACTTGCTCCTGCATTTGCGATTTCTATACTGATCAGTATATTATTTTCATACATAGTTGCACGTAAACTCTCTAAGAGAGTCACTCAGCCTTTGACAGAAATCAGTGAGTCTCTTAATAACATGACTGAAGACTATCGTTTTGAACTCCCAACAACAGATTATGAAGAATTCACACCTATTATTGATACGCTAGAAAATCTCTCTCATCGATTAAGAAAATCTATGAGAGAGACAAGATTTGAACAAGATAAGATCAATGCGATATTAAGAAAGATGGAGGAAGGCTTCATCTTACTTGATGAGAATGGCATGATTTTAAGTGTCAATGATAGTGCTATAAAGATTCTAGGACCTTTAAAAGAAAAGGATAACTTAATAGATCATATTACTTATCCTAATCTTATAAATGCGTTAAATAGTGCACCTAAGAAACAGCGTATAGAATTAAAGATTCATGATTTTGATTACCAATGTGCAATCTCCCGCCTTCCATTTGGTACAGCACTCTTCTTTGTAGATATTACCGCAATGAAGAACTCACAAAAGATGAGAGAAGAATTCTTTTCTAGTGTATCTCATGAATTAAAAACACCTATTACAGCTATTAGAGGTTATAGTGAATTATTATCACAAGGATTCATCAATGATGAAAATCAGAAGAAGATGATGCTTTCTAAGATTCAAACAGAAGTCAGCAATATGTCTTCTTTAATTAATGATATCTTGATGTTATCTAGACTAGATAGTGATGATCTCATTGTAGAAAAGGTTCCTGTAAAAATGCAGGCATTAATGAAGGATATTTCTGAAGATTATGAAGGTCTATTAATGAAATATAATGTAGAGCTTCATACAGATGTAGATCCTATTACTTATATTGGAAATGGATCTCAAATAGAAACATTGATTTCTAATCTTGTAAGTAACGCTATTAAATACAACAAAGAAGATGGTCATGTATATGTTCATATTTATAGTAAGAAAGATAACATGATCATTGAAGTCAAGGATACAGGTATTGGTATACCTCTTGCAGACCAAGGCCGTGTTTTTGAAAGATTCTACCGTGTTGATAAGGGACGTAGTAGAATCAAAGGTGGTACAGGTTTAGGGCTTGCCATCGTTAAGCATATTGTTTCTTACAATAAAGGAACAGTGAAATTACATAGTCAATTAGGAGAGGGTACTTGTATTACAATTACTCTTCCTAATAAATCATAAGCTGTCATCGTACAGCTTTTTAAGACACCTAACTTTAAGCTATGGAGAGAAATTCACTGCTGAAGAAGCACAATATGCGGTTGATCACCTACCACAATAACTCTTTTAATAAAAGCATGAGAGAAGCATGAATAAATGCTTCTTTTTTTGAAAATACACAGTTATTCCATAAGAAATATGTATAATGCTTACAGGTGATAAAGCATGAAGATATTTTTGTTAATTGCAGTCTTGTTGACAAGTGGATGTTCAACACGTGCCAATTCAAATTATATTGCGCAAGAAGTAAGAACATTCTATTCAGGTATGTTGAATGGGGAAGAGATTTCTATTACATGTGAAGATAGAGATTATAAGACAGCTTTCTTTAAAGAAATGAATAAGAACCTACATAAGAAGGAATTTAAGGATATTGATTCTTATGTAGTAAAAAAGAATTTAGATATTGCTTATACAATGAAGAAGGATAATAAAATCATGCGTTGTTATCATGGAAATATGAAGACAGGAGAGAATGCTTCTCTTAAGTATTTTCTTACTATTTCAGTTCCTAATAATGATTTAAATAGTCCACGTGTAGAAAAGTCTACATTTACTTTTTCAGATAAGCGAAAGGGTGCGATAAGTATAGACGTAAACCAGGACAATCATTATTGTTATGCTGTAGTGAAGGATACAAAAACTGAGAAAACTTATAAAGAATTTAAATATCGTTTTGACTCACAAGTCTAGAGTAAAATCTAGGCTTTTTGTGTATAATATATATAAGAGCGAAAGGAGATTGAAATGAATAGCGCTAAATTTTATAAAGTATCTTATGAACAGTTTCAAATGGGAATGGAAAAGGAAGATGTAAAAGACATCTATGATGCAATTAAGCTTCCACGTCGTGCAACTAAAGGGTCTGCAGGATATGATTTTTATACACCTATTGATATACATCTAGAACCTGGAGAAACAGTCAAGATTCCTACAGGAATCCGCTGTGAAATGAATGAAAGATGGGTATTAATGATTTATCCTAGAAGTGGTTTAGGATTTAAATATCGTCTACAGTTAAATAATACTGTCGGTGTAATTGATAGTGATTATTTCTATTCAGATAATGAAGGTCATATTTTTATTAAGATGACAAATGATTCAAATGAAGGAAAAGTAGTTGATGTTCAGGCTGGCCAGGGTATTGCCCAGGGAATTTTCATGACATATGGTATTACTGAAGATGATGATGCCACTGAAACACGTAATGGTGGATTTGGATCAACGACTAAATAATTTATGAAATATAGATTTCTTCTTGCAATTATGTTACTTTTTTCAGGATGTAGTACACCTCCTAAAGAAGAAGTAAAGAAAGAGACACCAAGTGTTTCTTTTGTTGCTGTAGGAGATAATCTCTATCATCAATGTATGCTTGATGAAGCCGAGACTTCTAGTGGTTATGACTTTTCAAACTATTATAAGAATATTAAGAAGTATATTCAGGCAGATTATTGTTTTGTGAATCAGGAAACAATATTAGGGGGAGGGGAACCTTCTGGTTATCCTCTCTTTGGTGCACCTGATAGTGTGGCAGATGATTTAGAAAAGGTAGGATTTAATATAGTGAATGGTGCAACCAATCATGCATATGATCAAGGGGCATCTGGCATACTACATTCTATCCAGGTATTTAATAAACATCCTCAGATGACTTATTTAGGACTTTATGAGAATGAGGAAGAGAAACAGAATATTAAGATAGTAGAAAAGAATGGTATTAAGATTGCATTTCTATCTTTTAATCAATATGTGAATGGTGTGACTTATCAGAAACAGTTACCTTATATGATTAATTTTCAGGAATCCACTATGATGGAGAATATGAAGAAAGCAAGAGAGAATGCGGATATTGTGATAGTATCCTGCCATTGGGGTATTGAGTATGATTATCATCCTAATACATTCCAGAAGAATATGGCTAAGCAGCTTTCAGATGCAGGTGCAGATGTGATTATTGGAACACATACACATACATTACAGGATGTAGAATATATTCAAAGAGCGGATGGTAAGCGTACATTAGTTGCTTATAGTTTAGGTAATTTTGTAAGTGGCATGTTGGAAGAATCATGTCAATTAGAAGGTATGCTTTCTTTTGATATAGAAAAAAAGAAAATTAAGAATGTGGTCTTTACACCACTTGTGAATTACTATACTTTAAAGGGCAAAAAAGAAAGACATGATTTTTCTGTTTATCGTTTAAAGGATTATACAAATAAGTTAGTAGAGAAGCATGGTTTTCCTAATCTGACTATTCCTCATATGAAAGAAGAAGCAAAACAGAAAGTAAAGAATATTAAAATTGATATGTAAGGCATTCTTTGGAGGTTTATGATGAAGGATTATAGACGTTATCACTGTGATGAGAATAAACTCATTGATTATGGATTTAAGAAACAGGGGCATAATTATATATATAAGAAAGATATACTAGATGGTGATTTCAGGATAGAAGTCATCATAAATAGTATTTTAGATGCAAAGGTTTATGATACTGATACAGATGAAGAATATACAAATATTCATTTAGTAGGTAAGCAGGGAAAGTTTGTACAAAAAGTGAGAACTGCATATGAAGGCTGTATTGAGGATATATTGAATCATTGTTTTGTATATGATTATTTTATTTTTCCTCAATCTAAACGTTTGATGCATCTTATTGAAGAAAAGTATCATGTTCTTCCAGATTGTCCTTTTACTAATGGTGATTCATTTGTATTTAGAAATAATGATAAGTGGTTTGGACTTATTATGCATACAGACTATTCTAAGTTTTGTGACAAACAAGGAGAAATAGAATGTCTGAATATTAAGGTTCCTATAGATACAGTTGATCATCCTTCTATCTATCCAGCTTTTCATATGAATAAGAAACAATGGATCAGTATACTATTAGATGAAACATTGAGTGATGAAGATATCATGTCTCTTGTTGATCAAAGCTATCAGACTACTGTGATATGTGAAGATTGGGTTATTCCTGCTTCTCCTAAACGTTTTGATTTAATAAAGGCATTTAATCAAAGTGACTATATACAATGGCATCAAAAAGGAAATATTCAGCAGGGAGCGAATGTATATATCTATTATGGTGCTCCTTATTCTGCAATTATGTATAAGTGTCAGGTAGTAGAAAGTGATGAAACAAGTATGCTTCTTAAACGTTTAAAAACATATGATCCTTCTTTATATTCATTAGAAGTACTTAAGAAATATCAATTAAGAGCTATAAGAGGTGCTAGGCATATTCCTAAAGAATTAAATGAGTATATAGGAAATACCGATAAATAAGTGAATTATCTAGTAAATGTGATATAATAGGCAAAGGCAAAGGGGGCTTTGGGAATGAAAGTAGAATATTATAAAGAGTACAGTCCATGTCTTGAAAGAGACATGGAATATAAGGTGTATGGACATGCAGGAACACCTATACTTGTATTTCCATCACAGAATGGTAGATTTTTTGATTTTGAAAACAATGGCATGGTCGCTACAGTAGAAGACCTTATTGATAATGGGAATATACAATTATTCTGCTGTGATAGTATTGATCTAGAAACATGGAGTGAAGAAGGCGGTCATGATGTTGGATCTCGTTCACATATGTTAGAACAATATTATCATTATATTGTAGATGAATTAGTACCTAGAATTATTGATATTAATGCGATGTGTGGTACACATGCAAAGGGTATTTATACTACAGGATGTTCATTAGGTGCATCACATGCAGTTAATTTCTTATTTAGAAGACCGGATATTTTTAGTGGATGTATCGCATTAAGTGGATATTATGATAGTGATTTATTCTTCCATGATTATGTGGATGATAATGTTTATCGTAATAGTCCTATTAAATATATTGAAGGTATGAGTTATGATCACCCATATGTAGAAATGTATAGAAAACGTCGTATCGTATTATGCTGTGGCCAGGGTGCATGGGAAGATGAAATGGTTCGTTCAACTAGTAGAATGAAAGAACTATTAGAATATAAGAATATTCCAGCATGGATTGATTTCTGGGGATATGATGTAAACCATGATTGGGATTGGTGGAGAGTACAGTTCCCATATTTTGTAAAGAGAGTAATCTAGGAGGAGAAGAATAGATGAACGTCGTATTTATATCACCACATTTTCCAGAATATTATCATAATTTCTGCTCACGTTTAAAAAATCGTGGTGTGAATGTATTAGGTGTTGGGGATTGCCCATATGATATGATCAGTGATGAAACAAAGAATTCATTGACTGAGTATTACTATGTAGGTTCATTAGAAAACTATGATGAAGTATATCGTGCGTGTGCTTATTTCTCTAGTCAATATGGTAAGATTGACTGGATTGAATCTGAAAATGAATACTGGCTAGAATTAGAAGCAACATTAAGAAGAGACTTTAATGTGACTACTGGGCCACAGATTCAGGATATGCGCTGGATGAAGTTTAAATCAGCTATGAAGGAAGTATATAAGAGTGCTGGTTTAAAGGTGGCTGACTATATTAAGTTAGATACACTTGATGAAGCTTTAGAGTTTACTAAAAAGAATGGTTATCCAGTGATTGTAAAGCCCGATAATGGTGTAGGAGCAACTCATACTTATAAATTAAAAGATGATGAAGAATTAAAAGATTTCTATAATCATAAACAGGATTATATTGATTATATTCTAGAAGATTTTGTGCCTGGTGATGTTGTAACATTCGAAGGTGTGACTGATAAGGATAAGAATATTTTATTCTCTACAAGTCATTATATGGATACTTCTATTATGGATACAGTCAATGATGCATCTGATATCTATTTCCATTCTGAACCAGTAGAAGGTAAGCCTATTTATGAAATTGGCGAAAAGGTTGTTAAAGCATTTGATACAAGAAGCCGTTTCTTCCATTTTGAATTCATTAAGTTATCTGAAGATAAACCAGGATTAGGTAGAAAAGGTGATTTAGTTCCTCTAGAAGTGAATATGAGAGCACCAGGTGCTTTTATTCCTGATATGATGAATTATGCTTATGATGTAGATACATATACTATTTGGGCAGATATGATGATCTATAATACTTGTTTTTATGAAATTGAAAGAAAGTATTATGTAGGTTATGTAGGAAGACGTCTTGGTATTGATTATGAATTATCTGACGCAGAAGTTGCTGATAAGTATAGAGAATATATCAAGATTGAAGCAGATATTCCTCAGGTTCTTGCACAGGCTGAAGGCAACCATATCTTTATCTTCCGTGCTAAGACTAAGGCAAAATTAAATGAAATCACAAAAGCGATTATTGCACATAAGAAGAAAAAGGCTGCACCTAAGAAAGCAGTAAAGAAGACAGTGAAAGCTGTGGCTAAAAAGGTAGAAGAAGTCAAAGAGCCTGTAAAGGAACCAGTAAAGAAGCCTGTAAAAGCTGTGACTAAGAAGGTTGAAGAAACTAAAGAACCAGTTAAAGCAGCTGTAGAAGATACAGTAAAGGTAGTAGAAGAGAAGAAAGAAGAACTAAAAGAAGTAGTTAAGAAATCTCCTCGTGCTAGAAAAGCTGTTAAGAAACCTAGACATAAAGCGAAAAAGCGTTAATTAAGAAACTGTGATGAAATGATTTCATTTCTGATCAGTTTCTTCTTTATTTATTTTCTGTATATACAATGTGTTGACTGTTAATTGAGCGATGTTTATAATGGTTGAGAAGGAGTTTATAACTATGAAAAAAACAACACTAACAGTGGCGACAGCACCCAAAACAAGCACTTTTCAGATGCGTATTAATCCAGAAATCAAAGCACAGGTAGAAGGAATCTATGCACAGTGTGGTATGACACTTACTGATGCTATTAATGCATTTATTCAGCAGTCTATTAATGTAGAAGGGATGCCTTTCTTAGTAACATCAAATAGTAAACAGGCATTAAGAGAACAGGCTATCTCTCAGTTAATGATTGAATTAGATAAAGGTGAAAAAGCACCTGCAGATGAAAGTATTTCTGAAGAAGATATATTAAAAGAATTTGGAATTGAACTATGAATCTAAGATATACAAGACAAGCACGTGCTGATTTAAGAAACCCTATGCGTTTGAATCCAAAGATTGTAAAATTATGTGCTGTATTAAAAACACACCCTGAAATAGGTGGTCAGCTATCTAATAGAACTGGATGGACAACAGATCTTTATTATGTCATTGCAGGAAAATATAGTATTTTCTATAAATATGATCATGATACAGTGACAATCATCCGTATTCTAACGAACGAAGAAAAATATATGAATGTCATCTTTGGTGATAAGTAAAAAGGATTGAATAAACTCAAATGGTATTAAGTTAAAGAAAACTAATATCATCGGGTAATTAAGTTAAGGTGTCAGCTACAAATAAAATGGTACCCATAAGGAGGACAACA